>ENA-OPDG01002360-OPDG01002360.1-human-gut-metagenome-genome-assembly--contig:-NODE-2360-length-10602-cov-3.454537_pt1 | contig 10602 bp, 10 predicted proteins | sample MGYA00241259_ERZ501498 | MGnify/ENA primary metagenome ERZ501498 (study PRJEB25962, sample SAMEA2042582) | human gut metagenome | biome: human gut; feature: human-associated habitat; material: faeces... | reverse complement strand
GATAGATAGCTGCCGGTTGAAAAAAGAAACATACCTTATGGTATGTTTCTTTTTTATTTTTATTCATAAATTCTTTTTAAAACGTTCTTCTTTAATACATAAATGCTGTTTTGTTAGCGCAAAACAACTGTAAATTTTGTTGCAAATATTATGGCTAAAAAGTGAAGTTGACATAAATTTTTCGCAAATTTCCTTAATTCGCTTGACTTACTACTTTTATCCATTTAATATAAATATCAATAACCCTTGTATACATATTAAATTAAAGGGTGCGGTAATTTTTATTTTATTGTAAAGGAGTTAAGGGAAAGATGGAAAGAAAGACTATGACAAATTTTCGTTGGAAAGTTGCCTGGCTTATTTTTGCAATCAGCTTTGTATCTTATATGGACAGAGTAAATTTGTCAGTTGCAACACCTGTAATTATGCAGGAATTTGGTTTTACTAAAATTGATATGGGTTTAATCCAGTCCTTCTTTTTTGCAGGGTATGCTTTATTTCAGGTTCCGGGCGGAATGATGGCTGAACGCTTTGGACATCGCTTAACCGGTTCTCTGGCAGTTGTTTGGTGGTCTGTTTTTACAGCGCTTACAGCCGTTGCGAGCGGTAAATTTTCTTTTGCAACCGTTCGTTTATTATTTGGTGTTGGTGAAGCACCTATTTATCCTGCTGCGGCTATTGCCGGTCACCGCTGGTTTAATAAGGGCGAAAAAGGCAAAGTAAGTTCTTTCATTTTAAATGGCTGCTTTTTTGGCCCGGTTGTAGGCCCGGCCGTTACGGTAGCTTTAATGGCTGCTTTAGGCTGGAAAGCCGTATTTTGGCTGTTCGGTGTTATCGGCGTTCTGCTTGGTATATTGTGGTTTAAGTTTGTACCAGATAATCCTAAACAAAGCCCGTATGTTAATGAAGCTGAACTTGAACATATTAATGACGGACGCGAAAATACTGTTGAAGCAAAAGAAATTGCTCCATGGGGCAAATTATTAAAATCTTCTCAGTTTTGGTCCCTTGGTTTGCAGTTTATGATAACTGACTACATTATGTATGTATTTTTAGCATGGCTTCCGCTTTATTTAATGGAAGTACATGGTTTTTCCCTTTCTAAAATGGGGTTGTGGGCTGCTGCTCCGTGGCTTTCCCTGATGGCAGTGGTTTCCTGCTGCGGATATTTGTCCGATAAAGCTATTGCTGCCGGATTTTCTCAAAATCTTGTTAAAACTTCTACCGGTGCCGTTGGCATTTTACTTTGCGCCTGCACTTTATTTATCGCAACAAGGACGGCAGACCCGATGATGAATGTTTTCTGGCTTTCGGTTGCGTTAGGTTCTTTGGGCTTAACAATGAGTGCTTCCTGGTCAAGCGTTATTTCTATGGGCGGCCGCTTTGCTGGTTCTGTTTCCGGTTGGATGAACTTTTGGGGCAATATAGGCGGTGTTTTGGCACCGAGCGTAACGGCATGGGTTGCAACCACTTATGGCTGGCAGGCAGCTTTGGCAGTAACCGCTGTTTCCGGCATTGCCGGTGCCGTATTGTGGCTTTTTGTTAAACCGGATAAAGCTATTGTATAATTTAAAACTGATAAAAGAGGATAACAGTCTGTTTCAGGCTGCTATCCTCTTTTTTTATGCATTTATTTCTTTTTTCAGGTATTCTAAAAATTTTTGAGAGGCTTTGGAAAAAATCTGATATTTTTTCCAGGCAATGCTTAAATTTACTTTTAAATCCGGTTTTAACGGACGGAAGCACAGGCTGCTTCCCTCGCCGGTATTAACAAGTTTATCTAACGATAATACATAGCCAAAACCTTCTTCTGCCATAATAGCGGCGTTAAAAACAAGGTTATAGGTGCAGGCAATATCAAAATGTATATTATTCTGCTGCCACCATGTTGTAAGTTCCTGGTTAACTGCCTGGCGCGATACAATCAGCGGCAAACCTGCCAAATCGGAGGGCGTAATATAATCTTTTGCTGTCAGCGGTGCGTTTTTAGGCATAATAACACCCCAGGTATCATAAGCAGGAAGTTTTAAATAATCGTATTTATCAATATCGCCTGCAGTAATAAAAATGCCGAAATCAAGCAGTCCTTTTTCCATGCGTTCGGAAACATCTTCGGCATTGCCGCTGTATAAATGGAAACGGATATCAGGGTAATCTTCCTTTAAGCGCACTGCCGTTCTCGCTATTATCCGCATGGCGTCGCTTTCACCACAGCCAATGTAAACATCGCCGCTTATGTCCTGGCCTTCCGCTAAAAATTCGGCTTCTGTTTTATCGGCAAGCGCTATAATTTCTTCAGCGCGTTTACGAAGCCTCATACCGTCTTCCGTTAAAGCAATTTTGCGGTTGCGCTTACCGCGGATTAAAAGCTGTTTGCCAAGTTCTTCCTCTAAATCCATCAGCTGGCGCGATAAGGTTGGCTGGGTAATATGCAGAAAGTCTGCCGCATCGGAAATGCTTTCTTCGCGGGCGACGGCAAGGAAATAGCGCAGAACCCTTAATTCCATTTAAAACACCTCCCATTATAAAAATTATAAGTTGATATTATATGCCCGTCAAGCATGAATCTTAATTCAATATAGGTATTTGATAGCGAATTGCAGAAAGCTTATACTTATAAACAAAGGGGGCGGTGCTTTGAAAAAAGACGAAAGAGTTATTTTGGAAAGCATTTTAAAAGACTGCGGCTGTGCCAAAGAAATTATAGCTTCCTGTCTGCAAATAAAGGAAAAATATGGCGAACAGGAAATTTTACCTGTTTTGCAGCAAGAACGATACCGCCTTTTGCAAAAAATTCATGGAGAACAACAAAAACTTGATATTTTGGATTATGTAATTTTTAAACTGAAACAGGGAGGACTTAAAGATGTCTAAAAATATTTTGGTAATTTCGGCAAGTTTAAGAAACGGCAGCAATTCTGATATGTTGGCGGATGAATTTATGCGCGGAGCGTTGGAAAGCGGCAATAAAGCAGAAAAAATTACCTTGCGCGGCAAAAGCATTAATTTTTGCAAAGGCTGCCTTGCCTGCCAGAAAACAGGCAAATGCGTTATTAAGGATGATATGGCAGAAATTTTGCCAAAAATGCAGCAGGCAGATGTTATCTGTTTTGCTTCGCCTGTGTATTTTTATGATATGTGCGGGCAGCTTAAAACATTTTTAGACCGTACCAATCCGCTTTTTCCGGCGGAATATAATTTTACGGATATTTACTTTTTAATTACTGCTGCCGATACTGAACAGTCTGCTTCCGAAGGGCCGCTAAAAGGTTTGCAGGGATGGATTGACTGCTTTGAAAACGCGGGCTTAAAAGGAGTAGTTTGCGGGCTTGGCGCGGAAAAACCGGGCGATGTAAAAAGTATGCCAGCCATGAATGAAGCGTACATGCTTGGTAAACAGGCTTAAGGCAAATAAAATGAAGAAAATAATTTTACTTTTAGTTTTGCTGGCTTTTGTTATTACAGGATGTGCGTTTAATGCATCAGCAGGCAATAGCCCGGCTGATTGTTCGGCGGCACATGCCGCTGCCGGAGGGGAAGAAATGAAACCGTTAAAAATAACGATTAATGGGCAAAAATTTACGGCAGAATTATATGATAATGAGGCTGTACAAAAATTTATGCAGCTGCTGCCGTTAAGTTTAACCATGAAAGAGTTAAACAGTAATGAAAAGTATTGCTATCTTGACACGGCTTTGCCAACAAATGCACAAAAGCCGGGAAAAATTAATGCCGGGGATATTATGCTTTTCGGCAATGACTGCTTGGTTGTGTTTTATAAAAACTTTAATACCAGTTACAGTTATACCAGAATTGGCAGAATAGAAAATACGGAACATTTGGCAAAAGCCGCAGGCAGCAGCAGTGCAAAAATTGAATTTAGTTTATAGCAGGGGGTAAAAATGAATATTATTCAAAACCGCACAATGGATGAAGAACGTGCGTTATATGGCTTACATAATGCAGACGTAGTGAACTGCGAATTTTCCGGACCGCTTGATGGGGAATCTGCATTGAAAGAATGCGGTAATATTAACATAAAAAACTGCCGGTTTTTGCTGCGCTATCCTTTATGGCACTTAAACGGCGGCAGTATGGAAAATTCGTTAATGACGGAAACCTGCCGTGCTGCAATGTGGTATGACAAAAATTTTATTATTGAAAGCACGGAAATAAACGGCATTAAAGCCGTACGCGAATGTGATGATGTAACGATAAAAGACTGTAAAATAAATTCTGAAGAGTTCGGCTGGTTCTGCCGCAGAATGAAGATTGAAAACTGCGGACTTGTTTCCGTTTATCCGTTTTTGCAATGCCGCAATCTTGAAATTAACGGGCTGAAGATGCAGGGCAAATATTCTTTTCAGTATGCAGAAAACGTAACTATAAAAAATTCCGTACTCGATACTAAAGACGCTTTCTGGCACAGCAAAAACGTAAATGTTACCGACAGCATTATAAAAGGCGAATACCTTGCCTGGTATTCCGAAAATCTGCATCTTATACGCTGCAAAATAATTGGTACGCAGCCTTTGTGCTATGCCAAAGGGCTGGTTATGGAAGATTGTGAAATGCAGGATTGTGATTTGGCCTTTGAATACAGTGACGTAAAAGCCAGCATTAAAGGAACGGTGGAAAGCGTAAAAAATCCGCTCAGCGGGTATATACATGCCGGACGGATTGGCAAAATTATTATAGATGAGCATTGTGCTAAAAATACCTGGTGTGAGATAAAAACATTAAAATAAAAATATTAAAAAATAAAAACAGGGTTTGCTGCAAACGTAAAATAATGCAGTGAACCCTGTTTTTTTATTATACCTGTTGCAGAATTTCTGCTTCCAGTTCTTTTAAGGTTTGGTTTTCAAGATTATCAAAAAAATATTGCCGTTTGGGATGCAGCCCTAATGATTTGCTGACTGCAAGATTATATTCGGCGCCTTTTTCAAAATCTGTGGCAATATAAGTTGTTTTATCTTTTATACTATCGAAAAGCTGCTTGCCTTTAGTTGTATTAATAAGCACCAGCGTAATGCCTTTGTCATCATCAAATTCCGGAAATTGTTTGTCAACGCCCCAATAATCGGCAATGGTTATATCTGCAAGGCTGCGTTTATTGTTAAATGCGCAGTCGGCGCAGCTTGGGCGGATGCTGACGTTGTTTAAAAACAGGCGCATATATGTTTCGTTGCGTTTGGATGAACCCATACAGTGATTTTCCGTTAAGAATAAAGTTTTACCCCGTTTCCAGCCGTCGGCTTTATCGCGGAATTTAACCTGCGTTACAGCTTCGCCGGTATTTGCGGCAATTTCCGTCAGGTGTTTGTTATAAACTTTGGCGCTGGGGACACCGTGGCAGACAACATCAACGGTTGTCAGATTTTCGTAGTCTTTCATTAAAAAGCCTTTCAAGCCGGCAATCTGGCAGGGGGTACCGCTGAACAGAACTTTTTTGCCGCCGGCAAGTAATGTGCGTACCTGCTTAAAAATACCGTTCATATTGCTTTGCACATATTTGGAGCCGCGCAGTTTGAAAAGTTCGCCGGTATTTGTAATGCTGGTATGGCAAACCTGAAAAGCATCGTCGAGCTCTGCCCCGAAAACCGTACCGCCGCTTTGTAAGACAGCGTTGGCAAACAGCGTAAACATGCCGCCGCTGGAACTGGTGTAACGTATGCCGTCATCACAATTTTTGGCTCCGTAAACATTTAAAATTGTATGCTGGGCCGGTTTATGCAGCAAAGGGCAAACCTTTTCACACAAACCGCAGTTAATGCAAAGGTTTTCATTTATTTCAGGGTAATAAAAACCTTCGCTGTCTGCTGTCATGGCAATGCAGCCTTTAGGGCAAATTGATGCGCAGGCAGTACAGCCGCAGCAATCGTGTTTGGAAATTAGTTTCAGCATGGTGACACCTTCTTATTATTAAAAATTTTCCAAAAAGAAATTAACAAAAGTTTTGGCAACGGTTGAAAGTGGCCTGCCTTTAACAACAGAGAGTGTCTTTTCGACAAATAAACGCTCGTCCTCAATTTCTTTCGGCACCAGGCAGGGGTCAAACAATTCATACTTTTCGGCAGGTACTATGGCAACGCCAATGTTTTGCGTAGCCCAGGCAATGGTAGAAAGTTTGGTTGTATTAATGCTTAATACCTGCGGCAAAAGGCGCGAATCGCTGCAGGTGTTTAAAAACAGCGTGCTGCACCCGCGCGACAGGCATAACGGCACATCTTCCAAATCGTCAAGCAGAATATGCGGCTTATTGCCGTTAAGGTAGGGGCTGTCCTTATGAAAAAGTGCAATTAAACGGTCGCGCTTGCGGTAAATGGTTTCAAAACGGTTAACCTGCAAAAGCGGTGCGTTGGCAATACCTATTTCTGTTTTGCCGTCCAAAAGCTGCTGCGTTTGTTCGTCGATAGGCACTTCGTACAATTCGTAATTTATTTGCGGGTACTGGCGTGAAAAACGGCTTAAATAATTTTTTATGAAGGAAATTGACATTGACGGCGACAGGCTGAGGCGCAGCGTGCCCGAAAAACCGCCTGCGCAGTCGGCAATTTCTTTAATAATATTATCTTCCGTGGAGCAGATATATTTTGCCTTGTTGTATAAAATGCAGCCTGCTTCGGTAAGTTCAACCGTATGGCCACCGCGCTTTAAATTAAGCAGCGGGGTGCCGAATTTTTTTTGCAGTGTTTTAAGCTGGTTGCTTAATGCAGGCTGGGCCACTGCAACACGTTTTGCAGCGGCGGATATGCTGCCGGCTTCTACTATGGCGATAAAGTTGCGGTAATATTCTATATTCATAAAAACTCCTTTAAATTTTGTCTGTTTAGATTATACTACAAATCTAAAAATATATAAAGATATGATAAAAACAGCTAAGTTATATAATAAAATTTTATATGTTTGCGGTAGTTTAGTGGCTTTCGGCTTTTAAAAGCCTTTTATTAAAGTGTTTTTTATTAAAAGCAGGAAAAACATATAAATAAAAATTATATTTATTGTAATAAAACAGTATTTTACATTATATGCTTTTACACTTACACTATAATTAAGGTATAAGTTGTTACGAAAGAAGGGGGTAAAATGTTAGGAACAGACAGGCTGCGCAGCACAGCGTTGTTTGAAAAAATAGCAACGCCGGAACAGGCGGCTGCGCTTATTGAAGATGGCATGAACGTCGGCATCGGCGGTTTTACGCCATCTGGTTATCCTAAAAAAACAACAATGGCGCTGGCAAAAGCCATAAAAAACGGCAAAAAATGCCGCATTAATATCTGGAGCGGCGCTTCGGTAGGCCCGGAAATTGAAGAAGAACTTGCTGCTGTGGGCGGCGTTAAAAGTAGAATGCCCTACTATGCGGCTTCCAATAAATCTATGCGGGCAGGTATTAACAGCGGCCGGATTGATTACGTAGATTTACATTTAAGCCATTTTGCCCAGCAGGTAGATTATGGCTTTTTCGGCAATGTGGATGTGGAAATTGTTGAACCTGCCGATGTAAACGCCGACGGAAGCATTGTACTTGGACCGGGCGTTGGCAACATACCCATGTTTGTAAAGCATGCCAAAAAAGTAATCATTGAAGTTAACACAACAATTCCTTTAAGCATGGAAGGCATGCACGATATTTATATTTGCGCCAAACCGCCGCACAGAACGGAAATACCGATTTACCATGTCGGTGACAGAATCGGTTCGCCGTATTTGGAATGCGGGCTTGATAAAATTGCCTGCATTGTGGAGTCGGATATTGTTGACCATGTACGCAATTTGAATCCGCCTGATGAAAACAGTATAAAAATAGCAGGTTTTCTGGTTGAATTTTTGGAACACGAACAAAAATACGGGCGTCTGCCGCAGGAGATGCTGCCCATACAGTCCGGCGTAGGCAGTATTGCCAATGCTGTTTTAATGGGGCTGTCCCAATCAAAATACGAAAATTTGAAAATGTATTCCGAAATTTTGCAGGACGCTGTATTCAGCCTTATCAAAATAGGCAAGGTGTCGCAGGCATCGGGCTGCGCTTTTACGCCGTCGCCAAATGTATGGCAGATGTATAAGGAAAATCCTGATTTGTACCGTAAAAGCATAGTGCTGCGCCCTCTTGATATCAGCAATAACCCGGAAATTATCCGCCGGTTGGGCGTTATTTCCATTAATACTCCGCTTGAATTTGATATTTACGGGCAGGCAAATTCCACGCATGTTATGGGTGCCAGTATGATGAACGGCATCGGCGGCAGCGGCGATTACATGCGCAACGGTTATTTAACCATTTTCTGCACGCCGTCAACGGCCAAAAAAGGCAGTATTTCCAGCGTTGTGCCAATGGTAACGCATGCCGATCATACCGAGCATGACACTATGGTGTTTATTACCGAACAGGGCATTGCCGATATCCGCGGCCTGCCGCCTGTTAAACGTGCCAAGCTGATTATTGAAAAATGTGCGCACCCCGATTATAAAGCGCAGCTTTTGGAATATTTACAGCAGGCACAAAGAAAAAACGCCCATATGCCTGTGGATTTAACGCATGCGTTTGATATGCAGGCACATTACGAAAAATACGGAACAATGAAAATATAAGGAGGATTACCATGGATAAAGAAAAATTGCAGCAGGGATTAAACGAATATGAAGCTAAGGTTGCCAAAGCTACGGCAAAATTTCCGGAACGCAAAAATTTTGAAGTGCAGCGGTTGTATACGCCTCTTGATATAGAAGATTTTGATTATGGCGAAAAACTTGGTTTTCCCGGGCAATATCCGTTTACACGCGGCGTGCAGCCAACAATGTACCGCGGTCGCCTGTGGACCATGCGCGCCTACGCCGGTTTTGCCACGGCCGAAGAAACCAACGCGCGTTATAAATATTTGCTGGAAGCCGGGCAGACCGGGCTTTCGGTTGCCATGGACCTGCCGACGCAGATTGGCCTTGACAGTGACCACGAGCTCAGCCATGGCGAAGTTGGCAAAGTTGGCGTAGCCATTGATTCGCTTGCCGATATGGAAGCACTGTTTGACGGTATTCCTCTTGATAAGGTAAGTACTTCCATGACGATTAACGGGCCTGCGGCAGTGCTTTTGGCAATGTATGTTGCTGTTGCGGAAAAACAGGGCGTTAAGCCGGAAGCCTTAAAGGGAACCATTCAAAATGATATTTTGAAAGAATACATTGCCCGCGGCACTTATATTTTCCCGCCGCGCCCTTCCATGCGCCTTATTACCGATACTTTTGAATACTGCTCTAAAAATATTCCCAAATGGAATACAATCAGCGTCGGTGCTTACCATATCCGCGAAGCCGGTGCTTCCGAAGTGCAGGAAATTGCTTTTGCGTTCGCCAATGCCATGGCGTATATCGACGCGGCTATTAAAGCAGGGCAAAAGGTTGATGATTTTGCACCAGGCATCAGCTGGATTTTTACAGCCGGGCTTGATTTCTTCGGCGAAGTTGCCAAATTCCGCGCGGCGCGACGCCTGTGGGCACGCATTATGAAGGAACGTTACGGGGCGTCAGTGCCTAAAGCCCAGATGCTGCGCGTGCATGTGCATACGGCCGGCAGCGTGCTTACGGCGCAGCAGCCTTTAAACAATGTGGTGCGCATTACCTGGCAGGCGCTTAGCGCAGTACTTGGCGGCATACAGTCCATGGCATGCTGCGCTTATGACGAAGCAATTGCGCTGCCTACGGAAGAAAGCGCAACGCTTGCTCTGCGCACGCAGCAGCTTTTGGCTTACGAAAGCGGAGTTACCGATACCATTGACCCGCTGGCTGGTTCCTACTACATTGAAACCTTAACCGATAAAATTGAAAAAGAAGCTTATGACTACATTGATAAAATAGACCGTATGGGCGGTGCCGTTGCCGCTATCGAGCAGGGCTACATGCAGCAGGAAATGGCGGCACATGCTTACGAATACCAGCACGAGGTAGAGCTTGGCAAACGCACTGTTATCGGCGTTAATAAATTTAATGACAGTAAAAAACTTGCGGAACAGGATGTGCTTACGGCAGATTTAAGCGTTGGTGAGCGCCAGATTGCACGCCTTGAAAAAATGAAAGCCGCGCGCGATAACGAAGCTGTTAAAGCAGCGCTTGAAAAACTGCGCGAAGCAGCCAAAGGCACGGAAAACTTAATGCCTTACTTAATTGATGCCGTTAAAACTTATGCAACATTAGGTGAAATTTGCGGCGTGCTGCGTGAAGAATTTGGAGAATATAAACAAAGCGGCAGTATGTTTTAAACAAGGCGGGTGAACAGCGATGAATGAAACTGCTCAGCTTGCAAAATTTACGGCGGAAATGGAATTTGATAAATTGCCGCCGCAGGCAGTGCTGATGGCTAAACAATGCCTGCTGGACTGGCTTGGCGTTGCTTTGCGCGGCGCCCACGAAGAACCTGCCCGCATTTTGCGCGAAACGGCTTTAAAAATGTGCGGCACAGGGGAAAGCACAGTGTTTGACGGCGGCAGCAGGCGTGTTGACCCTGTAAGTGCCGCCCTTGTTAATGGCGCTGCCTCACATACGCTTGATTTTGACGATTTGCACAATCCTTCCATTATACACTTGGCAACGGTTGTAATACCGGCAGGC
>ENA-OPDG01002352-OPDG01002352.1-human-gut-metagenome-genome-assembly--contig:-NODE-2352-length-10636-cov-3.622247_pt1 | contig 10636 bp, 8 predicted proteins | sample MGYA00241259_ERZ501498 | MGnify/ENA primary metagenome ERZ501498 (study PRJEB25962, sample SAMEA2042582) | human gut metagenome | biome: human gut; feature: human-associated habitat; material: faeces... | reverse complement strand
GCTTAAAAGCCCCACTGGGGCTTTCATTGCTCCGCTTCGCTGCGCAAACGCGAACTTTTGAGAATACGTCACTTTCGGCAGGGTGCAAGAAAAAATAAGGTAAATCTAAAAAATAACCGTCCGCTTCAAGTTGAACTTGAAAACGGACGGTCTGATTTACAAAATGATTTTAAAATTTTGGAAAGCACGTTGAGAGGTTTCATAGCATCTGTAAGCAATATGTCTGTTTATACAAACACCATTTGCGTTGCAAAACGCTTGTTGGGAACGCCTAAACCCTTGAACTGCACCGTGCCGATACAGGCTGGATGCTTTCGCAATCCTCAAACCAGCTTCTCCCACAGTGCATTCAATGTGGCAGCAGTATCCGCATCCATGCCCTCGTTCAGGCGGCGGGCAGCGTACCAGAGGGTAGAGCTTTCGCTCTGCACATTGGCAAGGGTGGTGTCTTGCAGCGGCAGAGCAAAGTCTGCCACCGACAGAACGTCTCCGTCCTCCGGGTCGGTGCCGTCCAGCGTCTGGAAGCAGCCATACCGCTGCTCCATGGCGGTGGGGTCGTCCACGATAAACAGGGCGCTCTCGCACAGATAAAAATCAGAGTTCAGCTTGTCCTCGCTGGACTGCATCAGCCGCTGCAGGGCGGCATCCTGCGTTTCAAAGTCCAGTGCCAGCCAGATGCCCTTTACCGTGACCTTTACCTTGCCATCGCCGTTCACGTCCCCGGCAAGGGCTTCCAGCTGGGTCTCCAGCTGGCTGAGGAAAGCGGTGTCCGGGTCGGTGCGGCTCACCACTGCCACGGTGTAGTCCGGCCGCACCTCGGTGACCCGGTTCCAGACAAAATACCCCACCGCCAGCAGGGCAGCAGCGATCAGCACCACATAATACCAGTGGTAGTGCCACCAGTTGGCACGCTGCTGCGCCGGGGTCAGGGGAGGGGGCGTTTCTTGGATCAGGTCTTCGGGTTTGATATCCCGTTCGTAGCGGTAGGATGCCATGGCTGTGTCCTCGTTTCGTCTGTTTTTCTGCATCTATCATAGCACAAATTCCCGGGCAGCGGCAGACTGCCCGGGAATTTTTCATGCTTTATTTACACCCGGGTACGCAGGCACTTGAGGTCTGTGCCGGTTACGGCGTAGGCCCCGGTGCCAGCGGGCAGGAACAGGCTCTGCCCCTTGCGGATGGGCAGGCTTTCGCCGGTGGCGGTCTCGGTCAGGGTGCCCTTGCCTTCCAGCACCAGCAGGGAGGTGAAGGAGGTCTCGTCGCAGACATCCTCAAAGCCACCCTCTACGGCATCCACCGTGAAGTAATCACACTGCGCCAGATGGCCGTGGAAGTCCTGCGCTTTCGGCGGCTCCCGGAGGGTAACATCCAGCGCCTGCGGGATGTGCAGCTGCCGGGGCTTGCCATCTGCGCCCAGACGACCGTAGTCGTAGATGCGGTAGGTGACGTTGGAGTTCTGCTGGATTTCCGCCACCACGATGCCCTTGCGGATGGCGTGCAGCGTGCCGGAGGGGATGAAGAAGCAGTCCCCCTTGTGCACCGGCACGGCGTTCAGCACGTCGGTCAGGGTGTTATCCTGAATGCGGCGTTCAAACTCCTCCTTGCTGATCTCATGGGTGAAGCCGTAGTAGAGGGAGGCACCCGGCTCTGCTTCCAGCACATACCACATCTCGGTCTTGCCGTACTGGTGCTCGTGTTCCAAAGCGTATTCATTAGAGGGGTGTACCTGAATGGACAGGTCCTTTTTGGCATCAATGAGCTTGGCAAGTACGGGGAACTCACTGAACTTTTCGCAGTGGGTGCCAAGGCAGCCGGGATGCGTGTTGATGTACTGCTGGAAGGTGGAGCCGTCCGGCAGGTAGCTGGGGCCGTCCGGGTGGCAGGACAGCATCCACGCCTCGCTCAGGGGGTGTAATTCGCTCTGGATGCCGTACTCGGTGCGCAGCTTTTCGCCGCCCCAGAGGTAGTCTTTGCAGCTGGGAGTAAGTTGAATCGTTTTCATTTTATATACCTCGAATATGCCTGAAATTGAACGCAAAAAGGCGATTTTTTCGAAAAGGGTGCAAAAAGCTGCCCCGTCCATTTTTCGGCAGGAACGAGGCAGCCAGTTTGCAGGGGATTATGCTTTCAACAGGGCAGAGGCAGCTTTGCCAAGGGTGTCGTTGATGGCATCGGCTGCTTCTTCGGTGGGGGCAACGGCAGAGAGATACACCTTGATCTTCGGCTCGGTGCCGGAGGGGCGCACCATCAGCTTGGCACCGCCCGCCAGACGGAACTCCAACACATTGGCCTTGGGCAGTCCGGTGCCGGCGGTGTTGTAGTCCACCATGCTTTCCACGGCCATGCCGCCGATGGCGGTGGGCGGGGTCTGCCGCAGCTGCTTCATGATGGCGTCCATGGTGTGCATTCCGCTTTCGCCCTCAAAGGCGAAGCTGTGCAGGGCGTTGCGGTAGCAGCCAAACTCGGCGTACAGCTTGTTGATGGCATCCAGCAGGGTCATGCCCTGCTTTGCGTACCATGCAGCGGCTTCGCACACCAGCAGGGTGGCGTTGACGGCGTCCTTGTCCCGGACGTGAGCGCCGGACAGGTAGCCGTAGCTCTCCTCAAAGCCAAAGATGTAGCGGTCGGCTTCACCTGCGGCTTCCAGCAGACCGATCTGCTCGCCGATGAACTTGAAGCCGGTCAGGGTGCGGCGCAGCTCCACGCCGTACTTTGCCGCCACCGGTGTGGCCATATCGGTGGAGACGATGGTGGTCACAGCCACCGGATGCTCCGGCATGGTGCCCAGTGCCTTGCGGGTGCGGCAGATGTAGTCCAGCAGAATGATGCCCATCTCGTTGCCGGTGATGAGCCGGTAGCCGCCCTTGCCGTCGGGCACGGCGGTGCCGCAGCGGTCACAATCCGGGTCGGTGCCCAGCAAAAGATCCGGGTGCACTTTGTCGCACAGCTCCAGACCCTTCTGCATGGCTTCCCGGATCTCCGGGTTCGGGTAGGGGCAGGTGGGGAAGTTGCCGTCCGGCTTTTCCTGCTCCGGCACCACGGTCACATGGGTGACGCCCAGCTTTGCCAGCAGCTTTTTCACGCATTCCAGACCGGAGCCGTTCAGCGGAGTGTACACCAGCTTCAGGTCGGCGGTGCCAGCCCCATCGCCCACACGCTGGGCGTAGACGGCATCCACAAAGTCGTCCAGACATTTCTCGCTGCTGTATTCGATCTTGCCCTCGGCAAGGGCTGCGTCAAAGTCCGCAGGCTGTACGGCAAAGCAGTCCACCGCTTCAATGGCGGCAAGAATTTTTGCTGCCACCTCAAGGGTGATCTGGCAGCCGTCTGCACCGTAGACCTTGTAGCCGTTGTACTTGGCGGGGTTGTGGCTGGCGGTGACGCACACGCCTGCGCCGCAGCCGTAGTACCGCACCGCCCAGCTCAGCGCCGGGGTGGGCTCCAGACGGGGGTAGATGTACGCCTTGATGCCGTTAGCAGCCAGAACCGCCGCCGTTTCTTTTGCGAACACATCGCTCTTGATGCGGCTGTCATAGCCTATCACCACAGAGGGTTCTGCAAAATTTTCCTTCAGATAATCAGCCAACCCTTGAGATGCCTTTGACACAGTGTAGATATTCATGCGATTGGTACCTGCGCCGATTACACCGCGCAGGCCACCGGTTCCAAACGCAAGGTCACGATAAAAGGCATCCTCAATTTTGGTATCATTCAACGTTTTCAGTTCAGCGGCAACATCAGCATCTGCCGTTGCGTTTTCCAGCCAACGCTCATACTCTTTTTTTACATCCATATTTATCCCTCATAAAATTCACTCAAATAGCTTTACAATTTCCGGATTGATATCGTAGTAAGTATCCATATATCGTTCCATCTTATCGTAAATTTCCATTCTGGTTTCTAATCTATATTCTAATTCATTAATCGCTCGCTCAAACGCCTCCGCATTTTGAGGAACAACCAACATCTCTCTATTATTCAACAAATAATCTTTTGCAGCAAAGTCAGAACATACTGTAGGAATTCCCTTGCCTAACGACTCCAATACTTTAATCTTAGCACCTGTTCCCTCAAAAACCGGAATAATGCTGACATCACATTCTTTATAGTATGGATCGACAGAATCTACACTGCCTGTCACTATTATATTTTTACAGTTCTCACCTAATTGTTTTATACGATAATCCGGCTTTCTTCCGACTAAATAGAGCTTATAGGCTGGATCACGTTTAACTAAAGGGATAAACACATTCTCGACAAACCACTCTATTCCATTAATATTGGGATACCAGTCCATGCTACCAACGATCAAAAGCTTCTTATCGAATTTTTTCAAGTCATTCTTGGCTTTAATTTTGTTAAATCTTATTAACGGCTTTGCAAACACAAGATTTTTTGCATTAGGAAATTCCGATTCAAATATATCGATATCCGAATTTGAAATACATAAACTCGCGTCACTTTCGCAAATCATTTTTTCTTCATATTTCTTTCTTCTTTCTATCCAATAATTTGATGCGACTGACTTTTTTGCTTTGTTTGCTTTAATATCTATAAAATTTTTAAATTCCACATTGTGCGAGATGTATATAAATCGGGCGCGTGGACATATTTTTTTCATTAACGTATAGTAGTTGTACATACCGATGTAATCAATTACTACGATATCAGGCTCGAAGTTCTTCACTGTGTCTTTTATCGTATTTACTATATTTGTATACGGAACCATCACTCCAGAATTATGTGAAATCCACTTGCTTATAGGCTGTCTAACTTTATTAAATTTACTCTTATGTTTATACGCGTTGACCAATGTAACATCTAATCCTTGAAATACACTATTGTCAGATTCAGCCAACTTTATTTCAAGTGATGTTGCTCGTGCAACCACCTTTAGTTCACAGACTTTTGAGAGTGCACGAATATATCCCAATGAGTGCATTGCTTGTCCACCTGAACTTGGAAGAATAGAAGGCGTTATCCACAGTACTTTTTTCATTTTTTCTCCTTACTGAACTTCAAATTATCCAACAACTGTTTTGCTACATTATCCCATCCTAGATTGCTACTATATTGAAGCATTTTCTCGCATTCCTTTTGGTAACACTTCTCATCGTCCATCAATTCTAAGATCTTATTAGCTAGCTCTTTAGGATCATTATTATCGTATAAAAGCCCTAACCGTCCATCATCCAGTTGTTCTCTAAGTCCTCCCTGATTTGAAGCTACAACAGGCGTTCCAAACTCAAATGCGATAGGAATCACACCAGATTGAGTTGCATCAACATACGGAACCACTACAATTGTATTTGGCAAGGCAAAATAGTTGCCAACTTCATCATCTTTAATATAACGATTAATCACATGAACATTAGGTAAGTGTGAATATTCATCCTTATACTCGTCAAATTTTCCAGAACCCAAGATGGTGAGTTCTATATCTGAATTTTGGCTAACAACTCGATTATAAGCATCCGAAAGAATATGCAGTCCTTTATACTTTTCTATTCTTCCAAAGAAGAGAAGATGATATTTTTTCTTATACTCGGATTGAATTCTCGAATATTCTTTTGTAATTTGGTACATATTCATCCGTCCATGCGGGAAATAATGGATTCTATCTTCAGGAAAATCAAACTCTCTTTGAACTACGGGTATAAAACTCTTTGTTAGCACAAATATATCATCATTTTCTCGATAAAACTTTCTATAACTCTCTTTACTAATGTTTGCACCACTATGCAGAATTGGATCATGACAAACAGCCGCTTTTAACCTGCTATTAATAGCCTTGTCTAAAACAGGCCCAAGTGTACTATAAAATGGTTTTATTGAGACATCAATCTTATGCCAAAATTTCATTTTTATAGCAATCAAATCAACAAAAATCAACTTAATTAGTTTGTCAATTTTATTCCGACTTTCTGGGCTTTTTAGCCAATAAATATTTTCTTCTGTAAATTCCTGTGACCACTCATTAGCGTTAGGAATTCTTCTGGGAAGCACTGCATAAATATTTTGTCCATTTTTTTTTAACCCTTTTGCTAATTCAAGTACAAATGCCGGCCCACTTTCACCAGACTTCGGATAATTTATTAAAATGTTCACTTTATTTACACCGCCCTTTCACTTTGCGAGCAATTTCAATCAATCCTGCTCGATAAATCAGTTGCTTGCTATTTTCAATCATATAGTCTTTTCTCGATATTGGAATATACCGTTGTACTGCCTTGTATATACCTTCATCTTTTACTGTTTTATAAAACTGTTCTCTATTTTTATGCTTATGTGGATAATTACAAACCATAATACCGTCATATCCGATTGCCTTTTCTGTGCTAACAGATTGCATCCAAAGCAATTTTCTTTTTTTACAATAGTCTATTGCTTTTCTTCCTCTATCGGTATTGACCATTACATTCGTATATCCGCGGTCATCATCTTCCAGTCCCTCAATCAATTTATCTGCGTTCCAGCAGTCATATATGGAAATATCTGCCGGCCTCTCTAAGCCCTTACATGGACACCCATAGCAAGACTGTCTAGAAGATATTTCCGAAAAGAAACTCTTAAGCATCAAGTCAACTCTGGCACTTCCCGTATATTTCTGACCGTCCTCAAAGAGTACTTCCATTGTTCCGCTATGGTAACCATATGTTTTCTTTCTGAAGCTAAATTGAACTGGGTTGGATTTATATTTTGCTTTCATCCATTCCACATACAATTTCCATAAATATGGAGATGGCGTACCATGACAAATCACTTCTACAGTAAGAAGATTTTCATAGTCTTTTTTCAAATAATTATTTAGACCTGCAATTTGGCAAGAAGTTCCAGAAAAAGTGACAAATCGTCCCTCTTTTAAATTTTTCTCAACTTTATGGAAGATTCCTTGAATTTCACTTTGGACATACTTAGATCCTCTAAATGCAGATAACTCAACACCTGTGTCATCTGTACAAGCATGAACAATATGCATCTTGTTATCACAAATACAGCCATATGCCACACCATTTTGCTCCAATGCATACATCGCAAGTGCAGAAAAAGCTCCGCCAGATGTGCTATTATCCAGAATTTGATTCTCCGAATTTCGCACGACCAAACTCTCTATAGCAGGATTTTTTTTGAATCCGGTAATAAATGGGCATACCCTCTCACATGCTCCACAGTTTACACATTTTCTTTGGTCAACTTTGGGATATAGAAATCCCTCTTCATCTGGGATCATCTCTATACACATTTTAGGGCACGCACTTTGGCAGGCAGTACACCCACAGCACTTACTTTTTTCCTTTATCTCTATCATCCTGCTATGCTCCCTCCTATATATCACCTTGGAATGCTGTATCAATATATTGATTCGTTGTTTTTTGTAGCTGCTTCAATTTACAAGTTACTTCTGCGTAGTTTATATCCTTCTGGATTTCTAAAATATCTCCTGAAAATCTTCTCTCACTAACACCAAGGTTTTGGCAGAGAGAATCTATTCTGGAATTTTTCGATGTTGCACTTGCATTTGCATACCGATTAAAAATCATAAACTTTTTCTCGTTGATGATTGAGAAACACGTTCCATGGAAAGAGTCCGTGCAAACATACTCCGCTCCTCGTATGAAATTTAAGAACCGATCCGGAGCCACATCGTAAGGCGCATAATCTCCAAACGCCTCATCGTTTTCAACATATTGATCCATGTGGCGCAAAGCTACAATTTTAAGGCCTGTTGATTCCGCTAATTTCTGAACCTGTTTTCTGTATTCTGGATTTGCACCCAAGAAATACGCAAAAATATACGGTTCATTCATTTCCTTTTTGACCGGGATCAATTTTTCCCACTGTTCCTTATTAAAGTTAAAAACAGGGTCCAGAATTACGGGAACATCCAATCCTGTCAATTCTTTTACAATTTCACTGCCTCGATTTTCTCTCATACTAATGTAATCCAAGCGTTTCAGAAAATTTGCTGTTCTTCTTTTCTGATACCACGGAATCTGACCAACACCAAAACTTGATGCATACGAAATTTTTCTAATTTCATCCGAAACGAACATCAGGTTATAGAAATTCGTAGGCAATCCCGCCGGTGACCAAAGTTGATCACTTCCAGTCACAACCGCATCGTACCTTCTTGCTCCTTCACACAAAGCCTTATATCCGCAAAACTCCGGTGACAACTTTGTAAAGGCTTTATTCTTAAACTGTTCAAATGCTTTCATCCGAACTGCATCATTTTTTGCAAATTCTGGATGCTTTTTCATTCCCTGACTTTTCAAAAAGGCTTCATATTTGTCATTTAAAAGAATTCCATTTAAAAGTCGTGGAATAAATCTTACTTTTTCTGCAATGGTAAGTTTCTTCTTATACCTTATCAATTCATAATCAATTCCACGAGATTCAAGCATCTTCACGGTTGCAAAAGCCTGCAACATTCCGCCATAATTCTCGTGAAAGTATTTAATGCATACGCCTATCATTTACTTTTCTCCTGTCCATCCAGCAAATTTTTATAGATATCTGTCATTTGCTGGTGTGAAATTTCCAATCTAAACTCTTCCGCTTTTTCCACACAGGCCTTCTGCATCGAAGATCTGACTTCTCTATCACTTAGCAATTTGATTTTCTCTGCAAAAGCATCAGCATCCGTAGGCGCACACAGATATCCAGTTTCACCATCTACAACATAGTCCTTAATACCCTGAACATCACTGCCTACTACAGGTACTCCAGATGCTAAAGCCTCAATTCCAGCTAATCCAAGACCTTCACGTAATGACGGAAGAACTGCGATGTCTGCACATCTATTTATTTCTGGAATATCTTTTCTGAATCCCAAGAAGATTACTCTTACATTTTTTTCTACTGCATATTTTTTCAGAAAATCATAGGTTCCCAAATTACTCATAGCCTTACCACAAATTAAAAAAACATATCTCTGATCCGCAAGTTTTTCTAATGCATCAATAATGACCTTATGATTTTTTCGAGTAGATAATTCTCCAACTTCCAGAATCGCGATATCATTTTCCGAAAGTCCCAATGATTTTCTATAGGTTTCTCGATCAATTTGACATTCATGATATCTTGATGTATCCACACCAACTCCATTAATATGATAGACGTTTTTACATCTCATCTTTTTCATTTGCGCATAATCTTCCCAGTTGATTGTTATAATGCCATCCGTCATCCATGAGCAAAACCATTCTACACTCCCATAAACGATTTTTGTCTTAAGAGAAGATCCCTTTGGAAATGTCAAACCATGTGTAGTATAGACCACTACGCATCCTCTTTTTCTCTTGCGCCTCGTGGCCATTCTGACAATTGCTCCCGGAATAGGCGTGTGGACATGAACAAAATCAAAATGATATCTATTCAGTAATTCTTTATACTGTTTATATGCTGTAAGACTTTCTTTGCTTACTGGAGATGTTGATGAAAAATCGATCTGATGAAACGTAACTCCAATAGATGCAAATCGCTCTTCAGGTACAAAAGTAGAAACTGAATTTCCGTTTGCTGCACAATGTACTTCATATCCCATTTCTTGCAACAGCTTCATATCCGGAATCAAAAATCCGTTTAAAAATCCACCTGTTGCCGCTACTATTAGTGCTCGTTTCATCTCTCTCTCCTTTTACTTTTCTTTATTTGATTCTGCTTCTACTATGCAGCACTTTATTTGGATACAGGAAAAACTCCAACCATGTTGTTTTTTCCATAATGTATGCGGCAAGTATAGGTCCACCAAAGCTTACAATAAGTCCAACCGATATATGGATAATGCCATTCGTAACACCGATTCGCAATAAAGCAGCTCTCAAAGCAGCCGCCATAATTGTGTGCATCAAAAAAATCGGCATCGTATATTTTGATAGGACCTCCATAACCTTCCCAAAAGCAGTCTCATTATCTGCGTTGTCTGCTACTAAAACAATCACAGAGTAACACGCTATAAGTCCCAGTATGAATGTAAATACTCCTGGTTTTATAGCTTTCACATATGCCACAATACTTAATATGACAAAGACCAATCCACTTAGTGCACCCGATTTTTTCTTTCTATGTAATTGCACATTAAATACACAGATACTCATTCCCAGCACAAACCAGATTTCATTTGTAAGGACGGTTGATACAGCATATATTCCTGTACCCCCCCCCGTTAAAATATAGCCTTTTGCCACTATTGCAACTGCTAAACCAACAGCGGTCATCTTTACCGTAGAAAAAGTCGGCGTGACGAGAAAGATAAAGAACAATGCATACAGATACCAGTACGGTGCAGTAGGATGCAAAAACAACGTATCACAAAATCCGCCAATCTGATTATTTACGTCTCTCGAAAATACCGTCTTTAATACCCATGTTGCACTCGAAAACGTTACATATGGAATGCCAAGAGCAAGTGCTTTTTTAGAAATATTTTTCAAATAGCTTTTAATATCATCGACCCGGCTATACTTTTGGTAGAGATATCCACTGCAGATAAAGAACAACGGCACATGAAAGTAATAAATGGTCTTATGAAACCATTCATACAAAACTCCACCCGATGCATAGCTTTGCACACTTGCAAAGAAATGGCCCAGTACAACCAATATACAGGCAATGACTTTTACATCATCGACCC
>ENA-OPDG01002341-OPDG01002341.1-human-gut-metagenome-genome-assembly--contig:-NODE-2341-length-10686-cov-3.523563_pt1 | contig 10686 bp, 9 predicted proteins | sample MGYA00241259_ERZ501498 | MGnify/ENA primary metagenome ERZ501498 (study PRJEB25962, sample SAMEA2042582) | human gut metagenome | biome: human gut; feature: human-associated habitat; material: faeces... | reverse complement strand
AGTCTTTCATAGTCTTTTTGTTAGGGAGGAAATTATGAATAAATATAAATTATATATGATATTTGGAATAGTATTATTAGTATTATCTATTACTGGTAGTTTAGCTTATTATGTATGGAGTAGTAGTACTACTAGTATCGCAGGTAACTTATGTTTACCTGAAATATATTTTACTGGAGGAGCTACGATTAATAGTAAATTAAAACCAGTATCTAGTAAAGAAGAAGGATTAATTAAAGAAATTGAAGTAAACTTACATAAGACTTGTAATAATGATACAGCAGTAATGAATCTATATTTAAGTTTAGATCTTCTACCTACAGCATTACAAGAAAATACTTTTGTCTATGAATTATATAATGGTAATAATGAAAGAATATCGAGTGGTAACTTTAGTGATAAGAAACAAGGGGATACTATAACACTAGCTAGTAATGAAATAGTAACTAGTAATGTATCTATATATACTTTATATATTTATATAGATGGTAATAGAGATAATCCAATTACTATGAGTAATAATAATTTTAGATTTAATATCTATGGAGAAGGAACTGGAGCAATATATAAAGAGAATGTAATGCAAAACGAAACTACAACTCCATCTAGTTCATCATCAACATTTCTAAATACTGAAGTACTTAGAAATCAAATAGAATCTATAACAATAGAAAAAAATAACATAGTACCAAGTGATGCAAAATATAGTAGAGATATATCATCAAAACAAGATGGTAGTGTAATGTTATGGTATACAGATAAAGATAATAATAGTTTATATGAAGTATCAATAGGTAGTGAGAATGGTTCACTAAAAGCTAACACTAATGGTAGTGGTATGTTCTCTTATTTAGATAATGTAGATACTCTAGATCTAACTGGTTTAGACACTAGTAATATGACTAGTATGAGTAGAATGTTCTATAAAAGTACTAGTCTTAAGAATATAGATGTATCAGGATTTGATACATCAAAAGTAGTAAATATGATTTTTATGTTTAATAATTGTTCTAGTCTCATATCTTTAGATTTATCTTCATTTAATACTTCAAATGTAACAAACATGGAAGCAATGTTTCAAAATGATGTAAATTTAGAGAATATAACTTTTGGTGATAATTTTAATACTTCAAAAGTTAAAGATATGATTGCTATGTTTGCTTCATGTAAGAAATTAAGTTATATAAATTTATCTAATTTTGATACATCAAATGTAAAAGAAATGCAAAGTATGTTTTATTATTGTGAAAATTTAAAAAGCTTAGATTTAAGCAATTTTGATACTAGTCAAGTAATTAATATGTATGCTATGTTTATGAATTGTAGTAGTTTAAAAGAATTAGATTTAAGTTCATTTGATACTTCTAAAGTTACTAATATGCAAAGTATGTTTTTGTCGTGTAAAAACTTAGAAAATTTAAATTTAAGTTCATTTAATACTAGCAATGTGACTACTATTAGTTATATGATTAATAATTGTTCTTCTTTGAAATATCTAGATATTAGAAACGCTGAATTATCTAAAGTTAGTACATGTTTGCAACCTTTTTATGGTATAAAAAATACTACTAAAATATATGTAAAAAATAATACAGAGAAGGAATATATGAATAATATCTAATGCTATTTCTGATAATATAATAATTGTTTAATATACTTGGTATCCTTATTTATATTAGTTAGAAAGTACTTCACTGTGAATATGATATCTTACTAATTATTTCTAGACTATGGCTAGAAATAACACTTTAAGACAACAAGACTTAAAGTGAATAGAATAAATATTAAGTATTATTAATAATATATAATAAGGTGATATCTTGAAAAAAGAAAGAACATTTTTATTAATAGGAATAATATTACTTAGTATATTTGGATTAATAATGATATATTCAGCCTCCAATGTATGGTCAGAATATAAATTTAATGATCCATATAAATATATAAAATCACAAGGTCTATTCTTAATAGTAGGATATATAGCATTATTTATAATATCTAAAATATCTTATTTAGAGTATAAAAAGAAATCTAATCTAATATTTATAATATGTACAGTATTATTATCATTAGTATTAATACCAGGAATAGGTACAGTAAGAAATGGGAGTAGAAGTTGGTTCGGAATAGGTAGCTTTGGTATTCAACCTTCAGAATTCACTAAGCTAGGATTAATAATATTTACTTCTAAGTATTTATCTAATAATCAAAAAGAAATAAAAAATATAAAAAAAGGAGTATTACCCATATTAGGAGTACTCTTATTAGTATTTGGTCTAATAATGTTAGAACCAGACTTTGGTACAGGAGTAGTTATAGTTATGACTATAATAGTATTATTATTTATAAGTGGAGTAAAAATGAATTTCTTTATTAAGATAGGAATACTTGGTTTATTAGGAGTCGCCTCTCTTATCATAATAGCCCCATATAGAATGCAAAGAATAGTATCATTTCTAAACCCATGGAATGATCCATTAGGTAGTGGTTTCCAAATAATACAATCATTATATGCTATTGGACCAGGAGGATTACTAGGATTAGGCTTTGGTAACTCAATACAAAAACACTTCTATTTACCAGAACCACAAACAGATTTTATCTTCTCAATAATAAGTGAAGAATTTGGCTTTATGGGAGTATTATTAGTTACAACTTTATTTCTAATGATCATTATATCAGGATTTAAAATAGCTATGAAATGTGAAGATTCATTTGGTAAATACCTAGCATTTGGTATTACTTTTGGATTATCATTCCAGACTATGCTTAATCTAATGGTAGTAGTAGGACTAATACCAGTAACAGGACTAACCCTTCCTTTTCTATCATATGGAGGTAGTAGTCTATTAATAACAATGTGTAGTATGGGTATTTTATTAAATATTAGTAGCCAAAATAAATAAAATGTGTTATAATATTTTTCCACGAAAGGGAGGATATTATGGTTTTAGAAAAAATCTTAACGGCTGATAATGTAGTTGTAGCTATTAATCAAAATATTGATATGTTATTAGAAGAAGTACCTGAATTAAAATATGTTATTAATTATAAGAGAAGAGGTAGAGAAAAATTAGATTTATGGAGTTTAACTTTACTTTCTCTATATAATTCTTTTAATGATTTAAGTGTTAGAATGACGCTATTATTTAAGAATTTAGGAATAGTACTTATGAATGATATGAATAAAAATAGTAATGAGATTGCTTCTGCCACTACTACTGATATACTTAAGAGATGTGAATATAATGATGATTTTGTTGATGAGGTTTCTTTTTTGGTTAGAAATTGCAATAGTGAGATAGATGATAGTTTAATAGAAGAGAATTTCTCTTTAGCAGAAAAGTTATATAAGATTCAACTTGCTTGTTCAATGGGAGTTTTATCTAACGATATGAATAAAAAATATTTAACTGGTGTTAAGTATAAGATTAAGAAAAAAGAAAAATGTTTAGTTTACTACTAGAAGGAGAGATAGATAATGAATTTGCAAGAAATATTAGAACAGAATGATTTAGTTATGTCTATTAATAATAATTTTAATGTTTTATCGTTTTATATACCAGAAATTAAATGTATGGTTGAATTTAACCAAAAACAACCACAACATCAACATGATTTATGGAATCATACCTTGTTATCTTTATTTAGAGCAGAAGAGAATGATTATACTGATTTTGATGTTAGACTTGCTTTATTACTTCATGATATAGGCAAACCTTTTGCTTATATTGAAGGACCCATTAGACATTATTATAATGTTTCGGGAGCTTCTACTAAGATGGCTTATGTTATTTTGAAGAGGCTTGGATATGAAGAAGCTTTTATTAATAAGATATTATATTTGATAAAGAATTGTAATGGTATTATTGATGATGATGTTATTGAAAGAAATCCAGTATTAGCAGAGAAACTATATGAAGTTCAATATTGTGATATTATGGCACAAGATACTAAGTATTTAAAAGACAGGGTTGATTATTTGACTACAACTAATTATAAGTTAAAAAAAAGAAGAAGTAGATTATATAAGAAGAGATAATCTATTTCTTTTTTTTCTCAAATTTAGATATAACTTTAGCGGTCATATACACAATTTTATGATTATTATCTATAGCTATTCTTTTACAAAAAGCTTTACCACCAATAGTTAAAGCCGCTATTAAGGCCGTTACTATTAGACCAGTATAAAAAATATTTAAATTAAATGTACTTGCTAGCCCTTTAGCTACTGATACACCAGCAGAACCTGATATGATACCACATATGTCACCAATTACATCGTTACAAAATGAAGATACTTTATCAGCATTCTTTTTAAAAGATACAGCTTTTTTAGCACCTTTAATTTTTTTAGAACTCATAGCATGAAGAGGTTCTTCGTTACTAGAAGTTACTGCTACTCCAATCATATCAAAAATAATACCTATAAAAATAAATAATATTAATATCATTATACCTACAATAATACCTACTTTAGGCATAACCGATTCTGACATAAAAGAGAAGAGTAGGGATATAGTAAATGCAAGTATAGTTACAATAAGAGGCCAATTATTTCTTTTTTTCTTTTTCATAAATTTCCTTTCCAATATAATAAAAAGGCCCGAAGGCCTTACTTCATAAAATGGCAATTTCTAAAGTTAACTTTATGTCTTAGGTCAAGTAGGATTTCCCTATCTTCTACTAATTCGTTACCAAATTAGTGGTTACCCTTTAAAGAAGATAATATACTGTCACCAGATATATGACTTGATTACCACTTAGTACATACTGTAATCCCATAGAAATGTCACTCTAGGAGATTTCCTCAAGCAATTATCTTACTATTAATTCTTTTTTGCAAATATAGTTTCAAATCGCAATATTAGATAAAGTTAGCTACGCTATATCTAACTGATCAATTATTCCCTATATTCACTCAAGACAAGCTACGCTACTCGTAAGTTTCCCCACATAGTAGGTTCAAGCCCATTTCGTATTTCTGTTCTTGTCACAAAAAACACAAAGATAGGTCTCCACGGAGATTGGGGTAGTATCATATGCCATTATGACCGCCCAAAAACCTTACCTTCCAGCATCCACCCTAAGCTGGGCGCATAAAGCAAACACCAGAAGTTTCACAGATATGCTCTTTAGTGAGCTTTTAGGTTCACCTTCATAGTAAGTTAAATTGACTAGAATAATGTGCCATCACATGTACTAGATTATAGCAGATTTTCTCTAAAATGTCAAATTTTATAGTATCTACTTATTATATAATATGCAAGTATAATAAAAATACTAATCATTTTTGACTAGTATTTTTTCTATATAACTAACTATTATATACATAAGGTAAGAGACTATCATTAATATAATAATACCTGAAATAACCAAATTTAAATTAAATACCTGAGAACCATAATTTATCAAATAACCAATACCACTTTTTGATACAAGAAATTCTCCCATAATTACTCCTATTAAAGTCATACTAATATTTATCTTAAGACTACTTATAATAGTAGAGTAACTACTAGGTAAAATAACATACTTAAATATTTGTCCTTTAGTAGCAGAAAAAGATTTAAGTAAATTAATTCTATTTTTATCAGTAGATATAAAGCCATTATATACAGTTATAATAGTAACAATAACAGATATAAGTAAAGCCATTATAATAATAGAATTAATATTAGCTCCAAAGAAGATAATAATTATTGGACCTAAAGCTATCTTAGGCAAACTATTTAAAATAGTAAGATAAGGATCTAATACTTTATAGATAAAATTAAAGTACCATAATATAGTAGCAGTAATTATGCCAATTATAGTTCCTAAACTAAAACTAATTAAAGTCTCGTAAATAGTAGTCCATATATTGTTAAATAGATTATTATCATTATATAGCGATATAATAGTACTAAGAACCCTGCTAGGAGAAGAAGTAATAAAAGTATTAATAACTTTATATGTAGCAAGTAATTCCCATATAGAAATTAAAAGTACCGCTAATAAAATTTGAGTAAATATAACTAATATCTTTCTTATTTTCTTTTTCCTTAGATATAATTTGTGTTCTCTGCTATACATGAATATCAATATCCTTCCATATATCATTATAGAAGAATCTAAATTCTTTTAAATTTCTATTATGTGTAGGATTACCTTTATCTTCCATATCAATAGTATAAATTTTTTTTACTTTAGCAGGTCTATCAGATAAAACAATAACACGGTCAGCCATAGAGATAGCCTCAGCTACATCATGAGTTATCATAATAGTGGTCTTTTTCTCATTCTTAATAATTTTCCATACATCATCTGATACCGCTAATCTTGTTTGATAATCAAGAGCACTAAAAGGTTCATCTAGTAATAGAATATCAGGATTAATAGCAAGAGTTCTAATAAGAGCAGCCCTTTGTTTCATACCTCCGGATAAATTACTAGGATATTTATAGATAAAGTCCTTTAAACCATAAGTATTAAGCATAGATATTACCTTATCTTTATTTTCTTTAGTAATTTTTTTTTGTACTTTTAGACCTAACAAAGAATTATCTAAGATATTAAGCCAAGGAAAAAGAGTATCATTTTGCAGCATATATCCCATTTTAGCTTTACCTTTAGGGAATAATATATTGCCACTAGATTTATTTTCTAATCCACACAAAATAGAGAGTAGAGTAGTCTTACCACAACCAGAAGGACCAACAATAGCTACAAATTCACCATCTTTAATATTTAAATTTAAATCTTTAATAGCGGTTATTTCACTATTATTAGTATGATATATCTTTGATAAATTATCAATTACTAATATATCATTCAAACTCATTGAAGTATTTTCCATATATTAATTTATCATATGGAGCATATTCATCAAGTTCCCCTGCTGCTATCATAATATCTTGAATATGTTTCCATTCTTCTTCATTAATACTAATAGTCTCTCTATATGCATCACCTTTCTTATATCTATCAATCATAGTAATTAGATCATTTAATGCAGTATCAGGAAAGAAACTAATAATACTTTTAGCTATTGTTTCAGCATCATTATCAGATACAAATTTTAATCCTTTATTTATAGCTCTAGAAAAACCTTTAATAATATCAGGATTATTATCAATATAACTTCTTTTAGCATTGTAAGCAGTATAAGGAACAGCTCCTCCTAGTTCACCAACATAAGCTACAATATAACCTAAACCTTCCTTTTCTACTGAAGTAGCATTAGGTTCAAATAGAGTAACAAAGTCTCCAGTTCCACCAATAAAAGCACCTTGCATAGCAGCAAAAGCTATTGATGTATCAATATTTAAATCTTTTTTAGGATCAATACCATTTTCTCTTAAAGCCCATTCAAATGTCATTTCTGGCATACCACCAGTTCTTCCACCAATAACAGATTTACCTTTCAAATCATTTAATGTAAAATTATCTATCTTTTCTCTGGATACAAGAAAGGCACCATCTCTTTTAGTAAGAGCAGCAAACGTTACTGGATAATCCTCTTCACCACCATTATAGACATAGATAGTAGCTTCAGTACCAGAAAAACCTATGTTTACATCTCCAGATAATACTGAAGACATAACAGCATCTGCTCCCGGAGTTAGAATTAATTCTATATCTAATCCTTCTTCTTCAAAATAACCATTACTAATAGCAGCATACTGAGGAGCATAGAAGATACTATGAGCTACTTCTGCTACTTTTACTTTAGTAAGATTTGAATTATCATTATTTCTTTTCATAACAGCACCCACTATAACAGAAGCTATTACAATTAAAAATAATATAATACTAACTAATGTTCTTTTCATATAAACCTCCTTAATCATAAATATTCTATTCAATAATATAATTAGGGTGTAGGCTTATTGTTACTTCCAAGCCTCAGGTCTTGCAAGTGTTTTTGAAGCCATTTGTCTTCAAAAAGAATTTGTAAGCCATATTGTCTTACAAATTTAGTTTTATTTATTATAAAAAAGCATAAAATAAAAATAGGATAGTTAATCCTATTCATTATTAAAATGCACTTTAAGGAAAAAGTAAAACAATTACTAATTATCTTTTATTTCTTCATATTTTATACTTTCACAAACAATATATATCACAGGATCTTGTTCATCGCTTGCAAAACATATAAATTCTTTATTGTCTAATTTAATATACTTTATAAATACTTTGTTTATATAATCCCACGAAAACATTTCTTTATTATTACATTTTTCAACATTATTTAAAATCATTCTCATTTTTGTTTTATTAGTTTGATAAGCATTATCATCTTTTAGTATTGGTTCCCCAGACCAACAAACATTAATTAAAAGTTCTATTTCCGATTTAGAAATATCATAATTAACATTTGTAATATAACTATCATGAAATTCATAATAATATTTTATAAATTCATTTAAATTATCTTTAGTTATTTTATTCATATGTTTTCCTTTCTAATAAATTAAACTAGCTGATTGATATGTCTAATTCGCGAGTGTATTATTAATCCTTTAATATAAAGCTACTTTCAATTTTATTTGATAGTAGGTTTAGTATTATCTCGAAAAAGTTCGAGTTTAATATCAATTTGGTGCCCTAAGGGAATAAGTAGAACAACTTCTAGGGTAAAAGAAATAGTTAGTAATAACTATTAACTAATATAAGTATAACATATTTTAAAAGAAAAAGTAACCCTTTCGGATTACTTTTCTGCCAAAGGGTTCCCGTACTTAACATACGATTAGAACATTCGTACATATAGTGCTTGGTTCGATACACCTTAAAGGTCTTCTGATAATATTATATCATATTTTTATATAAAATTATTATATAATTAAGACAGATTAAGGAAAAAGTGATATAATTATCATAGGGTGGTGATTATAATGGATGATTTTTTAGATATTTATACTAGATTGAAAATGGAAACAGATTCTGATATTACATTAACATATTATTCTAGTTATGGCTATGGAGTAACTAAAAAATTTAAGTTAATAGATGTTGTTGGTTTTTCTTATGTTTTAGTAGAAAATGAAGAGGGAAAAGTAAGTATACCATTTTTTGGAATGGATTCAATGATTAAATCTATCACGATTAAAAACTCTAATAAACCTATTTATTTTAATCCATATGTAAGTAAAGATATATTTGAAGGATTTTATATAAAAAAAGGATATACAGAAAGCATAAAACAAAAATTATTAGGAAAAATAGATCTAAATTTAGAGGATCGGAAAAGTTTTATTCAAAAGTATCAAGAAAAAAAATCAACTTTTGAATATGATGAATTGTTTTTCTCAGAAAAACAAAAAAAGGAATTTAATGAATTTTTTGAATTATTAATAAAAGATTTGACTAAATATTGTGAAAACAATGGACTTGATTCAAATTTAAAACTTATAGGTAAAGGTACGACTTCAATTGTTTATAGCATTGGGGATAAGATTGTTAAAATAGGAAAACCTAGAAAAAAATCATCTATACCATACTGTGAGTATTTATTGCAGCCCATTATAAATCGTGATTTTGAATTTGATGGTTATCCTATACATATTGAGGTAACTCAAAAGGTTCTTGTATGTGAGAATATAATTCTTTCATGTCAAGATATAATTGATAGCTGGTCTGATAAAAAGTTTGCTGCAATAAGAGATGAATTAGCTGAAAAACTACATGCTATTGGTTTAAGATCAAATGATTTACATCCAGCTAATATTGGTATTTTAACATCAGAAAATAGAATTCATTTTGATTCAATTAATTTTGATATTGGAAATGAAATATCTACTTCAATTCAAAATAATAATAGTTTAAGAATCAAAGGCGCAGGTGAGGCTGTAATAATTGATCTTGATTGTTTAGAAATTGAAGATATTACTAAATATTCTGATTATTTAAGAAAAATTGGTTTTTCTTTAGAAAATAATGTTACTACAAAAACGAAATAATTGTTTAATATATATATATTAATTGTTATGTCAATTTGCAAGTGTATTTCTAAATTATCAAAATAAAAACTACTTTCAATTTTATTTGATAGTAGTTTGGTATTGTCTCGAAAAAATTCGAGTTTAATATCAATTTGGTGCGCCCAGTAGGAGTCGAACCCACAGCCTTTTGGTCCGTAGCCAAACGCTCTATCCAGTTGAGCTATGGGCGCATTTTTTCGAGATACAATGATATTATATACTAAAAAACAAAAAAATTCAATATTTTTGCATGTTTTTAATAAAAATCGCAAAAAAAGGTTGTCAAACTAAAAAAAATGTTATATAATTAAGAAGTCAACAGCAAAAAGACATGAATGCCTGAGTGGCGGAATAGGTAGACGCACAGGACTTAAAATCCTGCGAGATTTAACCCTCGTGTCGGTTCAAGTCCGACCTCAGGCACCAATTTATTGGAGGAATACCCAAGTCTGGTTGAAGGGACTGGTCTTGAAAACCAGGAGGTCGCGAAAGTGGCGCAGGGGTTCGAATCCCTTTTCCTCCGCCATATTTGTTTATTAATTTTATCGCGGGATGGAGCAGCTCGGTAGCTCGTTGGGCTCATAACCCAAAGGTCGTTGGTTCAAATCCAGCTCCCGCAACCATGGTTCCGTGGTGTAGTGGTTATCACGTCTGCCTGTCACGCAGAAGATCGCGGGTTCAACTCCCGTCGCTTCCGCCATTTAAAAAAATTGCGCCTTTG
>ENA-OPDG01002330-OPDG01002330.1-human-gut-metagenome-genome-assembly--contig:-NODE-2330-length-10746-cov-3.706014_pt1 | contig 10746 bp, 9 predicted proteins | sample MGYA00241259_ERZ501498 | MGnify/ENA primary metagenome ERZ501498 (study PRJEB25962, sample SAMEA2042582) | human gut metagenome | biome: human gut; feature: human-associated habitat; material: faeces... | reverse complement strand
CTCCGTTGCACTCCAAAACGGCCTAAAACGCACTCTAAAAGTGCCACTTTTGAAAACTAACAAACGTTAAATTGGACAAAAACAGCGTTTTTTGATGTTTTCGGGAACTTCAATTTTTGAAGAAAAATGGCTCTGATTTTTTCTAACGGAGGCACTTTTGGAATTTTGAATTGCGAATTTTGAGGTTTGAGTTTGGATTTTTGAGGTTGGGAAACTACCGAAAATGAGTAACGAGACCTATATTTAACATTCGTTAGTGTGAAAGAATCAAATTCTCAGAGGGCTAAATTTGGTAAATAAAATTTACAAAAATAATTTTCAGGTTATGAGGTTGTAAGGTTATGGGGTTGGAGGTTTTAGGTTGTGAAGTTATAAGATGAAACATCTCGAGAGGCTGTTTATTTTCTTCTTGAATCATCGCACCCACTTTAAGATTTCGGTTATCTGTTTTATTATTTTGTAGAAACGTTTGCTTAAATGATTAAAAAATAGTAATTTTGCGCTCGCTAAATCATTATAAAGAAATGAATATATCATATAAATGGCTTAAGGAGTATGTGGATTTCAGCCTGTCTCCGCAAGAAGTCGCAGATGCTTTGACATCGTGCGGCCTTGAAGTCGATGCTCTTGAAGAGGTCCAGAGCATTAAAGGAGGATTGAAAGGACTGTATGTGGGTAAGGTTCTTACTTGCGATGTTCATCCGAATAGTGACCATTTGCACGTTACGACTGTTGACTTGGGACGCGAAACTCCGTCGCAAATCGTGTGCGGCGCGCCGAATGTGGCAGCCGGCCAGAAGGTCGTTGTGGCCGATTTAGGATGCGTACTCTACGATGGCGATAAGGAATTTGTTATAAAGAAATCGAAGTTGCGTGGCGTTGAGTCGAACGGAATGATATGCGCGGAGGATGAAATCGGCGTGGGTACAAGCCATGACGGTATTATCGTGCTGCCGGAAGACGCCCCCGTTGGTCAGCCTGCTGCAGAATATTATAATCTTGAAAGCGATTGGATTATCGAGATAGACATCACTGCCAACCGCGCCGATGCGCTTTCTCATTATGGCGTGGCGCGCGACTTGTATGCTTGGTTGTGCAGAAATGGCTATGAGACAAGTCTGCACCGTCCTTCGTGCGATGCTTTTTCAGTGGACAACAACGATCTGCCTATTGAGGTTACAATCGAGAATACAGATGCCTGCAAGCGTTATGCGTGCGTGAGTATCACCGGCTGTGAGGTGAAGGAGTCGCCGGATTGGCTTAAGAACAAGCTGAATGTGATAGGTCTTCGTCCTATTAATAATATTGTAGATATTACTAATTATATAATGATGGCATACGGTCAACCGCTTCATTGCTTCGATGCGGATATGGTAGACGGCCGTCATATCATTGTGAAAGACCATAATGAGGGTAAGAAGTTCATTACTCTTGATGGGGAAGAGCATACTCTCGGTGAACACGACCTTGCCATTTGCAATATCAATGAGCCGATGTGCATCGCCGGAGTATTCGGAGGAAAAGGCTCGGGAACTTACGATTCTACTACTAATGTGGTTCTCGAAAGCGCATATTTCCATCCTACATGGATTCGTAAGAGTGCGCGCCGCCACGGTTTGAGTACCGATGCATCGTTCCGCTTCGAGCGCGGTATCGACCCTAACGGCACTATCTATGCACTGAAGCAGGCAGCCATAATGTGCAAGGAACTTGCCGGTGGTAAAGTGTCTATGGAGATTCGCGACGAATATCCTACGAAGATGGAGAACGCGAAGGTGTCTCTGAAATACGATTATGTGGACAATCTCATCGGTAAGAAGATTGGCAACGACACGATCAAGGCCATTGTTGAGAGCTTGGAGATGAAAGTCGTGGCTGAAAATGCCGAAGGCCTTGAGCTTGAGGTGCCGGCTTATCGTGTTGATGTGCAGCGTCCGTGCGATGTTGTCGAGGACATTCTTCGTATATATGGATATAATAATGTGGAGATACCCACACAGTTGAAGAGTTCACTCGTGCTTCCTGAGGAGGAAGACCGCAAGCATAAGTTGGAGAATATAATAGGCGAGCAACTCGTAGGATGCGGTTTCAATGAGATTCTCAATAACTCTCTCACTAAAACAGCTTATTATACAGGACTGAATGCCTATACCGAGGATAGCACGGTAAAGGTTCTTAATCCATTGAGCGCAGACCTCGGTGTCATGCGACAGACTTTGTTGTTCGGAGGATTGGAGAGTATTGTGCGCAATGCGAACCGTAAGAATCCTAATCTGAAGTTCTTTGAATTTGGAAATTGCTATCATTTCGATGCTGCTAAGGCTGAGGGTTGTGATGAGCCAATACGCGCTTATCGTGAAGAAACACATCTCGGACTTTGGTTGACTGGTAAACGTGTGGAAGGCTCGTGGGCGCATCCCGATGAGGAAACTACGTTCTATGAACTTAAAGCCTACGTTGAGAATATCCTTCGCCGTATCGGAATGCCACAGGGAATGCTTGTTATGGAAAAGAGCGATAACAACATTTTTGATAAAGGACTTGTGATGAAGAATCGCGGCGGTAAGGTTTTTGTAGAGATGGGTGTTGTTTGCCGTAAATTGCAGAAGCAGGCAGACATTGATCGTCCTGTATTCTATGCCGACCTTAACTGGGATGCACTCGTTAAGGGGGTACGCAAGAATGTCGTTACCTTTAAGGAAATAAGCAAGTTCCCGTCGGTTAGCCGCGACCTCGCTTTGCTTCTCGACAACAATGTAGAGTTTGAACAGATAGAGCGCATAGCGCGTCAGACGGAGAAAAAACTGTTGAAGAAAGTCGAACTCTTTGATGTTTACCAGGGAAAGAATCTTCCGGAAGGTAAAAAGAGTTATGCGGTCAATTTCATATTGCAGGATGAGCAGAAGACGCTCAACGATAAACAAATTGATGCAATAATGACTAAACTGATTGCCAACTTGAAGAAACAGCTTGGTGCAGAGCTTCGATAATTTTAGAGAAATAACAATAAAACAATAAGATATTATGGGAAGAGCTTTTGAATATCGTAAAGCTACGAAACTGAAAAGATGGGGACACATGGCACGTGTGTTCACTAAAATTGGTAAACAAATTGCTATTGCAGTGAAAGCCGGCGGTCCGGAGCCTGAGAATAATCCGTCTTTGCGTGCTATCATCGCCAATGCAAAGCGCGAAAATATGCCGAAGGATAACATCGAGCGCGCTATTAAAAACGCGATGGGTAAGGACCAAAGCGACTATAAGGAAGTTACTTACGAGGGATACGGTCCTCATGGTATCGCTATCTTTGTAGAGACTTTGACCGATAACACAACCCGTACTGTCGGCGATGTGCGTTCGGTATTCAACAAATTCAATGGAAACCTCGGTACGCAAGGTTCACTCTCATTCCTTTTCGACCACAAGTCGGTATTCACGTTCAAGAAGAAAGAAGGCTTAGATATGGACGAGATGATTCTCGACCTTATTGATTACGGTGTTGAGGACGAGTTTGACGTTGACGAAGAGAGCGGAGAAATCACCATCTACGGTGCTCCTACGAGCTTCGGTGAAATCCAGAAACATCTTGAGAGTGAGGGCTTTGAGGTAACTGGTGCAGAGTTTACTCGAATTCCTAATGACCTTAAAGATGTTACTCCAGAGCAGCGCGAGACAATAGATAAGATGGTGGAACGTCTCGAAGAGTTCGATGACGTGCAGACCGTATATACTAATATGCAACCGGCAGAGGATGGCGAATAAGCATATTTCTTATAAAACCTCGGGCACTTGTAGCAGACTTATCGAGGTGGATGTGGATGAAAACGGCATCCTTCAGAATGTAAGTTTCCTCGGAGGGTGCGACGGCAATCTTAAAGGAATATGTGCTTTGACGCGCGGTATGCACATTGACGATATCAAGAAGCGTCTTAATGGCATCCGCTGTGGCAGCAAAATGACCAGTTGTCCCGACCAACTGTGCCGAGCGTTGGAACAATTTGATGATTAGTTCATTCAATAGATTTATGCTTGATTGTGATTTTTCAATCAAGCATAAATTGTTTTTTATATTCAATTCTTTTCGTGGTATGGCTTTAATTTCAGCGTGGAAGAATTGCATTGTGTGGTATGTCGTGATTTTGTTAATTTGAGGTTAGTTTTTATAAACCGGCAAACTTGTGCAGTCTCTTTGCAAACCGCAGTTTGCAAAAGCCTGAAACAGGCTCATAAAAAGCCATTTATTACATATTGATATTTGTGATTACGGATTTATTTTATTAATTTTGCAAAATAGTTAATATTCTTTGATATATATATAAAAGAACATCATTTATATTTATGGCAAATGTAGTTAAGTTACGTAAAGGCTTGAACATTAACCTGAAAGGGCGTGCCGCAGAACGGAAACTGACTCTGAAAGCACCGGAAGAGTATGCACTTGTGCCGGATGATTTCGTTGGAGTTACTCCTAAAGTGGTAGTTAAAGAAGGCGAACGTGTTGAAGCCGGGGACGCTTTGTTTGTTAACAAGAATTGTCCGGAAGTGAAATTTGCCTCGCCGGTTAGCGGAATAGTTTCAGCAGTAGTCCGTGGCGAGCGCCGTAAAGTGCTTTGTGTGAAGGTGAAAGCCGACGATGAGCAGAAGTTTAAGGATTTCGGAAAGAAGGACGTTGCGTCTTTAAGTGGGGAGAATGTTAAGGAAGCTCTGCTTGAAGCCGGTCTTTTTGGTTACATCAATCAGTTGCCTTATGCTGTGTCTACAACTCCCGACACCGCGCCTAAGGCAATTTTCGTTTCCGCATTGCGCGATATGCCACTTGCTGGAGACTTCGATTATGAGCTGATGGGGCAGGAAGAGGACTTTCAGGCCGGTATCACGGCATTGTCAAAGATTGCCGAGGTTCATATCGGCGTGGGCAGAATGCAGTCTTCCGAGGCTCTTGTCGGAGTGAAAAATGCTGTGGTTACGGTTTATGACGGTCCGTGTCCGGCCGGAAATGTAGGAATTCAGGTTAACAATACCAATCCGGTGAATAAAGGAGAGGTGGTTTGGACGGTTGAGCCTACGGCTGTTATCTTCTTCGGAAGACTCTTTAGAACCGGAAAAGTAAACCTTATGCGTACTGTGGCTATTGCCGGAAGCGAGGTTAAAGATGCCGCTTATGCCGATATGATGGTAGGCGCGTCGCTCGCGGAAGTTGTTGACACATTTGTTGACAATGCCCGCAAGGTGCGTTTGATAAATGGTAATCCGCTTACGGGTAAACCGTTTGGCGAGTTGCTCTACCTCGGTGCGCACACTTCTGAGGTGACAGCGATACCCGAAGGAGATGACAACGACGAGTTTGCCGGTTGGATAATGCCGCGCTTCTCTCAGTTCTCTGCCTCACGAAGTTATTTCTCATGGCTCTTCGGAAGCAATAAAGAGTATGTTGCCGATGCACGTGTGAAGGGTGGCGAGCGCCACATGATTATGAGTGGTGAGTATGACAAGGTGTTCCCGATGGATATTTATCCGGAATATCTCATCAAGGCCATCATTACAGGAGACATCGACAAGCAGGAGCAACTGGGTATCTACGAGATCAGTCCGGAGGACTTTGCTGTGGCAGAGTTCGTAGATTCGTCTAAGTTGGAACTGCAACGCATTGTGCGTGAGGGACTTGACATCTTAAGAAAAGAGAATGCTTAAACTCTCATATAATTTAATATAGTATAATTATGTCGTTAAGAAATTATCTAAACAAGATAAAGCCGCAGTTCGAGGAAGGTGGAAAGCTGCATTCTTTCAAGAGCCTTTACGATGGTTTCGACACATTTTTGTATGTGCCTAATACCACTTCGAAGAGCGGTGTAAATATTCACGATGCCATTGACTCGAAGCGAATTATGAGTATTGTGGTCATCGCGCTCATACCGGCATTGCTGTTCGGTATGTATAATGTGGGCTATCAGAATTATCTGGCAGCAGGAACACTTGCAGAGGCATCCTTCTTTAGCGTGTTCGCCTACGGATTTCTCGCAGTGCTTCCTAAGATTCTCGTGAGCTATATTGTAGGCCTCGGTATCGAGTTTGCTTGGGCACAGTGGAAAGGCGAAGAGATACAGGAAGGCTTCTTGGTATCAGGTATCCTTATTCCGCTGATTGTTCCGATTGGTTGTCCGCTGTGGGCACTTGCTGTTGCAACAGCCTTTGCGGTTATATTCGCAAAGGAAATATTCGGCGGAACTGGTATGAACATCTTCAATGTGGCACTCGTTACGCGCGCGTTCCTTTTCTTCTCTTATCCTCAGAAAATGAGTGGCGACAGCGTTTGGATTGCAACAGACAAGATTTTCGGACTTGGTAACACTCTGCCCGACGGCTTTACCGCAGCCACTCCGCTTGGTGTGGTTGGTGCAGGCGGCTCTGTTCCTTTCAATTTCGATATGGTTACAGGATTTATTCCCGGCTCTATCGGTGAGACATCAGTAATCGCTATCGCCATTGGTGCGGTCATTCTGTTGTGGACAGGTATCGCTTCATGGAAGACAATGCTCAGCGTATTCGTAGGTGGTAGTCTCGTTGGATTCCTGTTTCAGGTTAACGGAACGTCTGATCTTATGTGGTATGAGCATCTTGTGCTCGGCGGTTTCGCTTTCGGTGCGGTATTTATGGCTACAGATCCGGTTACAAGTGCAAGAACTGAGTGCGGCAAATGGATTTACGGTTTCCTCATTGGAGCTATGGCCGTACTTATCCGCGTGATGAATCTCGGCTTCCCGGAGGGAATGATGCTCGCCATTCTGCTTATGAATATGTTTGCTCCGCTCATCGACTACTGCGTAGTTCAGAGAAATATCTCAAAGAGAATGAACCGAATTAAATAAAGAGTAAAGGTATGAAAACGAATTCAAATACATATACAATCATCTATTCAGCCATCATGGTGGTAATAGTTGCGTTCTTGCTGGCTTTCGTATCGCAGTCTCTGAAACCGATACAAGATGTTAATGTGGCGCTTGATGTGAAGAAGCAGATACTCTTTTCGCTCAACATTCCGCGTGATATAGACAACGCCGGAGCTGAGGCTAAGTATAAGGAAATTGTGAAAGAAGAGAAGAATGTTGACGGAAACAATATATATATATGTGAGGTTGATGGCAAACCAAAGTATGTCATTCCTTTGAAAGGAATGGGATTGTGGGGAGGTATCAGCGGATACATTTCTATAAACGAGGATAAGTCGACCGTCTATGGCGCATATTTCAACCATGAGAGTGAGACCGCAGGACTTGGAGCGGAGATAAAAGACTCGAAGGCTTGGCAGGACAAGTTCCAGGGTAAGAAGGTGTTTAAGGATGGAAGCGACGAGGTCGTTCTTTCTGTCGTTAAGAAAGTTGATGCTCCGGATTGTCAGGTTGATGCCGTTACAGGTGCTACGCTTACTTCCGACGGTGTGAATGATATGTTGCACGAGTGCATAAGTAAGTACAAAAACTTCCTCATGGCACAGTAAATGAGGCGAAGGCAGCCGTGGGATTCCCACGAAAGTCTGTCGGACTCAGAACATTGAATCTAAAAATTAAAAGAAATGAGTTTATTTTCAAAACAAAATAAGGAAGTCTTTGCAAATCCTTTGAACCTTGATAACCCGGTGCTGGTTCAGGTTTTGGGTATTTGCTCTGCGCTTGCCGTGACTTCACAATTGAAGCCGGCCATTGTAATGGGACTTGCTGTAACTATCATTACGGCGTTTGCGAATGTAATTATATCGCTCATACGTAAGACAATACCGAACCGCATCCGTATTATCGTGCAGTTGGTTGTCGTTGCCGCCCTTGTGACCATTGTGTCTCAGGTGCTTAAAGCGTTTGCCTACGATGTGAGCGTACAGCTCTCTGTTTATGTTGGTCTTATCATTACCAACTGTATTCTTATGGGGCGTCTTGAGGCATTTGCCATGATGAACAAGCCGTGGCCTTCGTTCCTCGATGGTGTTGGTAATGGTCTTGGCTATGCATTGATACTCGTTGTGGTCGGCGGTTTCCGCGAATTCTTCGGCCGTGGCAGTCTGTTAGGCTTCCAGATTATACCGCAATGCGTTTACGATGCGGGCTATATGAATAATGGTATGATGACAATGCCGGCAATGGCACTTATCCTTGTCGGTTGTGTTATATGGGTTCACAGAGCTTATTTTTATAAGGAGAAATAATTATGGAACACGCAATAAGTTTGTTTTTCAGGTCGATATTTGTCGACAATATGGTGTTCGCGTTCTTCCTCGGAATGTGTTCATTCCTTGCGGTATCTAAGAATGTAAAGACATCTTTCGGGCTTGGCATAGCCGTAACGTTTGTATTGCTTATCACCGTGCCTGTGGATTACCTGCTCTATACAAAGGTTCTTGGTGATGGATGCCTTGTAGAAGGTGTAGATTTGAGCTACCTCAGCTTTATTCTCTTTATTGCTGTCATTGCTGGTATAGTGCAGTTGGTAGAGATGATAGTCGAGAGATTCTCTCCATCGCTTTACGCAGCACTTGGTATTTTCCTTCCGTTGATTGCCGTAAACTGTGCCATCATGGGTGCGTCGCTTTTCATGCAGCAGCGTATATTGCTTGACCCGATGAACACACAGGCTATCACCAACGTGTGGGATTCTGTGGTTTATGCTGTCGGTAGCGGTATCGGATGGACTCTTGCCATTGTCGCAATGGGCGCGATACGAGAGAAGATGCAGTACAGCGATGTGCCGAAACCGCTTCAGGGACTTGGTATTACATTCATTACCGTAGGTCTTATGGCTATGGCAATGATGTGTTTCTCTGGTTTGAACATTTAAAAGAAAGAATAAAATGGCAGAATTTATTTCAGCAAGTATAGGGGTTTTCCTCATTACAATACTTCTCTTGGTTGTAATATTGCTCGTTGCGAAGAAGTATCTCTCGCCGAGCGGAAACGTAAATATAGAGATTAACGGCGACCGCACTATCTCTGTTCCGCAGGGAAACAGCCTTATGTCGACACTCACGGAGAACGGCATCTTCCTTCCTTCGGCTTGTGGAGGAAAGTCTTCTTGCGGGCAGTGCAAGGTTCAGGTGCTCGAAGGAGGCGGTGAAATACTCGATTCCGAGAAGCCTCACTTCACCCGTAAAGAGATAAAGGACAATTGGCGTCTCGGTTGCCAGTGCAAGGTGAAAGGCGACTTGAAGATAAAAGTACCGGAGAGCGTACTTGGAGTTAAAGAGTATGAATGTACGGTTATCTCGAATAAGAACGTGGCTACGTTTATCAAAGAGTTCAAGGTGCAGCTCCCGAAGGGTGCCCACATGGACTTCCTGCCAGGGTCTTACGCTCAGATTAAAATTCCGGCATTCACTATGGACTATGATAAGGATATTGACAAGTCGCTGATTGGTGACGAGTATATGCCCGCATGGCAGAAGTTCGGACTGTTCCCGCTTAAGTGCGTTAACCCGGAACCGACTATCCGTGCATATTCAATGGCCAACTATCCGGCCGAGGGCGACGTGTTCATGCTTACAGTCCGTATCGCTACTCCGCCGTTCAAGGCCGACCGTTCTGGCTTCATGGATGTCAACCCTGGTATCGCTTCAAGCTATATCTTCACGTTGAAGCCGGGCGATAAGGTTATCATGAGTGGTCCTTACGGTGACTTCCATCCACACTTCGACTCTAAGAAAGAGATGATTTGGGTCGGTGGCGGTGCCGGTATGGCTCCGTTGCGTGCGCAGATTATGCACATGACAAAGACATTGCATACGACTGACCGCGAGATGCATTACTTTTATGGAGCGCGTGCGCTCAATGAGGTGTTCTATCTTGAGGACTTCCTCGGATTGGAGAAGGAATATCCTAACTTCCACTTCCATCTCGCTCTCGACCGTCCAGACCCAGCTGCTGACGCAGCCGGAGTGAAGTACACGGCCGGTTTCGTACATCAGGTGATGTTGAATACCTATCTGAAAGACCACGAGGCACCGGAGGATATTGAGTACTATATGTGTGGTCCGGGTCCGATGTCAAAGGCTGTTGTCTCTATGCTTGACTCTCTCGGCGTAGAACCGGAAAGCATCATGTATGACAACTTTGGCGGATAAGAGCCTTTGATGTGAAGATATTCTGCTTCGGATATAATTGTTCCGATAGTATAAGTATTACATAAATAAAAGGAGAAGTGCTTTATGGGTGCTTCTCCTTTTTATTGTAAAAACTCAGAGTAGCCACTTAGCCCTCTTGAGTGGCTACCTTAACAGCCTTGAGTGGCTATCTTGACAGCCTTGAGTGGCTACCTTGACAGCCTTGAATGACTATTTTGATAGAGTTGACAGGCGTTAAATAGACTGGAAATGGATATTTTATGTATATGAAAGTAAAAAAATATAAGTTTTTCTTGCTTGCCTCATTTGAAATTCGTATCTTTGGGAATTGACAAAGATATATTTTTCATTACCTAATGCTTTTATATGCAGATATTTGAGGTTTGGGTATTGATTAATGAAAAGACTTTTGTTGGCCACCAACAGATTTTCTTTAAGACATAATCTTAGCTATTTAACCAATTTTGACAACATATTAAGGCCGATATATATTTATATGGAGAACCCGTTAATGGACATATCTTTGGAAGTTGCAAATAGTAGCAAGGCGAATAGCCGGATATTTGAAGAGCTGGCAAATTTACTTGGCTCAGTAGTTATTTAGTGTGGGTAGGCGTAAAGTTTAGCAATGCGATAGAGGA
>ENA-OPDG01002319-OPDG01002319.1-human-gut-metagenome-genome-assembly--contig:-NODE-2319-length-10799-cov-3.339724_pt1 | contig 10799 bp, 8 predicted proteins | sample MGYA00241259_ERZ501498 | MGnify/ENA primary metagenome ERZ501498 (study PRJEB25962, sample SAMEA2042582) | human gut metagenome | biome: human gut; feature: human-associated habitat; material: faeces... | reverse complement strand
TCGGCATTGCGGATAGGGGGGTGATGAGCCTTTGAGTTTTAGCGGACAGCAATAGAAAAAAATACAGGACAACAATTTTATGAAGACAAGAGACCTGTCGTATTGCTGACCACTCCGTCATGAATATTAACGGCGAACTAATTTTAAGAAAAAAGGTGTGAATTCAAAACTTCACACCTTAAGTCTTATGTCTCAAAAAACTTTATAACTCACGTCTCATAACTTCATAAGAAATTTCTTGAATGTCTCAAAGTCCTTGCTCATTGGAATGCTCAGCTTCGTTCCGCGCATGAAAGCGGCAAGTCTTTCAGGAATTTCGATGTTGGTATTGAGTATTTCGTCCACTTTTTCTTTGAACTTTGCCGGATGGGCCGTCTCGCAAAATACTCCAGTCTCGTCTGGCTTCAGGAGTTCTTTCAATGCCTGATAACCGCAAGCTCCGTGTGGGTCAAGTATGTATCCCGATGATTTATAGCACTCCTGCATCGTCTCACTAATCCTTTCGTCAGAATAAGTAGCGCCGCTGATGAGCGATGTGATACGCTCGTGAGAGTTACCGTAGAGATCGAGAATGCGGGCAAAATTGCTCGGATCGCCCACGTCCATAGCGTTTGCGAGCGTCTGGATGGACGGTTTCGGTTCGTATTTTCCGCTTTTCAAGTACTTATAGAAAATGTCGTTGGCATTGTTGGCAGCTATGAAACGCTTTATCGGGAGTCCCATTGCATGACCGAAGAGGGCAGCCGTGATGTTTCCAAAGTTACCACTCGGCACACATATAACGAGGTTGTCTGCAAGTCCTTGTTCTTTCATTCTTGCGTATGCATTGAAATAATAGAACGCTTGCGGCAAGAAACGAGCCACGTTAATGGAGTTCGCACTGGTGAGTTTCATGTGTTTATTGAGCTCCTCGTCCATGAACGCGTTCTTCACCAAAGCCTGACAGTCATCGAAGACGCCGTCAATCTCTATGGCTGTGATGTTCTTTCCGAGCGTAGTAAACTGGCTTTCTTGAATCTTGCTCACCTTGCCTTTAGGATAGAGTACATACACGTGGATACCCTCTACTCCGAGGAAACCGTTGGCTACTGCAGAACCAGTGTCGCCCGATGTGGCAACGAGAACATTCACGGTCTTGCTATTGTCGGCCGCTTCACGTGATGCGATGTATTGGAGCATTCGTGCCATGAAACGCGCACCCACGTCCTTGAATGCGAGCGTAGGGCCGTGGAAGAGTTCGAGCGAATAAATATTGTCGCTGACTTTTACGACAGGGCAGTCGAACGCGAGTGTGTCGTAGACAATCTTTTTCAGTGCCTCTGCCTCCACGTCCTCGCCGAAGAAAGCGTCTGCTACGCGATAGGCAATTTCTTGGAAACTGAGTTTTTCGATGTTGTCGAAGAATTCCTTCGGTAACTTGTTTATCCGTTCAGGCATATAAAGGCCTCGGTCTTCCGCCAATCCTTTCACCACCGCTTTGCTTAGGTTGGCGATGGGGGCCTGCTTGTTGGTGCTGTAATATTCCATTATTCTATGTTTATTTTTTAAGAGCCAGTAGTCTGGAGTTCAGAATAGTCTGACATTTGGCATTAAAATGGTTGGAGTAAAGTTATGGGTCAAAACTTCATAAATTCCCCCATAAACTGATTTAGCCTTAAAAGCCCGTAACTGCCACTGATACAGCTTATTTCATCATAAACTTGAACGTCGTCGGGAGTAATGCCACGATGCCAAATGAGGAACGGAACGGGTTCGCTCACGTGGGTGCGTATTTCCACCGGTGTGGGGTGGTCGGGTAAGATGGCGATGCACACGGGTTCGTCCCATCGGCTCACCTCCTCGTATATCGGTTTGATAATGCGCTTGTCGAGATATTCTATCGATTTTAATTTCAGTTCCACATCGCCATCGTGGCCAGCCTCGTCGCTCGCCTCCACATGGAGGAACACGAAGTCGTCCTTGTGCAGAGCTTCTATTGCCGCCTGCGCCTTGCCCTCATAGTTGGTGTTGGCAAGTCCCGTGGCTCCCTCCACCTTTATTATTTCGAGTCCGGCATAATGGCCTATGCCCCGGATGAGGTCTACTGCTGAAATCACAGAGCCTCGCTTCACTTGTGGAAACATCTGTCCGATGGTTTGCATCTTCGGACGATAGCCTCCGCTCCAGGGCCATATTGAGTTTGCCTTCACGTCGCGTCCCTCATTAAAAGGGTGCTTCGATAGCAGTTCTTGGGAGCGTAGGATAAGGTCGTTGATAAGGTCGGCGGTGGCTTGCGCACTCATGCGTCCTTGTTCGGCTTTGTCATCTGCATCTGGCACGTATCCCTCTTCGGGCTTCACGAGCAGTGGTCGCCATTCCTCGTTCGGATGGTCGTGAGGTGGAGCGCACACAATGTGTTTGCTTGCGTTCTTGATTACAAGCAGATGGCGGTATTGTATGCCTGTGATGAAGCGCACACGGTCGTTGCCCAAGTACTCGTCAAGATATTTTATGAGCATATCTCCCTGCTCAGTGGTCAAATGTCCGCCGTGATGGTTCTTAATTTTTCCGTCAGCAAGTGTAATAATATTGCATCGTATGGCGAGGTCGTTTTCCGCCATTTCGTAGCCTATCGACGCTGCTTCGAGAGGTCCGCGCCCCTCATAAACTTTGTCTAAATCATAACCTAATATAGCAGTATTAGCTACTTCCGAGCCAGGTGCGTAACCGTCGGGAACCGTTATAAGTCGTCCCGTGCGTCCTTGACGCGCGAGCATATCCATATACTCGGTGTCGGCGTATTGCAAGAGTGTTTTTCCTCCGAGACATTCCACGGCGTGGTCGGCCATGCCGTCGCCTAATATGATGATGTGCTTCATATCTTATTATTTATATATTAGCGATTGACATGATATTGGCAAACACTCCGGCGGCAGTTACGCTTGCTCCAGCGCCATAGCCCTGTATCTGCATCGGATATTCCTTATAGCGTTCAGTGGTGAGTAGCACGATGTTGTTTGAGCCTTCGAGATTGTAGAACGGATGCGTGCTGCCAACCTCTTGAAGCGATACGCTTGTACGTCCGCCCTCCATCTTCGCTACGAAACGCCAACGCTTGTTCTCCTTTTCGAGTACGGCGCGACGCTTCTCAAAGTCAGCATCGAGCGCAGGTAGCTTCTCCCAAAAGTCGTCCACGCTTCCCCCGAAATACTCGTCGGGTACGAAGAGATGCTTCTCTACATCGTCCTGCTCAACCTTGTATCCTGCCTCGCGTGTGAGTATCACGAGCTTGCGTATCACATCCTTGCCGCTCAAGTCGATGCGCGGGTCGGGTTCTGAGTACCCCTGTTCCTTAGCACGCCGCACGGTCTCGGAGAACGGCACATCGGCGGCTATCTCATTGAATATGAAGTTGAGAGTACCACTCAGTACGGCTTCAATCTTGAGTATCCTGTCTCCAGAGTTGCGCAGGTCGTTTATCGTACCGATTATTGGTAGTCCGGCACCCACGTTTGTCTCGAAACGGAACTTCACGCCACGCGCCAAAGCTGTCCGTTTCAACTTCAGATAGCTCCCATAATCGCTCGATGCGGCTATCTTATTAGCGGCAATCACAGATATGTTATGCTCGAGGAATGTCTGATAAAGTTCGGCCACGTCCTTTGATGCGGTGCAATCCACAAAGACGCTGTTGAAGATGTTCATTCCGAGTACGCTCTCGCGCAACTTGTTGGGGTCGCTTGGCTCAGCCTCTTTAAGTAATTCTCGATAGTTTGCGAGGTCGAGGCCATCGCGACTGAATATAGCGTTTCTTGAGCTTGCTATGCCTACGACGTTGAGTTTCAGCCGGCTGCGTTCTTTGAGCTCGTCATATTGCGAGCGGATTTGCTCTATCAACTTGCCGCCCACAGTTCCCACACCACATATAAATAGGTTGAGTACCTTGTATTCGGAAAGGAAGAACGAGTCATGGAGCACGTTCAACGATTTGCGTAAATGTTTTGAGTTTACGACGAAAGATATGTTGGTCTCCGATGCACCCTGTGCGCAGGCAATTACGCTTATTCCACTTCGTCCGAGCGTTCCGAAAAGTTTGCCGGCTATACCGGGGGTGTGCTTCATGTTTTCGCCTACGATAGCTATTGTGGCGAGGTCGCTCTCGGCGTGCATGGGGAACATTGCGCCCGTCTTGATTTCTTTTGCAAACTCGGCATTGAGTACGTTTACTGCCTCAGGTGCATCCTCATCGCGCACACCTATGGATGTTGAGTTTTCCGATGATGCCTGACTTACCATGAATACGCTTATGCCCTCATCGGCAAGAGCCGTGAATATTCGTCGGTTCACACCGATGACGCCCACCATAGAAAGACCGGTAACGGTTATCAGGGTTGTGCCGTTGATGCTCGATATGCCTTTGATGGGTTTGCGGTCGTTGTCTATTTTGTTCTTTATAATCGTTCCCGGTGCTTCGGGATTAAATGTGTTTTTTACCTTTATTGGTATGTTCTTCACGCATACGGGATAGATTGTAGGCGGATAGACCACCTTCGCACCGAAGTTGCATAGCTCCATCGCCTCCACGTAGCTAAGTTCGTTGATGGTGTAGGCGGTCTTGATGATACGCGGGTCGGCTGTCATGAAGCCGTCCACGTCTGTCCAAATCTCCAAGACTTCCGCATCAAGGGCAGCCGCAATGATGGCAGCCGTATAGTCGCTTCCCCCTCGCCCTATGTTAGTTGTTTCGTCGTTGTCCTTGTCCATAGATATGAATCCTGGCACGATGGTGATACGTGGGAGGTCGGCGAATGCGTCGCGCACGAGTTTGTTGGTGAGTTCGGAGGCGAGAACGTGCTTGTTGTTTTTCCTTTCCGTCTTTATGAACTCTCTCGAATCGAGCCATTTAGCGCCGCGTATGAGTGTAGCCACAATATTAGAACTCAATCGTTCGCCATAGCTTACGATTGCATCTTGTGTCTTCTCGCTAAGATCGTGGATGAGGTAGACTCCAAAATAAATCGAACGAAGTTGTTCAAGAAGCGCATCTACGGTGTTGAATAAGTCTTCGCGGGCTTTTGTATCGTCGATTATGGTATCTATCATCTTGTGATGGCGGTTCACCATCGAATCAAACTCTTCTTTCCATTGGTCGTCGCCGATGCGTGCCAATCGGGAAGTCGCAAGCAATTTGTCGGTAATGCCTCCCAATGCGCTCACCACAACCACTACGGGCTGGTGCTTAGCTTCATTCTCTACTATCCTTTTCAGGCTCAAAATACTTTTCACGGAACCAACGGATGTTCCGCCAAATTTCAATACTTTCATTTCCTTATGAATATGTTGTTAATATTAATGTTGCCCCGAGACAAACGGGGAAAACATAAACTTGGGCGCAAAAATACAAAGAAATCTTTCAATAGCCAATAGTTTCTCGTACAAAATAAGTAATTTTGTAGCAAAATAATCTTATTATGACACGTTCGATAACATTTTTCCTTATTCTTGCCACATTGTTTTGTGTTAAAACCGATGCACAAAATGATGTGTGGCAACATGAATACGAGGGTGATATACCTATCTATATAGACTCCATTCAAACGTCCCTCACTTATCCTTATGCATATTTTAATTATAAAGAGAAAACCCGTTGGCGTGCTGATGCGCGGAAGAAAGTCTTTGAATGTATGGGGGCTTTGCCACCGAGTCCTGATAGTTGGGATATGAAAGTGATAGCCGAAGAACGACGCGACGGTTATGTGGCTCGCAAAATTGAGTTTGCTTTGAGCCGATGGTATCGTGTGAAGGCTTATCTGCTTGTACCTTTCGGACAGGGAAAGCATCCGGCTGTTAATCTCCTTCACGACCATGGGGCGCATCTTTCCATCGGGAAAGAGAAGATGATAAGGCCGTTTGCTGTTGATTCAACTGTTTTGGTGGATGCCGATGAGTGGGCAAAACAGCTCTATGAGGGACAATATTTAGGCGATTATTTGGCTCGTAATGGCTATGTGGTGTTCTCCATAGATGCGCCGTTGTGGGGCGAACGCGGACGGAAAGAGGGCGTAGATCGTAAAAAATACGACATAATTGCCGGCAATATGATGATGGCCGGGCAAAACTTGTGTGCTTATATGCACCGCGATGATGTTATGTCAACGGCATTCTTGGCTTCGCTCCCATTCGTCGACAAGGACAGGATAGGTGCGGCGGGGTGCTCAATGGGTGCTTATCGCACGTGGATGCTCTCGGCATTGAGCGATGACATAAAGGCGGGATGTGCCATCTGCTGGATGATAACAACAGAGGCGCAACTCACAAGGAAGTATGGTAGAAAGGAAAACGGTGGTTTTGCCAATACCATTCCTGATCTACGACGTTACATGGACTATCCCGACATAGCGTCGTTGGCAGCTCCCAAACCTATGCTTTTTGTATCGGGAAAGCGTGATAAGCTCTTCCCGATACCGGGAGTCGAGGATGCTTTCAATAAGATGCACGCCGTATGGGATGCGATGGGAGCGTCGGAGAAGCTCGAAACTTTCATCCTCGACCAACCACATGAGTGCAATCTCAACAACCAAAAGATGATATTGGAGTTCTTTAACCGAAATTTAAGAAAAAGATGACATACGAATATCAGATAAGAGTGTTGCCGCAACAGACGGCAAATGAGGCCACCTTGCGAGAATTTATATCGCGCGACAAGGGATTGGATGCCCGCACGATAAATCATGTAAGGGTTTTGAAAAAGTCGATAGACGCACGACACCGTACAATATACGTGAATCTTAAAGTGAGAGTTTATGTAAATGAATTCCCACAAGACGATGAATATGAGCGGATGGAATACTGCGACGTGAGCGACAAGCCTCGGGTAATTGTCGTTGGGGCAGGTCCCGGTGGTCTTTTTGCCGCACTTAGACTGATAGAGTTGGGACTTCGCCCAGTTGTGTTGGAACGTGGCAAGAATGTACGAGAAAGGAAGAAAGACCTTTCGATGATAACAAAAACGCAAAGCGTAGATGGCGAGAGCAATTACTGTTTTGGTGAAGGTGGAGCAGGGGCTTACTCGGACGGTAAGCTTTATACGAGGAGCAAGAAGCGTGGGAATGTTAATAAGATACTTGGGGTGTTCTGTCAGCACGGTGCATCGACTTCTATTCTTGCAGATGCTCATCCTCATATCGGAACGGATAAACTTCCGCGCGTGATAGAGAATATGCGCAACACTATTATTAGTTGCGGAGGAGAGGTGTTCTTTCAGACGAAGATGACAAGACTTATCATTAATGACGATACCGTGGTTGGAGTCGAGTCTTTGGATATGGTAACTGGAGAGGAGAAGATATTCCGCGGACCAGTCATTCTTGCTACTGGACATTCGGCACGTGATGTGTATAGGCATCTTGCTACGGCAAAAATAGAGATAGAACCGAAAGGTATTGCCATTGGTGTGCGTCTTGAACATCCTTCGGAGCTTATTGACCAGATACAATATCATAGCAAGAACGGTCGTGGAAAGTATCTTCCGGCAGCCGAATATTCATTCGTTACGCAGGTAGATGGGCGTGGAGTATATTCATTCTGTATGTGTCCGGGAGGTTTTGTAATACCTGCCGCTACGGGCAAGCAACAGATTGTGGTGAATGGAATGTCGCCAAGCAATCGTGGTACGCAATGGAGCAACAGCGGTATGGTGGTGGAGATACGCCCGGAGGATGTGAAAGAGGGTGAACTGCGTTTAAATGATGATAGAATGGAGGAAGATGATGTCCAAAGGGATGCTTTGTGCATGATGGCTTTGCAAGAAAAGCTCGAAAAAGACTGCTGGCAGCAGGGCAATATGCGCCAGACGGCTCCAGCACAACGTATGTCTGACTTTGTAAATGGCCGTTTATCATACGATTTACCAAAAAGTAGCTATGCTCCGGGGCTTATAAGCAGTCCCCTACATTTTTGGCTTCCATCGTTTATATCAAAGAGATTACAAGAAGGTTTCAAGGCTTTCGGCAAGTCAAGTCATGGCTTCCTAACGAATGAGGCCACATTGATAGCCATAGAGACGCGCACTTCGTCACCAATACGTATCTTGCGTGATAATGAAACCCTTCAACATATTCGCATAAAGGGACTTTTTCCTTGTGGCGAGGGGGCTGGTTATGCCGGAGGCATCGTCTCGGCGGGTGTCGATGGCGAGCGTTGCGCCGAAATGTGTAAGGAATATATTGGTAATAAATAGTTGCTCAATGCTGTTAATTGAGTACTTCAATGTTGTCATGGGGGTACTTAAACACATTTATATTAATGTGAATTCGGTGAATTATATTGATGAATCTGAAAGTAGTAACACCGTTGATAATAGCTTTCGTTCCAGCGGATTTAAAATAAAGAAGTATCTCAGAGGGAGAATTAATTGCGTTATGCCAATAGTATATCACATTCCTGAAAATAAAAAAGAGAAGCTGCGCCGTAAAATTTAATTACGACACAGCCCCAACTTAAAATATTTATTTTATCAAGCTCTCGCTGTCATCATCATGCAACAGAGCGTTCTTCTGCACGCATTCACGGCTCGTGTTGGCGTAGCAGTAAACACAGAAGTGGCGGCACGTGTTATACATACCGATATCCTTGCTTATCATGCAGCCGCATATCTTGCGCTGTCCTTTATCCTTCATATTCCGTTGCTTGTCAGGCAATGGTGGTAAAGCTCCAAACAAATCCTTTTCCGGTATTTTGCCTGTACGAAGATAATAGACGAGTTCCTTGTCTTCACCGAATACACGCTCCATCAGTTCTCCGTCTATGCAGCGGTTGTGCTCTATGCCATAATCTCCAAGATCCATGTCTTCGGCACAAGTGGCAAGAGTGAGTTCCCATCCTTCTTCTGCCCATATATCGCGTAGCTTTACGAGTCCCTCGACTATTTCCTTTCGTTGGGTTTCGTTCATCTCCGCATCCTCAACATTATCTTTTGTGAAACAGCCGGTCTCTTTGACAAGATTGTTCTGAACCTTGCGATATGCCCTCACATCAACGAAACTGAACACGAGTTTGTCGGTATACACTTTAAGCATATTGCCTATTTTCCAGATGCGGCTCAGCAATGTGCGCGGTGTGATGGCTGGAGTAATCACAAGCGGGTCAAATCTCCATATCACACGCTCACGTCCTATCATGTCAGACAGTTTTCTGAATGTTCCGACACGCTGTTCCACGCTTGGCACGTTCGGTTCAAATCCCTCACCGACATAATCATTCAGTGTGACTTGGAAATAATAGTGTATCCCTCTTTCGTCCAGCTCATGCAGATATGGCAGTATCGGTTCCGGGTTCTTTGTCCAAAAAACAATAACCTTGCATTTGCTGAACGAAACATACGTTTTCTGCTGATTGAAAGGATTTATCCATACACAATAGCCTTTAGCCAAACGGTTGAAGAACCATTTGGCGTAAAAGGCCGGTATATCCGTCGAACGGCTTGCCGAGATTATGACTGGGGCCATCGCCTCGACATACTCACCGCTATCGGTTGTTATCGTTATCTTGTCTGACATAATATGAAATTAAGCGTTCTCTAATACACTCTCTTAATTCTTTTGTAAAATAAGGAGCCTGCTCTTTTCCGTTTTTAGGTCTTTCTTTAAGATGACAGAATTTATCAATCACCAAACTATTATTTGTTTCATCAATATTTTGATAATACTTTGAACGTTCTTGCCTGGGTTTTCGTATTTCTTCTTGAAACCAATTTAAATCTCCTTTTATTTTTGTTTTAGATTTTATTGGTACTATAGAATCAATAACTTCCCACACCTCATCATCATTATAAAAATATTTAATTATCCTATTTGTATTTAATGATGATTTGACTTTTATGGGATCTAACATATAAGATGTATCGCCCAATATATTATTAATGTTACTTTTTCTTTCTTTTTTTATCTTTGAAGATTGAGACTTTGTTTTATTTTGGGTTTTCTTTATGGGGGTAGCAAATCCAAAATGTTTAAGTAATTCTTTTTGAATGTTTTTTGTTAAATCTTTTTCATTCTGTTCAAAAACTGCTCTTAAGTTTTCTTTATTATCTTTGTTTTGCAAAATAGTCATTGCAAGTCTTGCAATCTTGCATTGCTTCGGTTCTCTTTTATGCTTGTTTAAAACATTTTCGAAAGATTCCAAGAAAGAAGTCTTAAAAAGTCCATTCTCTTTTTTTATCTCATCAATCAACTCAATATACTTTCTATGTTTACATATTTTAAGTATAGAGAATAACTCAGCGATATCACTATCTTCATTTGATTCTTGTAATACATTTTCCTCCCAAGAGGCAATAAACATATCATGTCCAAATATCTTCTTGTATATTTGCTTGTAATATTCAATGGAAAGTACATCAGAAATATACTCTCTATTCATTTCCATATAGCCACAAAGACTTCCCCATAATGCAAGAACATATCGATAATCCTCAATCTCGTTCATTTTTAAATACAATAAACAATCATTGAGACTATGTCCTTTTATAAGAAATGCCGCGAATGCCTTAAGTTCCAAGTTGTTAATATTGATTAAACAAAATGGCTTTATCGGATTTTCTATGAATGCATACAATTCATTTACATAGCGTTTTTCCAATGAATTATCCCAATTCATCTCACCTACAATGCCTTTAAGATAATTTAGAATACCACTTTCTTTCATAATCTTCATGTAAAAGATACTTCTGTTAGCTCGAAGATCGTCAGGTGTGAGAGAATTTGTTATAATCCTCAAATCCGCAACCGCCCTCATAAGATGACACAGAGGTCAAAAAGGTA
>ENA-OPDG01002316-OPDG01002316.1-human-gut-metagenome-genome-assembly--contig:-NODE-2316-length-10809-cov-3.872513_pt1 | contig 10809 bp, 9 predicted proteins | sample MGYA00241259_ERZ501498 | MGnify/ENA primary metagenome ERZ501498 (study PRJEB25962, sample SAMEA2042582) | human gut metagenome | biome: human gut; feature: human-associated habitat; material: faeces... | reverse complement strand
GTAAAGGCAGGGGTCGCCGGTGTGCAGGCGCACGGTGATCTTACCCGCAGCTTCCATCTGCCGCATCACATCCAGCACCTGCTCCAGCGTCATTTCAGCGCTGTTATAAATGGCGCAGTCTGCCTTTGCAAGGCCCAGCAGGGCCGGGTTCACCAGACTGCCCGCATAGATGATGCAGTCGGCTTTCTGAAGCAGGGCCGCGCCCCGCCGGGTGATGAGGTCCGGTGCGCCGGGGCCTGCGCCAACAAAATGTACCATAGCGTTACTCCTTTACCAGAACGGTGGCAAAATAGCCCGCCGAATGTTCAGGCCGGGCAGCGGAAAGGTCGGTCCAGACGGCTTCGTCCGGCAGACCGCAATTGCATACAAGGGCGCTGTCGGCCAGCTTTCTGCGGGCTTCCAGCGTATCGAGAAGGGCGGGCAGCTGCCTGCCGGTCTTCATCAGCACTTTGGTGCCGGGCGTTTCCAGCACGCGGTCTGCCCAGCCGCCGGGCGCAATGGTGAGCGGGGCATCCATGCCGCCGGTGAGGGGAACATTCAGCCGCGCCGCCGCCGCGCAGAAGCTGGGCACACCCGCCGCCATGGCGGTGGCATAGCCTTCCGCCTGCAAAATCTCCTGCAAGTACCCGAAGGTGGCGTAGATGGAAACGTCACCGATGTTCAGCATGGCAACGTCCTGCCCGGCATCCAGAAAAGGCCGCACGGCCTGCGCCGCCTGCCGGTGAGATGCCGCCAGCACCGACGGGTCACGGCTCATGGCAAAGTGCAGCGGGACGATGGTCTTGCTGCCCAGTGCATCACCCAATGCCCGGCGGGCGATGTCCAGCGCCAGCATCTGGCCGGAGGATGTCTGCGGCGCGGCCAGCACCGGGCAGCTTTGAATGAGCCGCACCGCCTGCAGAGTGAGCAGTTCCGGGTCGCCGGGGCCCACACTGACGCCGTAAAAGGTACCTTTTACATTTTCCATTCTGTCATCAGCTCCTTTGCGGTTTCGGTCTCGCCCAGCGGGCCGTGCTGGTTGGAGAACAGCACCGCACCCACCCGGAAGCCCCCGCCTGCCCGGCGGTCAAGGTGCAGCTGGATGGCGGCAAGGATGCTTTTCAGCACTGGGGTGCGCAGGTTTGCACCGTCCAGAATGTCAAGGCAGGCGTCGGTGGTGGCGGCGTCCATCAGGGCCCCGCACACTTCGCGGGAAGCGCCGCACAGCGCTGCGTGGGCGCAAAACACTTCGGCGCGGCCGTCGGCAGTGTGGGAGTGGGTGTTCATGACGCCCGCCGCCAGCTTGACCAGCTTGCCCACATGGCCCACGAGAAGCACTTCTTCAAAGTTTGCCGCTGCGGCCATATCCAGCGTGTCACCGATAAAGTTGGAGGTTTTGACTACCGGGAACCGCTCGAACTGCGGCAGGGCGCTGGCCAGATAGTCCAGCCCGTAGTTGCCCGGGGCCAGCACCAGCCGCCGTGGGCCGTCTGTGTTTTTGGCACGCAGAGCGGCCTGATTCATTTCCAGCTGGATGGTGTCCAGAATGGCCTGCTGGCTCATGGGCTCCACGATGCCGCTGGTGCCCAGAATGGAAAGGCCCCCCTCCACGCCGATGTGGGGGTTGAAGGTGCGCTTTGCCGTCTCGGCCCCGCCCTCAATGGAGATGGTCACGGTAAAGCCGCCTGTGTAGGCCGCGTTCTCGGCCTCCCGTTCCAGCGCTTCGGCGATCATCTGGCGGGGCACATGGTTGATGGCGGCTTCGCCCACAGGCTGGTCAAGGCCGGGCTTCGTCACCCGGCCCACACCCTCGCCGCCAAAGATGCGCACGCCGGGCGCGTCCGGTTCCAGCACGACCGATGCAATGACCGGCAGGCCGGTGGTCACATCTACATCGTCGCCGCCGTCCTTGCGAATGGCACATTCTGCGCCGGTGTCCGTTTTGCGGCAGAAGATGGGTGCCACCTCCACCACGATGCCCTTCGGGGTGCGCAGGGCCACGGTTTCTGGTGCATGGCCGGTGAGCAGCAGCCGCGCCGCGCCCGCCGCACCCAGCGCCGCACAGGTGCCGGTGGTGTAACCGCAGCGCAGCAGCTTCTGCCCGCTGCGGACGTAATGCTCAAATTGCGGCCCAGCCGGGTTGGCTTCCGGCTTTGGCGGCTCCGGTGCGCCGTATAGAGCAGTGTACTGTTCTTCCGTCAGGCCATACAGCGCCCGGATGTTCTCCGGCGCAAAGGCAGCATCCGGCGTCAGCACGCCGGAGACCCCGGCAGGGGAGACGCACACCACCGCGTCGGCAATCTTCTGCGCCAGTTCCAGCTCATGCAGGCTCAGCACCACGGCGAGATGCTCACCATGGGCCAGCTCTTTTAAAATGGTCAGCAGCTCGATCTTGCCCTTGATGTCCAGAAAAGACGTGGGCTCGTCCAATAAAATCACCTGCGGCTGCTGGCACAGGGCCCGGGCCAGCAGAACGCGCTGGCGCTGGCCGTCGCTGATGCGGTTGAAATCCCGGTCGGCGAGATGGGCTGCACCCACCCGTTCCAGTGCGCTGTGCGCCTGCCGTTTGTCTTCGGCCGAGAGGATGCCCAGCCGCCCGGTGTAGGGGTAGCGGCCCGCCGCAGCAAAGTCAAAGCAGGTGGTCAGCTCCATGCGGCGGCTGTGCGGTGCCATCAGGGCAAGCTTCTGGGCCCGTTGGGTGCCGGTATAGTCGGAAAGGTTTTTTTCGTCCAGCAGCACCGCGCCGCCCATGGGGTCCAGCTGGCCCGCCAGCGTGCGCAGCAATGTGGATTTGCCCGCGCCGTTGGGCCCGATGAGGGTCAAAATCTGGCCGGGCTGCACCCCCAGCGCAATGCCGGAGAGAAGCGGCGTTTTGCCGTAGCCGATGGCAAGGTCATTTGCCGTGCAGAGAAAGGTCTCGTTCATCGTGCACCCTCCTGATTGCGCCGCACCAGCAGTCCGATGACCACCGGCGCGCCGAACACTGCCGTCACCGAGCTGATGGACAGCTCGGTGGGCGCAAACAGACTGCGGGCCAAAAGGTCACAGAACAAACAGAACGCCGCCCCGCCCAGGCAGCACCCGGGCAGCACATGCAGCGGTTTTGCACTGCCCAGCAATTGCTTGACGAGGTGCGGCACCGCGATGCCCACGAAGGAGATGGGCCCGGCAAAGGCAGTGACACAGGCCGCCAGCAGGCTGGAAAGCAGCACCAGTGCCGCCGAGAACGGCTTGACGTTCACACCCACGCTGCGGGCGTATTCTTCCCCCATCTGGTAGGCGGCCATGGGTTTGGACAGCAGAAAGGAAGCCGCCAGCGCAGGCAGGGCCACCAGCGCCGCTGCCCGGACGTTGGCCCAGGTCATGCCGGAAAAGCTGCCCTGCGACCAGTTGTGCAGGTTGACGATGTTGGAGTCCTGCGCAAAGGCCACCACGATGTCCGTGATGGCCGAGCAGATGTAGCCGATCATGACGCCGCAGATGACGAGGATGCTCATGCGCTGCACCCGCCGCGCCACCGCCAGCACAAAGGCCATGGCGGCCATAGCGCCCACGAAGGCGGCGACGATGAGCGTTACCGAACCGGTGAGCATCCCGCGATTGAGGAAAACCACCATGGTCAAGGCCACGGCCAGCTTGGCCCCGCTGGAAATGCCCATGACGAAGGGCCCGGCGATGGGGTTTGCAAAGAAGGTCTGCAGCAGGTAGCCCGCCGCGCTGAGGGCCGCCCCCAGCAGCGCCGCCATCACCGCGCGCGGCAGACGCAGCTGCAGAATGATGTTCATGGAAAGCGTGTCCTGCCCCTTGCCCAGCAGTGCCGCCACCACTGCGCCCGGCGCAAGGGACACACTGCCCCAGAACAGGTTCAGCGCAAACAGCACAGCCAGCGCCGCCGCAAGGGCGAGATAGGAGACAGCAAGGCGTCGGGTACGGGTCATAGACAGTCCTTTCAGTAAAATAAGACTTGATTATTACAGAACGCGTGACAGTGCGCCCTCATCCGGCGCATTCGCGCCACCTTCTCCCGACCGGGGGAAGGCAGAAAACGTTAGGCAACATGGGTGAGGAATTTCAGGGTATCGGCATCGGGTGTGCCATCGGTGAACACCTTGTTCATGTCAAGGATGAGGTCAGCAAGCTCCATGCTCTGCTGGAACAGGCTCTGGCTCGTGCACCACACCTGCCCATTCTGCACAGCCTTGAACTCTGCCAAAAGCGGGAACTTTTCGGTCAGCTGGCTCACGGATGCAATGGTGCCTTCGATGGCGCTGTTGTAGATGAGCACGTCGGCGTCTTTGGCACCGGCGTAGAAATCTTCCAGCGGCAGGTTCATGGTGGCAAGGCTGTTGCCATTGTCGGTGAGGTCCGAGAAGACGTAGGCCCCGCCGGCCATCTCGATCATTTTGGCCACATAGTCGCTGCCTTTGCGCACGGTGGCGAGGTTGTTGGAGCTGAGGGAGAAGAACGCACAGCTCTTGCCGGTGGGCTCCTGCTCCAAAAGCGGTGCAATGGCAGCTTCCTGCGCGGCGAACACCTGCTCGGCAGTGTCCTCTTTGCCCAGCAGGATGCCGTACAGCTTGATCCACTCCATGCGCTCAAGCGGGCCGCTCTCGTAGCTGGAACGCTCTACCAGCACCGGGATGCCGAAATGCTCCAGCTGTTCCTTCACTTCGGGGGTGTGCAAAATCATGGTGTTCTCGATGGCAAGACCGCAGTTCGCGGCCAAAATTTGTTCGTAGTCCGGGGCACTGTACTTGCCTGCATAGGCGATGCGGCCCGCTTCCATGGCCTGCTTTGCTTCGGGCAGATACCAGCCCTCGGCCTTGGTGCCGGAGAGGGTCACGCTGTCCAGCGCATCCAGATGCAAAATCAGGTCCATCACCGAGGTGGAGACAAGGTAGATGTTCTCCACCGGCTGGCGCAGCACGGTCACGTCGGCGGGCAGGCTGTCCACCTCGGCGGCATCCTGCGGCACAACGAGAAATTTCTGGCCGGAATCCGGGATGCTCACCATGGTATAGCCGCCTTCATAGCAGTCCGCCGTGAACTGCTGCGCGTAGTCCAACTGGTAATGATGCGAGAAAACAAGACTTTCTGTATTCGCAGGCTCCGTCTTGCTGCCGCAGCCGGAAAGCGCCAGCGCCGCCGCCGGAATGAGCTTCAAAAATTGGTTTCGGGTGATTTTCATATTACTTCAGGCTTGCCGAATCAAAGGTCAGCGTGTACTCGATCTCATGGGGGGTGCTCATGGCCACGGTGTCGGCGGTCACGTCCAGCGCGGTATCCAGTGCGGCCACGGGGATCTCAAAGGTGGAGTTGCCCTCGGTGTTGGTGGGCAGATACTTCTTGCTGTCCACGATCATATAGTCGTAGTTGGGGCTGCTCCACACGATGGTGGCGGTCATCTTGCCATCCGCCACAGTCAGGGCGGCGGGGCTTTCCACGGTGGCACGGCCGGAGCCGCCCTCCAGCGTCACCTCGCAGGTGTAGGTGCCGTCGGCGGGCGTTTCAGCTGCGGCCTGTTCCACCGCATCGCGCACGCTGACGGTGTGGTCATACCACTTGCCCTTTTTGCCCAGAATGGCCAGGTCAAAGTCGGTATCCAGAGCAGACACCGGGATGTCGAAGCCGTACACTTCCTCGGAAGTGCCGTCGGAGTAGGTGACCGTATCGGTGGTGGGCTGCAGCCAGTCGGACGCGTTGGCTTCGGCTTCGGCGGCCTTGCCCAGATACAGGTTGACGACATTTTTGGAAACCAGACTGACGTGGAAGGTCATCTGGCCATTCTCCACGGTCAGGGTGCCTTTGCCATCGCAGGCTTCGTTGGCGTGGAACATGGAGCTGTCGGTGTCAAACTCGGCGGTGTAGATGCCGTCCGGCAGAGCAGCGGTCTCAACCACAGAAGCGGCAGAGGACGCAGCTTCGGAGGAAGCAGCACTGGACGCCGCAGAGGAAGCAGCAGAAGAAGCGCCGCAGCCTGCCAGCAGGCTCAGCGCGAGAGAAGCGGTCACAACACAGGAAAAAATGCGTTTCATGAGAAATACCTCTACATTATAAAGAATTGGATTTTATTATAGCATGATTCTAAGAAAAAATGAACCCTCTCCATCGGGCTCCGCAGCGGCGGCAGCGAGACGGAGAGGGTTCCGAAAAAATCAGCCCTTCAGGGAGTCAATGGCAGCCTTGGTGTGAGCGATGTACAGGCTCTGGATGTCCTCGATCTCGCCCAGACCAGCGATCTGGCAGTCGATGCTGTCAAATGCGCCGGAAGCAGTGAACTGGCTCAGCCAGGAATCCTCGTCGGAACCGGCCATATCGTTGTTGGCGTGGTCACCGGCAACGACCATCAGCGGGCGCAGAACGACCTTGGTGTAGCCTGCAGCCTTCACGGCCTCGATGACGTTCTCGCAGGCGGTATCCTCGGGCTCGCCCTCAACGGTGCCGATGAACACATTGTCGTAGCCCAGGGTCTGCATGGTGGTCTGCATCTGGCTGTAGCTCACCTTTGCGGTGTGAGAGGTGCCGTGGCCCATGAAGACGAAGGCGACCTTGTCCTCAGCGGCGGCGCTCAGGCTGTCGTAACCGGCTTCCTTCACGGCAGCAGCGGTGACGGCCTTGGCGACGTCTTCCTTATCCTGGTTGATGACGGTGGCGTCAGAGCCGACCTCGCCCAGCAGGGGCTCAGCCACGGCGACGGTCTCGAACTTGTCACGGTAGGAGTCGATCATCTCCATCATCTCGTCGTACTCCGCGCCGTGCATCAGATGGGTGGGCTGGACGACCAGGTTCTTCACGCCGTTTGCCACAGCGCGGTCCATGGCCTGCTGCATGTTGTCGATCTTCTCGCCGTCACGGGCCTGCACATGGTTGATGATGATCTGTGCGGTGAAGGCACGGCGCACGGACCAATCCGGGTAAGCGGCCTGCAGAGCATCCTCGATGCCCTTGATGTCCTTCACGCGGCTGTCGTTGAAGGAGGTGCCGAAGGAGACCACCAGCAGTTCGTTCTCGCCGATGTTGTCCTCGTTGCGGGCGTCATCCTTGGAAGCATCGCCGGTGTCACGGCCAAAGTAGTCGGGGTCGGCGTTCTCGCCCTCGACCAGCTCCTTCTGGGTGTCGGTCAGGGCATCCCAGGCAGCCTTGGCGGCCTCGCACTGGGCGTCGGTGTCATCGTTGCGCTCCTGCACATAGATGGCGTCGATCAGGTCTGCCACGTTCTTTGCGGCCATTTCGTCAGCCTCCTCGCTGCTCACTTCGCTGGAAGCAGCGGACGCGGCGGTGCTGGTGCTGGAAGCGGTGCTGGATGCAGCGCCGCCGCAGCCGGTGAGCACACCGGCGCACAGGGCCAGAGCCGTGACGGCTGCAGCCAGCTTCTTGGTTTCGATCTTTCTCATTGTGTGTCTTTTCCTTTCCTGTGGAATGAATTACGGGCTGAACCGAACAAAGGGTACAGGAAAGAGAGATGAAAAAAAGGCCCTTTTGTCCTGCGGATGGCATGACAAAAAGGCCCTTACGGTTCAGAGCTTTTTTGGTACAACCAATTCCTCGTGATCTGGAGCTTTCGCTCCCGTACCAACAGCAGGCAGGTTTCCTGGCTGAAAGATCGCCGCCCGGCGCCGCCTTCTCAGAGCAAAGCTCCAATGGCTGGTGCAAAGCACCCTGACGCGGGCTCCCTTATCACAGTGACGAGATCGTGCGGGATTTGCACCCGCTTCCCTTTTACCCTTCCCGCCGCCATAACGGCAGAAGGCACCTGCTGTTTTTCTGTTCAGTTCGCAGGACAGTATAGCATACCGCAGCGGGAAATGCAAGAAAATGGGCGGCATCCCGGTACTTTTCCTTATAAAAGGCGAAAAGAAGGCTGTGTTTTGTATAAAATCCCGCCGGGCACCCCACACTAACCCCGGAAGCAATGCGTACACAACACGACAGATGGGAGCGAAGAAAATGGAGCAGATCAAACGATTTTTGCGCGGCAAAGGCTTTGCGCTGGCGCTTCTGGCCTGCCTGGTGGCGGCAGGCGCGGCGGGGGTCTGGGCGGTGCGCGCCGTCCGCAATGAACTGGAAAAAAGCTATGAAGAACTGACACGGCCGGAGGCGTCTTCCGCCCCGCAGGCCGCCGTGCCGGATACCGATTTGAAAGTGGAGGATGAACCATGGCAGGATGTTACCGAAGCAGCAAACAGCGTGGCCGGTGTGCCCAAAGCGGAGAGTGGGGCCGCATCCTCTGGCTCGTCTTCTGGGGCGGTGTCTGGTGCTGGTTCTGTGCGCGAACCCTCCGCACTGCAAGGCTCCTCTGCGCCTGCCAGCAGCGCCTGCCTGCGCGCAGCCGGTCACGGGACGTGTGCTCAACGCCTGCAGCGGCGATGAGCTGGTCTACAACAAGACGCTGGGCGACTGGCGCACCCACAACGGCGTGGACTATGCCTGCGCCCAGGATGCGGCAGTGTCTGCCCCGGTGAACGGCAAGGTGACCGCCGTGGAGACGGATGGCCGCTGGGGCGGCGTGGTGAGCATTGAGGACGGGGAAGGCCGCGTCTGGCGGGTGTGCGGCACGGCAGATGTGCAGGTGAAGGCCGGTGACACCGTGTCCACAGGCCAGACGCTGGGCCGCGCGGGGAACATCCCGAACGAATGCACCGAGGAGACCCATGTGCATCTGGAAGTGCTGGAAGGGGACAAGTACCTCGACCCGGCAAAGCTCATCGGATAAAGCATCAGAAAAGGCGGCAGGGCGAAACGGCTCTGCCGCCTTTTGCGCTGTCTGCAGCCCAAAAATCCATTCTTTCCCGGCGGGGCTGCATTGCTTTTGCGGGACGGTTCTGGTATGATATATATATATATGTAGAACTAGGCGTTTTGGGAGGAAATCAGATGGCGAAGGTGTTGATCGTAGGTGCCGGTGCGGCGGGACTGATGGCGGCGGGTGCCGCCGTGCGGCAGGGGCATCAGGTGACGGTGCTGGAGCACATGGATAAGCCCGGCCAGAAAATTCTGGTCACTGGCAAGGGCCGCTGCAACGTGACCAACGATTGCCCGGCGGAGGAATTCCTGCGGCATGTGCGCACGAACCCGCGGTTTCTGTTTTCCTCGCTGGGGTCTTTCCCGCCCGCCAAGACTATGGAACTGTTCGAGGACCTTGGCGTGGAGCTGAAGGTGGAACGCGGCCGCCGGGTGTTCCCGGTGTCGGACAAGGCAGAAGAAATCCGGCAGGCCCTTCTCCGCTACGCACAGGATGCGGAACTTGTACATGACGGCGCGAAAAAGCTGCTGCTGGAAGAAGTGACGCCGGAACCGGAAGCGGCTCCCGCTGTGCCGGAGAACCCGCGCCACCCCAAAAAGAAAAAGACCGGCCCGGCCCTGCGGTGCATCGGCGTGCGGGGCACTTCGGGCCGGGAATATCGGGCCGACGCGGTGCTGGTGGCCACTGGCGGCGTGAGCTACCCCACCACCGGCTCCACCGGCGACGGCTACAAGCTGGCCCAGCAGGCCGGGCACACCCTGGTGGAGCCGGTGCCCAGTCTGGTGAGCCTGGTGAGCCATGACACCGACTGCAAAAAAATGATGGGCCTGGCCCTGAAAAACGTGACGCTGACCCTGTTTGAGGACGGCAAGGCCATCTTTGACGAGCAGGGCGAGATGCTGTTCACCCATTTTGGCATCAGTGGCCCGCTGACCCTGAGTGCTTCCAGCCATCTGGGCGACATGAAAAAGCACAGGTATTATGCGGAGATCGACCTGAAGCCTGCCCTCAGCGAGGAACAGCTCTATGACCGCATCACGCGGGATTTTGCCCTGCTGGCGAACCACGCGGCGCAGGGCGCGCTGGTCAAGCTGCTGCCGTCCAGCATGCAGCCGGTGATGGTGGCGCGCTGGGGCATCGACCCGGCCACCAAGGCCAACCAGATCACCCGGGAGCAGAAGCGGGAACTGGTGCAGCTGTGCAAGCACTGGCGGGTGTCCATCGACGCCCGGGGCGACCTGGCCCATGCGGTCATCACCAGCGGCGGTGTGTCCGTCCGCGAGGTGGACCCGAAGACGATGCAGAGCAAGAAGGCGCTGGGCCTGTACTTTGCGGGCGAAGTGCTGGATGTGGATGCCTACACCGGCGGCTACAATCTGCAGATCGCCTTCTGCACCGCGCAGGCGTTTGCAAATAATCTGTAATTGCAGACAAAACAATTTTGAATGCCCTCCGCGCTGCTCTGGGCATATTTATAGGAATCGAATTTTATTATTTCACGTTTGTCGCGGCCTGCGGGCTGCTCCAAACGCATTTTCACGAAAAGAGTCCAAACCGAAAGATGCAGTGATTCGGCACGCCCCCTTCGTGAAAAATCAGATTTTCCGGATCTGTAAATATTAAAAATAAATTTCCGCTGAAGATGGCCAGAGCGTGAGCGGCGGCCATTTTAAATCGTTTGGCTTAAAAAGGAGAGATACAAAATGGTATCTGTTGCGATCGACGGGCCTGCGGGCGCAGGCAAATCCACGCTGGCACGCCGTCTGGCGGCTGAGATGGGCTATATCTATGTGGACACCGGTGCCATGTTCCGCACCATCGGCCTGTATGCCCTGCGCGCGGGCAAGGACCCCAAGGATAACGCGGCGGTCAACGCGCTGCTGCCGGAAATTGAACTGCATTTTGCGTTCATCGACGGCGAGCAGCACATTTATTTAAAGGAAGAAGACGTGAGCACCGCCATCCGCACCGAACAGGTGGGCATGGCAGCTTCCGCTGTGGGCGCGAACCCGGCCGTCCGCGCCTTCCTGCTGGAGATGCAGCGGGACATGGCCCGGAAGCAGGACGTGCTGATGGATGGCCGCGAC
>ENA-OPDG01002310-OPDG01002310.1-human-gut-metagenome-genome-assembly--contig:-NODE-2310-length-10843-cov-3.056915_pt1 | contig 10843 bp, 7 predicted proteins | sample MGYA00241259_ERZ501498 | MGnify/ENA primary metagenome ERZ501498 (study PRJEB25962, sample SAMEA2042582) | human gut metagenome | biome: human gut; feature: human-associated habitat; material: faeces... | reverse complement strand
GTGGAGAAGAGTGACATCACTGCTCTTGGTATTCCTGGTCAGGATACCACCTATAAGAACGCGACTCAGTCTCAGGCTGGTCTGATGAGCGCTGCTGATAAGACCAAGCTGGACAACATCCCGACTTCTGTCCTGGGATATGCTTCCAATTGGGGTGCTGATGCCGACGACCTGCCTGCTCGTCCTATCGCCTAATCTATATTCCAAATTCTTTATGAGAGATAGACTTTCTACATTCTAGAGAGTCTATCTCTCTTTTATTTTATCAATTCCGATACCATCCACTAAGAATCCTATTACTAAGGAGGAAATCAACTATGGGTAAATTGATCGTATTCGAGGGATTGGATGGATCTGGTAAAGAGACACAAACGATGCTCTTTCACAACTTTCTCAATAGCCTCGGAATTCAACACAAGATCATTTCCTTCCCAGATTATAATTCTCCTTCATCTGCTCTTCTCAAGATGTATCTCCATGGAGATTTCGGCACCGCTGATGAGGTAAACCCGTATATTGCCTCTTCCTTCTATACTGCCGATCGTTACTATGGATACAAGAAGAAGGAATGGAGAGAATTCTATGAGAATGGAGGTACCTTGATCTCGGATCGATATTCTACATCCAACTTTATCCATCAGGGTGCTAAATTTCACATGAGTCAACCTGAATTGGATACCTTCCTGGATTGGTTGGATGGTTTCGAATACAATAAGTGTGGATTACCCAGACCTGATAAAGTCATCTATCTCAAGATTCATCCTCAGATCTCCGAAAAGAATCTCCTGAAAAGATACCAAGGAGATACTTCCAAGATGGACATTCATGAGAGAGACAAATCCTATATGGAGATCTGTCATGCTACTGCCAACTATGTCGCCGATAAATACAATTGGGATATCGTTCCTTGTAGTATCATGACAGAAGAAGGAGATTGTGTCATGAGAGACATGAATGAAATCCATACTCAGATCATCGAAATGATCGATGTAGACAAGCCTCATTAAAAATTGCAAAATAAAAATTATTTCGTATATCATTTATAGGTAAATGAGAGTAACTTTCTAAAGATAGAGGAACCTTAGACGTAAAATTCTTTATTTTAATGGAAGAATTTTCGCTTTCATTTACAGAAAGGAGAAAACTGCAATGGCAGATTTCAATGAACGGAAGGGAAAACCCTTCAATGGAAAGAACACTCGGAAGAACATCCAGTTCATTCACGAAACAAGAGGAAAACTGGACAAAGCTGAGAAAGGCCAGCAATGTGAATGTCTTCATCGGGCATTCGGTCATCCTACCTTGATTCCTCTGAATGATGGAAGCAATGATGGAGGATCCAAATTCCGGTGCTCTCTCTGCAACAAGATCGTATCGATCTCTCGAATCGATCAGGATACCTTCAACAAGGCATTTGCTACGATCGATCAACAGTGTGACTGCGCCAAGATTCTGGCTCGTGATCCTGACAGTGTAGCTGTCCAGGCGATTGTCCAGTATCAGAAAGATTCTCTCCGGATCAAGAATGTCCTGGAGAAGATCATGCAGGCCAATAACAACTCCAAGAATCGTCCCCGTCGTGAGGGCAATTCGAACGTCACCATTAGTTGGTAAAATCAATTTATATACATCCATACTGAATCTCGTGATTAACTCGAGAAATCATGAGGTCGATACGTCTAAGGAATCTGTGGTATACGTCTGTAGCGTATACCACATTTTTTCTTCTCATTAGCATGATCGAAAATAAGTCTATATATCATTTTTATGTCCGTACACTCATACGGGGTATATAACAAGATATTAGTTTCCATAAGAAATAAATCTATATGGAGGTATACTTTGTGAAATCTGAAGTAAAGCAAAATGTAATCAAAGATGATGAGTATGTATACTACAAGGATGAGTATGACCAGGTCAGAAAGTTCATTGGTATGTACATCTCCTACCGTGGAACCAAAGCCGCACTTCATCTCTTCAAGGAAATCTTTAATAATGCCTTGGATGAATGTGTGAGCAAGAATTCTCCGGCAGATCAAATCGATATCTACTTTGATGAGTCCACAATGCGTATCATCATTGAAGACAATGGACGTGGTATTCCCTTTGAGAAACTCAGAGAAGTTTGTACCAAGAAGCATACCACGACCAAGGAAGGAAGAAAATTCAATGTGGAATCCGCCGGTGAGAATGGTGTAGGTCTGAAGGTGACTGCCGCTCTCTCCGACTACTATCAGGTTACTTCCTATCGTGGGAAGGAATATAAGACATTGACGGTGACAAAAGGAAAGGACATCGTCGAATCCAAACCTATGAAGAATAAGAAGGAAAAGACTGGATTGAGAGTCGAGTTTATTCCTTCTGAAGAATATCTGGGTAAGATTCATCTCACTGCGGATGACATCTGTGAATGGCTCCGTTGCATGAGCTATATCTGCCCGGAAGGAATTACCATGAAGCTGGTATCCAAGAGAAAGAAATCGGATGTCATTCTGTCTCGCACCTATAAAGCAGAAGGATTGGCTGAGGATGTTCGATATCTTGGCAATGATCTGGAGTTTGCTCCTATGACAGTGGGATTTGACCAGATCTCGGAAGAAGATCCCATGAGAGAGTTTGCCATTCAGATGTCTTTCTCGTATGATCTAACTCTGGATGGAGAGACGATCGATTCCTACTGTAACTATGTCCATACCATCGAGAATGGTACCCATGTCGATGGATGTGAATCCGCTCTGTGCAGCTTCTTTGTCAAGACTGCACAGAAATTAGACCCCAAATCCAAATATCCAGTTACCTTCGAAGATTGTAAGAAAGGACTCATTCTGGTAGTCAACTGCAAAGCGGCCAGACCGAATTTCTCTGGTCAGGTAAAAGAGAGAGTCGGTAATGAATATATGCAGACCGATTCTCGGAAGCAGATGCAAAAAGCGTTGGATACCTACTTCGTATCCAACCAAGCTACCCTCAAAAAGATCATCGACTATCTGAGAAAGATGGCAAAGATTCGTCTGACTTCTCATTCTATGAAAGGATTGGATGGCAAGAAGAATCAGACCTGGGCAGACGAAAGAGAAGTCCCCACCTATATCGGTCTCTCTGACAGAAATACCAAAGGGTATACAGAGCTCTTCATCTGTGAGGGTGACTCTGCAGGTCGCCATGTCGCCAATATGGTTGACCACAGATATCAGGCTGTCTATCTTCTCCGTGGTGTCATTCCGAATGCCTTCGGTGTCTCTACCGAGAAGGCGATGAAGAATGATGTCCTTCGGAATCTCGTCAAGATTCTCGGATGTGGTATTGGAAAAGATTTCAATATCTCCAATCTGAGATTTGACAAGATCATCATTCTCTCAGATGAAGATATTGATGGCCATAATATCACATCTCTTCTCTGTGCTTTCTTTGCAATTCATCTCCCTCAGATCATCATTGAAGAGAGATTGTATAAAGCGGTACCTCCTCTCTATCTTCTGAAGGATAACAAGAAGAATTCCTTTATCAAGGGGAATAAGTATATCTTCGACAAGCATCAATACAATGACATCTATGATAGAGCCGTTGCTGACAATGTCGAGATCACTCTCCTTCCGGATAAGGGAGAACCGATTCCTCTTAGTAAGAAGGAAGCCTATGGTTGGATGAGAACCAACCTTCAATATCTCTATTATCTTGAGAATATGGTGAAGAAATCTGCAGCTCCTCTGTATATCGTAGAGGTTGTATGTTGGGAGTATCTCGCTTCTGGTGGAGATAGCAAGAATTTCAAGAAGCTCATCGAGAAGATATTCCCCGAATGCAAGTTTGATATTGCTGAGCACAGTCTTCGTGGTGCCTATAACAAAGAAGACATCACCCTCATTGTGGACAATATCTTCTTGAAGAATGCCGAGAGACTTCTTGAGATTATGAGAGAGAATCCCTCGTTGATTGTGTCATTCAAGAATCGATCCAATAAAGAATCGGATCCCATGAAGGTGACTGTCGGTCAATTCCTCTCGATTGTCTCTTCCAAGTATAGTCCGGACATTGACCAGCGCTTTAAAGGATTGGGCGAGATGGATGGCGAACTTTTGTTTGTCTCCACTCTGAATCCTGCGATTCGGAAGCTGTATAAGATCACCATGCATTCTGCAGATCGTGCCATTGAGCAGATCTCCAATCTCCATGGAAAAGAGAATGCAGACTTCCGGAAGAATCTTGTCTATCAAGGCAGATACACCATTGAAGATATTGACAACTGATACAAGGAGAGTATTCCTGCTATGGCAAAGAAAGAAAAGAAAGAAAAACCAGCAACCGGTCTCTGGGATAAAATCACAGATTCCGATTTTCAGCAGGAAGGCAATATCGATGATGTGGATGTAGGTGATTACAACACCGGCACCATGGGTCTCTTTGCCTTCAATGTAAACTGTGCAAGACAGTTGCCTGCACTCGAGGATTCCCTCATTCCTGTGCAGAGAAGAATCTTGTGGGTCGCTTATCTCATGAAGGCCTATAAGAATAACAAGGTCAAGTCTGCCTCTCTCATTGGCCAGACTTTGAATTATCATCCGCATGGCAATGCATCCATCTACATGTCCATGGTCAATATGGCACAGCCCTTCAAGAAGGGTGCTCCTATCATGAGAGGCTATGGCAACTTCGGTTCTATCTGTGATCCGAATACAGTGGGGGCTGATCGTTACACGGAGGCTTCGATTTCTGACTATGGATACGAGTGCTTTTTCTCCGAATTTGACCCTGATTGCATTGAGATGCAACCAAACGCAACCAGATCTGCCGATGAGCCAGTCTATCTACCATCCAAATTTCCCAACATTCTCATCGAAGGAGTATCTGGGCTTGGATATGGATTCAACTCATCTATACCGCCTTACAACATCAATGATGTCCTTGAGGTTACTAAAAGGCTCATCCTTGACCCAGAGGATCCAGAAATCGACATTCTCCCCGACCCGCCCGTTGACGGATGCGAAATTGTCTTCAACGAGGGATTGAAATCGATTGCCGAGACTGGATCTGGATCTCTGACTATGAGAGCCCATATCGAGATTGAGGAAGATACCAATAAGTATGTCTTCCACATTCGGAGTATTCCCTGGTTGGCTGATATGCAGAATATCGGTGAGCAGATCGTCCAGCAATGCAAAGCTGGGAATCTATCTTTCCATGATAAGTCAGATCGAACCAGAGCTCTTGCTAAGAAATCCAAGGATGAATTCCAGAAGCATGACATTGACTACTGTCTTTATCTCCATAAGGCATATGATCCTCTGAAGGAGAAAGCGAAACTCTATAAGCTTACCGATCTCCAGAAGACGATCTCGGTCCAATTCTGGGCAGTCACTGATGGCGTCAATGTAAACCACTATAACATCCGGACTCTTCTTCTGGCATGGATTGATAACCGGAGAGAATACATCCGTCGTCTTCTCAATAAGAAGGTCTCCAAGATCAATGCAAGAATCACCATTCTGGAGACCTTGATCAAACTCACCGAGAAGACCAATCTCGAGAGGGTCATCAAGATTATCAAGGGATCTTCCCAGGAATCTGCTGAGGATCAATTGATGAAACTTTATGGGATGAACTCCTTCATTGCCCATAAAGTGGTCGATATGCCTCTGAGAGCATTCACTGGTGATATGCATCAGAAGTATATTGAGGAGAGAGATGAACTTGCCAAAGAGCTCAAGAAGATCATGGGAATGATCTATTCAGAGAAGAAAATCGATGAATTGATCATCTCGGATCTGGATGATCTGAAGAAGTATGCTCCTCCTAAGAGATACTGCACCATCATCCGGGAAGGAAAAGAAGAGGCTATCTCGGATACCGAGCACATCATGGTCTTTACCAAGAAGGGATTCTATAAGAAACTTCCCACTGTCATGAACTCCAGAGTCAAAGGATATGGAGCTATGGCACATGGAGATTATCCCATTCTTGCGACCCGGTGTAAGAATCTTGAGAATATCATCCTCTTTGATTCCACTGGTCGATTCAGCATTGTCCCTGTCCATGAGTTTGACAATACCATTCCTTCTAATACGGGGAATCGTGTCTATGATGTAACCAAACTCCAGGGTGAAATCATCACGGTTGACCATGAGGAGACAGCGGCAGATTCCAAGCTCATCTACTCCGACTTTGGTCTGGTGAGTTACATTGTCACTCTGACAAAATCTGGCTATCTCAAGAGAACCTCTCTGGAAGAGTATCGGAATATCAAGCAGCCCAAATCTGTGCGATGCGTCAAGCTTCTGAAGGAGAATGATTCTCTGGTAGCTGTCTCCAGATTGATGTGCTATCCTGAGGAGGAATCTACCAAGAAGAAACCGAAAGTACGTCTGGCACCTCCTGATCTTTTGGTCTATACCAAGAAGGGTCATTTTACAATCGTTAAGAATCAGGATATCCCTGTCATCTCTCGAGATTCTCAAGGGAATCGCTGCTTCAATCTGGAAGAAGATGACTCCTGTGTGGGATTCTGCATTCTTCCTCAGGCATGTGAATATGTCGCTTGTATCATGGACAACGGCTATGTCAAGAAGATTGCCGTAGAAGAATTCGGAGATCTGACCAAGAAAAGAGTCTCCTCCTACATTACCACGATGGATGATAAGACTTCTCTCTATACCGTCATTCCGATCAATCCCAAGTCTGTGATTACGGTAGCCACCAAGAATGGATCTCAGGATCTCAGCTTTGATGAAATTCCTACTATGTCTCGTAAAGCCAAGGGAAGAAAGCTTCTGTCTCTGGGTGGAGATAACATCATCTATGTCGGAGTCACCGAACCGTAAAATCTCACTATAAAAAGAAAATCCCGAATAAGATCGAAATTTTGTGTGATCTTATTCGGGATATTTTTTATAAACTGCTCGAATTGAAAAGTGAGGGGTTAAAGTCTATATATTATATAGGTAGAAAGGAGGTAATTTATTGAATGAGCTGAACGGGTATTATGGGGCCGTAATTGAAGAAGATTTTGAAGCCCCGGAAGAGGTATTCGACGATGATGATGATGACAGTAGTTAGAAGCCTATCACCGAATCGAAAAGTCGGGTACAAAATCATGTATATTATTAAAGTAGAATAGAGGGAATAAGTCTCTTTATTACTACCAAAATTACGACAAGGAAAAGTCGTTAAAACCAGAAAGGAATATCATTATGATCAACACTGAAATTTTGAAGGGCATCGGCAAAATCACTATCGGCGCTGGCGCTGTTGGTTGCGGCGGTATCATGATCGCAAACGGTGTCGGTGACATCAAGAATGCCGTCGACAAGAGCAAGCGGGCGGCTGCGGCTGCTGCAGAAGTCACCACCGATGCTGCCGAGGATATCGACCTCGGCGATCTGGAAGACGATCTGCCCGAAGAGCCCGCGACCACGGAAGCTGCTGAGTAAATCTCAATGGCTTCCATGCCAGCACAAAGATGGGGACCCGTAAAAAGTCCCCATCTTTTTTCTTTTTATTCAAGAAAGCAAATCCCCAGATACCTATAGTTTGCGCTAGGTATCTGGGGATTCAGACAAAGGAGATTCAACTATGATAGGAAAAGAAAGGTAAAAACTGAACATAGGCAAATGATTTCAGAAATGTCAGTCGTATGAAGGAGAATACAAATACGACTTTACTCATTTGTTAAATCTTTTCTCTTCCCCTGGATCCCTTAGCCTCAAAACACCACGATAAGCTTATCAAATCCAACTATCTAGGAGGTATAGAGACATGGTATTCAACGAGACCCAAGTATCTCCGTTGACCTTTGGCGATCTCTTAGATGATTCGAGTATGGATCGTCCTGTCACCGAGGCTAAGTCATTTGAAAAGCCAGATGACTGGGATACACCTGAATCACAAGAAGAGCGGAGAATGATCCGCTCTCTTTTTGCAGATCGAAATATGAAGTCCTTCAGACTGAGAGACTTTCTAGATCCCAAGATCAAAGAGAATCTCCCTAAGTATGAAGCGACACTCACAAAATACATTGAATCCTATCGAAATAAGAATGTGGATATTCTTTCTGATATCTACATTTTGAAGAATATGATCTTTACGGATACTGATAAGAATATCCTCTTTACCTGTTGCGGAGTGGACGAGGATGAATTGGATAAGTTGATCAAGGATCTTGAGAAACCTCCTTTTGTCCAGGAGCAGAAGAATATCACTCCCTTCAGAGTGCTTCTCATGTTTGTGATTCGCTATTACAAATTCAATGAGAAAAAGAAGACTCAGTATGAGATGTGTAAGCTCTATTATGAATACAATCTCTACTATTCTCTCTTCTCTGCCAATTTCCGATATGGAGTCGCTAGACCTGCCACCATGGTTTACACCATTGACAATCTTCAGAATGGTATGATTCTGAAGAAGGCTGGTTCTATCGAAGTCATGATGCAGAAATTGGCCAATCGAGTCTTTGATCCTAAGATGAATTCAGAATCTTCTAAGTCTTCCAATTCCAAGTATGACTATGACAAACTTTGGAAAGATGGATCAGACTGGGGAATGGAATATATGATCAACCAGTTGAAGACAAGATTGAATGGACAATTCTCCTCCATTCGAAAGAAGTATATGGAGAATTACAAAGAAGAAAATGTCTCTCTTTCTCAGGGAGACAATCGAGATGATGAAGGAAATGTCATCGAGACCGATTTTCTTTCTGGTAGAATCAGCAAGCTCGTCTCTCTGAATGTGTCGAAATTCTATTCCACTTCTCTGAATAGAGGTCAGATTGTCAAGATCTGTAAAGCAATGAAAGTGTCTCCAGATGAATTGATTCTCTGTCTGGAGAATATGAGACAAGAGAGACATATCGATGAGCTTACAGATTTCTATTCTGCTCTCTTCACTCTCTTCTTCAGCCGGAATCCGAATGCTAAGGATGAGGATATTCACTCGAAGGCATTTGCTCTTACAGCAGAGCAAGCTTACAAGAGTGGCAACTCCAAAGAACCCAATGTCATTCGGATCAAAGAACTCTCTCATCAATGGCTGAAGAGAGGAAGCAAAACCTATCGCAATACTACCTCTAGTGGAACCATAAACGGATTCCGCAGAGCGATTTTCCTCTACTTCGTGTTTAGTGCGATGAAGAGCTAAGGAGGAAAGAAATCATTATGGCTACCATTGCGGAAAAGAGAAAGAAGTTCATGAAGATGCTTCTGGATACTTTTAATCTCTTGGATCCTTCGGGAGATAATGCGAAGAAGTACGAGAAGTTTTTCTCTTCCATGAGCGATGATCAATTTGACAAATACATCCGTAAATTCTTTGCAGATGATTCTCAGCAATTCTATCTTGAGATCGTTGAGTATATGAGAGATATCAAATATGAGAATATTGAGAAGGCTGCCAAATATCTGGGAGTCCCTCTGTATGAGACTGTCTATCTCCCTCATATCAACCATGATCTTGAGAATGTAACCGTGACACCTGAGAAGGTTCCTGTTGGTTACATCCATGAAAAGAGAATGATGCAGACATTGGAGAAGAAGAACTCCGGATCTACATCCAATACTCAGAGAAATCCTCTGACTGGTCAGGTTACTGGTGATGATAAGAATGGTCGTAACTCTGACGTGGAGACATACTCTCTTCTTGCCACTGGTGCAGAATATGCTCTGAAGGAATTCTTAGGTCCCAGAGCGGATGATGAAGTTGCCAGAAATGAGATGGCCACTGCCATCGCGAAGAATGGGTATGTATCCATGAAAGATCTTACCAATGACAAGGCCAATAAGACTTCTCTGAATACACTGAATATATACTTCCTCATGCAAGGGTTTAAGACCAATCTGATTGGCAGTGGAAATCTTCTTCCCAAACCCAAGAATGAAGAAAGAAGTCAGGCTCTCACTGACAAGGATAGTCCTTATATCTAACGAGACAAATAAAACCTCCCATAGAGATTCCGTATACCCGCTTGGAATCCTATGGGAGGTTTTGCCGAATGGAAATCTAAAAGGAGGAAATCGAAATGTCAGAAAACATCTAAGGAGGAATTCGCCAATAACTAAGACAGCCCATCTTAGTCCGGATCTTAACACAATCCGAATAGCCCGAAAGCACCAGAGAAGATCGTATTCTTCGGTACTTACATTTTTGTATTTCTAAGAAAACCATATCTTTAGAGCTTGTTAATCTCGGGGCTCCTATACGATTCAGGAAACGGAATTTTTACATATATTATTTTTATACTAAAATAGAAAGGAGTGTATCTATATTATGGATACGAATTTGAAAGTCTCACTCATCGGTATTGGCAACGCTGGTTGTCAGGCAGTCGAAGTGGCTCGCAAGAAGGGTCACGCTGTCTTCTGCATCAACTCGAGCCAGAAGGATCTGGACGATAAGATCTTGGATAAGACCATTCCGTCCTTCCTCATTGGCAATAAGCGTGGTGCGGGTAAGAACCGTCAGAATGCCAAAGGGTTTCTGACCATCGAACTCGAACGCCTCTTCAATCAGACTCCTGCTTTTACCGATGTGATCGAGAATGCCGATGTTGTCATTGTGGCAGCATCTACTTCTGGTGGCACTGGCTCTGGTGCTGGTCCGCTTCTCGTCAATCGTCTGATGACCTTCTATCCCAATAAGGTCATCATCTTCTTCGGGATTCTTCCGAAGCATTCTGAGTCTGCCCAGGCTCAGTTCAACACCGTTGAGTGCATGAATGAGGTCACCAATCCCAAGCTGCATATGACCTACATGCTCTCTGATCTGCATTCCTTTGAGGATGATCCGATGGAGGAAGCCTATCGGAAGACTGCGGAGTATATCGCAGATTGTGTCAGTGTCATTCGTGGTGATTATC
>ENA-OPDG01002305-OPDG01002305.1-human-gut-metagenome-genome-assembly--contig:-NODE-2305-length-10854-cov-2.381332_pt1 | contig 10854 bp, 9 predicted proteins | sample MGYA00241259_ERZ501498 | MGnify/ENA primary metagenome ERZ501498 (study PRJEB25962, sample SAMEA2042582) | human gut metagenome | biome: human gut; feature: human-associated habitat; material: faeces... | reverse complement strand
ATAAAATCCTGCATGAAATTCAGTTATTGTCAGCCATTTATGAATTAAAATATACAACAAACCAATATGAGAACAAATAAATATATCTTACTTGCCGCCACTCTGCTCGGTTTATCCTCTTGCGGAAACAAGAGAGGCGACTATGATGCATCAGGTACATTTGAAGCTACCGAAGTAATTGTATCCTCCGAAGCCAATGGCAAGATCATGCAATTCAACATAGAAGAAGGACAGTTATTAAAGGCCGGGGAAGAAGTGGGGTGCATAGATACCTTACAACTCTATTTGAAAAAGATGCAGTTACTGGCCAGCGGTAAAGCGATAGCCAGCAAAAGCACGGACATCAATAAACAGATAGCTGCCACAAAAGAACAAATCGGCAAAGCCGAATATGAAAGAAAACGCACAGAAAACTTGCTGAAGGAAAATGCCGCCACCCAAAAACAAATAGATGATATTGACTCCCAGATTGCCGTTCTGAAAAAACAGTTGGAAGCACAGATCTCTACGCTTCAGCGCGGCAATGCCAGTATCACAGAAGAAAGCTCGGCCTACGAAATACAAGTAGCCCAACTGGATGACCAGCTTCGCAAATGTCACATTACCAGTCCGATTTGCGGAACAGTACTGGCCAAATATGCCGAAGCCGGGGAACTGGCCACGCAAGGAAAACCTTTATTTAAAGTGGCGGATGTACAACATCTTTTTTTACGCGCCTATATCACCGCCGATCAATTATCCCAACTGAAATTAGGAGATAAAGTAAAAGTGTTTTCTGATTCAGGGAAAGATGACCGCCGGGAATACGAAGGGACAATCACCTGGATTTCAGACAAATCGGAATTCACCCCTAAAACAATCCAGACACGTGACGAACGCGCCAATCTGGTATACGCCACAAAGATAGCAGTAAAGAATGACGGATACATCAAGATAGGCATGTACGGAGAAATGAAGAAATAAATAAGACAATGGATTATATCGTTTCTGTCAAAGGAGTTAGCAAAAGCTACGGTGAAGTTCAAGCCCTGAAAGATGTATGCTTTGAGGTGAAACCGGGAGAAATCTTCGGGCTTATCGGACCGGACGGTGCAGGAAAGACTACTCTTTTCCGCATTCTCACCACATTGGTGCTAGCCGATGAAGGAAAAGCGGAAGTCTGCGGGCAGGATGTGGTGAAGAATTACAAAGAGATACGCCGGCAGGCAGGATATATGCCGGGACGTTTTTCCTTATACCAGGATTTGTCCGTAGAAGAGAATCTCACTTTCTTTGCCACGCTTTTCAATACCACTATCCGGGAGAACTACGCATTGGTAAAGGGTATCTACCAACAAATAGAACCTTTCAAACACCGGCGTGCCGGAAAACTATCCGGCGGCATGAAACAAAAGCTGGCTCTGAGTTGCGCATTGATTCACAGGCCTTCCATACTGTTCTTGGACGAACCTACCACCGGTGTGGACCCTGTATCCAGAAAGGAGTTTTGGGACATGCTGCTGAAATTGAAACAAGAAGGTCTTACCATCATTGCGGCAACACCTTACCTGAACGAGATGAAATGCTGTGACCGTATTGCATTTATCCGTGAAGGAAAGATTCAAGGCATTGACACTCCGGACCGTATTCTTCAACAGTTCAGTTCGATCCTTTCTCCTGAAGGGCTCTCTTTTAATGAGCCGCAAGTCACCGGGCGATACGCCATAGAAGTAGAAGGCTTGACCAAACAATTCGGCAATTTCACGGCAGTGGACCATATCTCATTCAAAGTGAGACAGGGAGAGATTTTTGGTTTCCTAGGTGCTAATGGTGCCGGAAAAACAACAGCCATGCGCATGTTATGCGGTTTATCACAACCTACCGGGGGAAAAGGTACAGTAGCGGGCTTTGACATAGCCACGCAATACGAGCAGGTTAAAAAGAAGATCGGATATATGAGCCAGAAGTTCTCACTGTATGAAGATTTAAAAGTATGGGAGAACATCCGGCTATATGCAGGGATTTATGGAATGAGTGACAAGGAGATCGCTGAAAAAACAGACAAGGTGCTGGAACAATTAGGGCTCTTGAATGAGAAAAACACATTGGTCCGGTCACTTCCCCTGGGATGGAAACAAAAGCTGGCTTTCTCGGTAGCTATTTTCCATGAGCCGAAGATCGTTTTTCTGGATGAACCGACAGGAGGGGTAGACCCTGCCACACGCCGTCAGTTCTGGGAATTGATTTATCAGGCGGCAGAACGGGGAATCACCGTCTTCGTTACCACCCACTATATGGATGAAGCGGAATACTGTAACCGGATTTCAATGATGGTGGATGGAAAAATCGAAGCACTGGACACCCCACAACGGTTAAAAGAACGGTTTCATGCCCAAGATATGGATGAAGTATTCAGACAGTTGGCACGCAAGGCTGTAAGAAGTTGAAAAAAAGATAAAGAAAAAAGAGAATGAAGCAATTTATATCATTCGTGCGAAAAGAATTCTATCACATTTTCCGGGACCTCCGGACGATGCTGATATTATTAGGTATGCCTGTCGTACAAATTATTCTTTTCGGTTTTGCCATCACCACCGAGGTGAAGAACGTGCGTGTGGCGGTGCTCGACCCGTCGAATGACGTAGTTACCCGCCGTATCATCGACCGCATGGATGCAAGCGAATACTTCACCGTCATCCGCCGCCTGCATTCTCCCGCCGATATGGAGGCTTCTTTCGGAAGAGGGGAGATTGACATGGCGCTTGTTTTCAGCGAGCGTTTCTCGGACAAGCTTTATACCGGCGAGGCGCGCGTGCAGCTTGTCTCCGACGCCACAGACCCCAATATGGCGACTATGCAGGCAGGCTATGCCGCAAACATCATCTCCTCTGCCGGGCAGGAGATGCTTCCGCCGGGAGTGCATGCCGCTGCCATTGTACCCCAGCTCAAGCTGCTGTACAATCCGCAGATGAAGAGTGCCTACAACTTCGTGCCGGGTGTCATGGGGCTTATTCTGATGCTGATTTGCGCCATGATGACCTCCATCTCCATTGTGCGCGAGAAGGAGAAGGGGACGATGGAGGTCCTGCTGGTTTCTCCCGTCAAACCGCTTTTCATCATTCTGGCAAAGGCGGTGCCCTATTTTGTGCTGTCGTTTGTCAACTTGACCACCATTCTTCTGCTTTCGGTCTATGTGCTCAATGTTCCCGTGGCGGGCAGCTTGTTCTGGCTGGTGGTGGTGTCGCTGCTATTCATCTTTGTCTCCCTGGCGCTGGGGCTGCTGATTTCCACGGTCACCCGGACGCAGGTTGCCGCCATGCTGGTGTCCGGACTGATGCTGATGATGCCCACCATGTTGCTTTCGGGCATGATATTCCCCATTGAGAGTATGCCCGTTATCCTGCAGGCCATTTCAGCTGTGCTTCCTGCACGCTGGTATATCCAGGCGGTGCGTAAGCTGATGATTGAGGGAGTGGATGTTTCGCTTGTGCTGATGGAGGTCGGCATACTTGCCACGATGGCGGTATTGCTGATAACGGTGAGTTTCAAGAAATTCAAGCATCGGCTTGAGTAAAGAGCGGATATGAATTTTATATTAATTATTCAGGCAGAAGAACATAAGGACAAAAGGATACGGGAAATCTGTTCTTTTGTTCTTATGTCTAAAATCTTTAAAATATCGTCTTATGATAAAGTTTCTCATTGAAAAGGAATTCAAGCAGTTGTTCCGCAACTCCTTCCTGCCCAAGCTGATTTTCATTTTCCCGTGCATGATTATGATACTGATGCCCTGGGCCGCCAATCTGGAGATAAAGAACATCAATCTGAATATAGTGGACAATGACCACAGCGTCTTGTCTCGCCGTCTGGTAGATAAAATCGGTGCATCCACTTATTTCTGCCTGACAGCGCTTCCCGATACATACGATGAGGCTTTGCTGGCCATTGAAGCAGGTTCGGCAGATGTCGTGCTGGAGATTCCCCGTGATTTCGAAAAGGATTGGGTGAAGGGAGAGGCGCCTCGTCTGCTGGTGGCGGCCAATGCCGTGAACGGCACGAAGGGCAGTCTGGGAGGATCCTACTTGTCTTCCATCATCAGTGACTATACCCGTGAACTGGGTTCGGAGTCGTCTTCGCAAGGGCTTGCCGGGAAGCCGCTTCCCCGGGTGGACATCACTACGCAGAATCTTTACAACCCCACGCTGAACTACAAGCTTTTCATGATTCCTGCCCTCATGGTAATGCTGCTGACGCTGATTTGCGGTTTTCTCCCTGCCCTCAATGTGGTGGGCGAGAAGGAGGCGGGCACCATCGAGCAGATAAATGTCACCCCCGTCGGCAAGTTCACTTTCATTGCCGCCAAGCTGATACCTTACTGGCTGATAGGTTTTGTGGTGCTGACCATCTGTTTCGTTCTGGCATGGGTACTTTACGGCATTCTGCCGGCGGGACATTTCCTCACTATCTACGGCATGGCGCTGTTTTTTCTACCGGTGGTGTCGGGGTTCGGGCTGGTCATATCCAATCATTCGACCACGTTGCAGCAGGCCATGTTTGTCATGTGGTTCTTCATGCTTATCCTTATTCTGATGAGTGGTCTTTTCACCCCTATCCACAGTATGCCTGAGTGGGCGCAATGGATTACGCGCATCAATCCGCTACGCTATTTTGTGGAGGTGATGCGTACCATCTATCTCCGTGGTGGCGGATTTGCCGAACTGCTTCCGCAACTGGGAGCCGTGTTGGTCTTTGCATTGGTCTTCAATCTGTGGGCGGTAAAAAGTTATAAGAAAAGTAGTTAACTGATTTTTCTTTATTATTATCCTATTTGGCTCTCTTTTTTGAAGAAGGGCTACACCATTTGCCTTGGATAGCTACACCCTTTTGTGTTTAAGGCTACACCATGAGGAGGAAAAGGTGTAGCCCTTTTATTATGGATAATAAAAGCTGTTTTTTGTGCGGAAAAAAAGGTGCAAGTAGTGATATGTATCTAATGATAAAGACAACTGTTATACTTGTCAATTAATTGATAGAGTTTATATGATATCTATCAGTTCCCTTATTGGAAAAAACTCTTATCTTTGTACGCGAATAAATAAATATCTTATACCAAAATGAATACACGAACTACTTATCTTGCCTCGAAACCGCATTATGAGATTCTTGACGGACTTCGTGGCGTGGCGGCTGTCATGGTTATTATCTTCCATCTTTTTGAAGCACATGCAGGTGGCAGCCATCTTACTCAAATTATCAATCATGGTTATCTGGCAGTGGATTTCTTCTTCATGCTTTCCGGTTTTGTTATCGGCTATGCTTATGATGACCGTTGGAACCGGATGACCGTGGGCACTTTCTTCAAACGCCGTATCATCCGCCTGCATCCTATGGTGATTATGGGAAGCATTGTGGGCGCTGCCTTTTTCTATTTTCAGGAGTCGCCTTGTTTTCCACCTATCGAGAATACGTCCATCGGAACAATGCTGCTGGTGATGTTGCTGGGCTGTACCTTGCTTCCTCTTCCGCTGAAGTTCGACATTCGCGGCTGGACGGAAATGCATCCGTTGAATGGCCCGGCATGGTCGCTCTATTATGAATATATCGGTAATATCCTGTATGCGTTGTTTGTACGCAAGTTCAATAAGGTGGCCCTGTCGGTGCTGGTATTTGTGGCAGGGTGTTTTACGGTATACCGTTGTCTGACTGCTCCTGCCGGCGATATTGTGGGTGGTTGGGCCTTGAACTGGGAACAGCAGTATGTGGGCATGGTCCGGCTGATGTATCCGTTTTTCGGCGGATTGCTTCTGTCACGCCTCGGCTGGCTGATACGGCTTGAAAAGCGTGCTTTCTGGTGGTGCAGCCTGCTGATTGTGGTGGTTCTTTCCATTCCCCGTATCGGAGGTGAGGATGGTTACTGGATGAACGGGCTTTACGAGGCTTTCTGCATTATCTGCGTCTTCCCGGTCATTGTTTCAATGGGAGCGGGCGGCAAGGTGACCGGTAAGCGCTCTACTGCCGTATGCAAGTTCCTGGGAGACATTTCCTATCCGATTTATATTACCCATTATCCATTGGTATATACTTATACGGCTTGGGTATGCAACAATAACGCTACAATGGCAGAAGGTATCCCTTATATGATACTTACTTTCGTGGGAGCTGTTGTCCTTGCTTATGCTTGTTTGAAACTCTATGATGAACCGGTGCGCAGGTGGTTGACAGACCGTTTTCTGAAAGGGAAAAAGAAATAGTTCCGCATAGCTATGGATATAAAAAATCTCCCGTTGCATTATCTTGTGCAGCGGGAGATTTTCTTTTTAATGGTCGGGCGTTATTTTACGTCAATGAATTTCTTGGCCTTTTCTTTTTCTGCTTCCGTAAATTTAGGCAATGTAATGTTCAACACGCCGTTTTCTACATGGGCACCAATCTTTTCCTTATCGACATCGTCCGGAAGAATCATGGTTTGCTGGAACTTGGTGTATGAGAATTCGCGGCGCAAGTAGCGGCCTTCCTTCTTTTCGTCCTTGTTGTTCTCTTCCTTACTTTCAGTTTTCTTTTCCATGCTGATGACCAGATTGTTTTCTTCATCGATGTGAACGTTGAAGTCTTCTTTTGTCATACCGGGAGCAGCCAATTCAACTTTGTACTCTTTTTCTGTTTCGAATACGTTGATGGCAGGGGCGGTGGCATTTGCTTTTACCATCCAATCATTGTCAAAGAAATCATTAAAAATACTCGGTAACCAATTTTGGTTTCTTCTTACAGGCATCATAGTTATAGTCTCCTATTGTTTAAGTTAAACATGCTATTTAGTTTTGAACTCCGGTTCTTTGTCTTCGGGTGTCTGCCTTTTGGGTTTTTCACCGTCCGTTTCTTGAACCGTCGTTCGCTAATAATATTGCAAACCTTATGCCAACCGGTTTTTGCTGACTTTATTGACTATTTGTCATTGAAAAACTGACTTATTTGCTTGTTTAATGCCATTTTGCTATCTTATTTATTTAATTTTGATAGTTTTTCAGACTAATTTAAAACGCATTCTCCAACGCTTGGCTTCTTCGTCCCAATCGTGGCTGATGATTTTAAAAGTTCCGATTTCTGATGTGTTTTCTACATGTACTCCAATGCAGAGACATTCGTCGTAATCGCCTACTTTCACGACACGTACCGTTTCCGAAGCACCATCGGGCAGGCGTTCCAAGTCGAAACGTCCTTGCGCTTCCTCTTGCGTAATGAATTCTGTTGTGACGGGCAGCTGTCGGGCGATTACCTCGTTTACGGCCTCTTCCAGCTTCTTTATTTCTTCTTCCGTGGGGCAGGCGGCAAGACGATAGTCCAGCTTGCTCTTCTTCCGTTCTATGTGTGCTGATATGGAGCGGCCGCAACCGAATAACCTTATCATGGTCTGGTTGATGATGTGCTCCGTGGTGTGCATAGGAGGGTACTCCTGCTTGTTGTGGTCATTGAGATGAGGTTGTTGTTCCATGTATAATTTCAATAGTTGATATATATTTGATATTTTATCGTTTGAGGTTGGCCAGCACTTCTTCTTTCAAGATGCTGTATATATGTATGTCTGTATATTCTCCAGAAGCCAGCAGTTCTCCGCAACGTTCTGTTCCCTCATGGACGAAACCGAGGCGAACCGGTACGGCGTTACTGGCTGCATTGCCCACGGCACAGCGAATTTGTATCCGCTTTATCTCTTTTTCTTGTACGGCCCACAGACACAGCTTGCGGACACTTTCAGTAATGATGCCCCGATGCTGGTATTCCGGCAGTAGCCAATAGCCGAGTTCTGTACGGTGGTTGTCGAAATCGGAGAAATGGAAACCTATCAGTCCGCAGATTTCATGTTGTTGGTTCCAAATACCGAATATTGGCTCATTTCGTTCGGCAGGAGTAGATAATACCTGACGTAAAAAAGCTTCTTCATCAGCTATTGTGCGCATATTATCCACAAATGGCAGCCATGTTCTTAAGTAGTCCCGGTGTGTGTCGATGGCATGGTAGATGGCTGCGGCATCTTCTATTCTGATTTCCTGCAGATAAATGTCCGGAAGGATGGGGAAGGAAATGGGAGAGGGGAGGATATGTACGTCTCCTGATTGGGACAGCTGTATCCTTTCCTTGATTTTTCCCCAGGCATGTGTATCGAACAGACAGCTTTCGCGCATGGTGTGATACATCTCCTTGAACCGGGACATGGGGATAGTGAAGCTCAATAAGTCCGCTTCGAAGTATGGGCGGACGGAGGGGTCGAAGAATCCCAGGAAAGTACGTTTCCCTTGTTTCCGGTTTTCAATGATGGTTTGGGTAATGACGGAACAGCAGCCGGAGCCGAATGGGGCTGCTACGGCATCCGATGCATTGTTGTCGAAGAAGGTCCATGTCGCCAGTCCGGATAGAATGTCGGGAGTTGGCAGGAACAGCAGTCCTTCCACTTCATCAAAGGAAGGTATCTTGTCTATGCGGGCAAAATGCAGATAGGCTTTGTCAGTTCTGGAAATCTGTAGCTCATTGACAAAATCTACCACCATTTCGGGAGTCTTCTTGTATTTCTCTTTCAAAGAGACAAACCCCGGGACGCGCTCGGGCATTTCAGTAAATCCGGTATAGAACTTGCCTCCTCCGCAGGTAATTGTTTTGTTGCTGAGACTGACGATTTTGCCGTCTCTGACTTGTTTCATGCATTTGAAGAGACAACCGGTTACTTTCTCTGTAGATGCCCCCATTCGGTCTGAATACCAAAAGGCGATGGGGAGTTCGGCGTGTTGGCCGAAAGCTTCCTGATAATTGGCTATAAATGTGTGTATATCCATGATGCTCGGATGATATTTATGATATGGTCTTTCTTTGGATTTTCCGTAAAGGTAATTCAATATTTTGATTCTTTTGCTTGCAGTATGCCTTTTTATCACTCTGCTTTCGAGCTTTTAATGATAGTAGAATAGGTTTTTATGGTATTTTAATTACTTTTGCATGAGGATTCTCAAAAAGTATTGCCTTTAACTAATCGGAAAGCCGGATGAAAAATATAATCATATTCTTGTGTCTTTGTACCATCTGTATGTGCCGCCTTCATGCTGCAGACAGCAGCCGGGCGGATTCTTTGCTGCTGAAACTGGACCAGGCGATAAAGGAGCGTCCCATATACATGGAGCAGAAAGAGCTGAAACTGGTGGAACTGAAAAGACTGTTGCATCGGCAGATACCGGATGAAGAACGTTTTGCCATTCTTGGCACATTGCTGGATGAGTACCGTTCGTTCAATACGGATTCTGCATTGCACATGGCCGAGGAAAGGGAACAGATAGCCATACGTCTTGGAAACCGGGAATACATAGACAATGCCCGCATGAATAAAGCAGATGTTTTGGGAATGACCGGTATGTATAAGGAAGTTATGGATTTGATGCGGAATATCCATATAGACCGGTTACCGGTGGATATCCATCCATATTATTACCATATCTACCGTACGGTCTATGGCCTTATGGCCGATTATGCCGTGACGGCATATGAAAAGAAGCTTTATACGGAGCTTACGGACAAATATCGTGATTCGTTGCTGTTGGTCAATAAAGATAATCTTCTGATACATACCTTGATTCAGTCCGACCAGTATAATGTACGCAATGAATATGACAAGGCCATCCGTTTGCTGACGGATTATCTGGCGCTGCAGAAGGACTATGAACACGACGTTGCGATTTGTGCCTATACTTTATCAGAGTCTTACCGGCTGAAAGGGGGCAAAGAGAAGGAAAAGGAATACCTGATTGTTTCTGCTATGGCGGATATGAAAACCGCTGTCCGTGAATATATCTCTTTACGCAAGCTCGCCGTACTGCTTTACCAGGAAGGAGACATCGAGCGTGCCTATTCTTATGTAAAGATATGTATGGAAGATGCAGCCGCCTGCAATGCCCGGTTGCGCAAGCTGGAGATTCTGGAAATCTTTCCCATCATTAATGATGCTTACCAGCAAAAGACGGAGAAGCAGCAGGAGCAGATGAAATGGGCACTGGTATCTATCAGCCTGCTTTCACTTTTTCTGTTGCTTGCCATATTTTATGTATACAAGCAGATGAAGAAAGTGGCTGCCGCCCGCAGGGAAGTGATTGACGCCAACAAACGGTTGAAGGAGCTGAATGATGAGCTTCACCTTTCCAATGCACAACTCAAGGAGGCCAACCACAGCATTGCCGAAAACTCCTATCTGAAGGAGGAGTATATCGGCCGTTATATGGACCAGTGCTCGGTCTATTTGGAAAAGATGGACAATTACCGCCGGTCGCTGGGAAAGATTGCCGCTACCGGAAATGTGGAGGAACTCTACAAGAACATCAAGTCTTCTAAATTCATAGAGGGGGAATTAAAGGAATTCTATACCAACTTTGATAATACCTTCCTGCAGCTGTTTCCTACTTTTGTAGAAGACTTCAATGCCCTGCTTGCCGATGATGAGCAAATATCCTTGAAAGCCGGCGAACGGATGAATACAGAGTTGCGCATCTTTGCATTGATACGTTTGGGTATTACTGACAGCGTGAAGATAGCCCAATTCCTTCGATATTCTGTTACCACCATTTATAACTATCGTACGAAGGTTCGCAACAAGGCTGCCGGTGACCGCGACTTGTTGGAACAGGAAGTGATGACAATTGGCAAGTCGAAGAACTGAGAATAGGGGTTTTGAAGCTTGGAAGTGTCTCTTTTACGCTTATATTTTCACTACTTTTTTAGTTGGGTAATAATTTTATATATTATTGGTATATAGTGGTTTAAGCCTTTTTGAATGATGTAAACCACTACTTTTTTACTCTTTCCTCCACTATTGGCTTCTCTTATCTGATACATTTGCATTGT
>ENA-OPDG01002303-OPDG01002303.1-human-gut-metagenome-genome-assembly--contig:-NODE-2303-length-10861-cov-3.985471_pt1 | contig 10861 bp, 9 predicted proteins | sample MGYA00241259_ERZ501498 | MGnify/ENA primary metagenome ERZ501498 (study PRJEB25962, sample SAMEA2042582) | human gut metagenome | biome: human gut; feature: human-associated habitat; material: faeces... | reverse complement strand
AGTAAACGCCGCATTCGCGCACGCGGCGGGCGATCAGCTGGTTGTACTGACCGCCGAAGTCCAGGACAATGATGGTTTGATGGTTCATGTTGTTTTCTCCTGCCGTATCGTAAACTCAGCGCAATAGCGCAGTTTGGTAAAAACATCATATCATAGCTCTTTTCATTTTTCCACCAATTTGCAAAATAAAAATCGCACAGCCGGACGGCTGTGCGATCGGACGGCGCCTTGAGGCGGCAACGGGCCGGAGCCGCACGCGCTCAAAGCAAAAAGGACGCTCTTGATAGAGCGTCCTTTTTGAAACTTACACGGAGAAGAGCAGTTCGCAGAACGTCGGATACGGCCAATACTTGGAGGCGGTCAGCACTTCCAGCTTGTCGATGATCCTGCGCACATCGTCCATGCGCTTTTCAACTTCGTCGTGGTAGTAGTGCAGCAGCTGCTCGGGGGAAAAGCTCTCCGACACGGTCTCAAGCGCGGTCTTGAGGCCGATGGTCTCTTCGAGCAGCTGCTCGTTGAGCGAGCCGATGGCGTTGGCAAGCGAGGATTCCACATGGCACGTCAGCTCCGGCGCGGCGGTGTGCTTGGCGACGATCGTGTTGCAGAGCGTGGCCTCATATTCGGAGACGGCATTCAGAATGCCGTGCTGTACCATGTCGACGAGCGTACCGGCCTCGATGCGGATGACCTTGCAGTACTTCTCGATGTGGACTTCGTGGCGGGAGAGGATCTCCTCGCGGGAATACACGCCCTGACGGGTGAGCATTTCGATGTTTTTCGGCAGAAGATAGGTCGGCAGCGCCTCGGCCGTGTTGCGCAGGTTGGCAAGGCCGCGCTTTTCCGCTTCGCGGATCCAGGCGTCCTCATAGCCGTTGCCGCTGAAGATGATGCGGCGGTGGGCGGAGAACGTGTCTCGAATGAGTTTGTGGAGCGCAGCGGTAAAGTCGCTTGCGTCCTTGAGCGTTTCGTAGAACTGATCCAGCTCATCGGCCATGATCGCGTTGAGGATCGTGATCGGGCCTGCGATGGACTGCGAGGAGCCGGGCATGCGGAACTCGAACTTGTTGCCCGTGAACGCGAGCGGGGAGGTGCGGTTGCGGTCGGTGGTGTCCTGCGGAATGGAGGGCAGCACGTCTACACCGATGCGCAGAGACTTGTGCTCGGGCGCGGTATAGTTGTTGTCGCCGACGATGGCGTCGATGATACCCTCAAGATCCGTGCCGAGAAAGACCGAGATGATGGCCGGCGGCGCTTCCTGCGCGCCGAGGCGGTGGTCGTTGCCCGCAAAGGCGACCGAGCAGCGCAGCAGCTCCTGATAGTCGTCCACGCCCTTGAGGAAGGCGGCGAGCAGCAGCAGGAACAGCGCGTTCTGGCTGGGGGTCTTGCCGGGGGAGAAGAGATTCTTGCCCGTATCGGTCGAAAGAGACCAGTTGACGTGCTTGCCCGAGCCGTTCACGCCGGCGAAGGGCTTTTCGTGCAGCAGACAGACAAGGTCATGGCGCTCGGCGACCTTTTTCATCGTTTCCATGACGAGCTGATTCTGGTCGCTCGCGGTGTTGGCATCGGTGTAGATGGGCGCCATCTCGTGCTGGCCGGGCGCGACCTCATTGTGCTTGGTCTTGGAGAGCACGCCGAGCTTCCACAGCTCTTCATCGAGCTCCTGCATGTAAGCGCCTACGCGGGGGCGGAACGCGCCGAAGTAGTGGTCGTCCAGCTCCTGCCCCTTGGGGGGCTTTGCACCGAAGAGCGTGCGCCCGCACAGGCGCAGATCCATGCGCTTTAAGTACAGCTCGCGGTCGATGAGGAAGTATTCCTGCTCTGCACCGATCTGCGGCGTGACCTTTTCGGCGTTGTCGCCGAAAAGCTTCAGCACGCGCACCGTTGCGCGGTTGACCGCGGCGATGGAGCGCAGCAGCGGCGTCTTTTTGTCAAGCGCCTGGCCGCTGTAAGAGCAGAACACCGTAGGGATGCAGAGACTGCCGTCCTTGATGAAGGCGAAGGCCGTCGGATCCCAGGCGCTGTAACCGCGCGCTTCAAACGTCGCGCGCAGACCGCCGTTGGGGAAGGAAGAGGCGTCGGGCTCGCCGCGCACCAGCTCCTTGCCGGAGAAATCCATCATAATGCGGCCGCCGCCGGCATTGTTGATGAAGCTGTCATGCTTTTCCGCCGTCACGCCGCTGAGGGGCTGGAACCAGTGCGTGAAATGCGTTGCGCCGTGCTCCAGCGCCCAGGTTTTCATCGCGTCAGCAATCTCGTTTGCCGCGGAAAGGGGAAGAGGCTGCCCGCTTTTCAGGCAGCCGCGCCAGACTTCCATGGCGCTCTGCGGCACATACTGCTCCATCGTGCGTTCATTGAACACCAGAGAACCGAAAAGCTCAGGAATGCGAATCGCTTCACTCATGATCCAGACCTCCTGTTTCCAATCAAAAAAATCATAAGTAATGATACTGCACGGGGGCGAGCAGCGTCAATACCTTGTTTTCCTAACTTTTCCCGCGCTTTACCACGGTGAAATGTGCGGGGTGAACGAAATGACAAAAGCGCGGTAACTTTGCCTTGCACGCCAGATACCGCTGTGCTATAGTTAACCTGAACCCGCCCATGCTGAAAAAGCAGGGGCGGGTGCTTTGTTTTTCAGCAGACAGGAAAATTTCCCTGCCGCCGAAGCAGAGAAAGGGCCGTGTGCGCCGATTGCGGCGCGCACGGCTCCTTTTGCACTTATTTGATGGTCGCGCTGTCGTTCAGCACGCTCGTGCTGTAAAGAAACAGCACATCCTGCGCGTCAAAATCGACAAATCTTCCAAGCGAGGCGGGCGAGAGATAGCGAATGTCGATCAGCGTGATCTCACGGTAGCCTTCTGCGAGCAGCGGAATGAGGCTTGCGCCAAAGGAATCGCGAAAGACAATGAGCTTGCGCTCCGTCTTTGCGTTCGGATTCTCGATGCGCAGCAGCGACTTCGGCCCTGAGAGGAAGATCTCGTACGGGTCGCTGCCGCCTGCCTTGTCGAGCGTGTAGACCGGCAGATATTCGCCGCTTTCATAGTCGTACACGCGGCAGCCTTCGAGCACGCTGTTCGTGAGATATGCAAGCTTGTCAGACTCCATCGGCAGCGCCGACTGCCCGCGGTAAACGCCGTAAAACGGCGTATCAAGCGTCACCTCGGTAAAGTCTTCGGTGAGCGAGACACCCATCGCGTCCGCCAACACCTGTGCCGTGGGGAGAAGCGCTTCCTGCCGCCAGTGGAGATCGGTGAGGTAGTAGGATCCAAGCGAGAGCGTGTCCGTCAGATCGACGAACTGCGCAAAATCGACCTTTTCCCGCATCAGGGCAAAGAATCTGTCGTAATCCATCGCCGGATAGCCGTTTTCGGCGGCGAGAAAGCAATTCTTGTCGGGAATGACGGAGAGATAGATGTTTGCCCCCGTGTCCTTGAGGTATGTTTCGTACACGTAGCGGAAGCGGTCGGCCGCATGGTCGAGGGAATCTTCACGGATCGTGTCGTCGAGCTTGGCGGCGTATCCGCCGGCCATGTAGATGCCGTTGTTGTCCTTTTCCCCGAAGAGATAGCGGACGGACAGGGCCTTGAGCGTGCGGAACCGGTCGCGCAGCGGGAACTGATCGAGCGTGTAGCTTTCAAAGTTCGACTGGAAGCGCCCGGAGAGCACCTCCTGCGCGCTGAAAAGCGGAAACTGCTTGAGCGGCCGGCGCTCGCTTTCCGACACGGCGTCGTCGCTTTTGAAGATGCCCCACAGTGAGAGCGTCAGCACCAGAAGTGCGGCGGCGCCGAGAGTGAGGAGGTCTTTTACTTGTTTGCTCATACGGTCTCCTCCTTAAAAGCGGAAGTAGAGGAACGGATTGAACGATCCGTCCACTAAGAAAGCTGTGCCGATCAAAAGCGGGAGCAGCACGCAGAGCGGCTCGAGCACATCGAGAGCGAGCGCCGCGCCCTTTTTCTCGCGCAGCAGTGCTACAGCCTTTTTCGGCTGCGGCGTTGCGCAGAGCATACCGAGCACGAGCAGCGGCGCATAGCTCTTGAGATAATAGACCGCCTGCGCGCTCACAAGCGGCAGATCGCCTGCGCCGAGCATCGCGCCGATGCGCGAAAATGCCTGCGCAGCGGTGCTTGCGTCGAAGAGCACGAAGCCGAGCGTGACGAAAAAGAGCGTATAGACGTGGCCGAAGATGCGGTGCTTTTCCAGTATCGGCAGCAGTACGAGCTTTTCAAGGAGCAGCAGGATCGCAAACCACAGCCCCCAGAGGACGAACGTCCACGCGGCGCCGTGCCACAATCCCGTTGCGAGCCAGACGATGAAAATGTTCAGCAGCTGGCGCGCCCTGCCTCTCCGGCTGCCGCCGAGGGGGATATAGAGGTAGTCGCGGAACCACGAGCCGAGCGAGATGTGCCACCGGCGCCAGAACTCGGTGATGCTGGTCGAAACATAGGGATAGTTGAAATTCTCCGAAAAGCGGAAGCCTAAGATGCGGCCAAGGCCGATGGCCATGTCGCTGTAACCGGAAAAGTCAAAGTAGACCTGAAGCAAAAACGCGAGCGCATAGAGCCAGACGAAAAGAACGCTTTCCTGCTGTGTCTGCTGATAGGCGCTTGCGAGCGCGCCGAACTGGTTGGCAAGCAGGATCTTTTTGCAAAAGCCGATCGTGAAGCGGCGTACGCCTTCCGCCGCGGCGGAAACGCTGTGCGTGCGCTCTCTGAGCTGCAAAGCAACGTCGCTGTAACGCACGATCGGACCTGCAATGAGCTGGGGGAAGAGCGAAACATAGGCGGCAAGGTCAATGAAGTTTCGCTGTGCCGCCGTGTCGCCGCGATAAACGTCGATGACATAGCTGAGCACCTGGAAGGTGTAGAAGCTGATGCCGATGGGAAGGCTTAGCTTCAAAAGCGGCAGGGAAAGTCCCGTGGCGGCATTGACGCTTGCAAGGAAGAAATCTGCATACTTGAAATAGCCGAGCAGCCCAAGGCTCACAAGGATCGACAGCGACAGAAAGAGCCTTGACGCATTTCGCCCCCGGTATTTTTCAACGAGCAGGCCGAAGAGATACCCCTGCGCGATGGAGACGAGCATCAAAACGACATATTTCGGCTCGCCCCAGGCGTAGAAGAAAAGACTTGCGAGCAGCAGCGCCGCGTTTTTCAGCCTGCGCGGCACCAGAAAGTAGAGCAGCAGCGCCGCAGGCAGAAAATAAAAGAGAAAGGGAACGCTGGAAAAGAGCATGGACGCCTCCTGCCTTTCAAAAAATCAAATCAGACGATGGGCTCGTCGCAGACGACGGAAGCGCCGGAGAATGCGGCGGTGACCTTTTCGCTGAACTCATCGACCAGCTCCTCCGCGCCGAAGCAGGAGACAACATAGTCGCCGAGCGTGAGGACAACGAGCTTGTCGGGGAAGCCGCACATCCACTGGCGGTTCATGATATTGTCCTTGAGGTCGGAAACAACCGTGTCGACATCAGAAGAGTTCGTGACGTGGAAAGCGCCGGCGGTGAAGGTGTTGGCGTTCATCATGTGGCTGAGGGACGCGGCGTCGGTCAGCTTGTCCGCGTCGGCGGCGGGGAAGCCGAGCATGGAGTCGAGCGTGTCGCCGTCCTCCACGCCGAAGCGGCCGGGAGCGTCCTCGGTCATGTTTGCCTCGTCATAGTCGCCGCCGACAACGGCAAACTTATCGTCGTCGGCATAGCTCGACCAGACGGTATTCAGCAGGGCAAGCGCGTCGGCGGGCTGAGAATCGCCGCCGTTGGCGTTGCCGTCGTTCTTGCTGCCGCAGGCGGCAAGGGAAAGAGTCATGGCTGCGGCGAGCAGCAGCGTGAGAAACTTTTTCATGGGAATTTACCTCCAAAATAATATTGTATGTGTTGTTTGGTTGCTTCAGGGCCGCTCGGCGACCCAGTAGCCGTTGGCGCTGTCGCAGCGCAGCACGGCGGCGGCTTTGCCGTCAAGATAGAGGGTGTAGACCGCGCTCTCATCGGGGGGATCGATCGTCCAGAGCAGTATTTCTCCGGCGGAAACGGTGCGGGCGGAAAGCGCACGCGGAGAAGAAGCGGCGGTGGAATCCAGAATCCCCTCCGAAACGGAGACTTCCAGCGGCGCATCTGTCCGGCTCTCAAACGAGAGGGACAGGCACAGCGTCTGCACATCTGTGCTGCGGCCGTCAAGCGCCATTGGCATTGGCTGATCGATGGGGACGGGATCTGCGGAAAGCGCCGTGCCGTCGATGTAAATATCCGTTTCCGGCGTGCGGTGCATCACAAGCGCTGCCGTGGCAATGAGCACAAGGCAGGCCGCCGCGGCCAGCATGCGCGGGAACAGATAGGTTTTGTGCGGCTTTGCGCGGTATTGGCAGGCTGAGGCGATGAGATCGTCGTCCAGCTCGCTCATGGCGCGCGCCATTCCTTCATGCTTCACAGTATCCCTCCTTGATCAGATGCTCCCTGAGTTTTCTGCGCGTGCGCAGAAGTGTGGTTTTGATCCGGCTCTCGCCGCAGCGAAAGCGCGCGGACAGCTCCTCGATCGACTCGCAGTAAAAGTAGCGAAGAACGAACATACTGCGCACCTCCTCGCTCTGTGTGCGAAGAAACGCGCTGATGCTCGCGCCAAGCTCTGCTGCGGCAGTCTCGCTCTCCGGGTCGGGCAGCGAAACGGCGCAGTCGTCCAGCTCGTCGAGCGAGAGGGCAAAGGCGTCGCCCTGGCGCTTCTGCGCGTTTTTTGCCTTATAGCGGTTGAGCGCCAGATTGCGCGCGATCCTGCCGAGAAAGGCGGAGAGGATCGCCGGACGCTGCGGCGGAATGGCCTCCCAGGCGTGCAGGTAGGTGTCGTTCACGTTTTCCTCGCTGTCGGCGCGGTCGGATAAAATGTTTTGCGAAATTTTCATGCAATAGGTTTCGTATTTTGCGGCGGTCTCAGCGATGGCCTGCTCGTTCCGCTGCCAGTAAAGCTCGACGATCTGTTTATCGTCCATGCCTGCGCTCCTTTCCGTCTATCAAGTGCCATCATGGCGTAAAGACAACTTTTTTACTCCCTGCGTTACAGGAAAAAGCAAATATTTTTGAAAGTATACCACATTCGCCCGTTTTCTAAAAGGTCGGTGCGCTATTTTTGGAGGGGGCGGGAACTTTTTCTGCCCGCGCGCCGTCTAACAGAACAGATATCAAGAAACGGAGGTCACCCGACATGAAACGAGTTTTTGCTTTGCTGCTGGCTGCGGCAATGGCGTTTGCCCTCTGCGCCTGCGGCGGGGAAGATACAACGATCCGGGACGATGAGGAGGATACCGCGAAGAAGGATCCCGTTGCCGCGCAGTATTTGCAGGAGCTTGCCGTGAAGCTTGCCGAATATCCCGAGCTTCCCGCCATGCCGAACGAGGCGGAACTTGACGAGGCGTTCAGCACCATCGACTATGACAAGATGGGCGCGGACGCTTACGAAAAAGCGCAGGAGAAGATCTGGGAGGACTGGGACGCGCGCAGCAACGCCTATTATGACGCGCTCAAGGCGCTGCGCAGCAAGGGGGCGGGCAACCCCGCGGCGTTTTTGCACTTTACGCGGGCGGCGGGCGCGCTGCTCTCCGTTGAGGACAATATTGTGCTCTCTCCTGCGAACCTCTATCTTGCGCTTGCCATGCTCAGCGAAACAACGGACGGAGAGAGCCGCGCGCAGATCCTGTCTCTCCTTGGCCTTGATGATACGGAGCTGGCGCAGAGCGCAGGCAACTACATCTGGCGCAACCTCTACGGCGAGACCTCGACGGGAAGAACACAGCTGGCAAGCTCCATTTGGCTCAAGGAGGGCGTGCCGTACAACGAAGAAACGCTTGCAACGCTCGCGCAGCAGTACCTTGCCTCGACCTTCTCCGCGCCGATGGGCGAGAAAAAGACGGACAGCGCCATCGCCGAGTGGATCAACGAGAATACCGGCGGCCTTTTGCGTGACGCCTCGGGCAGCATCGAAACAAAGCCTGAGACGGTGATGATGCTTTTGTCAACGCTCTACTTCAAAGACCAGTGGCGCGATGAATTCTGGGAGAAAGAGACGAAAAAGGATACCTTCACCGCAGCGGACGGCGCGCAGCAGACCGTTGACTTCATGCACCTCACGCAGGATCGCGCCGACTACTGCCGCGGCGAAAACTTCACGGTGGCGCAGCTGAGCTTTCGCGGCGGGCAGACGATGCGTTTCCTGCTGCCCGACGAGGGGACAACACTTGAACGCCTTCTTGCGGACGATACCGTCGTCGGCGGATTGATGATCTACGATATGGGGGTGAGCCTGCCGAGCGGCAAGCTCATCTGGAGCGTGCCGAAGTTTGACGTCAGCTCCGATCTTGAACTGACGGACGCGCTCAAGGCGCTGGGTGTCACCGATGTGTTCGACTTCGATAAATCGGACTTTTCGCCTCTGATCGACGAGGAGAAGTTTGACGAGAGCGTCGCCGTGACGAAGGTGCAGCATGCCGCGCGCGTCAAGATCGACGAAAAGGGCTGCGAGGCCGCCGCCTTTACAGCCGTCAGGGCGGACGCCCAATCCGCCGCGCCGGAGGATCTTCCTGTGGTGGAGATGGATCTGAACCGGCCGTTCGCGTTCATGATCACCGGCGTGGACGGACTGCCGCTCTTCCTCGGCACGGTGAATAACCTATAAGAGCAAAGCTGGCGCGCCGGCAGTAAAAAACAAATGATGCGAAAATGAAAAGGAGAGAAACGATGAAGAAATTATTTGCCTTTTTGCTCGCCTGCGTGTGCACGCTGGCGCTGTTTGGCTGCGCGGGAGCGAATGATGACAAATCGGACGGCGGACCCGAGGATGATTGGGCGCCGCTGACGGAGGCGCAGATCGAAGAATTTAAGGAGTTGTTTGCCTCCACTGCCGATGTGACGGATGAGACAACGGGAGAGTACCGCTATACGACCTCGACGCCGGTGAGCTGCTTTTTCACCTCGCATTACGACGATCCGCGCGATATCGACCTTGCGAAATTTTTGCGGTACTGTCCGCTCAGCACCACGCTGGGAGACGCGGACGTGGAGGAATTCCACGCTGTGCTCGACACGCTGGGAATAGAGGATGCGGAGAGGTTCAAGGTGCCGGATGACTGGGCGGTCCCCGTGCGGCGCATTCCCAAGAGTGACGTTTCCGCGCTTTTGACGCAGTGGTCGGATATCACGGTGGACGATCTGCGCAATCAGGATGGTGTGACGTACCTCGCACAGTATGATGCATTCTATGAGTTTACGAGCGATTTCGGCCCCGGATCCTTTATTCCGATGGGCGGCGAGCAGTACGGCGACAACATCCGGTTGTGGAATGGGGACGGCGAAGGAACGCACGATGAGTTGACGCTGCGCGTGCGGCAGGACGGGAGCTATTGCATCGAAGCCTTCCGCGAGGTCACAACGTGAAGCAAAGAAGGGGTTCTCTCATGTGAGGGAACCCCTTCTTTTGCCTCGTGCAGCGCTTGCGCCGCTGCCATTCATCCGCGCGTTCGCGCGGGCTTCTTGCTATCTTTATGGTAAGTGGAAGAAAACAAAAAATGACTGACCCCTGATCGCGGTTACTCAAGTACGATCAAGGGTCAGTCATGATGAATATTGGGATCTCTCATATTCTGTTTTCTTCCTTCCTTTCTTCCGTGATCTGGTGCCGAATACCTCTTACTCCGGTTTCCACTCCTGCTATCTCAAACACTGCTGTTGCAGTGGTCTTACCTGAATGACGGTACACATCAGAGAGTGCTGCGCGATGGATATGATCGGAACCATTGGGATCGGGTTAACTGCTGAACTTACTTGTACATTGGTCTCACCCTTTCTGTGATTAAAGAATAGCAAGAATCGGGGTGAAAATCAAGTGGCGAAATGGATAAAGATACAGGATAAAAATTGTATGCGTGGCTGATTATCCGAAAAATGCGAAAGAAGGCTTGAATTTAATCATGCGCTTTAGTATACTAAAACTGTTGGGTCGCCCGAAAGGGCGACCCATTCTTCGTTATTTGCGGAAATAAACGCGATCCCACTCCGCAGAACCGGGGATAAGCGGCGGCTCAAGGATAAGCCCGCTCTTTCCGCCGCGCTTTCCTTCGACCAGCAGGAGCGAGGGGGCGCTGTGCGCGGATTTGGCGAGAAAACGAAGACGCTTGGGCTCGATGCCGCTTGCACGCAGGGTGCAGAGAACGTCCGTGAGCCGTTCGGCGCGGTGAACAAAGGCAAAGCGCCCGCCATAGCGCAGAATGCGCTTTGCCGCGGCGCACACGTCCTCAAGCGTGCAGGATACTTCCTCCCGCGCCGTCCGGCGCGCTTCGCCGTCGGCGCTTTTGCCGCTGCCGGCGGGAAAATACGGCGGGTTGGAGATCACATAGTCGACGCTGCCGGGGAGCGGCAGGGTGGAGGCGCTGCGCAGGTCGCCCGTGTGAAAAACGGCGCGCCCCTCCCAGCCGTTTTCCAAAAAGCTCTTGCGCGCGAGCGCTGCCGCGGGTGCGGAAAGCTCCACATTTTCAATGATGAGGGAATCCTCGCGCGCAAGCAGGAGCGTGCCGAGAAGCCCTGTGCCGCTGCCGAGGTCGCAGACCGTGTCGCCGCGCGCGGGGCGGGCGAAGTAAGCGAGGGCAAAGCTGTCCGTTCCCGGCGGAAAGAGGGCGGTATCGTAGTAAAAGCAGGGGCCGTCCGGCCAGAGTTCGTCGCGCTGTTCCATGCGATGCTCCTTTCCGATGATAAAAATAAGGACGCGCGAAAGCGCGTCCTTATTTTTTAAGTACTCTTGAGCCTTAGGCCTGAGAGATGGCGCCGTTGGGGCAGGTATCAGCGCAGGAGCCGCAATCGAGGCAGGCATTCGCGTCGATCTGATACTGGGAA
>ENA-OPDG01002301-OPDG01002301.1-human-gut-metagenome-genome-assembly--contig:-NODE-2301-length-10865-cov-3.669843_pt1 | contig 10865 bp, 6 predicted proteins | sample MGYA00241259_ERZ501498 | MGnify/ENA primary metagenome ERZ501498 (study PRJEB25962, sample SAMEA2042582) | human gut metagenome | biome: human gut; feature: human-associated habitat; material: faeces... | reverse complement strand
TATTTTGGCTTCAGTACCGGAGTAATTCAGCCTTAAATACTCTGAGTATGGTGTAGAGGTGTTGCAAAGGTGCGACATAATATCTGATAAAAGACTATCGGGTGAGTCCCCAAAAAGGAATACATTAACTTTTTATCAACAATGACAGACGGTCATGAACCGCTGACAACTAACATTTATTATAACTAACTTATTTATGAGAAACTATTTATTACTGTTACTGTCCTGTGCGATGGCAGCATCGACAGCAACCGCACAGGAAGTAGTGAAGGTTGGGAAGGGTAGCTATGCGTCCTACACGCCACTGGAGATGTGCCGCACGGAGTATCACAAACCGGGCGACTGGGGCTATCTTTTTATCTTGCGTATGTAATTCAGCACCTTATGTGTGAGCGCTTCATCTTCCATGATATTCTCTATCTCATGGAGCAACGATTGTCTTATTTCTATTGTCGTCATACTTCTTCTCCTCCTCTTTTTTGCTCTAAACGTCTCGGAACACGATAATTGCTTTAATATTGTTGTCTTGATTGCAAATATAAATAAAAAAAAGAAACACCGCAAGTATTTGATAATACATTTCATAAAACTCCGATGAAATCGGCAAAAAACTCACTTAGCTGCGCGTTAAGTGAGTTTTTTTTGTATTAATGTAACGCCGTATTAAAGCGGAAATGACTATTTTTGCATAACCTTCTGCGACAAAACAATTATAAAAACAAAATAACTAATAATAAACACAATGAGAAAGTACTTATTATCAATCGCTCTCTTTGCAGCGTCGGCCTGTCTGAACACAGCCGTTGCGCAACAAAAAGGAATGAAGGAGTTCGTCGACGACCTTATGTCGAAGATGACCTTACAGGAGAAAATCGGTCAGCTCAACCTCATGGTGGCCGGCGACATCACCACCGGGCAGGCCATGAACACACAGGTGGGCGGCGCGATAGCTGCCGGAAACATGGGTGGAATCTTCAATATTAAGGGCGCAAAGGAAATCCGCGAGATGCAGGAACTGGCCGTGAAGAAAAGCCGTATGGGCATTCCGCTGCTCGTGGGCATGGATGTTATCCACGGCTACGAGACCATTTTCCCAATCCCGCTGGCTCTGTCGTGCAGTTGGGATATGGCAGCCGTGGAGCAGTCGGCAGCCATAGCAGCCAAAGAAGCAAGTGCCGACGGAATCAACTGGACATTCAGCCCGATGGTCGACATTACCCTCGACGCCCGTTGGGGACGCTACTCCGAGGGCAACGGTGAGGATCCTTACCTCGGAAGTCTTATCACTAAGGCTATGGTTCGTGGCTATCAGGGCGACTACAGCCGCACGGATAATATCATGGCGTGCGTGAAGCACTTCGCGCTCTACGGCGCATCGGAGTCGGGACGCGACTATAACACGGTGGACATGAGCCGCGTGCGTATGTATAACCAGTATCTGCCACCCTACAAGGCAGGCGCGGAGGCAGGCGCAGGCACGTTCATGTCGTCGTTCAACCTCGTCGACGGTGTTCCCGCCACGGCCAACAAATGGTTGCTTGACGACCTCCTGCGCGGCGAATGGGGATACGATGGCATGGTCGTTACCGACTACGGTTCCATCGGCGAGATGCTCAGCCATAGCGTGAGTGCCAATCTGCAGGAGGCGGCCGCACAGGCTCTGAAGGCAGGAACTGATATGGATATGTGTTCCATGGGCTTCATCGCGACATTGGAGAAAAGTTTCAAAGAAGGCAAGGTGAGCGAGACCGACATCGACAAGGCTTGCCGCCGCGTGCTGGAGGCTAAGTATAAGCTCGGACTTTTCCAGAATCCGTATAAGTATTGCGACCCGAAACGCCGCAAAAAGGACATATTCAACGACGAGAACCGCCGTGCGGCGCGCGACATTGCAGCCGAGACATTCGTGCTGTTGAAGAACGAAGGCAATCTGCTACCGTTGAAGAAACAGGGCAAGGTGGCCCTCATAGGCCCGCTGGCAAACACCCGGGCCAACCTTGCCGGCACATGGTGCGTGGCATATACGCCCGACAAGTACTCTACTTTGAAAGAAGGCATGGAGCGCGCTTTGGCCGGAAAGGCTACTCTCTTATATGCTCAGGGCAGCAACATCACACGTGATGCGGAGTTGCAGAAGGCCGGTGAGTTCGGCAAAACCATCGAGCGTGGCGATGATGCTCAGATGAAAGCTGAGGCTTTGGCCGTCGCTAAGGAGGCCGATGTGATTGTTGCGGCACTCGGCGAGACCGCCGACATGAGCGGAGAGTGTGCCAGCCGTACCAACCTGTGCCTGCCCGACGTACAGATGGAACTGCTTCAGGAACTCAATAAGTTAGGCAAGCCAATCGTACTGCTCAACTTCTCGGGTCGTCCTACGGTCATGAATTGGGAGAACGAGAATATCCCGGCGATACTCAACGTATGGTTTGGCGGTTCCGAGGCTGCCGACGCAATCTGCGACGTGGTCTTCGGCGACAAGGTGCCAAGTGGAAAGCTCACTATGAGTATGCCACAGGCTGTGGGGCAGGAGCCGCTCTACTACAACCATCAGCCTACCGGACGTCCTGTACCGGAGGGCACGAAGGAGTTCCGCAAGTATCAGAGCAACTATCTCGATGTGCGCAACGACCCTCTCTATCCGTTCGGATACGGCCTGTCATACACCACATTCAGCTACTCCGACCTGCAACTCAGTGCCACGGAGATGTCGCCGACAGGCAGCGTTGAGGCTTCCGTAACGGTTACAAACACAGGCAACGTTGATGCCACAGAGATTGTTCAGCTCTACATACGCGACCTCGTAGCGAGCGTGAGCCGTCCCGTGAAAGAACTGAAGGGCTTCGAGCGCATTACTCTTAAAGCCGGAGAGAGCCGCAAGGTTACGTTCGCCATCACTCCGGAGACCCTGAAATTCTATAACTACGACCTGAAGTATATCCTCGAACCGGGCGACTTCAATATCATGGTCGGACCAAACAGCCGCGACCTGAAGACCGCGAAGCTGACGGTTTTGTAATAGGAGATATTATCAATCCGTAAGCATATTTCGATTTATGCATATAAAAGGGGCTGTGCCAAAATAGGCGCAGCCCCTTTGTTGTATCTTTTTTCAACATATCATAAAACGGAGAGTGTAACAGAATTTTGATACACTCTCTCATTTTCTGATGGTAGAAAACCGTTTATCGGTTGTTATATTTCATTCCTTTCTTGACAATGATGCCACGATATGACTCTTTTGCGGGCTGGCCGTTGAGCAAAAACAATCTGTTGTTGTCACTGGAGGAGGTTACGACTTGGGCGTTGTTGATGCCGGATGTTCCAAAGATGTTGATCAGTTCAATTTCCTGACCGGCCGTTGTGGAGATGTCATAGAGATAAGAGATGGGAAGTGTGGTTGAAGGTATCTTCGACTTGTCGGCGACTATCGGGTCGGGCATGACGTATGGTTGCGTCAGCGCGTTGGTGTTGTCGCCCGAGGCGGTGGCAAGCGGCGTGCCGTCAGCCATTTTCAGCTGCGTATGGCTGCGCAGACGGAGGTTGCCGCCGATGGTTGACTTGATTTTCACGGACTCTACGTTGCCGTCTTTCCACTTCAGTTCGGTGATGACAAAGCCGCCACGTGAGCGCAGACCGCACACCTCACCGTCCTTCCATGACGCTGGTAGTGCGGGAAGCAGATGGATGAATCCGGCGTGAGATTGCAGCAGCATTTCGGCAATACCGGCACAACAGCCAAAGTTTCCGTCGATTTGGAAGGGTGCGTGAGCGTCAAACATATTTGCGTATGTACCTCCGTCGGCATCGTTCATCGTGGCGTTGGGATCCATCAGGCGCAGCTGGTTCTTGATGATGTTCAGTGCATGGTCGCCGTCAAGCATACGGGCCCATTGGCAGACTTTCCATCCCATTGACCATCCGCGTGCCGCATCGCCGCGTCCGACAAGCGATTTGTGGACACCCTGATAGACCGTCGGATTGACGTAGGGTGAAACCTGATTTCCTGGGAATGCTCCCCAAAGGTGTGACAGATGGCGGTGGGAGGTGTTCTCGCGGTCCCAGTCCTCCTGCCATTCCTGTATCTGACCGTATTTGCCTATCTTATAAGGAGTCAACTTGGCCTTAAGCTCATCGAGCTGAGTTGCGAGATCTTCGTCAACGCCAAGCGTGCGTGCTGCTTCTGCCGTGTTTTTCAGTACGTCGTAGACCATCTGGTTGTCCATAGCTACGCCGCCGAACATCGCCACATTCATTTTCGAACCGTCCTCTTTATTATAGGAATAGAGTCCGGGATGGTTTTCGGGAGAGTTTGACGGACACACGACCATATATCCCGTGTTGGGGTCTTTGACCAAAAAGTCCTGGAAGAACTGGGCGCATCCCTTCATGACCGGATATATTTCCGCAAGGTAAGTCTTGTCGCCAGAGAACAGATATTTTTCCCAAAGGTGTGAGCAGAACCATGCGTTGCATGTGGGCCATACGCCGACGGCTCCATTGTCGACGGCTCCCGTGGTGCGCCAGATGTCCGTGTTGTGATGAAGCACCCATCCGCGTGCGCCGTACATTTCCTTTGCGGCGTCAGCACCGGTGACGGAAACGTCCTTTACCATCTGTATGAACGGGTCGTGACACTCGGAAAGATTGGCCACCTCAGCCGGCCAGTAGTTCATCTCAACGTTGATGTTAGACGTATATTTTGAGTCCCATGCCGGATATTGGCGTGCGTTAGGGTTCCATATACCTTGCAGGTTGGCCGATTGCGTGCCCGGTTGTGATGAAGATATGAGCAGATAACGGCCGAACTGGAAATAGTTTGCCACGAGTCCCGGGTCGGCTGCCGTCGTCTTGAACTCCTTTATGCGCGTCTCCGTGTCTTTCTTCTCCTGCTCGTCATTGGTGCCGAGGTCTATGCTGACGCGGTCAAACTGCTCCTTGTATTTTGTAACGTGATCGTTGAGTGCTGTCCCATATTCCTTATCCTTTTCGAGATAGCTGTTCATGTAGGCCAGAGCTGTGGCTTCCGCGTCAGCGCTGATGTCGTTGTAGTTGACAAAATTGGTGGCCGACGAAATGACGATGGTGGCCGATGTGGCGTCCTTGACCTCTATGGCCGGTGCCTTCGGATTGCCGGCTACGAGACCGCTCTGCATGATGTTCTGTGTCCCGGAGTTTGTCTGTGTGCCTCCGTCGTTTATCACTTTGATGAAAGTATAGCAGTTGAGCTTGTTGTCGACGTTTTCCGACTGGGCTTTTGACGGGATGAGAGACGCCTCGATCATGCCGTCGGCGTTAATCCTGTTGATGTCCAGTTTCTCCATATTGGTCTTTACCGGTGCGGCATAGCTCACGTTGAAGTTCAGTTTGCCGGGTTCGGAAGCCTCAATGCGCATGATTGTGACATTGTCTTCCAGCGATGTGAAAACGGTTCGGGTATAGGTGACTCCGTTGACGATATATGACGTCGTGGCGGTGGCGTTTGATATGTCGAGCGAGCGTACGTATGCCTGTGCGTCAATGGCGTTATCCGTCTGTCCAGCCTCCTCGTCGTCGTAGCGCTGTCCGGGGAATGAGACGAGGACACACCCTGCCGCCTGATATTGCGCACCGTGTGAAGTGGTCGACATCCAGTTAGGTATGGCCAGTTTCTGGGCTTCCACATAGTTTCTGTCGAAGATATATTGCTGAACCTGCGACAGCACCGATTTGGCGTTGGCGTTGTGGTTGCGGTTCGGTGACTGTCCCCAGAAGGTGTCTTCGTTGAGCTGCAGCGTGTCGACGGCCACGCTTCCGCTGACCATTGCTCCAAGGCGTCCGTTGCCCAGCGGCAGGGCTTCCTCCCAGTATTTGGCCGGGCGATGATACCAAAGACGGTTCTTGCTTTCGAGCACAGGCGGTGGAACGGGGCGTGTGTCAGACGTTGTGAATGTCGTGGTGACAGGCATATCGTAGACATTTCCGGCAAGATCGGCCAGCGAGCCGGCGGGCAGATTGAACGTATAGGACGTCGTGAGGTCAAGGTCGGCGAAGGCGAATGTCACCTTGTTGACGTTGACGACGGGCGAGAGCTTTTGGCTCTTGCCCGTGGCGTTGTTGGTGAGTGTAGCCGTTGCGCTGCCTTTCGCTGTCACGCCCTCGTTGAAGTTGAGGATAATCTTTCCTGACGGGATGACACCGGTGGCATTGTCGGCCGGAATGATGTCTTTGAGCTTGGGAGCCTGTGTGTCCTCCGCGTAGATATTGACGTACTTCAGATTATAGTTGCTCGTCTTGGTTGCCGACTGTATCAGCAAGCGTATAGTCAGGTTTTCCTTGTTGTCGGCATCAAGATTGTAGTTGGCGTCGGTATATGTGTTCCAGTGGGCTCCCGCAGTGTAGTCGTTGAGGACTTTCCACGTGCTGCCTCCGTCGGTGGAGTAGACGACACCGAATTTCGTTGACGAGCTGGAACCGTCACCGATGGCAAAATTCAGCCTGATGTTGTTCAGATCCGTTGTCGGCATGGAGATTTCAAAAAACTGGTCGTGCTTCGTGCCGTCGGTATAGTCGGCCTTTGCCGTGAACTTGTCGGTGGACGCCGTGTTGAGGCGCAGCAGATAGTTCGGGGTCGAACCGCTGGAGGTCACCTCCCATCGGCCGTCGCTTGTGTGGACTGTCACCCGACAGTCTTCCGGAACCATTGCACATTCGTTCGGAAGGAAGTAGGGCTGTTGCTTACTCCAATAAGTGTTGGCGATGCGTGCCCATCCTAATGTGTTCGGGGTGAAGATGATCGCGGTGCCGTTCTTTTCAGAATCGTAGCCCGTCGTGAATTCCCACTTTGCCACCACTGTTTGAATGGCGGCGGCATTCATTGTGCCGAGGAGCAGCATCAGCAGCAGTCCAAGGCGGAATAATGTCTTCTTGTTTTTTTTGTTCATTGTTATAAGTTTTTAAAAAGGTTTATTCGAGGTCCTCTAAATATACCAAAATGGAATGTTTGTTTGTAGATAGTTTTGTGTGCAAAGATAGAGAGAGGCAGTAGAATCTATGTGGAAAAAGTGCTCATACATGATGAAAAAGGGCTTATAGTATGTTTTTTTACACCTTTTCAGGACACTGTAGCCAGTTTTTTTCTTATCTTTGCGTGTGTTAAAACTTCAACCGAAGAAGTATCAACGAACTACAATCCGTTAACTATGAAGCCTGTCTATATAATAATACTGTTCTGTCTGAATATAATGAGTGTCTATTCCAGACACACAACCACCTATGACATCCATTCCGGGCTGCCCCATTGGGTCGTTTCCGGTATTGTTCAGGACCGTCAAGGCTTTATTTGGGTAGCCACGTGGAACGGTCTCTGCCGATATGACGGCTATGAATTCCGGCAGATAAAGGCCAAGCCCGGTGACGGGACCCATATCAGTTCGGAGGTCATAAGGAAGATGGAACTTGACGCTCGGGGAAACATCGTCTGCCGGACAACCGCCGGTTCTTTCATGCTTGACACACGGGATTATCGTCTGTATGATGTGGCCAGGCACGTTCCGCCCACCATCACCAGTCAGGAAGGAACGCCGCCGTTCACAGACAGCGAGGGAAACCGGTGGCAGATAGAACGCTACGGCATTACCAAGACCATCAGTGAATATCGTCCGGCGTCGCTCGTCTCCGGCACGGAAGACGTTCAGGCAAGGGCTTTCATGAAAGACAACCGCCAGCGTTGGTGGCTCGCCACGAAGGAAGACGAGACAGTCCGCATCTATGACAAGACCAACAGGCTCATTGGATATGTAGGCAGCGACGGGCGTATTCATAAGCAAAAGACACGCTTCGGCTACAGGGCCTACTGTCTTATGCAGACGCATGGCGGCGACGTGTGGGTGGGATGCAAGCCCGGGGCCCTGTTGCGACTACGCCCGGTGTCGGAAAGTTCCTTTGAAATCACGCGGATAGATAGCCGACAGTGTGATATCATCTATCATATTGTGGAAGACCATGATGGCCGTTTGTGGCTGGCTTCGTTCGGCGGAGGGGTTCAGTGTGTGCCCAATCCGTTGTCCGCCAATCCCGAGCCGGTAGGTTTCCGTGGTGGCGGAGAAGACATTGGGCGTGACAAAGTGAGACGTCTGCTTGTCACTTCTGGCGGAACCCTTGTCTGTGCGACGACAAACGGGCTCGTCGTGGGGCGGATAGACAGTCGGAATATAAGTAAAACCACGTTCCGACGGCTGACGCGCGACGGTGAAAGAAAGGAAAGTCTGTGTAACAACGCCGTTATGGACATTGCGGACGACGGCAAAGGACACATATTCATAGCAACGGAAAATCATGGAATTGATATGATAGATGAGGCGGCACTGATGGATAAAGAGCCTTCGTTCACCAATTTCAACAGTTCAAATTCTTCGCTTACCTCTGACGCCTGCATCGCAATGGCTGTGAAAGACAGCAGCAGGATATTTGTTGTGTGTGTAGACCGGGTGATGGAGTTCGAGCCGGAGAGAGACCGGACTGTTACCTATGCGCGCAGCTTCTGGAACGACAGATGCCATTTCTCGGAAGAACGTCCGCTCCGTCTCTATGACGGCTCATGGATATTCGGACAGGAACAGGGGGCGTATGTGGCCACGTGCCGCAATATGGAAACGCGAGACGTCACGCCGCCGATACGTCTGACATGTCTTTCGGTCAACGGAAAACTGCCAGATCTCGGTGTCTGTGCCCGCGACACGATATTCATAGACACGGACGAACGAAACTTCTCCCTGTCATTTGCCGCGTTGTGCTATCATGACAACTCGGAAATCTGCTACCGTAGCCGTATTGGAGAGGCAGCGTGGAGCGTGGCGGACAAGCAGCGCACACTTACGTTCTACGACATTCAGCCCGGAGAATATGTTCTGGAGATACAGTCAACCGACCGCTATGGCCGTTGGGTTGACAACAACCGCAAGGTCGTTATCGTCGTGAAATATCATTGGTATGAGACTCTTTGGGCAAGGATAATGCTTTGGCTCCTCATCACGGGCGTTATAGCAGCTGTTGTCCATACTATGTTCTATATACGCTCGTTGACCAGACAGCGTCGCGAACTGCTTGACAAGTATATGTCCTTGCTTGACAGTGGCAAGACGGAGAACGTCGGACAGGATGCGCAGCGCATAGATAGTCTGCCCGGAGACCTGTCGGAAAGTGACCGGAAATTCCTTCAACGTGTTAAGCTATACATAGAGGAGAATATCGGCAACAGTGAGGCCAACATCGACGATATGGCTGTTTTTGCCGCTTCGAGCCGCAGCAGCCTGAACCGTAAGTTGCGTTCGCTCGTCGGCATTACGGCCGCCCAGTTGCTCATCAACGCCCGTATGAGGCAGGCCGCCCGTATGCTTAGCTGTCCTGAGGGTGGCGTAAAGCCGAACATATCGGATGTGGCCTATAAGTGCGGATATGCTGATACGAGGTATTTCTCGCGTTGTTTCAAAAAGAAATATGGCGTGGCACCGTCCGAATATTCCGGTTGATGCGTCTCGTGCCATTTTTTTAAAGGAGGATGGTGTGTCAAAAAGGCTGCATGATTTTCAAGTTCAACTGACGGGTGATAAATCTTGGTGAAAGGTTTTTTAAGATTTATTTAGCGTTTGGAAAAATCTTTACAAGGGTATTCCGTATTTTTGAGAATTTGCAAATGAAAGTTGTCCGCGACCCAAAAACGCTCTGATTTTGAGTTTTGGGTAAAATCGCTGCAAGGTTCTGAGCGTCAGGGACTTATGCGGTTTTGTGGCGTTTTTTGCCTTTCGGGAATGCGTTTTTTGCCCTTCTATTTTCTAAAAGTGGCTCCGTTGGAGTGCAAAAGTGGCACTTTTAGGCTCCGAAAGTGCCTCCGTTAGCGTTCAAGAGTGGCTCCGTTGCGCTCTGAAAGTGGCTCCGTCAGAATGCAAAAGTGGCACTTTTGCGGCGTTAACATTTCGGGATGGTGTTTTTCGGGTGGTAAAAATCGGGCGGAAAACGGTCTCTCGCAGCTATAAAACTGCACACATTACATGGTAAATGTGCAATTTTACGCTTAAAAGTCGCCCTTTCCTGCTCCCCGGAGTTCTGTTTTTGGCTCGAAAACCGCATTTTTCTGCGATTTTGAGGGGGCATTTTCTGTGTTAACAATGTTAATTTTCGGTAGTTTTTATTTACAAAACGAGATTCCTGACTTTTGCAAAATGATAAATGGCGGGTTCTATAAGTTACCACCTTTACATCTCAGACGTGTATGATGTAGGGTAAAACGGGAAAAACGCCAACTGCAAATCTTTCATCAATCTATATTCCTCAGTATTCTAAACCTCTGTAAAACATTAAGTATAAGCGATTTACATTATAATCGTCTCATATTTTTTCCACATACCATCTATACCGAATAGGATTATTTTATATGTATCCATAACTTTGCTGAGACAAAAGGAATCACCTGTGTTTCCTTAAAGACAAATAGGTAAAAACCATATAACCAATTATTAACAATAAAAAACAAAAGAATTATGAGAAAAATTTTACTCGTCTTCATGGCAATTCTGGCTGCGGCTCAAATCTCTGCGGCAGAATATGCAATCGTCGGTTCATTTACCAATCCGTCATGGAATTTCGACGCGTCTCGTGCGGCCAACGGCGTTCTGACCAAGAATGCAGGCGGCAAATATGAGACAACAATCGAGAATCTGGCAACAGGCTTCAAGATTGTCGACATTGAGAACAACAATTGGGATGTTCAGTATGGCGCACCGTCAAGCAATGACATGGTGGAGAATGGCAAGACATTCAGCCTTAAGGCAAAAAACGGCTCAGTAGTTATTTAGTGTGGGTAGGCGTAAAGTTTAGCAATGCGATAGAGG
>ENA-OPDG01002295-OPDG01002295.1-human-gut-metagenome-genome-assembly--contig:-NODE-2295-length-10891-cov-20.233573_pt1 | contig 10891 bp, 8 predicted proteins | sample MGYA00241259_ERZ501498 | MGnify/ENA primary metagenome ERZ501498 (study PRJEB25962, sample SAMEA2042582) | human gut metagenome | biome: human gut; feature: human-associated habitat; material: faeces... | reverse complement strand
CAGGAACTTATAAATAAAGTTATAAAGTTAAATTATAGTGTTGCGGAATTAAGGACAAACAAAAAAATCCAATCATGAAACAATATCTCGATTTGTTGCACCGCATCCGTACGGAAGGAGTACGAAAAGAAGACCGTACCGGAACGGGCACCATCAACGTGTTCGGACATCAGATGCGCTTCAACCTGGAAGAGGGCTTCCCGCTTGTCACGACCAAGAAACTTCACTTGAAATCCATCATCCATGAACTGCTCTGGTTCTTACAAGGAGATACCAACGTGAAATACCTGCAAGAAAACGGGGTCAGAATCTGGAACGAATGGGCAGATGAAAACGGCGATTTAGGACACATCTACGGTTACCAGTGGCGTTCATGGCCGGGTTATGACGGCAAGTTCATCGATCAGATTTCGGAAGCGGTGGAAACCATCAAGCATAATCCCGACTCACGACGTATCATTGTCAGTGCATGGAACGTGGGCGACCTGAACAACATGAATCTTCCGCCCTGTCATGCATTCTTTCAGTTTTATGTAGCCAACGGCCGCCTCAGCCTGCAAATGTACCAGCGCAGTGCCGATACCTTTTTGGGAGTACCTTTCAACATCGCATCGTATGCCCTGCTGCTGCAGATGATGGCACAGGTAACCGGCTTGAAAGCAGGTGACTTTATTCATACACTCGGAGATGCTCATATCTACCTGAATCACCTGGAACAGGTAGACCTGCAGCTCACCCGTACCCCACGCCCCCTGCCTACCATGAAAATCAATCCGGACGTGAAAGACATTTTCAGCTTCCACTATGAAGATTTTCAGTTAGAGAATTATGACCCCTGGCCTCACATTGCCGGAAAAGTATCTGTATAAACATTAAAACCCTCAGACATGACACTATCCATCATTGCAGCCATCAACCAGAAAAGAGGAATAGGTTATCAGAACAAGTTGCTCTACTGGCTGCCTAACGACTTAAAACGCTTCAAGGCACTGACCACCGGACATACCATCATTATGGGACGCCACACGTTTGAATCACTTCCGAAAGGCGCTCTCCCTAACCGGAGAAACGTAGTACTCAGCCGCCAGGAACTGCACTTTGAAGGTGCGGAATGTTTTCACACACTGGCCGATGCCCTGCATACCTGCAAGGAAGACGAGGAGGTATTCATCATCGGAGGAGCTACTCTCTACACGGAAGCACTCCCATTGGCCGACCGCCTGTATCTTACGGAAGTAGACGATGAGCAGGCACCCGCCGATGCCTTCTTCCCGGAAGTAAGTCCGGAGCTATGGAAAGAAAAAAGTAGAGAATGCCATCCGACAGACGAAAAGCATCTCTACTCCTATAGTTTCGTGGATTACGAACGTACGCAAAAATAAGCGTCGCGATTTTAATCTTCATCATTCGCCAGATCCATTATCGGCATCTGGCGCTTGATAGCTTCACGGAAAGAAATAATTGTTTCCGAACGCGACAAGCCCAACGGTTGAAGTTTATCGTGGATAATTTCCAGCAAGTGATGATTGTTCTTTGCATAAATCTTGATGAACATGTCATACTGCCCTGTCGTAAAATGACATTCCACGACTTCCGGAATAAACTTCAATGCTTCTGTTACAGTGTCAAACTGTTCCGGATCCTTCAAATACAAACCGATGTAAGCACAGGTCTCATAACCTATCTTTTCCGGATCAATGATAAATTCTGAACCTTTCAGAATTCCCAGGTTCGTCAACTTCTGAATTCGCTGATGAATAGCGGCTCCCGATACATTACAAGCACGTGCCACTTCCAAGAATGGAATACGTGCATTGCCTGCGATCATACGCAGAATTTGTTCGTCTAAACTGTCTAATTGATGATGTCCCATCTTCTATGTTTTTGTATTCGTGCAAAGATAATACTTTTTCTTCATATAATTTCAATATTTATTACTTTTACATGCCTTTAATCATGAACTTTACAGAATACCCGACATTTTTCATCAAATATTTACATTATCGGCCATGCATTTTTTAATTTTGCAATTTCTAAATAGCAAAGAAAGATCCGAGATACAACTTACTCTTCTTTTACTTCAGAATCAGCGCCCTCTTCTTTTTCCTTTTCTCCTCTTCCTCCTTTCTGATAGACGGAAGGAGTCACACCAAACTGAAGTTTAAAGCACTTACTAAAATAAAACGGATCATTAATACCTACCTGGTACGAAACTTCGGCCACTGTCAGATTTTCCGGAGAAGAAAGCAGTTCTGCCGCTTTTTTCATTCGCATAATACGTATGTATTCATTTGGAGAATAGCCTGTTACACCTCGCACCTTACGATAAAAGATAGAACGTCCTACCCCCATCATGGAAGCAAACTCATCTACGGTAAACTGAGGATTTCCTAGTTGCGTTTCCATAATGCGCCCCATCTTCTCTACAAAGAATTTATCCTTATCAGAGGAACAAAGAGCCGGACGCACCTGATTGGGGTCATGCGAGAATTTCTCTTTCAGTTTTTCACGCTGTTCTATCAACTTAAACGCCCGTGTCAACAACAGTCTCGGACTAAACGGTTTCGTGATGTAAGCATCAGCTCCACACTCCACTCCTTTCACATGATTATCTACCGAAGTCATGGCCGTCAGCAGAATCACCGGAATATGACTGGTATTAAAATCAGTCTTCAATTTCCGTGTCAGTTCAAAACCTGAACATCCCGGCATGACCACATCACTGATAATCAAGTCCGCATCATAATTACGCGCACGTTCCAATCCTGCATCTCCGTCGGCTTCTGCTACAACCTCAAAATATACTCCCAGCTCCTCTTTCAGGAATTCACGCACATCATTATCATCCTCTACAATCAAGACCTTGTATTTATTCAACGGATTCACCGGAAGAACTTCATCCAACCCTTCTTCATCTTTCAATACCACATCCGCCAAATGCTTTTCAGCCATTTCCTCCTCACGCAGCAGCACATTGTTCGGCACAAGAAAATCTTTTTCTTCATATACGGACTTGTCCGTCGGCAAAGTCACAATAAAGATAGAGCCTCCTCCCGGATTCTCCTCATAAGTAATTGTTCCTTTATGCACGTTGACCAGTTCATGCGTCAGATGCAGCCCCACGCCTACACTGTCACCAGAGAAATTACTTTGCATAAACCGCTTGAACAATTCGCCACGTTTTTCCTTGGGAATACCCACACCCGTATCAGATACACTCATTTTCAGTCTTCCAGCCGATTCGTCTACATTCACCACAAACTCAATCTTTCCTTTTGACGGAGTGTATTTAAAGGCATTAGACAAAATATTATACACTACTTTATCCACATTTCCCTTATCAATGAACATCCGGTACGACTGACAAGAAGGAATAAAACGGAATTCCATGTTCTTTGATTCTGCCGCGTCCTTGAAGCTCAAATAAATTTCATACAGAAAAGCTATCACATCTGTCTCTTCCAATGACAAGGCCAGCTTATTATTCTGCATTTTACGGAATTCAAGCAACTGATTAATCAGACGCAACATACGTTCCGTACTCTTGTCCATAATCTTAAGAGAGTAAGCCATTTCTTTCGGCACTTTCAAGCGGTGAATTTTCTCCAACGCACCTTGTATCAACGTCAACGGCGTACGGAACTCATGTGAAATATTAGTAAAGAATACCAGTTTATACTCGGTAAGCTGCTCCTCTACCTTAATCTTGTTGCGCAAAGTATTCATATTACGTATAATACGGAATACAATGTACAACAGTACAGCTATCACTATCACATACAAGATATAAGCCCATGGCGTTTTCCAGAAAGGAGGATTCACCACAATCTTCAATACAGATTCCTCCGCTCCCCATAATCCGGAAGCATCAGAAGCTTTAACATGAAGATAATAGGTTCCTGGAGAAAGATTTTTATAAGCCGCAAAATTCAAGGACGAAGGAACACTCCATCCCTTATCATAGTTTTCAAGCTTATAACTGAACTTAGAACCTCCTGCTCCCGAGTAGTCAAAAGTAGAAAATTCTACCACAAAAGAACTTTGATAATACTGTAAATTCACCTCTGAAGCATAGGCTAAAGACATATCCAAAGGAGAATCCGGTTCATCTGGACTAACCGAAATGCCATTCAACCGCAAATCTGTAAACGTAACTTTCGTTTTACTTTCCGGATGTTTTACCCTACGCGGATCAATCACCGTCAATCCATAATTTGTACCAAAAGCAATACGGCCGTCATCCAAGCTTAGCCCACAATTCTCGGCATACACATTGCCCAGCATATTTGTAGAAAAGAAATAGTTTTCGAATGTTTTACGAGCCGCATCAAAGCAAGAAACACCGAATTCTGTGGTAATCCAGATTTTACCATTCATATCTGGAATGAAAGTTTGTACCATTCCGTTAACCAATCCATCCTCTAATCCAAAATGTTCAAACTTCAGCTGAGCATAATTTCCATTTTCAGGAAGAGAGCACACCGAAAATCCGGCTCCCGACTCTGCTATCAGGATGTGCCCTTTCCCATCAGAAGCGATGCTACGAATCTCATTACTTCTCAACATTCCGTTATCGAAGGTATAACTATAATATGCAGACGGATCTTTCAACAGTTTATCAGGCTGAAACACATAAACGCCTTCACTGGTTCCAACCCAAATCCAATGATTGTCATCTTCAAAAATAACCCGCACCTGACGCTGTCCATAAGTGGAAGTCAAGAAATGACGGAAAGTATAGCCATTCTTACCTGGAACGGCCAAATCAAGTCCTCCTTCAAAAGTTCCAACCCATATACGGTTTTTACTATCCTTCAACAGACAAAATACTTGATTCGATCCCAATGAAGATGAATCGGAAGGATTATGTGTATATACACGGTTACCCACAATCAGTCCCTTGGTACGCGAAGCATACCACTGAACTCCATCCGCATCCTCTACAACCGCATAAATATTACTTCCATAAGTTGTTTCTTCCTTTTTATTATTCAACTGTGAATCGTATTCATACATTCTTCCATCACGGGTTCCAAGAATGATATTTCCTGAAGAACAACGGTGCAGGGTACGTACCGTATTCGAACGATTAAACTTCCCTTCACCTGCTGGGAAAATACGAAGTGTACCTTCATTCAGGACTTCCAAACGGGACACTCCCGTATATTCCGAACTTACCCATATATTTCCAGAATGGTCTTCTATGACACATTGCAAAAAATCTGAGCCAATCTGACTTTGCGCATTGTCTGAGTCGGCTACGATATGTTTCATTTGCCCGTTTGCCACATCATATACAAAAAGGCCGTTACCATAAGTACCAATCCAAATAATTCCACGTGAATCATGTACCACATAATAGCGTTCCCTGTCCACATAATTACGCTTCTCTTCCGGCATCAATAAAAAAGGAGTCACTTTTCCCGATTGGGAATCAATCCAAGTTAATACTCCACTGTTTCCATAAACCCACGATTCTCCCTTGTTATCTTTAATAACCTTCGCTCTTTTTATTTGCAGTGCTTCTTCAGCTAAAATCAGTACATGCGTTTCAAAGTCAAAGCTCCAAGTATTGGTACCACTAAAAATAAGCCACTTCTTACCTAATATCAAATTATCATAGTAAGTAAAATCTCCTTCAATAGAAACTTCCTTCTTTAAAGCCCCATTCAGGAAAGTATACACAGCCCCTTTATTCGTCAGGAAATAGGTCTTCTTCCCGTGAACAGCTATTCTCATAAAATCCATACGCTCATCCACTGCATGAAGTTTCTTTCCATCCCAATAATAAAGCCCTTTTCCTGTAGCAATCCAGGCCCAACCTTCTGCACCTACCTTCAAATCACGGATAAGGTTGGACGTAAGCCCACTACGAACATCGAAGGCAATTGAAGTAAAAGTACGGTCTTTCCGGTAGCGTATCAACCGGCATCCTTCTCTTTCTCCCGTTACCCAAGCTTCATTTTTATTGACAAAATAGACATTCGAATAATGGCGTAAATACTCACCACTACCTGTAAAATCTACAAAGCAGTCCTTCTTCAAGTCATAACACCCAACTGACTCTCCTGTTGTCTTTATCCATAAAAAACAATTCTGGTCCTCTATAATTTCCTGTATACGATGATCTGGCACTGAAGGTTTATTTCCTTTTCGAGGACGGAATGTAATAAAAGAAGTTCCATCAAAACGACTAAGCCCGTTAAGAGTTCCCATCCAAATGAATCCCTTACTGTCTTGATACATATATCTGACCGAATTATTTCCTAATCCGGATGTGGTTGTAAAGCGAGTGGAACGCACATCCACTGCAGCCTCAACTCCTTCTACCAACAATACAATAAAAAAGAATATGAAGAAGAATAGCCTGTTCATTCTGCTTTGTTTTTATATATTATTTGCAAAAATATAAAAAAAGTGCATCACCCAAAAAGCCATGCACTTTTTTCAATCTTGTACAGAATTGCCTGTTTAATCCATGTGGAAAACTTCCGGCAAAGGAATAGTAACCGGAGAATTGTCAGGATTCACCTCCATAATGTCAGCCATATAATCCCACCACTTCTGTACAATCGGGTTATTTCCCATATCCTGAGAAGATTCTTCACCTTTCGTTTTCTGACAGGCAAACAAGATATTAGTATCTTTATCCCAATAGATAGAATAATCATACACGCCATTTTCTGACAACATCTGTTTCAGCTCCGGCCAAATAGCAGCATGGCGTTTTTCATACTCTTTTTCAAATCCTGGTTTCAGGAACATTTTAAAAGCTTCACGTTTCATAGTACCTCCAATTATTTTAAATAGTTTTTCAATGTACAATCTGTTTCTTTCAAACCGTCTGTAATGCTTTGTGCATTCAAGTGCGCTCCTTTCAATGATGTATGTGTATGATCCTTACAGAAATAAGGAGCTACGTATTTCAGACCTTGCTCATAACCAATCTGTTGCAATTTATCTGCTGACAACTTATTCAAGTCAATAAAATACGCACCTGTTGCTTCAGCAGCTTCCCGTGTCCATTTACCAAAAGATGTGGTATTACGTTGTATCTCATTATTATCCCACATATTACGTGGCGTATGACTCAACACAATAGGTATAGCCCCTTTTTCCTGAGCATCGCGGATAAATTTACGCAAATACCAGCCAAATGTATATACCACATCATAAGTTTTAGTGGCTTCCATTAAAAAGACTTTACTTTCTTCTCCAGCTCCTGGAAGTTCAGCGCGTGCCTTTCCTGTATTAATAGCTCCAGCATCATTATGCCCAAATTGAATCAATACAAAATCACCAGGTTGCAAGGCATCATAGACCTTATCCCAGCGGCCTTCCTCCAAATAAGTACGGGCACTACGGCCTGCTTTAGCACAATTCTCTACAGAAATTCTATTTAAGTCAAACAGTTCGGCAATCACACTTCCCCATCCCCACTGACCATTCTCGTCTTTATCCTGATTACGCACCGTACTGTCACCTATGGTAAATAACACCGGACAGCCTTTCTTTCGGGTTGATCCTGTAACTGTATCTTTTTCGACCGGTTTCAGGTAACGAGCCAGTTCCAGTTTTTTATATTCACGAATTCCTTCGGCGGCAGATTCAGCATTTACCCGTGCTCCAAACACACTGGTATGAATGCGATCCAAATAGAACATATATTTTACCTTTTCCTTGCCAAAAGTCTCAAATTTACGAGCCGTTATCTCATTAAGGTCAATAAAAGGTACATGCTCTTTTTTAGCTACCTGTTTGGCCCACAAACCAAAAGTTTTATTTACACGAGTAATTATAGTGCTGTCTTTATCTTCCCAAGCATTGCGCGGGGTAAGAGAAAAAAGAATGGGATGAGCTCCTTTAGATTTGACTTCACGAATGTAACGACGCATGTATTCGCCATACGTATATACCGTTTCCTTTACCCCTGTTTCCTTAATTGTCACTTCGAGACTATCTTTACCGATACCCGGAATAGAAGCCCGTGCACGTCCGCTGTCATACGGTCCGTTATCGTTATGCCCTAGTTCTATGATAACCCAGTCGCCTTTTTTTACCCCTTTCAAGACATCTTTCCACAAATGGGTATAGAATGTGCGGCTACTGGTTCCTCCCAACGCATGATTTTCTACTGTAATCTTGTTTTCATCAAAATATTCATGGAAGAAATATCCCCATCCCCACTGTCCGTTGTTTCCATTACCTAACGTACCAGTACGCATCGTAGAATTTCCAACCAGGAAAAGTACAGGATTATTTCCCTTACGGGTAGACCCCGAAACCGGTCTGGCTGTTTTTGCTTTATTCAAGCTATCCAGTGTCAAATCGACTACCTGGTTCACATCTTCCATTGGCGCTTTCACTTTGTTTTGCGCATAAGCAGAAAAAGAAAAGCAGGTTGCCCCCAGCAACCAGACTCCCCACATTATGTGTTTTTTCATATACATATATTTACTGATTTTCAAATTCCAAAGATAGCAGAAAGAGATTACTCTCGCATGGAATATTGTACACAATCATGTGCTTTTGTACATAAATCTATTGACAAATAAAAAAAGAACGAACTATTGATCATTTAGTCCGCTCTTTCTCCCTTTTACCTCAAATAGCTTATCCGACCTATTAAAACTTATAAGACTCTAGAACTTACAAAAATCAATTTCCATCAGGTTTCTCAATCTCCGTGAAAGGACTTTCATTCCACTTAAATGTATCCACTTTATCTGGACTCGCAGGATTAAAAGGATGATAATCATTTTTCAAATATTTACTCAAAGGAAGATCCAACTGTTTAATTCCTTCAATTACACACTTTGCTATTTCATACGCTCCGTATGGATTGAAATGGGTATTATCAGCCAAAGCCTTCGTCTGATTGGGATAAGTTCCTGCCGGGTAATGCACAAAAGCTTTTTTAGAAGGTTCTACTCCCATAGCTTCATAAAACACACGGGTCATGTCATGCAATTCTATCACCTGCACTCCCTCACGCTGGGCAACCCAACGCATCGCATCAGGATAGTCTTCGTGTGTTTCCTGTATTTTACCAGAATTGTCAAATGAACGACGTTGGGTAGGAGTCACAAAAACCGGAATCCCCCCTTTTGCACGTACTACATCTACAAAATATTTCAAATTGCCAGCAAATGAATAATAGGCTCCCTTGCCCGGTCCTTTTAATTTCTGGTCATTATGCCCAAACTCGATAAACATATAATCCCCTTCTTTCATCTGAGTTAAAGCCTTCTTCAGGCGACCAGCCTTAATAAAGGTATCAGCACGTTCACCACTTTCTGCATAATTTGCAAAACATACATGTTCATCAAAAAAACGCGGAATCATCTGTCCCCAGCTAGCCCATGGCTCATTATCCTGGTCTACTACAGTAGAGTTACCTGCTAAAAAAACGGTCACCACATCATTTACCGGTTCAATTTTCAGACTAGCCAGACAAGGAGCATCTCCATTAAACTCAAATGTCAACTTATCATCCCAGTTCAATTTATTCTTTTCCCGCTCCTTAATCTGCACTTTCTCCCCATCACTTATTATCGTATTACGTTTATTCACCGTAAAACGATAAGTTAGAAACTCTCCTTTCCGAGTAGATATATTTTCAAGGAACAAACGTCTGGATTCTGCACGCACTGTAGTAGAACCAGCTTTCCGGGCATTGCCTAAAGTTACTGTCACCAGATAGTTTCCATCAGGAACATCTACCGAAAAGAAAAAAGGTTCGTTACTTTTCTTCACCGGTGCAGGCAGAAAATCATACCCGTAACCACCTTCACAAGGATATATTGAATCTGAAGAGATTTGAATCACGCCTTTCTCGACTTTTTTCTTCTCACTAAAATCAAACTGATAACTTTGTGCATAAGCCACATTTGCCAAAAACAGACCGGCAAGACCAATATTCAGAAATCGCTTTGTTTTCATACATTTTCATCTTAGGTTATTGTAAAGGCAAAATTAAACGCTTATGGCCAAAAAGGATGCAGACAAACGTACGGAATCATAGAATATCGTACAAAAATACATTTATAAGGACATTCACACCTGATTTATTTCCAAAAGAATGCTTTCCTTTGCCACAAAAGACATACTAACTAATACATTACCATGAGAAGCAAGACTTTATTTTCTATTTTTGTTGCAAGCTTAATGGCGTATACAACTTCAGCACAAAAAGTGAATGTGCAACCTGTACATGTGGAAGCTCCTTTCCCTATGGATTCCGTACACTTGTGCACATTCCCCAATAAAGAATTCTCCATCACAAAATATGGAGCCCAAAAGGGAAGCAATCATCTAAACACCCAGGCATTTGCCAAAGCCATTGAAGCATGCCACCGTGCGGGAGGCGGACGAGTGGTAGTCCCAGCCGGTGAGTGGTTTACCGGACCTATTCACCTCAAAAGCCATGTCAACCTTTTTTTGGAAGAAGGAGCTGTAGTCAGATTCTCTGACAATCCCAATGATTACCTTCCAGCTGTAATGACCTCCTGGGAGGGGCTGGAATGCTATAATTACTCGCCACTTATCTATGCATTTGAATGTGAGAATGTAGGTATCTCCGGAAAAGGAACACTGGCTCCAGTCATGGGCACCTGGCGTACGTGGTTTAAACGTCCGGAAGCTCACTTAAACGCATTAAGACAATTGTATTCCATGGGGTCAACAGATGTTCCTGTAGAACAACGCCAAATGGCAAGAGGAGAAAATCATCTTCGTCCACACCTCATTCATTTTAACCGCTGCAAAAATATATTATTAGAAAATTTCCATATCCGCCAAAGTCCTTTTTGGACCATCCATCTCTATTTGTGTAACAGAGGGTGTTGCAAAACTCTAAGCCTAAATGTCTAAAAACTCAGATATTTTAAAC
>ENA-OPDG01002292-OPDG01002292.1-human-gut-metagenome-genome-assembly--contig:-NODE-2292-length-10921-cov-3.271029_pt1 | contig 10921 bp, 9 predicted proteins | sample MGYA00241259_ERZ501498 | MGnify/ENA primary metagenome ERZ501498 (study PRJEB25962, sample SAMEA2042582) | human gut metagenome | biome: human gut; feature: human-associated habitat; material: faeces... | reverse complement strand
GGCCCCACCCGCCCCCTGCATCAGCTCCAGTCAGATCTTACGCCTTGGCGGCAGCCTCGTTCAGGGCCTCCATCAGCCGGGGCACATCAATGCCATGGGCCAGGGCACCCTGCTCAATGTTCTCAAAGTGGGCGGCGGCGCAGCCGATGCACCCCATGCCGAAGCGCTGCAGTACCTCTACAGTAGCAGGATATTTCTGTACGATCTCCATGATGCCCATATCTTTTGTAATCAGCATAATTTATTATCTCCTTGCAGTTAAATTGGGGGAGGCAAACTCCCCTCCCTTAGTATAGTTATTTTTCCCCTATTTGTAAACAGAATCCGAACTTTTTTGCAAAGTCCCCCGTTCTGCCCGCCCGTTCATTGACAAGCGCCGCCGCCATGGTGTAAAATGATGCGGAACAAAGCCCCCGCCGGGGCCAATTTACAAGAAAAGGCACGAGGAACATTATGAAAACGACAACACGCCTGCTGGCCCTGCTGCTGGCACTCTGCATGGTATTTGCCTTTGCCGCCTGCGGCAAAGACCCCAGCGACCCCACCGATCCGACCGATCCCAGCAATCCCACTACCCCCACCGATCCTGATAACCCCAATCCCGATGAGCCCTCCAAGGAGGAGATCCTCAAGGAACTGCAAAAGACCATGCTGGAAAATACGCTGGCCATGCAGCAGAAGAACAAGGATACCATCGGCTGGCTGTATATTGATGGCACCACCGTCAATGATGTGGTGGTCAAGGTCAATTATAACGATGATAACAAGTACTACCTGCGCCGCAATGCCAATGGTGAGAACGATAACGACGGCTGCTACTATGCCGATTTCCGCTGCACCAGCGGCAATCGCTCCACCATCTCGAAGAATACCGTCATCTACGGCCACAATCTGGGCCGGGCCGAAAATGCCCTGCTGACCGATTATCAGAACCACGCAAACGGCCCCAAGTTCGCTCAGCTGCTGAAGTATCAGGACGAGGAATTTGCCAAGACCCATCCTTATATCTACTACTCCACCATCGAAGAGGACATGGTCTGGCAGGTATTTGCGGTATTCTACACCGATATCAAGTTCGACTACATCAACCCCAACCCCGCCGATGCCACCTTCAATAGCCTCATCAAAAAGGCCCAGGATCTTTCCTTCTACGATTATGATGTGGAAGTGACCAGCAACGATAAGATCCTCACCCTCTCCACCTGCACCTACCGTCTGGCGGATGATACCAAGCTGCACTATCCCAATGACTACCGCTATGTTGTCATGGCCAAGCTGCTGCCCGCCGATGCCGTGCTGGAGGATACCGTTTCCCTCACCGTCACCAAGAACGCCCCGGTAAAACCCGCCGGCGAATAATGCCCCATCCAATAAGGCCCCTTTCCCACCGGGAAAGGGGCCTTTCGCGTTCCCCTAAAGCCTCCCCAGTGTAAGGAGTGTGACACTGCACCATCCAAAAGCCTCCCCTGTGTAAGGGAAGGTCTCAGCCGATCGGCTGACGGAGGGGTTGTTGGCGCAAACTATGGCCAAGTTTCTTTTCGCCTTCGGCGTCGCATTGTCACCACAGGGTAACAGCCTGTACGCCTCGCCGGCGTGGCCCTACTTTTCTATGAAGAAAAGTAGGCAAAAGTCATTTAGGGCTCCGCCCTAAAAACCCGACGCTCGTCGGACGCAACCTCCGCTTGAGTCGAGCTGACCCTGCGCTTTGCTTCGGGCAGCCCTCCCCGCTGCGGTGCGTCCTCCTCTCCCCATTTACCCCGCCCGGAAGCGCTACGCATTCCCGGAGCGGGATGAGACGACGCTTATAAGGTTGATTTTTAATTCGGTTCCTGCTGAATCCAAAATAAAATGCGCCGCAGGCCCCTTGAGAGCGTATCTGCGGCGCTGTACGGACGATGCTTTGCATCGTTCGTATCCAGCCGCAGCTTAAGCGTTAGGGGGCCTTGGGGCACAGCCCCAAGTGTGTTTTGCCTACTTTTGTACACACAAAAGTAGGCCCCCGCCGGGTAGGCGTACAGACTATGCCTTTGCAAAAGGCTCCATGCCGCCGAAGGCGACTACAATCTTGACCCAAAAATTCTTTTACACACTTTCATCCGAAAAAAGCAGCCCCGCCGGGCAGGCGTGCAGATTAAAACCTTTTATAAAACTATGCGCCGCCGCCAGGCGACTACAATCATAGCCTAAATATCTTTTGCCTGCTTTTCTTCACAGAAAAGCCCCCGCCGCCGGGCCGCCGCAAAAAAGAAAGCCCCCGCCATACGGCAGGGGCTTCGCTTGTCTTTTGTGGTTTGGGAATTACAGCTTGCCCAGCTTGGTGCGGCAGCTGCGGCAGACATACTTGTCGTCATAGGTAGCCAGCTCTTCCTTGGAGCCGCAGAAAATGCAGCAGGGCAGGTACTTCTTAAGAATGACCTGATCACCGTCTACATAAATTTCAACATCACTGTGGATGTCGATGCCGAGGGTGCGGCGAAGCTCTACAGGGAGAACGATACGGCCGAGGTTGTCAACTTTTCTTACGATGCCGGTGGATTTCATGGTACAGGTTCCTCCTTAATAAAGTTAGGTGGTTTGCTGGCGGTTTACAATATCTTCTAATATTCTCGCTTTTTCTCTACCTTGCTACTAAGTGTACTATTATTTTCCATGAAATTCAAGAGGTAATTAGCACAATTTCGCAAATCTTGTGGATAATTTTTGCCCCTAATTTGCCGCTTTTTTGGTTATTGTTGCTAAAATTGATAAAATGCGCACAGATTCCGTTATTTTACATAATTCGATAAAACACATCAAAAAAGGAAAACATTAGCGCAATACGCTCCCGTAAGGAGAAAAAGATGTTGATAAATCATCTCTACTCCCTAAAAAATGAAGAAAGGAGCTCCGCCCATGATGAACGGTATCCTTACCGCCCTGCTTATTTTTTCGGTCGTCACCGCGGCCTTCACCGGCCGGATGGAAGCGCTCTCCGCCGCGGCGCTTTCCGGCTGCGGGGAAGCCGTAAGCCTGGTCATTACCCTAACCGGTATGCTGTGTCTGTGGAGCGGCCTGATGGAGATTGCCCGCCGCTGCCGCCTTACGGAAGCATTGGCCCGGCTGCTGCGTCCTCTTACCCGGTGGCTGTTCCCCACGGTGCCGCAGGGCAGCCCCGCCATGCAGGCCATCTGCATGAATCTTTCCGCCAATTTGCTGGGTCTGGGCAATGCCGCTACTCCCTTGGGCCTTGCCGCTATGCGGGAGCTGCAAAAGTTGAATCCCCATAAGGACAGCGCCAGCAATGCCATGGTCACCTTTGTAGCGATGAATACCGCCTCCCTCCAGCTCATCCCCACCACCTGCGCCGCGCTGCGGCAGCAGGCCGGCTCCGCCGCCCCTATGGAGATCCTGCCAGCGGTATGGCTCACCGGGCTTTCGTCCCTGGCTGTGGTCCTGCTGTTGGACCGCCTGCTGCGCGGGAAGTCCCGCCGGCCGGAATAAAGGCAGGCCCGTGCGGGCGCCCTTCACCCCATCCGCGAATTTCATCAAAAGGGAGGGCATTCCATGTCATTCAGCGCCTGGTTCATCCCGCTGCTCATCACCGGCCTGTTCAGCTGGGGCCTCTGCTCCGGCGTGGATGTGTTCGATTGCTTTTTGCAGGGAGCCAAAGAGGGGCTCAAAACCGCCGCCTCCATCACCCCGGCCTTGGTCTGCCTGCTTACGGTGGTCACCATGTTCTGCCACAGCGGCGCCCTGGATGTCCTCACCGGCTTCCTTCGCCCCGTGACTCAGCTTATCGGTTTCCCGGCGGAGGTACTGCCATTGGCCCTGCTGCGGCCGATCTCCGGCAGCGGCGGTACCGCCCTGCTGCACCAGCTGCTGGGGGAATACGGCCCGGATAGCTTCATCGGGCGGGTAGGCAGTGTGCTGGCCGCCGCCTCAGAGACCACCTTCTACGCTATCGCGGTCTACTACGGCGCGGTGGGGATCCGCCGTACCCGCCACACCATGGCCGCTGCCCTCACCGGGGATCTGACCGCGGCGCTGGTCAGTGCCCTTGCGGTCCGCTTGCTGCTGGGGGTGTGACCTGCCTCATCAGAGGGAAACGGTATCCAGATAATGCAGGAAGAAGCTGCCGTCCGGCCGTGTCATTACGGAGAAACGGGTCCGGAAGTCCCCAATTTTATAGGGATTTTCATAATATACATTGCCGTGCAGTTCGTAACTGACGCTTACCTCGGATTTTTCCCGATCAATTTGAACCTCCGTGTTCCTGCACTCCGGAGTATTCCCCCATCCAAAGCCGGACCAAAACACATACTCCCCGGTTTCGGGAACATAGGTATCTTCACCAAACTCATAATCCGGAATATCAAACACCTCCTCGGCCATCTGCTGTATCTTTTCTTTTGGAAAGTGGTAACACCCCTCATCATCCATGGTGACAAAATCATGGTACAGGTATTTCTCCTCCTCCATGAACATTACCGTACTCAAAATAAAAAGATGGATCTGCCGGTCCTCCAACGGATAGGCGGAGCTCCCCAGGATATCTCCAGAGTAAAAGGCAAAGTTGGTCAGCTGCGCGGTCAGAACCTCCGAGGAGGCCTGCAGTTCCTCCTGCATTGCGTCCCAGTCCAATGCGGACTTTCCCTGCGGGGCGTTGCCGACGCAGGCGCAAAGGCTAAAGCAAAGTGCCAAAGCGATTGCGAGTGATAGCATCTTTTTCATGGCGTTTTCTCCTGTATGTTTTTGCCGCTGCGGCAGGGTTTCTATCATTTTACCATGGGCGCCGCAGGTGGGCAACGGAAAATTTTAGGGCGGTGACGCCTGTTCCTTGCCAGCGTCCGCCCTCCTCACAATTTTTTAACAAAATTGCCACATTCGGCGCTATGCAAAAGACTCCGCCGGTGCTATAATATAAATTAGAATACTATGACCTGTAAGGAGGAAATAGCAATGATGGACAAGATCCTGGTAGCCGATGACGACCTGAATATCTGCGAGCTGCTGCGCCTGTACCTGGAAAAGGAGGGCTTCGAGGTGGTAATGGCCCACGATGGCGAAGAAGCCGTGGCCAAGTTCGAGAGCGAAAAGCCCTCTCTTATCCTCCTGGATATCATGATGCCCAAGCTGGATGGCTGGCAGGTTTGCCGGCAGATCCGCCAAAAGAGCGATTGCCCCATCATCATGCTCACCGCCAAGGGCGAAACCTTCGATAAGGTGTTGGGCCTGGAGCTGGGCGCCGATGACTATGTTGTCAAGCCCTTCGATACCAAGGAGATCGTGGCCCGCATCAAGGCCGTGCTGCGCCGCAGCAGCCCCGCCGGCACCGCCGAAGGTGAGGTCAAGGAGGTCAGCTACGATAAGCTCACCGTCAATATGACCCGCTACGAGCTCAAGGTGGATGGCAAGGTCGTGGATGCCCCGCCCAAGGAGCTGGAGCTCCTGTTCCACCTGGCCAGCCACCCCAACCGCGTATTCACCCGCGATCAGCTGCTGGATGAGGTCTGGGGCTTCGAGTACTACGGCGACAGCCGCACCGTCGATGTCCACATCAAGCGCCTGCGTGAAAAGCTGGAAGGCGTCAGCGATCAGTGGAGCCTCAAGACCGTTTGGGGCGTCGGCTATAAGTTCGAGGTCAAGGAATAAGAATGAAAACTTCGCAGAAAACCCTGATGGGCAAGTACTATTCGGTGTGCTGCGCCATCATTCTGCTCAGTATGGTATTGGTCGGCTCCATCTTTATGGTGCTGGCCAATGACTACCTGCGGGAGGAAAAAATCAGCCTGCTGGAGAAAAATGTGACCCAGGCCGCCCGCCTCACCATGGAAAATTACGCCGCCCACGAGTACCGCTATGTCAGCAGCGATACCCTGCAGCCGGTGTATGCCGTGCTGGGCTCCGCCATCGAGGCCGACATCTACCTTTCCGATAACAAGGGCAATATCCTCATTATGGCCCATACTACCGAGAGCGCCATCCCCCAGTCGGTGCCGCAGGCTGTCCTGGATAGCCTCTCCAAAACCGGCAGCTATCAGGGCTCCGTGGTCATGGCCGGCACCGGGGAAGACCCCCAGTACGCCGTGGCCACCCCCGTGGTGGATGAAAACGGCCTTCTGGTGGGTGCCGTTATGGCCACCGCCCGGGCTGCCAACCGTGCTCTGGCCGGCGATATGCTCCAGATGTTCCTCATTGCGGCCATCGTGGTGCTGGTGGTCAGCTTTATCGTCATTTATTTTGTCACCACCAGCCTGGTAAACCCCCTGCGGCAGATGGCCGCGGCGACCCGTGCCTTTGCCAAGGGCGACTTTTCGGTCCGGGTGCCGGTGGAGGGCGATGATGAGATCGGGCGGCTGGCCTCCGCCTTCAATAACATGGCCACCGAGCTGGCCCTCACCGAATCGGTGCGCCGCAGCTTTACCGCCAATGTCAGCCATGAATTAAAAACCCCCATGACCACCATCGGCGGCTTTGTCGATGGTATCCTGGATGGCACCATCCCGCCGGAGCGGCAGAACCACTATCTGCGCATTGTCTCCAGTGAGGTCCAGCGCCTTTCCCGCCTGGTGCGCAATATGCTCACCCTCAGCCAGATCGAGGCCGGCGAGCGCACCATCCAGCCCACCGAGGTGGAGATCACCTCCCTTGTCACCAATACCCTGCTGGGCTTCGAGCAGCGGCTGGAGGAAAAGCACATCGAGGTGGAGGGGCTGGATACCGACCGCTACTGGGTGCTGGCCGATGCCGACCTCATCCAGCAGGTGGTGTATAATCTCATCGATAACGCCGTCAAATTTGTCAATGAGGGCGGCACCCTTTCCTTCGACTTTTATACCGAGGGCGAGAATATCATGGTAGCGGTGCGCAATACCGGCTCCGGCGTGCTGCCGGAGGAGATCCCACGGCTCTTCGACCGGTTCTATAAGACCGACCGCAGCCGCAGCCTGGATAAAAACGGCGTAGGCCTGGGGCTTTCCATCTGCCGCACCATTATGAATGTCCACGAGGGCGAGATTTTCGTCCGCAGCCAGCCCGGGGAATACACCGAGTTTGTATTCGGCCTCAAGGCCGACCCCGCCCACTACAAAAAAGGCGTCAACCGCAAAGCCCCTATGGTAGATGCCAGCTTTACCACATTGCCGGCGGCCCCCGCTGCCGGCCGGGAGGAGAAACAGCATGAGAAACCGCAGCAATGACAGCAACTACCACTGGGATTACCAGGATTACCGGGGCAACTACGGCCAAGGCCCCGCCCGCGCCCGGAAAAGCAGCGGCCTGAAGTACTTCCTCATCGCCATGGGGGTGGTCATCCTACTGGTGGGGGCGCTGTGCGTCGGGGCCTCCGTCTGGGGCAGCAAGCCTGCCCCGCAGCCGGATCAGGATTCGTCCATCGGCAATGAGCTGGAGCACCTGCCAGAGATCGACCAGCAGAACAAGCCGGAGGATAATGTGCCGGATACCACCGAAGACGGCCTTTTGACTCCCGCCGGCATCTATAAAAAGTGCGCCCCCTCGGTAGTGGGAATCATCACCTACGGCAGCAGCGCCACCGCGCAGGGCAGCGGCATCATCCTTTCGGAAAACGGCTACATCATCACCAATGCCCATGTGGTCAGCGGCGGCGAAAAGTTCGAGGTCGTTCTGCAAAATGGCGATAGCTATGATGCCACCGTCATTGGGGCGGATAACCAGAGCGACCTGGCTCTGCTTAAGATGCAGAACCCGCCCGAGGGGCTGGTCGCGGCAACCTTTGGCAACAGCGATGAGCTGGAGGTCGGCGAAATGGTGGTCGCCATCGGCAATCCCGGCGGTCTGGCGCTGGCCTCCACCCAAACCGTCGGCTACATTTCGGCGGTGCAGCGTACCATCACCACCGAGCTGGGCTACACCATGGTCTGCATCCAGGCGGATGCCGCCATCAATCCCGGCAACAGCGGCGGCCCCCTCATCAATACCTACGGCCAGGTGGTGGGCATCACCTCCAGCAAGCTGGTGGAGGAAGGCTACGAGGGCATCGGCTTCTCCATCCCCATCAATACCGCCCTGCCCATTCTGGACGATTTAATGCAGCACGGCCGGGTGACCGGTCGGGCACAGCTGGGCATCACCGTGGTGGAAGTAGGCAGCAATGAAGCCAATTATTACGGCATCCCGGCGGGTCTGCGCATCATGTCCATCAATGAGGACAGCGATGTAGGCCGTCAAGGCGCCGAGGTCGGCGATATCATCACCTCCATTGATGGCTGGGCCATCACCAGCCGTGCCGATTGCAGCGATATCCTGGCACAGCACAAGCCCGGCGATACCGTGGAAATAAGCCTGTACCGGGCCAGCCGTACCGGCCGTGGCCAGACCTTCACCATCACCGTCACCCTGCTGGGGTCCTAAGCATCCCACAAAAGCCGCCTACGGGCGGCTTTTCTGCCCCTTGTGCCATATTGCCCATAAAGCCGTGTCATTTCCGGGCAAACCTGCCAATGGCATTTCGGTCGGGAGTGATGTATAATTAAAAAGAGGAGGAAAGCAACCCGCATCGATACAGTTAAGGAGGTGCCGAACAATGAAAAAGAGGATATCAGCCGTACTGCTGGCCCTGACCATGCTGCTCGCCACCGCCCATGCCATGCCAATTTATGTGGATGGCAGCGCCCTGGGCTGGCAAGAACCGCTGACCCTGGAGATGGAAAGCGGCGACAGCATCGATAATGTCAAGCAGAAGATCCAGGATAAGAAAGGCACTCCGCCGGATCAGCAATACCTGTATTTCGGCGGTAAGTTTTTGGCGGACGGCCGTACCTTGGCGGATTATAACGCCCAGAAGGAGTGCACCCTCTGGCTTTCCAAGGAAAAAATAACCGAGCCGACGGGCACCGCGCTGACAAAGGATAGCATCGGCGGGCAGCCGCCCCTCACCGACGGTTCGTATTATCTGGAGACCAAGGCGGGAGAGAGCGCTGCGAATTTTGTCATAACCGCCCCCATTGTCGTCACGGGCAAGGTCACCCTTGATCTGAACGGCTATGCGCTGAAATTAGAAGGCAGCGGCAGCGTTATCCGGGTGGAAAACGGTGCCACCCTCACGCTGGTGGACAGCAAGCCCAATGCGGTCAATAAGTTCAGCGTGACGGAAACCACCGGTCTGTGGCAGCAGGACGCTGCCGGCACAAAGGTGATAAATGGCGGCGCCATCACCGGAGGCACCGGCACAGGAGAAGCAGGAAATACCTGCGGCGGCGGTATCTATGTGGCGCCCGGCGGCACGCTCCTCATGCGGGGCGGCAATATCGTGGGCTGTACGGCCCGTCAGGGTGGCGGTATTTATGTGGACGATGGCGGCCGGTTCGAGATGTCCGCCGGGACCATTACCGGCTGCACGGCTGGGCAGGAGGAAGGCAAGACGGCCAACGGCGTCTTTATCGCGGCGAGTGGCCGGTTTACGCAGTCACCCGGCGCCCAAATCACCGGAGAAGTCATCGGGGCCTATACGGTCACCTTCCAGTCGGAGGGTGGAAGCGAAGTAGCATCCCAGATTCGTGCCAACACCCCTGCCGACCAACCTGCCGACCCCACTAAAGAGGGCTATACCTTCATCGGCTGGTACAAAGGCGAAAGCGAATGGAACTTTGAGACCCCCGTGACCGCCGATTTGACCCTGACGGCAAAGTGGCAGATCAACCGGTACACTATCACCTTTGATACCGCCGGCGGCAGCGAGGTTCCCTCCATCACCCAGGATTACGGCACGGCCATCACCCCTCCGGCTGCTCCCACCAGAACAGGTTACACCTTTGCCGGCTGGGATCGGGAGAGCCCCACCACCATGCCGGCCGAAAACATCACCCTCACCGCCCGGTGGACGGTAAACCAATACACCATCACCTTTAAGCCGGAAAACGGCGGGCAGGATATCGTCATTAAGCAGGACTACGGCACGGCCATTACCGCCCCGGCCAACCCTACCAAAACAGGCTACACCTTTGCCGGCTGGGATAAGACCATTCCATCCACCATGCCGGCCGGGGATATGACCATCACCGCCCGATGGACCGAAAACCGGGTCATTGTCATCATCCGGCCGGATAACAGCAAGGATGAGCCGGACCCCGGTACCATCCATCAGTGGGGCCCCTGGCGCTCCAATGGGGATGGGACCCATACCCGCCGCTGCACGGCCAGCGGCTGCTTCGACCAGCAAAACGGGAAGTGCTACGGCGGCGCCCCCAATTGCACCCAGCGGGCAAGCTGCATCCTGTGCGGCGCCAAATACGGCAAGACCGACCCCACCCGCCACGCCTCCCTAGAAAAGCTGGAGGCGATAGCCGCCACAGCGGCGGCCAATGGCCGGGTGGAATGCTGGCACTGCACCGCCTGTGATAAGTACTTTGCGGACGCGAACGGCAAAACGGAGCTCACCGCGGAGAATACAGTAACCGAAAAGGTGCCGCCGAGCATCATACAGGGCAGCGATGCCCGGTGGAAAAAGGGCGAAAGCAGTACACTTACCTTCCGCTCCGATGCGGCGTTTGAGGACTTTGCCGAGGTGTTGGTCGATGGCGCGGCGCTGCCCTCCGAAAGCTACGAGAAGCGGAATGGGGAAGGCAACATCATCGTAGAGCTGCGGGAAAGCTACCTGGAGCAGTTGGCCGAAGGGGAGCATACTTTGGCCATTCGCTCGGCAAGGGGAGATGCCACCACCCACTTTACCGTGGAGGCAGCACCCGATGAAACCCATCCGGTGAGCTGGTGGGTTTACGCGGCGGCTCTGGGGGCTTTTGCCATCGGCACCTGTGTCGCGGTGATCTCCTTCCGGCGCAAAAAAGCCGGATAAGTGACAGCAAATAGCAGAGATTCCGGATCTCCTTCGTACCAAGTGTACGGGGGAGATTTTTTATTCAATTTTCAAGGTACTGTTGGGAGGCAGGTTCCCGCTTAAGGCAGA
>ENA-OPDG01002291-OPDG01002291.1-human-gut-metagenome-genome-assembly--contig:-NODE-2291-length-10923-cov-3.636548_pt1 | contig 10923 bp, 10 predicted proteins | sample MGYA00241259_ERZ501498 | MGnify/ENA primary metagenome ERZ501498 (study PRJEB25962, sample SAMEA2042582) | human gut metagenome | biome: human gut; feature: human-associated habitat; material: faeces... | reverse complement strand
TGCCGCCCCTCCCCTTTTGCAAACTCTCCCCCATGTTAAAATATGTTGCTTGCTTCCCCGCCGCCTTTTGTGCCATAATAGCGGGGAGATACCACCAAGGGAGGTGATCAACATGCTGGGCGAAAATATCCGCGCACTGCGCAAAGCCCGGGGCCTTTCCCAGCAGGAACTGGCCGAACGGCTGCATGTGGTCAGGCAGACCGTCAGCAAATGGGAGCAGGGGCTCTCGGTCCCGGATGCCGATATGCTGGTGCGGCTGGCCGAGTGCCTGAAGGTCTCCGTAGAGGAGCTGCTGGGCGCTCCAAAGCCGGAAAGCACCGCCCCGCTGGAACCGCAAGCGGTATTGGCGGATAAGCTGAGCGCCCTCACCGGCCAGCTGGCGGAGCAGAATCGCCGCCGGCGCCGCTTCTGGAAATGGGTCGCCATCGCCGCCGGGATATGTGGGCTGTTGCTGCTGCCGCAGCTAGTGCTTACCCTGCTCATGCTGGGGTATGGCCTCCCGGCCAATAGCAGCATCGGCATCATCGGCGGTGCGGATGGCCCCACCGCTATTTTCATCACGGCCGGCTTTCCCTGGGGCCTGCTCTTCGCCATATTGGGCTGCATCGCCCTGGTGATACTGGGCATCATTATGGGCCGCCGCCCAGACTAAGGAGGAACCTATGAAACGATTTTTCGCTATTATTCTTGCCAGCGTATTGCTGCTTACCGCCTGCGGCAAGCAGGTCACCACCCACCGCATCGAGGATAAGGATTGGCAGGTCGTCACGGTGCAGTCCACCCAGGATGGCAGCATCCTTTTCATTGGGAACAGCATGCAGGAGATCTACCCCGATGCCGCAGTCATTGAACTGACCTGCCGGGCCGAGAATGGCAAGCTCACCTTCACCTCCGGTATGCAAAGCTGGGAGGGCAGCTACACCCGGCAGGATAGCGGCGGTGTGGAAGCCACCATTTACAGCCTCACCGTAGGGGATGAAACCGGCCCCGCGGCGGTATCGGTCACCACCCGGCAGGATGGCAGCGCCGAGCAAACGCTGGTGCTGCAGTTGGGCGGGTACTCGCTGTACTTTGCCGCGGCCGCTTCGTAAAGTTTTCGGTCAAGCCTTTTTCAAAAGGCTTGCAGTTTCCAAAGACAGCGTCTTTGGTCGCCCATTTCAATGGGCGAAACCCCTTAAGGCCGGAGGGCGCTCCGAAAGGGGATGAATTGTGGGGATGACCCAGTGTGGTCATTCCCACAAGAGGGGGAGCCCTGCAAGAGAGGGCTTCCCCTTAGTTTCCCCTTTAGTAAGCTTTCTTTTCGCCGAACAGGCGAAAAGAGCATCGGCAGGGTGCCTCTCTGCCAGCCCTCACAGAAGGCTTTTTTCCTCCACCGATAAAGAGCAAAAACCATCCCCCACCGGCTCATCACCGATGGGGGACATTTTATGGCGTATTCTCTTACTTGTTCAGGTCAGGCGCCGATACGGGCGGACGGCGGAAGTGGGAGTGCTGCTCAAAGGCATAAGCGATCTCGATGAGCTTCGCCTCGCTCCACGGACGGCCGATGATCTCCATGCCGACCGGCACGCCGATGGGCGCGTTCTCATCGGGCGCAAAGCCCGCGGGAACCGCGATGGAGGGGAAACCGGTGGAGGAGCACAGCACGCCGTTGCGCTGCTGCTGGTTGGCGCCGATCTTGCAGACCAGCTGCTGCTGATGCGGATAAACCATGGCGTCCAGGTTCAGGTCGGCCATGATCTTCAGCACATGGGTGCGCACACCGATCTTGTTATACATCTTCTCCAGATAGCGGGGAGAACCCACCTCGCGGGTCATGGCATCGCGCATATTGCTCTCGCTAAAGGGATGGAACAGGCCCTTTTCCAGAATCTCCGCCATGCTGTGGATCTTCCAGTCGGCGGGCAGGGTGGCCAGATACCCGTCCAGGTCATGCTGGAAGTCATCCAGGTGGACCGAAACCTCGCTGGTCAGCCACGGCTGGTCAATGTTATCGGTCACAGGCACCAGGGTAGCGCCGTTCTCCTCAAAAACCTTCAAGGCATTGCGCACCACCTTGTTGGTGGATTCATTGATCTCTTCCTTGCCAAAGAGGCTCTCCAGCACACCAATGCGGCGGCCCTTCATGCCGTCCACATTCAGGTGGTCCATGTAGCACTCCTCGTGGCCAACGCTCCAGGCGGTCTCGGCATCATCAGGGTCATAGCCCTTAATGACATCCAGGCAGCGGACTGCGTCCTCCACGGTGCGGCAGATGGGGCCGGCGGTATCCTGCGTCAGGGAATAGGGCACGATGCCCGCGCGGGAAACCAGACCAATGGTGGGACGGATGCCGACCAGGCTGTTGGCGGAGGAGGGGGAACGGACGGAATTGATGGTATCAGTGCCCAGGCCGATGATACCGATATTGCAGGCGATGGAAGCGCCGGTGCCGCCGGAGGAACCGCCGGGGGTACGGGTGGGATCATAGGGGTTCACCGATTGGCCCATCACCGAGCTGATGGTCTCGCCCCAGATGGCGAATTCATGCAGGTTGGTCTTGGCCAGAATGAGAGCGCCCGCTTCGCGCAGCTTCTTGGTCACAAAGGCATCCTTATCCGGCACCCAGCCCTCCAACGCGATGCTGCCGGCGGTGGTGGGCATATCGGTGGTATTAAAGTTATCCTTCAGCATCACAGGGATACCGTGCAGCGGGCCGCACAGCGCGTGGTGCTCTTTTACATAGGCGTCAAAGGCATCCGCCTCCTCCAGCGCCTTGGGGTTTACACAGATGATGGAATTGATGGCCGGGCCCTCGTGGTCATACGCCTTGATGCGCGCGATGTAATCTTCGCACAGCTCGCGGCAGGTCAGGGTTCCGTCCAGATAGGCGGCCTGCACCTTGGCCACGGTGGTCTCCATAATGTCAAATTTGCTCATGGGGCTACTCCTTCCTTTTTCCCGGGATAAGCACTTTTTCTCCTACTTACCCATTTTGTTATTCTCATTATAAGCCTCCAAAATGCCTTCGTCAACGGCTTTTTACCGCCTTGTGGACTGCCCACAAGGGACCTGTTCTCTGCAGGTTTTGCTTTGTTCCCTACCCCTAACCCAGTCCCTGCAAAGGGTCAGAACAGGGCGCAGCCCAGCCCGCTCCTAAAATGTGCAAAGGGCTGCAGGTCTCCCTGCAGCCACCATGCCATATTCATTTCCTCCGCAGAATGCAGCCGTTATTTATAGTGCACAAGCTCCTTCAGCTCCTCCAGTTCGTGTGTATTGTAATACTGGGGAGAAAGCAGCTCGGCACCGTCCGGAGTTGCAAGCCAAGTATTTCCAAATAGAAAGCCGTCTTTATCGCTAAGGACGCTGGGGTGTAGGGTCAGTACCATGTTGGGGACGATCTCCATCTCATTCATATTGCCAATGTCCACTCCGTCACCCAAATCATGCCCCATACCATGACCGCTCCATACACCGGTCTTGCAGCCGTTTTGGGCCACTACCTTTTCCACGGCCTTGGCTACATCTGCCACGGTGTTGCCTATCTTCATCGCTTCCGCGCCGGCAGCCTCTGCTTCCTTTATTACTTCCAGAATGTGCCGTACCTCTGGCTGGCAGCCCTTGCTGAAAAAGATCGGCCGCAGCACCTGTGTCCAGTAGCCAAAGGGCCCTGCAACCTCCGCCGAATAAATGGTAGCGGTATCCCGCTCCATTCGGTAGTCAGTTGGACGGCAGATAAAAGAATGCGGATGTTGAGAGCGCACCAGCACCAAAGAATCCTCCGCGCCATGTGCCCTCAGGTAGCCTTCCCCAGCGCCTACCATCTGGCGTTCAGTAGCACCTACCTCTATCATCTTCACCACATGCTCAAAAGACTCCACCGCGATGCGGGTGGCCTCTCGGGTCAGCTCCACCTCAAATTCGGATTTCGGCTGACGAGCCTTGGTGTAGGCATCGGTAATATCCACAATCTCAGCACCGGCATCCAATATTGCCTTCTGGATCGGCACCGGCAGCTCGGCGGTCGCGTACATTCCCACTCGGGGCTTCGTCAGCCCCAACTCGCGGATCCAACCACACACCGTTTCCACCATTGGGCCGCAGTAAATATTCTCATCCGGCAGCCAACTCAAACGGCGGGCATGGAACTGCTGTCCTACAGTGGGGATAATCAGCCGAGGCATCTCACCCGGCTTCATAAAAACAAAATCACGGCGAGTCGTTAGCTGATAGCCTGAAACATACTTAGTCGCTATCTGGTAGGCCTGCTGGGCAGTCGATGTCAGCACCAGTGCGTCCACCCTGGTATCCACCATCAGTTTATCCAGCAGCGCCACTCGTCTATCCCGTTCTGCTACATATTTCGCGTCTGTAATCATTTGTTTTTCCTCTCGTTTGTTATTTGACCAACTCTTTTAGATCCTCCCAATAGGGGGACTCCCTGTACTTATCGGTTAGGCAGCGAGCTCCACCCTCAGTGGACACATAAGTATCTGCGTACAGCACTCCCTCTCCGTTTTTATCCAGCAAACTGGGATGGAAGGTCAGAATCATATTTGGTACGATCTCCATCTTATTGGATTCTCCAATATTATACCCATCGCCCAAATCAATTCCCATGGAGTGCCCTGCCCATACGCCCTTGGAAAGCCCATACTTTTGCGCTACCTTGTTGATGGCTTCATCTACATCGCAGATGAGGTTGCCGGGGCGGAATTTCTCCACACCAGCCTGGATTGCCTCTTTCACCTGGCACAGCACCTCGTAGGCCTCACGGTGGCTCCCTCTGGAAAGGAAGATGGGCCGGATGATCTGTGTCCAGTAGCCGTACACTCCGGCAATCTCCACTGAAAACACAAACAGATCGTCCTTTTCAATGCGGCGGAAGGTTGGACGGTTAATAAAGGCATGGGGGTACTCTCCTCGGGAAAGGATCAGCAGATCCTCGGCACCGTGAGCACGCAGATAGCCCTCAGCATAGCCAATGACCTCCTTTTCGGTCACGCCGGGCCGGATATATTTCACAACCTCCTCAAAGGCTGCAATCGCCAGGTCGGAAGCCTCCTGAATCAGCTGCAATTCATAGGGGGCTTTGGGCGCCTTAGCCACTACAAAAGCCTCGGTAATGTCCACAATCTCCGCCCCGGTTTCGTAAAGCGCGTCCGTAAAGAACTTGGGATACTCCCCCAGTGATGGAACACCCACCCGGGGATGTTCCCCGGGCAGCGCCTCTATCCTACGGCAGATTTCGCCCACCATATCCGGTGTGATAACCACATGGTCCGCGTCCAGAAAGGTCTTCAGTCGGGCATGGAAGCCGGCATCGGCACGCCCCAGCAGGGCAATGGGCTGTTCCCCCCGCACCATCATGGAAAACATATGCCCGCAGGGGGTCGCCAGGTCGGTCATGTATTTCACATCCGCCTGATACGCCATCGCGCCGTTTCCATGGCACACCATCACAGCTAGGTCGTTTTCCTCCATCAGCCCGTTTAGGACCGCCATCCGGCGTTCCCGTTCCGCTATATGCATTTCCCTTGTGCGCTCCATATAGGCCTGCCCCCTTTATAGCGACATTCCCAGCAGCGAAGGCAGGAATGTAATAATTCCTGGAACGAATACCATCACCAACAGCACCGTCAGGCATAGCCCCACCAGAATAAACGCGTGCTTTGTCATACAGTCAAAGGGCACCTTGGCAATACCGGCTGCCACAAACAGGTTAACGCCAAAGGGCGGGGTAACCATACCAAGCGAAACGCAGATAATCATAATAATACCCAGCGTAATGGGACTTACATTAAAGGAGCGCATCACCGGCACCAAAATAGGCGTCAGCACGATCATGGCGGCGTTAACAGACATAAAGCAGCCAATGATGGTCAGCAAAATGATCAGTGCAATCAAAATACCAGCAGCGCTGCTGAAGATCCCCAGGAACCAGTCGCTCAGCATCTTGGGCACACGGTTGGTGGTAATGATCCAGTTAAACCCATCGGCCAGCGAGACGATCAGCATCGCGGAAGCAGCGGTAATACCGGATTCAATAAACATTTTTACAATGTCCTTGAACTTGATTTCTTTATATACCAGCACACCCAGGATCAAACCGTAAATGACCGCAATGCCGGAAGCCTGTGTGGGGGTAAAAATACCGGAATAAATACCACCCAGAATGATGACGGGCATGGCAATGGCAGGCAAACCGTCCGCAAAGACCTTCGCCTTATCCTTAAAGGTAGGCGCATCCACAGGGGCGGGCTTGTAGCCGTTCCTGCGGGCAATGATATAGGCATAGATCATCATGGCAAGCCCCAAAATGATACCAGGAACGATACCAGCACAGAACATGGTGCCCACTGAACACCCAGCCAGCGTAGCGTAAATGACCATGGGGATACTGGGCGGAATGATAATACCTAGGCCGCCCGCAGAGCCCATCAAAGCGCCAGCGAAGCCTACATCATAGCCGTCATTCACCATAGCAGGAATCATAAAGACACCCAAAGCCGCCACGGTAGCAGGGCCGGAGCCGGAAATGGCTGCAAAAATCATGGCGGCCAACACAGCCACAATGGCCAGGCCGCCACGGATGCGGCCGACAAACAGCCGGCAGAAATTGATCAGTCGGCGTGAAATACCACCCATGTTCATAATGCTACCCGCCAGCATAAAGAATGGGACTGCCAGCAGCGAAAGATTACTGGTGGAATCGTAGCACTGCTGCGCCGTCAGCATCAGCGAGGAAGCGCCGTGAGTCAGGTTGGTCACAATGGACGCAAAGGACATGGAAAACGCAATGGGCGTTCCCAGGAACATCGTCACCAGGAACAAAGCCAACAGCATGATTAACATTACGCAGCAACCTCCTCTTCATCCTTCTTTGTAAAGTCATGGTAGATTGTAAACAAAATACGGATCAGCACCAGGGCAAAGCAAACCGGCACAGCCAGCTCACCCACGGCGGTGGGCCACCGGGTAATGGAATACACCGACCCCAGTCTTATTTGCATGGAAACCAGCGCAATGCCGGAGGCCACCACATATCCGCTTACAAAAATGCAGATCAAATCGGTAAACAGCACAACCCATTTGGCTATCTTTTTCGGCATCTTTCTCACCAGGAACTCCACCCCCAGGTGGCTTCTGGTTCCTGCCGCTACCGAAGCACCGGAAAGAATGCACCACACCAACATAATGCGGTTCACCTCAGTGGTCCACATCAGGTTGGCGTGCAGCACCTTTGCGTCCAGTACTTCTATTGCCGTGACGATAAGCATAACAGTGATGGAGCCAAACAGCACTATTTTCTCCAGCATCCCTATTCCCTTATCCATGGCATCTATTATTTTTTTCATCAAAAACACCTCTGCTGTCTATAAGAATAACTGCCCGCGCACACCGTTTCGGGCGGCGGGCAGTTACCGTCTTTCAGTTATTCATGTTTTATCTCGTCAGGATATCAGTCCCAGGTTACTCCCACAGCGTCCATCCAGGTCTTCAGCACATCGGCACCGATGGTGGCCTCCATTGCCTTCCATACAGGCTTAGCCGCCTTCTGGAATTCCAGCCACTGCTCATCGGTCAGGGTGTTCACCTTCATTCCCTTTTCATTCACCAGGAAATCATAAGCAGCGTCATTCACCTCGGGCGCCAGCTCCTTGATATCTTTGGAAGTCTCCACGGCGCATTCCTTCAGAATATCCTGCTGCTCAGTGGTCAGCTTATCCCAAAAATCTGCGTTGACCGCAAACAGCGAGAAGGACCAGATATGGTTGGTAATAGAAAGATACTCCTGCACCTCATAAAAAGCCTGGTTCTTAATGGTGTCCAAGGGATTCTCCTGGCCGTCTACCGTACCGTTCTGCAGGGACATATAGAGTTCGGCCATCGACATGGGAACTGCAGATGCCTTGAATTCCTTCATCCATGCCACCAGAGTGGGAACATCCAGCACGCGGAAGCTGAGCCCTTCCATATCCGCAGGGGCCTGGATGGGGTGCTTACTGTTGGTAAACGCTCTCATTGCAATCGGCAGATAGGCCAGGCCCACAACATTGTTGCTGTCACGCAGCTTATCCAGCATCATTTGACCGGCTTCACCCTGACAGGCGGCATAGGCGCTGTCGCTGTCACGGAAGAAGAAGGGCTGATAGAATAGCTGCCATGCATCGGTGTTGGGGGGCGGAACAATAGCCATATCAATGTCGCCGGACTGCAGCAGCTTAAAGGTGGTCTGGCTGTTGCGGCCGGAAAGCTCACCATTGCTGTAAATATCAATTTCAATGGTACCGCCGCTCTTCTCCGCCACCAGCTTTGCGAAGTTTTCCATACCAATGGAGTTTGCTGTTTCGGGGGAATAGTCGTGTGCCAGGCGGATCTTGGTTACGGTTTTTTCGGGGTCACCCTGTTTACCGGCGTTTTCGCCGCAGGCAACCATAGAAAGCACCATTACCAAAGCAAGCACAAATGCTAAAACCTTTTTCATGTTTACCTCCTACATCAATTTCATTTTTTGCTCTTTTTCCGAGGACTTTTGTCCTTGTTTGTAATTATACATAAAATGAATCTCGATGTGAAACGACTCTTTGTTGTATTGTTAGTATAAAAATGTTATAATAACAAAAAGTCCCCCACCGTAATGCGTATTTTAACTAACCAAATGCTCAGAATCCGTTAATATTCACCATGCTTTTCTTCAATCTGTTCAAAAACAGGAGGTCATTTTTGTGAACATTCACAGCCTTCAGTACTTCTGCAGCGTGGCAAAGCACCTCAATTTTTCCAAAGCGGCCGAAGAATGCCATATTGCCCAAACCGCCATGAGCCGCAGCATCGCCGCCATGGAAGATGAACTGGGATTTCGTCTCTTTGATCGTACCCGTCACCATGTAGAGCTGACCCCTGCCGGTGCCTACTTTCTTAAGGAAGCCGCCCAAATCGTGGAACAGTATAATTTCTCTCTCCAGTCCGGCCGGGAGATCTCCCGTTCCTCCTCCACCCGGCTAGATATCGGCTTTGGCGGCTATGATATGAATTTTGCCAGGTTTTATGTCAGCCGCTTTATGCGGCTCCACCCGGAGTGTTCCATCGTTCTGCGGGAATACCACTACGATAAGATCTTCGGCAGTCTGCTTTCCCGCACCTGCGATGTCATCTTTACCGCGCAAACCCGCATTGAAGATGAGGCCGCTGTACGGCAGGTGCTGGTCTCGCACTCTAACTATATTGTCGGTGTCGGCCTCTGTCACCCTCTCAGTCAGTACGATACCATCACGCCTGATCAGCTCAATGGTATGCGCTTCATCTGTCCCGTTGATATTAACGGCAGCTGGGAACAAGCCCGGACCCTCAACCACCTGTTTACCCATTACGGCATCAAACCCGGTCCCATCACTCGTACCAATTCCGCCATTGCCGTTACTACCATGCTGGATTTGGGCATGGGCGTTACCTTTCTCACCGAGGACATCGTGCTAGCCAACCAAAATGTCAAAAAAATCCCCCTCCTGTTCGAACAGCCCGCCACCAAATGTCATGTTGCCGCCAACCTCATTCCATCTAAGCGTCCCCTCATCGATCAGTTCATGGACTTCGTGGCACAAACGCCATTCCATGCGGATTAAGCTGCCGTCGCCCATAAACAATTATTGGCCGGTTTATTCGGCTCTTCATTTACACAAGTACAAGGAGCATTCCCATGATCGATTGGAAATCCATTCCCAAAATAGATGCCCATATCCACCTGCTCCCTCCCGATGTGATCGAAAACAACTGGGGAAACGGCGACCGTTTCGTTGAGTACGGCAGCGTGGATGACTACCTGCGGCTCATGGATCAGTACCATATCGAAGCCGCCTGCGTCATGCCGTTCAATGATCCCTACATGCTCTCCATGGATTTTCAGGCCAGCTCCGTCCATAATAACCTGCTCGCCATGTGCCTGCAGGCGGAAAACTGCCTCTTCTGTTTCGCGGATATCGATATCCGCAACCCGGTCGAAACGACCTTGGAACTCCTGGAAAAGGCCCTGGAACAAAAAAAATTCTGGGCGTAAAAATTCACCCCACCAATACCGGCTACCCCGTGGACGGTGCCTATTACGACCGTGTTTTCGCGTGGGCCGATCAAAGCCGTGTGCCGGTGGAGATCCACTCCTATCCCAGGACCCATCTCCCGGATGATGTCTGTTCCCCCTCACGCATCAGGAATGTTATCCGGAACTACCCCGCACTGCGCGTTTCCGTGGCGCATGCCGGCGGGTTCCAATGCGAGGAGCTCATCGGTCTCGGCCTGTACTTCAATATCTCCGCTGTGTTGACCGATTGGGCCGGCCAATACGGCATCGAAAAAACCAACCATATTCTAAGGCAGCTGGATGTCAACCGGCTGGTATTCGTCACCGATTACCCCGATAACCGCAAGCTCACTCCGTGCGAAATCTATGACCGGTATTTCGTAATCCTCGGCAGCATGGGGCTTGCCTTTGGGGGAGCGGAAATCCCACGGATTCATCGCGTAAAGCACGCTCACGCTCTAACTGCCAGTCTGAACTATCCCCTAAATATAAAAAGCAAAGGAGAACCACCATGGATTCTGTCAAGCTCGCCGTCAATGGCACCCTCATGCGGGGCCTCCCGCTGGAAAAGAACCTCCTCGATGCCGGCGCCTTCTTCCTGCCGCCACTGCCCCTTGCTACCGCCTGTGGAGCATCAATGACAACAACCCCGCCATGCTGCGGGTGGATCCCGCCGACCCCCAGGCCGTCAGCGTCGCCGTGGAGGTATGGCAGGTTCCCGCCGCCCGGCTCGCCTCCGTCCTTATGAAGGAGCCCGAAGGTCTCTCGGTCGGCAAGGTCACCCTCTCTGATGGTGAGGTCGTTCTCGGCGTCATCGGTGAGCCGGAGCTCGTCCGCGGCCAAAAGGAGATCTCCTCCTACGGCGG
>ENA-OPDG01002287-OPDG01002287.1-human-gut-metagenome-genome-assembly--contig:-NODE-2287-length-10936-cov-3.333150_pt1 | contig 10936 bp, 10 predicted proteins | sample MGYA00241259_ERZ501498 | MGnify/ENA primary metagenome ERZ501498 (study PRJEB25962, sample SAMEA2042582) | human gut metagenome | biome: human gut; feature: human-associated habitat; material: faeces... | reverse complement strand
CTAATGCTCTGAAAACGCTGTTTTTCTTAAAACATATAATCCAAATAGCACAATAGAGCATTACCGATAGTAATCTCAATCACACAGGGATTTACCTCTATTCCAAAGGCAAAATCATGATTCATTTGACCTTTGACTATAAAACCGATGAAAAATGCACCACACCGGGCCAATATTTGAAGTATCACCGGACATTCCAGGGCCTTTCCACACGAGAACTGGCGGAAAAGGTGGGCATTGTGCCCGCGACACTGGTTCTGTATGAGAATGACCGGCATCCCATCAAGTACAGTACAGCGGTGGCGCTTGCAAATGTGCTGGGGATTGACCGCAACAGGCTTCTGGACGAATATACCGCCTTTGTAGATTACCCGTATTTCTCTCTTTTGAAAAAGGTACGGCCGGATCTTTCCTTAACTCAAATACAAATGGCTGAGTTGATTGGGATAGGCCAAACGTCTTATTCTGGATGGGAAAGAGAAATCCGCGTTCCGCGCCGTAAGGAGTATGATAAAATCCTTGCCGCACTGAAAAAGCTAAGGGTAAATGTGGATACATACCTTTGCCAGTCAGCTTCTATCTGATTGTAAATCGCACATTTGCGGCACTGTTTCCTTACATATATAATAGAAGCACAAAGGAGGAGTGCCAAATGAGAAAGCGGAAATTAAAGATATTTCTTACCCCTACGGAAAACAGCATTGTAATCCAAAGCCTCAACCACCTGCGCAACGCCCTGCTCCGGGAAAACAGGGACACCGGCTGCCTGGACGAACTTCTGCTCAAAGTGATGTGCGCCCCGGTAAAGAAGATGTAAAATTACATATCGCCGCCTTATGAGCCGCTTATTCTTTTCAGAAAGAGTAAGCGGCTTTTTTCATGCCCACCTTTCGGATTTTCCGCATACATAGCCGTCCGTCCTGCCAACGGGCGGCTAAATCTATGAAGAAGGAGGACATGAAAATGCCGGAACAAAGAAGCCGCCCCAGGGATAGCCGCGTGATCGCGCTGGCCAACCAGAAAGGCGGCACGGGCAAGACCACCACGACGGTGAACCTGGGCATTGGCCTGGCGCGTCTGGGGAAAAAAGTCCTGCTCATCGACGCAGACCCCCAGGGCGACCTTACCACCTGCCTGGGCTGGCAAGACCAGGACAGCTTACAGACCACGCTTGCTACCGTCATGGGAAAGATCATCCGCGACGAGCCTTTTACCGCAGACGAGGGTATTTTGCACCACAGCGAAGGCGTAGACCTCATGCCTGCCAACATTGAATTGTCAGATTTGGAGGCCACTCTTGTCAACGCCATGAGCCGGGAGATCACTTTACGCACCTATGTCAATGAAGCAAAGAAAAATTACGACGTGGTGCTCATCGACTGTATGCCGTCCCTGGGTATGATTACGATCAACGCCCTGGCTGCGGCGGACAGCGTGATTATCCCGGTGCAGGCCCACTATCTGCCCGCCAAAGGCATGACCCAGCTTATCAAAAACATCACAAGGGTAAAAAAACGGATTAACCCGGCCCTGAAGGTGGACGGGGTGCTGCTCACTTTGGTAGACGGACGTACCAATCTGGCCCGCCAGACGGCGGAAATCCTGCGGCAGACCTACGGGAACGTATTAAAAATCTATCGTTCCGAGATTCCCGTAGCCATCAAAGCCGCAGAGACCAGCGCAGCGGGCAAGAGTATTTACGCCTACGACAAAGGAAGCAAAGCGGCCCAGGCTTACGCGGAGTTTTCAAAGGAGGTGTTGGCGGATGGCGAAAAGCAACGGGCTAAACTTCAATCTTCCCTCAGTCGATGACCTGTTTTCCACGGAGGAAGAACGGGCCGAGGCAAGGCTTGAAAAAGTCGTCAACCTTTCGCCCTCGGAAATCAGCGACTTCCCGAATCACCCGTTTAAGGTGCGGATGGACGCAGCCATGCAGGAAATGACGGAAAGCGTGAAGCAGTACGGCGTTTTGGTTCCTGCCCTGGTACGACCCAAGCCGGAGGGCGGCTATGAGATGGTGGCCGGGCACCGCAGGAAAACGGCGGCGGATTTGGCGGGGCTTGCGGAAATCCCCTGCATTGTGCGGCAGCTCACCGACGATGAAGCCACGATCATCATGGTGGATTCCAACTTGCAGCGGGAGCAGATCCTGCCCTCGGAGAAGGCGTTTGCCTATAAGATGAAGCTGGACGCGATGAAACGGCAGCAAGGCGAACGTACAGATTTAACTTGTGCAACGGTGTTGCACAAGTTGGATAGTAAAAGATCACGTCAGATACTTGCGGAACAGTCTGGCGAGAGCCATGAGCAAATACGCAAATATATCCGCCTTACCCACCTTATCCCGGAAATCCTGGAGCTGGTAGACAACTCGGTACTCAAAGACCCGGATATGCTGCAAATTGCCCTGCGCCCAGCGGTGGAGCTGTCTTACCTGCGAAAAGAAGAACAGGCCGACTTATTCGCTATCATGGACGAGATGGACTGCACCCCGTCCCACGCCCAGGCCATCAAAATGCGCCGGATGTCCGAAGCCAAGACCGGCGATGAACGGTTGTCCAAGGACGCCATGGCGGTTATCATGGAGGAGGAAAAAGGCAATCAAAAAGAACAGTTCAAAATCCCAAAGGAAAAAATCAGCCGGTTTTTTGCGCCGGGGACGCCCACGCAGAAGATCGAGGACACCATTGTCAAGGCGCTGGAACTTTACCGCAAACGCCAGCGCAGTTTAGAGAGATAGCCCACTCACAAGGGGGAAGTGCGCCCATTTGCGGGGAAACGGCAGCTTGTGCCGGTTCCCCCTCTCCACACCTCACCCCTTCCAAACAACCTAAACAGCCTAAAAAAAGAAGATATTTGGGGAGCCTGGATGTTTATAGAAAGCTCCGGCCTCTTTTCCACAGGCAGACATCGGGCTGCGAGAAAAACCGGGCGGGTCTCTCTTTTTTAGACAGTAACCAACACAAGCCGCAGCACATCGGAAACGGTGTGCTTTTTTTGCGGCCATTTCAAGGAGGTAACACGATGAAAGCATTGAGAAAGCCCCTGTCCCTGTTCATGGCCATGCTCATGTGCCTGGGCATATTCGCAGGGACGGGAACCACAGCGTTTGCCGCAGGGGAAACCATGACGACGTATATGGTGGAGTTCCCCCGTGCCAGCGACCCCAACAAGGCAGGCTGGGGACATTCCGCTATGAATTTCCTGGGCGGATGGTCTACCGGCGAAAATAACGGTTTTACCATCCACACGCAGGATTCCTTTAACGGGAAAGTCATCTACTGTATCGAACCCGGCGTCGGCGTTCATTCCGGCGACCAGTTTACTGGCCGGGGCGAGGATTTCTGGGATGATTACCCGTCCGATCTGAACCCCACTATTCCACCGGACACCATCAAGGAATATATCGGGCGGATTATGACCTATGGCTGGCAGGGCAACGCCAGCACCTCATGGATGACCGATGACCCGGAGGATGCCAGCAAGATGGCCGGGGCAATCGCCACCCAGCTTCTTGTCTGGGAAACCGTCGTGGGTGAGCGCGACAGCCAGTTTAACCATGTGGACGCCAACGCCCAGGGCAAGAACAATATCGCGGAATATATCAGCCCGGAGAATCCCCTTTACAGCGAGATCTTCAGCCAGTATTCCGCTATTGAGAGCGCGGTAAAACGCCATACCATGCTGCCCAGCTTTTTCAGCAGCACCGCAGACGCCGGTGCCTATGAGCTGAAATGGGATGGCCAGCAGTATTCCCTCACTCTCACGGATGAAAACAATGTGCTGGGAGATTACACCTTCTCCAGCAGCACCACCGGCCTGAATTTCTCTGTGGACGGAAACCAGCTCACCATCACTTCCACCCAGGCCATCAAAGGCTCTGTGACCATTAAGGCGGAAAAAGTGACTGCCCAGCGCAGCGGTGTTGTAGTTTGGACAGACGGCGTTACTGGCGGCGGCAAGCAGGACTTTGCCACCTACGGGGAAACCGTTTCCGACCAGATGGTAGGCTATCTGAATCTGGAAGTGAAAACCGGCAATATGAAGCTGATTAAGACTTCCGAGGATGGACAGGTAGCCGGGATCAGTTTCACCATTACCGGCGAGGGGTACAGCGCCACCAAGACCACCAATGAGGCGGGCGAGATCGACATCTCCGACCTCAATCCCGGCGTTTATACCGTAACCGAGCAGTCGATTGATAAGTATGAACCCCAGGAAACCCAGCGCGTGACCATCGTCAGCGGCCAGACTGCTACCGTGAATTTCAACAACAAGCTGAAGCGTGGCAGCCTGGAAGTGACGAAAACCAGCGAAGACGGGCTGGTGGAGGGCATGACCTTCCACTTGTACGGCACATCCCTCTCCGGGCAGCCGGTGGATGAGTATGCTGTGACGGATTCCAGCGGTGTGGCGCGCTTTGAAAACGTGCTTATCGGCACAGGCTATGTATTGGAGGAGGTGGATACCCCCATCCGTTATGTGGTGCCGGATTCCCAGACAGCCACCATCGAGTGGAACGAAGTTACTCACAAGAGCGTGAATAACATGCTGAAGAAGTTCCGCGTCACCGTCACCAAGAGCGATGTGGAAACGGGCGCGCCCCAGGGCGACGGTTCTCTGGCCGGCGCTGTGTATGGGCTGTATAAGGGAGATACCCTCATCGACAGCTTCACCACGGACGAAAACGGCCAGTTCACCACTGGATATTACGTCTGCGATTCGGACTGGACAATCCGTGAAATCAGCCCCAGCGAGGGCTACCTGCTGGATTCCACCATCCACAAGGTGGGTGCGGAGCCGGAGCTTTATACCATTGAGCTGAACGACACCGCCAACGACGTGACGGAGCAGATCATCAAAGGCAACATCGCTATTATCAAGCATACCGATGACGTGCGTCCGTAAGGGCGTATTGATAATGCCTAAAGAGGTACTGGATTGGAGAGAAATCCAGTTGGTTAGCCGCCTAACCCGGAATCGAAAGATAAAGGGGACAAGAGCATGGCGGAAAAGCATATACGTTTGAAATCAGTGTATAAGCGGGATATGCGAGACCAAAGGCGTGGCATGGTTAAGGCTAAACTGCTTTAAATCCAGTTTCTTTGCTCTAAGTGTGGAGATGTGCGAAGACTGATTGCGCACATGGACAATTTCTATCAGTGAAACCGTTGTCGTCACTGATACTCTCTGAAAATGTCCCGGCATACAGGAAGTATGTAAAAGGAATGAACGGAAACCTAAACCACACCCAATGTATCAATACGACTAAACGGAGATTGCCTAAACCAGAACGCAGAAATGCTATGTGTAATGCCCTATGGCGATAAATCCCAAGTGTGAAAAGCGAGGGAGATGACACTGAATATCCGGCATGGCAACGGAGCCGCCATAGTAGTCCGAGTGCGGGAAAGCCGCATACATGGCGAAGGGCGGCAGGTCATTCTATTGATAATCGAATGGAGGTATGCGAAATGCAAAAAGCTGAAACGGTATTATCAATACTAAAGCAAAAATCCAAACAAGATGAATCACACCGGTATGACCGTATCTACAGAAATCTTTTCAATGAGGACTTCTTTTTGCGGGCATATCAAAAAATCCATGCTAAGCAAGGCAATATGACGCCCGGAACAGACGGGACAACCATTGACGGTTTTAGCAGGAAGCAAATTTCTCAACTGATAGAACTGCTCAAATGGGAACGCTATCAACCAAAACCTGTCCGAAGGACATATATCCCCAAGAAGAACGGTAAAATGCGACCTTTGGGTATCCCTGCCTTTGCTGACAAGCTGGTACAGGAAGTAGTACGGCAGATTTTAGAGGCAATCTACGAGCCAATTTTCAGCGATAATTCGCACGGTTTTCGGCCTAATAGAAGCTGTCACACCGCACTGTATCAAATTAAAAGCACCTGTAGGGGAACCAACTGGGTAATTGAAGGCGATATCACCGGGTGCTTCGACCATATCGACCATGAAATATTGTTAAAGATACTCTCGAAGAAGATTGATGACGGTAGATTTCTTGAGCTTATTCGGAAATTCCTGAAAGCCGGATATTTGGAATTCAACCAGAAGTACAATTCGCTGTCGGGAACACCGCAGGGCGGCATCATCAGCCCCATTTTGGCCAACATTTATCTGCACGAGTTTGATAAGTTCATGGAAGGAATATCTGCTGAATACACCAAAGGGAAACAGCGGAGACCATATCGTGAATATCAGATTCTCCAATACAAACGAAACCGTGCAAAAAAGAAAGGCAATCAGGAACAAGCGGATGAGTACCTGCGGCAAATGCAGAATATCCCTGCCTTAGACCCTATGGATAAAAACTATCAGCGTGTAAAATATGTGCGCTATGCGGACGATTTTGTGGTCTGTATCATCGGCAGCAAGGCAACAGCGAATGAAATCAAGGAAAGAATTGCAGGTTTCATGCAAAAGGAACTTCATCTTGAATTGAGCCGGGAAAAAACGAAAATCACCAATCTGTCGGATAAACGAGTGCGTTTTCTGGGATACGAAATTACAAAATCTCAAGAGAACACAAAGCAAGTGGTTGATTCAATCGGTCGAAAGAAACGCTCTGTAAACGGTACAATTCAGTTAGTTGTGCCGGGAGATGTTATTCGGGAAAAGCTCAAGCCGTTCATTAAAAAGGGAAAACCCTATCAGGTGGGGGCACGAGTTAATCTGCCCGTGATTGAAATTATCAGTCAGTACAACGCAGAAATCAGAGGGCTTTACAATTACTATTGCTTAGCAACGGATGTCAGCACGAAAATATCCACATTTCAGTATTATCACTATTTCAGCATGATTAAGACAATCGCCCGAAAGGAAAAATCATCGGTCAAAAAGGTTATTCAGAAATATGGAATTGATGTTCCCAGAAAAAATGGAACTGGCACCATGCGTATTGTTGGTATCAGATACAATACGAAAGAAGGCCCTAAAACGATGACCTACTTCAATGACAGTCTAAAAAAGGTTAGCCGACCTGCCGGAGAAATCTCCGACCAATTCGGACAGGTATTAAAGGGTGGTCAGTTAATGAAAAGGCTCAACAGTGATGTATGTGAATTATGTGGAGCAGAACATTGTGCCTTGGAGATTCATCATGTAAGGAAGCTTAAGGACATTGTGAAGAAATACCGAAAACGTGGAACGCCTATGCCTAACTGGGTATGGCTGATGAGCTATATGAAGCGCAAAACGCTCGTCTTATGCCATGACTGCCACGTCAATCTTCATAATGGAACTTTGTAAAATGCTTTAGGAATGGCTGGGGAGCCGTATACATCGAAAGGTGTACGTACGGTTCTGAGGGAGGTTCTCGGAAATCCTGTCATAGAAATATGATAAGGCGTCCGGTTCCTACCCTACGGGGAAACCCAGATCGAAACCCCGGAATCCGGCGCGGAGTTCCAGGTGTTTTTGAAAGCTGCGGGCAGCTATGAAAACGCCGAGGAATCCGAGCGCGATGTTCTCGTCTGCGATGAGAATGGCTTTGCACAGTCGAAGAAGCTGCCCTACGGCACCTATATCGTCCGCCAGACCAAGGGCTGGGAAGGCCGTGAGCTGATGGACGACTTTGAAGTGTATATCGCCCAGGACGGCCAGACTTACCGCTACCTTATCAACAACGCTAATTTTGCCAGCTTCATCAAGGTGGTCAAGGTGGACGCGGAAACCGGCGTCACCATCCCCTATGCGGGGGCCGGGTTCCAGATTTACCGTCCCGATGGCAGCAAGGTGGAAATGACCTTCACTTATCCGACGCCCACCACGATTGATACGTTCTACACCAATTCCGAGGGCTATCTGGTAACGCCTGAAAAGCTGGAGTATGGCACGGGATATTCCCTGGTCGAAGTCCAGGCCCCCTACGGCTATGTACTGGACAGCACCCCGGTTTACTTTGATGTGACCGAGGACAATTCCAGCGAGGAAGGCGGCGTGACGGTGATCGAAGTCACCAAACCCAACATGGCCCAGAAAGGAATCATCAAAGTCAGCAAAACCGGCGAGGTATTCTCCTCTGTAATAGAAAGCGAGGGCATTTACCAGCCGGTGTACGAGGTGCAGGGCCTGCCCGGTGCGGTGTTTGAGATTACCGCCCTGGAGGACGTCTACACCCTGGACGGCACCCTGCGCTATTCTGCGGGCGAGGTAGTGGACACCATCACCACCGGCGAGGACGGGACGGCCCAGAGCCAGCCCCTCTACCTGGGCAAGTTCCAGGTGAAGGAAACCCAGTTCCCCCATGGCATGGTGGATACCGGCGAGAACGTCACCAACGTGGAGCTGGTGTACGCAGGCCAGGAGGTGGAAGTCACCGAAACCTCTGCCAGCTTCTACAACCAGCGCCAGAAAGCCCTTGTGACGCTTGACAAGGTGCTGGAGCAGGATGAAACCTTTGGCATTGGCATGAACGGCGAGATCTCCGCCGTGACCTTCGGCCTCTATGCCCAGGAGGACATCACCGCAGCGGACGGTTCCGTGATCCCGGCAGACGGGCTTCTGGAAATCGTTTCTGTGAATGAGAACGGCCAGGCCGTTTGCAGCACCGACCTGCCTTTCGGCAGCTTCTACCTGAAAGAGCTGTCCACCGACAGCCATTACCTGCTGAATGGCGAAACCTTCCCGTTTACCTTTGAGTACGGCGGGCCTTCCATTGCCGTGGTAGAGATTTCTGCCAATGATGGCGAGGCTGTCACCAACGAACTGATCCGCGGCGAAATCAAGGGCCTCAAAACCGATGAGAACGGCACGGGCCTGGGCGGGGCCGTCATTGGCCTGTTTCAGTCCGATGAAACCGAGTTTACCGCCGAAAACGCCCTTGCCACCACTACCTCAGCGGACGACGGCAGCTTTTCTTTCACCAATGTGCCTTACGGTGATTGGGTGCTGAAAGAGCTGGAAAGCCCGGAAGGGTTCATCCTCTCCGATGAAGTGATTCCCGTTACTGTGGAGGAAGATGGACAGGTTGTGGAAATCTCCCTTGCCAACGAGCGCGTGTATGGCGACCTGCGTTTGACGAAGGTGGATAAGGACTATCCCGACAACAAATTGACGGGCGCTGAATTTGAAGTGTACCGCGATACCAATGGCAACAAAGAGCTGGACGAGGGCGACGAGTTGCTGGGCAAGCTGGAGGAAACCAGCACCGGCATTTACGAGATGTCCCACATCCTCTACGGCGGCGTGTTCGTAAGGGAAACCAAAGCGCCGGAGGGCTTCCTGCTGGATGAAAACGCCTATTATGTGGAGATCACCGAGAACGGCAAGATTTACGAGGTAGAGAACGAGGCCGGGGTTGGCTTCACCAACATGGCCCAGACTGGCTCCCTGCGGATTGAAAAGACGTCCAGCGACGGCAAGGTGGAGGGCTTCTCCTTCCGCGTGACCGGGGCCAACGGCTACGACCAGACTTTCAAAACCGATAAAAATGGCGAAATCTTCATCGAGGGGCTGCGCGTAGGCGATTACACCGTGTCCGAGGTGTCGGATGGGGCCAGCGCCAACTATGTGCTGCCTGCGGATAAGACGGTGACGATTTTTGCGGATAAGACCACCGTGGCGAAAATGCACAACGAGCTGCGCGATACCCCGAAAACCGGCGACGACAGCAAGCCCTGGCTGTGGGCGGCCCTCATGGGCGTGTCCGCTATGGGGGCTGCCGCCCTGGGCGCTGCGGCCTATGTGAGCAAACGCAGGAGGGACAAAAACACCGCTGAATAACAGCGGCTGAAATTGTGTTAGGAGGAATTGACTATGGAATTAAAAACGATCATTGCCATCGGGCTCGTGGTATTCATCATCGGCGGGCTTATCTTTCTGAAAGTCAGAAGCCGTAAGAAGTAACCAGCCGGGGCGGCCATGCGGGGCCGCCCCTTTTACATACCAAAAAAGAAAGGAGCTTTGCAGATGAGAGAACGATTTGAACAGCGGTTATTCCGTATCTTTGCCCAGGCGGGATATTCGCCGGTGCAGCTTCTAACGATCACCCCGGAAGAAATGGTGGAGATTCCCGGTATCACCGTCCCCAATATCCGCGCGGTACTTTGTGTTCAGAACAAAGTGCTGGCGGATCGGAACAAGGTTCGCAGCGGCAAGCTGGTAGAGGCACTTTTGAAGGAGGCCGAGGAAAGCGGGTGTTGCCATGAGTGAACTGCATCTGCTGGACATCCTTGCCGCACGGCGAGGGTGCTTTATCTCAGACCTGAATCTTTCTCCTATTCTTCGGAGGGCGGCCCTTTTAGACCTGTGCAGAATGGAGGAAAACAAATTTCCTCTTTCTCAATGGCAGGATTCCGTGCGATACCTGACCGGTATTGAGAAGGACTTTACAAGCGAAAAGCAAATCAGGGATTTTATTCTGAATGAGATGGAGGTGAATTAAGTGGAAAAACAGGCTTTTGAATATGGAGGATTTCATTTTATTCCAGAGCGAAGATTTACAGCGGAAGAAAACAGCTTTTTAGCGATTTCCCGCAGGCAGCGCCTTGATAAAGAATTGGGCTTTTGTAAACCAGGCTATGCCTATAAAAGCAAATATCCCTATTCTCATGAGAGTTTTTACGCTGCGTCACCCGATAAGGAGTGCGACTTATTCCGGTGTGTAGAAAATGGGAAACTGTATCTGCCCTGTACGAACGATTTGCAGGAATATATGGAACAGCCTAAAAAAGAAAGGAACCGAACCCATGAACGATGAGCACAGTTTAAGGCGTATGGCAGGCGATTATGAGATCATCCAGGCCATCCACATCGGTGATCGGGAAATCGTTCTGGGAGAAAAGCCCCAGAGCGAAAGCGGTGATAAGTATATGTGTGCCTTCTGCCAGCAGAATGAGTTGTTTGCGGCGTACAGCGAGGTCATGTGCAGCGACAACTATGCGGAGATGGTAAAGATGTTCGGTGAG
>ENA-OPDG01002281-OPDG01002281.1-human-gut-metagenome-genome-assembly--contig:-NODE-2281-length-10954-cov-4.783099_pt1 | contig 10954 bp, 9 predicted proteins | sample MGYA00241259_ERZ501498 | MGnify/ENA primary metagenome ERZ501498 (study PRJEB25962, sample SAMEA2042582) | human gut metagenome | biome: human gut; feature: human-associated habitat; material: faeces... | reverse complement strand
TGGACTTGGAACCGCCGCAGCCGGTCAGGGCGATGGCGGCGATCAGGACGGCAGCGGCAGCGCTGCACAGACGGACTTTACGCTCGAGTTTCATGATGAAGTTTCCTCTTTCTTATTCTTGGTATATTACCTTTTATAGCGTCTGGCTTGTCCTTTGCAGATTTGTGCGCCGGTCAAGAACAGTCGCCAAAAAGAAATTATAGCACAAACTGCAGAAAGATGGAACCACCTATTTGAAAAATTTTTGTTTCAGAAAAGACGGACTTTCACCGCGGCTGTCGGTTTTCTTCCACAGCGAAAACACAAAATCTATGTGTTAATACCCATAGTTTAGCATAGATGTGGGGGGCGGGCAAGAGTTTTGACAATAATGACGAAAAAAGACGAAAAATATCGGCATTTTTCTTGCTTTACAAGTCGTTTTCCAATGTGTATAATCAACCTGTTGTAAACCAAAAACAAGGATGTTACCAAAAATAGATCCTGCAGATATTGAGGAGAGCACATCATGGAGTTCAATCGCATCATCAAGCTGCTGCGCAAGGAGCGCGGCATCACCCAAAAGCAGGCGGCAGAGGATCTGGGGGTCTCTCAGGCGCTGCTGTCCCACTACGAAAAAGGCATCCGCGAGTGCGGCTTGGACTTTGTGGTGCGGGTGGCAGATTATTATAATGTTTCCTGCGACTATCTGCTGGGGCGCAGCGCCGAGCGCAACGGCATGATGCTTTCTGCCGAGGATCTGCCCAACCCCGAAAAGATGAAAGACAACGTCTACCACGGCAGCGTGCTGCCCACCATGAACAAAAAACTCATCTCCAACAGCCTGAACGTGCTCTACGCCAAGATCGGCCAGTGCCACAGCAAGGCGTTGACCACCGAGGTGAGTGCTTACCTGATGATGGCGGTGGCCAAGATGTTCCGGATGCTCTACTCTGCGGAGCCGCACAACGCCTCCAGCATGTTCAGCATTGAGCCCCACCGCTGGCACGGCTATTCCGATGCGGTGATGCGGATGGCCGAAGCCAACGTGGAGGCGTTGCTGGACGGGCAGGATGTGAACGGCGGCGAGGGCGTCAAGGACCCCGCCTGCCTTGCCATGACCACCGAGAGCCTGACGCGGGAATTTCCGCTGTACACGCCCAGTCTGTTAAATCTGGTCAAGACCAGCGAGACCCATGTCAAGGGGCTTTCGCCGCAGGAGTGACCTCGCTTGTGAAATTGTTGTAAAGAATCGCCCCGGGCTCTTGCATCTGCGTCCGGGAAACGGTATAACCAAATAAGAAAGAAAAAGAAAATCACCCTTCAAGGAGGATATAACGTTATGTCTACTGTCATTTCCCGCCGCAGCTTTCTCAAGTGCACCGGTGCATCTGCGGCTGCACTGGGCGCAGTCAGCCTGCTGGGTGGCTGCAAGACCAATGGCGACGACACCGTGGTAGAGGTCAAGGTGGGCGATACCGTCCGCAACTGGAACGGTCTGGGCGTGCAGCTGACCAGCGTGTTCCACCTGACGCAGGACCCCGTGCAGCCGGCAGGCTACGAGTATCTGGGCGTGCGGGTGACCACCGTCAACCGCAGCAAGACCGAGAGCTACGCCATCGGCGCACAGGGCATTGACGCCATCAACGAGGCTTACCCTGTGCCCCCGCTGGAGAACGTGGACGCAAACTTTCAGGCCATGGCTGCTGCTACCCCGGATTTTACCGCCGTCTGCGATGGTCAGCCTGCAGCCTGCTGCGCCAATATCTCGTTGTACAACGCCAATTCCCAGAGCTTTTCCGATGTGGAGAGCCTGCCCCCGCAGGGCAGCGCCTACATTGTGCTGATGCTCATGGTGCCTAAGGACTGGAAACAGCTGAAGGTCACCTATGTGCCCACCTTCCTGGAGGGCAAGAGCCTGACTTTTGTCATGAACGCTTCCGACGTGATCCGCAGCTGACAGAATCACCAGAAAAAACACTTAAACTTCGTCTAAAATGCGCGATGCTGCCACAAAATATTCACATTTGTTTTGCGGAAAATCATTGACATTTTTCTCTGTTTCGCCTATTGTATAGGTAGTGCCCTATGGCAGAATCTGTATTGATGTGTCCCAAAGGAGGAACGAATATGACTGGGGAATTTTCCCGCCGCTCTTTCCTGAAATATACCGCCCTCACCGCTGTGGCTGTGGCGGGCAGCAGCCTGCTGACCGGCTGCTCCGGGTATGCCCCGGTACAGCACGCTCCCGGCACCAGCAACACGGTGCTGAAGGTCGTCTCCACGCTGGACTGGGTGGAATGCGATACCGATGACGATGGCAGTAACGCCACCACCCTCTTCAAGCTGGTGGTGACCAACGGCCGTAAAAACGCGCTGGAGGTGACTAAGGCAAACTTTGCCGTGAAGGCAGACGGATATCTGGCCGACCAGAACAATAAGCTGGAGGTGACCAGCCCGGATGCACTGAGTTATCAGGTCAAGCAGGGCGAGACCGTTACCTACCATGTAATGGCAAAGGGTCTGAACGCACTGACCGATGGTCCGGTAACTCTTACCTTCTACCCCGACCTGCAGTATCCTGAGTTCAACGCCAACTGGGAACTGGCCGCAGAGGTTCTGGAACCGGATCTCTCCGACCCCTCTACGACCTGACCTTCCGGGTCGGAAGAATATACTGGTAAATAACGGAGGAATAAGTTATGTCTTATACATTTTCCCGCCGCGCATTCCTGAAGTATTCGGCAGCCACCGCAGTGGCTGTGGCCGGTGCCAGTCTGCTGGGCGGCTGTGAATATCAGGACCCCAAAAACCCGGTCTGCAAAACGCTGCCTGGCGCGATCAAAAGCGATCTGCAGGTCATTGCCGGCCTGAAAAGCATGAAGATCGAAAACGGTACCTGCACTTTGGAGGTGGATATCGAGTCTGCCCGTGCAAACCCCATCCGGCTGACCACGGACTGTTTCTCGATTGCCGTGAAGGATTCTGAGGATAACCAGCGCTATTTCAGCTTGAGGAACGGCGTGCAGATTCTGGATGCTGAGAATAGCCGGATCGAGCAGAAGAAGCCTATCACGATCCACTTGGCAGCTGCCAACTTCCCCATGTTGCAGGATGGCGACACCGTACTGTTCCAGTACATTCCCATCCGCGAGAACTCCGAGTTTTCCATGACTTGGGAGATCACCAAGGAAGTGTACGACGAGTTCATCGCAAATCAGAGCACCAGCAAGAACTGAGCGTATCATAGCTGAACTATGACCGCAGACCGCTGCACAAAGCTTTGTGCAGCGGTCTGTTTTTGTGTGCAGGCTGTTTTGTACTGTGTGCGGATGATTCAGGCGCAGCACCCGGCGCTGCACCGCGCTTTGCGAGGCACTTGGAGAAAAGTGTTGACGGCAGCAGGCTTTTTTGTTATACTGTATAAGGTTTATTATGGAGATGTATCGAAGCGGTCGTAACGAGAACGACTCGAAATCTAACTGGCTTTTTGGAAGTGGATTTCCGATTTTGCTAGGTTTCATGCGGGTTTTCCGGCTTCGAGAGCGAACGATTTTCGGTCGTTCTCTCCTAAAATTCTCTCCAAAGTTTTCCCAGAATGCACGGAGCATTCTAAAATTTAATATGTGGAGCATTACTCAAGTGGTCGTAAGAGGTCGCACTCGAAATGCGATAGGCCGGGAGACCGGTGCCAGGGTTCGACTCCCTGATGCTCCGCCAAATCGAATGGGCAGATGAATTTTATTCGTCTGTCCATTCTTTTTTGCCGAAACATCGCCCGTCCACCCTGTCTTTGGGGCGTATGGCATCATGCTGACGCATTGCCATAGCCCAGCCCCTCCATCATCGCCTGTGCAGACGAGAGCTTTCAGAATATCCTGTGCACACTGTGCATACCTGCTTGCTTCGGCAGGGTCAGCCTTTTTCTCAGTCTCTTTGTTTCATGGCAGTCATGGGCCTTGGCATCAAGCAGGGCAAAACCATCACCGTTACGGTTGAGGGTGATGATGAAACTGCCCGGAACGATAGGAGAAGGTCGTTCCGGGCAGTTTTTTGTGTTATGCAATAAAAATGACAGCAACACGCCCGTTGACTCATCTGATTCAAGGCATTATAATCGAAGTATGGCAAAGTTTGTCGAAGAGCAGGAGCGAAAAAAGTATGGATCATAGTCACCACGATCGCACCTACAAAAAGAGCCGCTTTCAGCAGGAGCTGGAGCAGAGCGTCTCCCGTAAGCTGATCTCAAGCCTGCTGCTGGGATGTCTTTTGTTCTGCATTGCAATCGCTGCTGTGAATGCTCTCAACCAGAACGCCCGGCGGGAAGACCATCTGGAGAGTGTCGCCTCCACCTTCCATGAGGTGTACAATAACACGTCAGCCTTTCTGCTGGACGCTGGACACACCGAGCTGTTCCTCTCCGAGCTGCGGAAGGATCAGGACAACCTGCGTTATCTTATCAGCCATTACAACGTCTCGGCTCTTGTGGAGATACAGCTCATCCTTACCGACTCCAAGGGAAAGGTTCGGTTCACGACCTTTTCGGAGGGAGAGATGAATCTCCACCGGCAGGAATTCAACTACATCGCCGTGGACAACGCCTGCCATCTTATGCGGACCGTCTACACCACGGTCTACCACTTCCGAGCCAACAGCTCAGAATACGTTATGATCCATCCGCTCTACCGGGATGGCGAATATCAGGGTGCTGCGGCAGTTTATCTGAATGAGAACGACTGGACAAAACTGTTCAGCCAGTACCAGTACGATGCCATCCTCACCAAACCCAACGGTGATGTCATCGCCTGTTCAAACTCCTCCTTCCTCTCCCAGAAGAACGCTAACAAGTATCTGCCCGCCGATGCGGCGCAGTATGTGCGAGTGAACGGGAACCGCTATCTACGCAGCAGCCGCTCGCTGGAAAACGGCACGGTGTTGGCTTACTCCTTCATCTACTCGCCCACGAATTACAGTTATCTCTTGGTGGGTCTGCTCCTGATCGTACTGCTGGGGCTGAGCTGGGCAGCAATGTTCGCCCGTATCATGCACGCTATGACTGAGCAGATGGTAAAGTCGGTGGACACCCTCGTGCGGGAGATCCGCATCATCCGCAAGGAGGACCCTGATCACATCATCGAGATCGACACCGGCGATGAGATCGAGGAGATCGCCCGTCAGGTCAACAAGATGGTTCGCAGCATTCAAGAGCTGAGCCAGCGCAACATCGCTCTTGCCGAAGTGAACAACCGGATGGAGATGCAGAATCTTCAGGCGCAGATCAATCCCCACTTTATTTATAATACGCTGGACAATATCCGCTATCTTATCCCGACAGACCCCCAGCGAGCCCAGCAGCTGATCGGACGGTTTATCGGCATCCTGCGCTACAGCATCAACAACACAAAGCACAATGTCCCTGTTAAAGATGATCTGAAATATCTGCAGGATTACCTTGTGATCCAGTCCACCCGCTTCGGTGCGAATTTCTCCTACGAGATCGACATCGACGACGCCTGCATGGAGTTCATCATCCCGAAGCTGCTTTTACAGCCCTTGCTGGAAAACAGCATCAAATATGGATTCCAGAAGAAGCCATGCATCCATATAAGGGTACGGGGCTGGCTGGGGGAGGATGCGCTCTATTTCACGGTAGAGGACAACGGCGGAGGCGTGGACGAGACAATGCTGGAACAGCTGCGTGACATCCTGCGCTCGGATGAAGTGAACATCGAGCACAATGGTCTGCAGAACATCAACCGTCGCATCTGGCTGGGCTACGGCGGTGACAGCGGACTGACCATCGACAGCACCGAGGGCAAAGGCTTCACGGTGAAACTCAAGCTCCGGCTGGGAGGAATGTAAACCATGTATCGCGTTCTACTGGTAGAAGATGAAGAGATCATCCGCAAGGGCATTCGCTACTCGGTACCGTGGGAGGAGTGCGGCTGCTCGGTGGTGGGCGAGGCAGAGAATGGGGCAGTAGGTGAAGAAAAGATCGCTGAACTGCAGCCTGACATCGTCATTACCGACATTACCATGCCGGTAAAAAACGGTCTTGAGATGATCGCCGACACCCGAGAGAAATTCAACTATATTGCCATCATCCTGACAGGCTACTCGGAGTTCGAGTACGCCCAGCAGGCTATCCGGAACGGCGTATCGGATTATGTGCTCAAGCCTCTCGACATGGACGAGATGCGTACTGCGCTGGAGAAGGCTGTCCGCCTTGCGGGGGATAACCAGTACCTCCAACAGCGGGAGGACGAGGCAGAGGCCGTCCGCAGCCGGACAGCTCTGCCGCCATTAAGCGAAGATAAGGTCACTGACCCGCTGGTGCTACGCATCGTAGCCTATCTGAAAGAGAATTACCAGAGCAAGATAACACTTGCTGACCTTCAGGAACAGTTCCACTACTCGGAACGGTACATCAACCAGAAGTTTCAAAAAGAGCTTGGCACAACGGTCATTGACTACCTCAACCGCTGCCGTATTCAGAACGCTCTGGAACTCATCCGGAAAGGAAAACTGCCCATCTCCCAAATCGGCTGGGAGTGCGGCATTGGTGAGTACAAATATTTTAACCACGTTTTCAAAAAATACATAGGCTGCTCGGTGCGGGAGTACCAGAGCACCTTGAAATAAGTGTCTATGAAAAAATACCGAACAGCCGCTGTTCGGTATTTTTTCCATTTGTTCTGCAATTTGAGTATTATTTTTGTGCTAGAAGCATTAAAATGGGACTATCGAAAGGTTTCAGGTAAAAAATGGAGGTTTTTACTATGAAAAAGATTTCTCGTCGTTCGTTCCTGATGGCTACCGGTGTTATCGCAGCTTCTGCTGCTCTGAGCGCTTGCGGCGGCTCCTCCGCCAGCACCTCTTCTGCCGGTTCTACCGCTGCTTCCACTGCCGCTTCTGGTTCTGCTGCACAGGGCGGCGGCGACCTCGTGATCTACTCGCCCAACTCTGAGGGCCTGCTGAACGCCACCATTCCTCTGTTTGAGGAGAAATACGGCGTCAACGTCGAGCTGATTCAGGCCGGCACCGGCGAACTGGTCAAGCGTATCCAGTCCGAGAAGAACGATCCCTACGCAGATGTCCTGTTCGGCGGCTCCTGGTCGCTGATGTACACCAACGAGGACCTGTGGGAGCCGTATGTTTCCGCCAACGATGCAAACGTCATCGACGCCTACAAGAACAAGTGCGGCTTCATCACCGGCAATGTGCTGGACGGCAGCGTCCTCATCGTCAACACCGACCTCATCGGTGACATCAAGATCGAGGGCTACGAAGATCTGCTGAACCCGGCCCTGAAGGGTAAAATCGCCACTGCCGACCCCGCCAACTCCTCTTCCGCTTTCGCACACCTGACCAATATGCTGCTTGCAATGGGCGGCTACGAGGACGATAAGGCATGGCAGTACGTCCACGACCTGTTTGAGAATGTGGACGGCAAGATCTGCGAAAGCTCCAGCGGCGTTTACAAGGGAGTTGCCGATGGCGAGTATGTGGTGGGTCTGTCCTATGAGGATCCCTGTGCTCAGCTGGTTCTGGACGGCGCACCTGTCAAGATCGTTTACATGAAGGAAGGTACTGTCTTCCTTCCTGCTTCCGCCACCATCATCAAGGGCGCAAAGAACATGGACAATGCCAAGCTGTTCATTGACTTCATCCTGAGTGAGGAAGTCCAGAACATCTGGGGCAGCACCCTGACCAACCGTCCTGTTATGAAGGACGCTGCCACCAACGATGCCATGACCCCGATGGCAGACATCAATGTCATCGAAGAGGACATTCCCTACGTCAGCGCCCACAAGTCCGAGCTGGTGGACAAGTACACTGAGATCTTCACCGATCTGCAGAGCAAGTAATTCAAAGGGCAGCAGGAGGCTAGTATGAGCAGAATATCAGTCAAAGACGCAGTAAAGCGCTACGGGAATAATACGGTCATCCCGGACCTGAATCTGGAGATCGGAGATGGTGAGCTGTTCACCCTGCTGGGTCCCTCCGGCTGCGGCAAGACCACTCTTCTCCGTATGATCGCAGGCTTCAACTCCATTGAGGGCGGCGACATCTTCTTCAACGAGAAGCGCATCAACGATATGGACCCCAGCAAGCGCAACATCGGCATGGTGTTCCAGAACTATGCCATCTTCCCGAACCTCTCCGTCCGGGACAATGTGGCATTCGGTCTGAAAAACCGCAAGGTGGACAAGGCCGAGATCAAGAAGCGGACGGATGAGTTTCTGAACCTGATGCAGATCATGCAGTATGCCGACCGTATGCCCAACCAGCTTTCCGGCGGTCAGCAGCAGCGTATCGCACTGGCTCGCGCACTGGTTATCTCGCCGGATGTGCTGCTGATGGACGAGCCGCTTTCCAATCTGGACGCAAAGCTCCGTGTCGAGATGCGCAGCGTCATCCGCCACACCCAGAAGAGCGTTGGCATCACCACCGTGTATGTCACCCACGATCAGGAAGAGGCAATGGCCATCAGCGACCGTATCGCCGTTATGAAGGACGGCGTCATCCAGCACGTTGGCACTCCCCGCGACATCTACCAGCGCCCGAAGAATGTCTTCGTTGCCACCTTTATCGGCCGCACCAACATCGTGAATGCCCACGTCAAGGACGGCATCATCACCTTTGCCGACGGCTACCATGAGCACATCGACGCTCTGGACAAGGCTGCCGAGCAGGATGTGCGCTGTTCCATCCGCCCGGAGGAGTTCATTATCTGCAAGGACGGCACCGATGGCATCCACGGCACCGTGCAGGAATGCACCTACCTCGGTCTCAACACCCACTACACCATTGACACCGATCAGGGCGACTCGGTGGAGATCGTAGAGGAGTCCTCCATTGGCGAGGGTCTCAAGAAGGGCGAGAAGGTGCTGCTGAAGGTCAAGAAAGAGAAGATCAACGTCTTTACCAAGGACGGCGGTACCAATCTCATCAGGAGCGACGCTTATGAAAAACAATAATAAGTTCCGTCTTGATGTCTGGGGAGCCATTACGCTGGGGACCATCGCACTCTATGCACTGTTCCTGCTTTACCCGATGGCATACCTGATCCGCCAGTCTGTGCTGGACCCCGACACCGGCAGCTTCACGCTGGCTTATTTCACGAAGTTCTTTTCCAAGAGCTACTATTTCGATACCCTGATCAACAGCTTCAAGGTGTCCATCACAGCGACGGTGCTCTCCATCGCCATTGGCACCCCACTGGCATACCTGTTCACGATTTTTAAGATCAAGGGCAAGTCGGTGCTGAATATCCTCATTGTGGTGGCATCTATGTCGGCTCCCTTCATCGGTGCCTACTCATGGATCCTGCTGCTGGGTCGCAGCGGTGTCATCACCGCCTTCTTCAAAAACCTCGGCATCGCCATCCCGGACATCTACGGCTTCGGCGGCATCGTGCTGGTCATGACGCTCCAGCTGTTCCCGCTGGTGTTCCTCTACGCCAAGGGTGCATTGAAGAATATCGACAACTCCCTCATCGAGGCGGCTGAAAACCTCGGATGCTCTGGCATTGCCTGCTTCTTCAAAGTGGTCGTGCCCCTGATCATGCCCACCCTGCTGGCTGCGGCTCTGCTGGTGTTCATGCGATCCTTTGCAGACTTCGGCACCCCGATGCTGATCGGTGAGGGCTACCGTACCTTCCCTGTTGTCCTTTACACCGAGTTCATCAACGAGGTGGGCGGCAGCGACGGCTTTGCAGCCGCTATCGCCGTCATCGCTATCGTCATCACCACGCTGGTGTTCCTCGTCCAGAAGTACGTTTCCAACAAGAACGCCTTCGCTCTGAACAGTATGCACCCCGTGGAGGAGCGGGAGGCCCGCAAGGGCATCAACGCTCTGGTGCATCTGGTCGTCTACCTTGTAGTGGGCATCGCCATCATGCCGCAGGCCTACGTCATCTACACCTCGTTCAAGAACACGCAGGGTAAGATTTTTGTGGACGGCTACTCGCTGCAGAGCTACCAGACCGCCATCGGCAAGCTGGGTCGCAGCATTCAGAATACCATCATCATCCCCCTGCTGGCACTGGTCGTCATCGTGCTGCTGGCTGTTCTCATCGCTTATCTGGTGGTGCGCCGCCGCAATGCCCTGACCAACGTGGTGGACGTCCTCTCGATGATCCCCTACATCGTGCCCGGCACGGTCCTTGGCATCGCACTGCTCATCGGCTTCAATAAGCCCCCGCTCCTCATCAGCGGCACCATGCTCATCATGGTAGTAGCCCTCATCATCCGGCGTCTGCCCTATACCATCCGCTCGTCGGTGGCTATCCTGCAGCAGATCCCCATGAGCATTGAGGAAGCTGCCATCTCGCTGGGCGCTTCCAAGATGAAGGCATTCTTCCGCATCACGGTTCCCATGATGGCCTCCGGCATCATCTCTGGTGCTATCCTGAGCTGGGTCACCATGATCAGTGAACTGTCCACCGCCATCATCCTGTATACCGGCAAGACCAAGACCCTGACGGTAGCAATCTATACCGAGGTCATCCGCGGCAACTACGGCACTGCAGCCGCATTGTCCACCATTATGACCATCCTCACCGTCATTTCTCTGCTGGCTTTCAGCAAGCTCAATGGCGGCAAGGATATCAGTCTTTAAGTAGTTTCCCCATTCTCCTTCGATCACTGAGTTTCCAAACCGGGCTGTTTCTCAGCAATGCAAATAGCCCCCAACGGAAAAATGAGACAGGCTTCCCGAAAGGTGGGTCGCCTGTCTCATTTTTGTTGTAAGTTGGACGCTTGGGGACTTTAGACCTTTGCAGTCCCGAAAAACCGTGCCGATCCTGTACGGTTTAGAACATTTTGATGACCCACAGGATCAGGATAACAGGAACATCAAACTGCTTTGCGATCTGCAACGTCAGGTCCACCACCGGGCAGCCGTCTGCATCAGTCAAAATGGTCATGCGTGTTCCTCCATCGCCCACTGAAAGGCTTTCGCCGTGCGCAGG
>ENA-OPDG01002279-OPDG01002279.1-human-gut-metagenome-genome-assembly--contig:-NODE-2279-length-10959-cov-1.867938_pt1 | contig 10959 bp, 8 predicted proteins | sample MGYA00241259_ERZ501498 | MGnify/ENA primary metagenome ERZ501498 (study PRJEB25962, sample SAMEA2042582) | human gut metagenome | biome: human gut; feature: human-associated habitat; material: faeces... | reverse complement strand
CGGTATCCCGGAAGCTGAAAAGAGAAAAGAAGTTTCAGAAAAAGACACTCCGAAAGCAATGGCGGATCGCTGATCTGTCCAGACCTGCACCGCTGATCTTAAAGCCGGCTAATTACACAGGCAAACGTCTTGCGGCAAGCGGCTGGCAGAAAGCGGTACGGGCAGATGAAAACAACGACTTTCTCTCTGCTGTGGAAGCTATCAAACGGCATGGCGTGGAGAAAGCTGTGGAAAAAATACAGCCGCATCACCTGAAAGAACGGAATCAGAAAAAGAAAGAGAAACTGAAAAAGAAGCAATCGGACACCCGTCAACGTCTGCAAAAGCGTGAGGACAAGCTGAAAAGCAAGGGTGAACAGGTAAAACGCAGAAAAAAGCCGAAAAAGCAGACCAAAAATTCCTTTGGGGACAGACTGAAAAATGCACTCAGACAGGCTTTTCAATTTATCAAGAACATCTACAATAAGGAAGCAAGAGCCGTTCTGCTCGCCTGCCTTGTTCCGATTCTCATTATTGCCTTAGTGCTGGCATTCATTCTCACGATCTTTTCCGGCATTTTAAGCGGTTCGGGTTTTGTCCTTGGCACATATGCGGCTCAGGACTACGACTTGTCGGAAGCGGAAAAGTATTACACAAAACTTGCCTACGACATGAATGAGAAGATTCTGAAAGTCAGCAGTGATACAGACTGGAAAAACGGTCTTGCTGCTTTCGGAGCAAACAAGCGTAATCTGAAAGACGATCCCGACAATTGGTACTGGGGACGTTCTTCCGTTTATGACTGGGATCCGGTCTATGATTTCGATGTGTACAAGCTGTGGTCGTTCCTGTGTGCCTATTACTATGACTTTGATACAGACAGCAACGGCGACATCAAGTACTGGAGTTATGGAAGTGATACAGAGAACTTGCTGACAGAAATATTCAACGCAGAATATGCGTTTGTCTACTGGTATGACAATAAATCTCGCTGGGAGGAACTTCCCAATTACAACTACTGGGGCGGCGGAAATGCAGAAACCGGCACATATTACAGGGCAGAAGAAAACGCCTTTATCTACAGCGGCAGACCATACAAATATCGTTTCAAACCTATTGCCTATACGTCTGAACTCAGTCAGTATTTTGACAGCGAGGGTTACGTCTGTATCAATGCGGACTACAGAGTGCTGAATCCGAACGATGACTATGCTTTGACAGGATTCATGATTATGGATCACCGCTATTATTCCGGCACAAAAGAACCGTTTTACTTCATCGACAACGATGCACAGAAATTTTTCTTCATGAAGGGCGACACCCGGTACGACCGTTCTTTCTGGGGCTGGAATGGGAATGATGCCTGGTTTCTGGTTTCGCCGACCGATACGCATATCTGGAATGATACCATAAACGATGCCTGTATGTACGGCTATTATGAAAAGTATTACTGGAAAACGGAATGTAACCTCTACTACAACGTCAAGCAAAAGAAAACCTTTGATCAGGTGATCGAAGATAAGCTGAAAAGTCAATCCCACAAGGAAGAACGGCTGGAATACTACAAGCTTCTTGCAGGTCAGGAAAGCGGTTCGGAAACGCTTTATGGAAATCATCAGACACTTCGCAATATGCTTTCCGGCGATACCATTCGGAATTATTCGGTCAAACAGGCGTTTGGCTACGATATGTGGGAATGGAACAAAACCAATCACGGTCTGTATCAGGGAATCAAATATTACTGCAATACCGGTGCAAAGCTTTACGCTCCGTTTGACTGCAAAATCAAGGATGTTGATACTGCCAATCAGAAAATCACCCTGCGAAAAGATGATGTGCAGTATTGGTATGACGGTTCCGGCGGAACAAAGCGAGATACAGAAGTAACGATCGCCAATGCTGTTCTTTTGAATGGCTATTCGGAGGGTGACACGATCCATGAGGGCGAAATGTTTGCACAAACAACCAATACGAATGTCAATTTTCATATTGAGATTGACACGGACGGTTACGGTTGGGACTACATTGACCCAAGACTGGTACTTTACTAAGGAGCATGAAAATGACAAGAAAGGAAACCGCTTTGGATGCTCTCAATAAGAAAATTCCGAAGCTTGAAGAAAAAATCAATCAGGACAAGCAGCTCCTTGAGGAACTGAAAGCCAAGCGAGAAATGCTTGAAGTGGAAGCACTCAAAAAGTTTTTGCATGACAACGGCATGACCACGGAGGAGATTATTGCCAGACTGACGGCGGCTTCTCCTGTGGTGCATGAACAAAAGATTGTGATGGAGGATAGAAAAAATGTGGAACACTAAAAAATCAGTTGCGGCAATATTTTCTGCAATGGCTTTGACTTTGGCAAGTATGGGAAATGCCATTCCTGTATTTGCAGAAGAAGCAGAAACAACGGCAATTACAGGAATGGCAGACGATTCTTCTGCTGCAAACATGGAACTCGATGAAGAAGATATGCAGAAATTGGTTGATGAGATTCAGCACAACAAGGCAGCAATGGAAAACAGCGTTGATAACACAGGACATGACTATTATGCAGATGAGAATTATGACACAGATGGCAATGCTACGCTCATTAAGCATGAAAAGATCATCTATGACAGCGAAGAAATGCAGTTTATTGCTGTCACCACCAAAGACGGCAATGTGTTCTACATCCTGATCAATTATTCTGCGGAGGGTGATGAGGATAATGTATTCTTTCTGAACAAGGTAGACGATTTCGATTTGTATTCTCTGCTCTACGCAGGCAACGAAGGAGAAGAAGAAAAAGACCCTGCGGAACAGGCAAAGAAATATGCCGATGCAGCCACCAACGGCGGTGTGACGGCTGATGTTTCTGAACGTTCAGAAGAAACCACTGGCGAAACGGAACGTGCAGAAGAAAAATCTACCACCAAACAGCCTTCGTCTATGAACAGCAATGCACTCATTCTTGTTGGAGTCGGTGTACTGGCTGTGATCGGCGGTGCTGTTCTTGTGCTGAAAAAGGGCAAATTCGGCAAGAAGAAAAATACCAGTGCTGAGGATTTCGAGGAAGATTATGACGATGACTATGGCAGTGTGACAGATGAGGACGATGAAGCATGAAGGTACTGAGCCTTTTTGACGGAATCTCCTGCGGAATGGTGGCGCTGGAACGTGCAGGCATTCCCGTGGAAGCCTATGATGCCTTTGAGATCGACCAGTACGCCGTGAAGGTATCCGAAAAGAACTATCCACAGATCAGACATCATGGAAATGTGTTTGAGGGTGATTTCAGAAATTTCAATGGATATGATTTGCTTTTGGGTGGTTCACCCTGTACATACTGGTCTATCGCAAAGCAAGGCAGAGAAACTACAAGCAACGGTGAAGGCTTCAAACTTTTCAGCGAATATGTGAGAGCCTTACAGGAATCAGAGTGTCGTTACTTTCTCTATGAGAATAACCATTCCATTCATCAGAACATCAAGGACGAAATTTCAAAACATCTCGGTGTTGAACCGATCGTGATCAATTCTGCACTTGTTTCCGGACAGCATCGAAAACGATGTTACTGGACAAACATCCCCCACATTACACAACCAACAGACAAAGGCATTTTGTTGCAGGACGTACTGGAAAGCGGTGTGTCCTGGCAGGAAAAAAGCTACTGTGTTACAGCCAGCTATCAGGGAGCGGCATTTCACAACACCATGGAACGAAAACAGCGTACCATGGTGGCTGTTCCCGTGGCAACGGTAAACGGCAAATCTCATACCATTCCTGCCACTTACTACAAGGCAGGAACAGATCTTTTCCCGGTATACCGTGCAGAAAACAGCCGTCAGAAAATTGCTGTGCCGATTCGCATTGGTCAGATCGGCAAAGGCGGTCAGGGACAGCGAATCTATTCAGTTCGTGGGAAATCCGTCACCATGACTGCCAACGGCGGCGGTATGGGTGCAAAGACAGGACTTTACAAGATCGATCTGCCGGACGGTGATTATATCATCCGTAAATTGACACCTGTGGAAGCAGAACGTTTACAAACATTGCCTGACAACTACACCGCAGGAATCAGCAATACACAGCGGTACAAGTGTATCGGCAATGGCTGGACGGTGGACGTGATTGCACATATTCTGGGAGGATTGAAAAATGTCTGAGGCGTTTGCATCTTCTCTGGATACCAAGAATTTTGCCATTATTGACGGTTATGCAAAGGCAGTCAGCGTTCTTTCCCGTTCCCATACACCGCTTTGCAGTATCAGCGGAGGCAGTGACAGCGATATTGTCCTTGACGTGATACAGAATGTCGATGAAAAAAAGAAAGTCCGCTACTTCTGGATTGATACCGGACTGGAATACCGTGCTACAAAAGAACACCTCGACGATCTGGAAAAGAAGTATGGTATCGAAATCGAACGTATCAAGGCTTGCAAGCCAATTCCAGTCTGCTGTAAGGAATACGGTCAGCCCTTTCTCTCCAAATACGTCAGCGAACAGATCATGCGGTTACAGCAGCATGGATTCCAATGGGAGGACAAACCCTTGCCGGAATTGTTGGAGCAATATCCGAACTGCAAGATTGCCCTGCAATGGTGGTGCAATGCCTATTACTCCCCGGAAAACGGTGTTGTAAAAATGAGCCGCTTCTCTATTGGCAGAAACAGGTGGCTGAAAGAGTTTATGATGGCAAATCCGCCGGATTTCAAAATCTCTAACAAATGCTGTGAGTATGCCAAGAAAAAGCCTGCAAAGCTTCTGATTCAAAAATACGATGCAGACCTTGAAATTATCGGTGTGCGAAAGGCAGAGGGCGGAATTCGCTCTGCCAGCTACAAGACGTGTTTTTCCGAAAGCAAATCCAAAGGCTGCAACTCCTATCGCCCGGTATTCTGGTACACGGACAGCGACAAGAGAGCATATGAGGAGTTCTATGAGATACGTCACTCCCGATGTTATACCGAATATGGACTGAAACGCACGGGCTGTGTCGGCTGTCCATACAATCCCAGAGTGACAGAAGAACTGGAGATCATCCGAAAACATGAACCAAAGCTGTACACTGCAGCACAGAATATATTCGGAGATTCTTATGCGTATACCCGCAAATACCGAGCGTTTCAGAAAATGATGAAAAAGAAAATAAGTTGGATTACTCCAGATTATTATATCGATGTAGACTTGCCGATTGTTGACAGGTTAAGCCAAATTTTCACTATAAAGTGGATGATAGTAATTAGCCGTAATGCTTCTATTATCGATAATAAGAAATTTGTGGAGCATAGATTGACACATAAGTCCAATCTTCTTATATCATTTACAAAACTGGAATGTCGATCTGTTTCCCCAAAAATATGGAAAAGTTATTATAGAATTGTAGAAGAAGCCAAGACTTTTAATCCAGATATTTACTATATAAGTTTGTATGGTATGCCTCACGCCCTTTTATTCTATAAATTCTTTTTACCGAAAGATAAATGTGTAGCTGCTTGCCATAATGTGACGACTCCCCAAGGAGCTAAATGGGAGAAAATAGCTAAGATATATACATCTTGTTGGCTCACCTATTTCAAAAACATACAGGTTTTTTCAAAAGGGCAATATAACAAATTGGTTTCCCTCTATAGTGGGAAAAATGTATTAATGGCTCCATTGGCCTTGAAAGACTATGGAGAGCCAAAAGAAATGCCGGACAAATTGCACACTTATCCTATACGCTTTTTATTTTTTGGAAATATCCTTGAATATAAAAGGGTGGATTTGCTGATAGAGGCAGCAAATAAATTGGTGCGGAAAGGATATTCAAATTTTAAAGTGAGAATTGCCGGTGCTTGCCAAGAGTGGGAAAAATATCAGGATTTGATAGAACATCCCGAATATTTTGAATTATATATCAGACGTATTCCGAATGAAGATGTCGCAGACTTGTTTGCAGACAGCCATTATTTTGTTATGCCTTATCAAGACATTGCACAAAGCGGTGCCATCACAGTTGCTTTCAGGTATAATTTGCCTACAATCACTTCTAATATTGAGCAGTTTAAAGAATTTGTAACGGACAACGAAACTGGACTTACATTTGAAAGTAAAAACTCGGATGCATTAGCCACGGTCATGCAATATGCAATAGATCATCATGTAAATATTTATCGCAGTTTGTGTGATAAACAAAAAGAGTTTGTGCATAGAGAATTTTCTATAGAATCTATCGTCAAAAAATACGTTGATTATTTTAATAGATTATGAGTTGGCCTGTTTTAGCAAATGAAAGGAATTGTACGGCATGTTGTGCATGTGTTGCAACTTGTAAAAAAAAAGCTTTAAAAAAGATATTGCAAAATGACGGTCACTATTATATAGCCATAGACCCAAATAGATGTGTTCAATGTGGAGCTTGTGAAAAAGTCTGCCCCATTATAAACGGGAAAGACTATGGAAACAATGATTTTTTAGCCACAGTTCCATATAAAGGTTGGAGTAATTTAGCGAGCTATAGAACGAATGGAACTTCTGGTGGTATTTTCGGAGCGGTTGCCTATGATTTCGTCAAGAGTGGCGGAATTGTTATAGGAGCTGCATTACTACAAAATGAGTGCAAACACATTGTTGTTGAAAGGATTGAGGATATATCTAGATTGCAAGGTTCAAAATATATGTATAGTGACCAAAGTGGAATTTATGATGTTATTAAAGAAAAGCTAAAGGAAGGGAAACGGGTTTTATATTCTGGTCTACCATGTAATGTAGCTGGAATCTTGTCGTTCTTTTCCAATCATCCGAAAAAAGATAATTTATATACTATAGATTTAGTTTGTGGTGGAATCCCATCCACCTTGTTGCAAAATTGTTTCTTTAAAATTTACCCCAATAGCCAGATTTTATCATTTCGGGAAAAACAGCAATACAGTTTAACTTATTTGCATAATGAGGAGAAGGAATGTGCTGGTTATAGGAATCCGCTAATATCTGGGTTCTTATCCGGTTTAACTAACCGCTATTCCTGTTATCATTGTAAGTTTGCTTATTTGCATAGAAATAGCGATTTGACTTTAGGCGATTATTGGCAAAAGGACGTAGAAAATCAGCAACCTGCTTCACTTATTTTAGTTCATTCCAATAAAGGGAAAGAATTGGTAGCAAGTGAGAATATACATATAGAAAAAGCTGAATGGAAAGATTTCTTGCCTTATAACCCGAAAATTGCAGTTTGTGACATTGAATGGGATAAAAGATGGGAGCGAAAGAACTTATCATACATATATCATAAAGTCCCAACTTACATATTCAATGTCATATATGCATCTATGTTCAAAAAATATGATGCTTTTGCCATTGTGTATTTAGTATATAAAAAGATGCGTTATTTCCTTGAAAAACGAAGAAGGCATTTATTTGTCATGGATATTTTAAAAAATATATACCAACATAGGAATCAATGAAAATTCTCGTCATTACTTTCTCCCGTGGCTTGAATCCGGGAACTTTTATGCAGGGTGAGAACCGGGCTTTTGAAAATCTTTCCCAATGCAGAAATCAACTACCTTAGTTTCCCCGACTTCAAATGGGACAAGGGGAAGCGTGGAAAGAAAGATTTTATTGGGCACGTTCTGCTTCAAAAGGCATTTGCGGCTTACCGCTTGTTGAAATACAGAAAACTGGAGCAACAAGTATTTTCCTATACGCCTACGATAGACTTATTTGATTATGACATAGACAAAGCAAAATCTATCTTGCGGAAATATGATTTGGTTGTAGTAGGAAGTGATACTATTTTGGAAAAGGTAACAGGTGGTAGCCAACAATTGGGCTTAAACTGGGGTTCCAGTGAATTGTGTAATGCCCCACATGTCTTTTTCGCAGCCAGTGCGTCACCTGCCAACTTCGCTAACGACAAATCTCTGTTGGAAAGATTGAAACTTATAGCCGATAAGTTTATTTATATCGGATTGCGTGATGGGTTGACAGTAGACTTGTTTACGAATAAAATGAGAGTGAATACCCCTGTATATAAACAACCTGATCCTTCTTATTATTTGGACATCAATGAATTTCAATTACCCGAATTTTATGTCCGCAAGCTGAAAGGAAAGAAAATAGCCTTTTATAATTTCAGTCCCAATTTCCCTTACCGTAAAGAACTGGCTGATTTAATAAGAAGAAAAGGTTATACAGTTGCATCGTCTGTTTACAATCCATATGCCGATATTCGAATAGACACAATTGGGCCGAAAGAATGGGCGGGTATATTCAGGTATTGCGACATCATCATAACGGAACGTTTTCATGACTCTTTGTTTGCATTGCGTAATTGTAAACCTGTAATCGCTATTGATTGGGAGAAAGACCGATTCTCGTCTACAGGAGATTCTAAGACATATAGAATTTTGAAAGATTATAATCAGCAGAACTATCATTTTATCTTGGAGGATAAGAATCAACTCGCTTCTATTATAGATAAAATACCTCAACTAATGTCGGATTTTGATACGGCACGTATTATTCGGAAAAATGAAGAATATGTAACACTGGCGATGAACCTATTAAAGGTCATCAAACAGAATTATGATGAGTTTTTGAGACTGCATTAATATTTCATTTTTGAATATTATGAATATCTATTTTTTTATCCAAGACATATCCTTAACAGGCGGAACAGAAAGGGTGACTGTCAATTTATCCAATTTGTTTGTCTGTAAGGGACATAAAGTAACTATTATTTCTTTCAACAGAGGGAAAGAAAAGGTTACTTACCAGCCTGTGACAGAAGTCGGAATCGTTTATTTATCGAATGAACCCTATCCTATAGATAGCGGATATATAGCTCGATTACGTTCTTTTTATCATAGCATAAAGGCATTAAAACATTTTTTTAGGTCACAAATAAACAAGAATGAAGAGAATGTCTTTATCAGCCAGAATTTTTTTGCCAATACTTTGTTATGGTTGGCAGGAGAATCTAAAGATGTATTAGGATGTGAACATTTCAAGTATGACTTGTATCCGAAACCAGTCAGGGCTTTAAGATGCTTTGTTTATTCTTTCTTTAAAAAGATAATCGTATTGACAGATAAAGACCAGACGAAATTCTGCAAACATCTTTCGCAAAATAAGGTAGTTACTATCCCTAATATGGCAATCGCTAAAGAAGATTTTAAACTGGATTTAACTAGTAAAACCATCATTGCTGTAGGACGTCTGCATCCTCAAAAAGGATTTGATATGCTGATATCTGCAGCAAAAGACGTGTTTGATAAGTATCCGGATTGGCATTTGAACATATTCGGAGAAGGAGAATTGAAAGATGCATTACAGTCGCAGATTCAAACTCTCGGCCTGCAAAGGAACATATTTTTAAAGGGATATACGGATAATATAAATGGGGAGTTTGCAAAGAGTGCCTTTTTTGTATTATCGTCCAGATATGAAGGTTTCCCCATGGTTTTAGTGGAAGCGATGAGTTTGGGAATGCCTTCTGTAGCATTCGATTGTCCAGAAGGTCCCGCACAATTGTTGGCAGAAGGAGGCGGCATTTTAGTTGAAAAAGAAAATATTTCCAAATTGTCTGAAGCCATGGTTTATATGATAGAACATCCTGATTTCAGACAAAAGTGCTCTAAACATAGAGAGTTCATAAAAGAGCATTTATCTCCGAAAGTTATCTATGAAAAATGGAGATATGTTTTTGAATCTAAATGAAAAATGCTATGAATAATGATAGTCAAGTTATTGTATCTAAAAAAGAACGTTTACATTGGTTGGATTATTCCAAAACCATAGGGATGTACTTAGTCGTATTAGGGCATGTTAAAGACAACACGCTGTTATTAAAGGGAATTATTTACTCATTCCACATGCCTCTTTTCTTCTTCCTATCAGGCTTTTTACATAAATTAAGAATTGGGGGGTAAGTTTTGTGTTTCACTTGTAAAACAATTAGTGATTCCATTCTTCATCTTCAATGGGTTGACTTTGCTGACGAAAATTAAGGATATACAGACAAATGGATTGATAGTAACGGTATATGACTTTTTAAAAGATTTTTTCGAAAGCACATTCTTAGGGGACTTTCCTGTTGGTCCGACTTGGTTTATCTTAAGCCTGATATGGATGAAAATCATTATGTTCTTACTCTTGAAAATCAGAGAAGATTTCTTGTCTTTACTTATTATAGAAATAATATGGATTACAGCACTGACATTGTATTACACATTGGACTTTCCGCAAATACCTAATTATTTTCATTTGGGCAGTTCGTTGCTTGGTTTTCCTTTTTACCTTGCTGGATTTCTGCTAAAATTAAAGTACAAAGAGACAGTAGCTTGGATAAAACGCAAACGTTGGACAATCGGTCTGATCTTTGTATTTTATATAATCGGTTTTCTTTTCAATGGCTTTGCTTCATTAGAAGGCTGTAAAGTAGGGAATTATATTCTATTAATGTATCTCACCGGACTGTGTGGAACTCTATTGACAATCGTCTCAACCCATTTATTGAAACGTCCGAACAAGTGGGTTTATGTGCTTAGTTGCGGTATGATTGTTATATTGTGTACACACGGTTTCATACTGAATATGACTATTAATAAGTTCCCGATTTTTGAACTTTATTCTTGGGCTTGGTACATTTATGCCGTTATAAGTTGTATCATAATTATGATAATAGAAATTCCTATCATTCTATTTTGTTCACGCTATTTTAAGTGGGCAATGGGTGGAAGGAAGATATTTTAATTGAAAGTATTCATCATGCGAATCAATTATCTAAACAGTTTACGTTTATTGGCAACTCTAAGTGTTGTCTTTTTACATACCAGTGCCAGATTACTTGATGCGAGAGAAATCACAAATCTTGATACTCAATTTGGGTTATCATGTTATAAATATACCATGCAATTCGGTGTCCCTGTCTTTATCATGATTTCGGGCGCCTTATTCTTAAACCCATCTAAAGAAGTTGGTTTTGGCTTGTTTGGGCGTAAATATGTGAAAAGAA
>ENA-OPDG01002264-OPDG01002264.1-human-gut-metagenome-genome-assembly--contig:-NODE-2264-length-11013-cov-6.108323_pt1 | contig 11013 bp, 7 predicted proteins | sample MGYA00241259_ERZ501498 | MGnify/ENA primary metagenome ERZ501498 (study PRJEB25962, sample SAMEA2042582) | human gut metagenome | biome: human gut; feature: human-associated habitat; material: faeces... | reverse complement strand
CCCGCCACGCCCCGTCATGCCAGCCGTAGCCGGACAGGTCATAGACCTTGCTGTCGGAGCCGGGGCGGGTCTGGGCGTGGAAGGCGAAGGGATCTGCCTTCCATACCGTGCGGCCGTCCGCACCGGTGACGATGTACTTATAGCTGTCGTATACGGCAGCGGTGTCCACCGTCAGCGACCACACGCCGTCCTCGTCGCGGTGCATAGCCGCGCCCTGCCAGTCGTTGAAGTCACCGGCCAGCGCCACACACCGGGCGTGGGGCGCCCAGACGCGGAACGTATAACCTTGCGCGGCGGGATGCGCGCCCAGATATGTATACGCGCTGTCCCAGCTTCCGCCGCGGTACAGCTCCATCTCCTTGGTCATGCTCTCTCTCCTTTGCAGCACCATACCACATCCGCTGCGCCGATGGCGGCGAAACAGGGCGGCAGGCATCTGTACTTATGTCTGTATTGTATCCTCTTTGTGTTTCTCCGTCAATAAACACCGCCCGGCTTTTGGCAAAATCCGTTACCGGTAACGGATCTTGCCAAAAAGCGCGAAAGGGAGCGCGGCCCGCGGGCCGCGTCTCCCTCGTATCCTATTCCTCCTCCGGCTGGTGCTGCGCGGCGGTACCGCCCAGCCCGAAGTCGTCTGCCGCGCTGGACGTATCCCGGCGCAGCATGGTCTCCATCACCCGGATATCGCTGTCGATGTCCATGGCGTCGGTGCGGTACAGCTCATCCAGCTGATGCTCAAAGCCCGCCACGATGCTGTCCATGGTGGCCTCGATGCGGCTCTTGGCCTGCGACAGGTTCTCGCCGCTGACCCCCGCCTCCTCAAAGGCCGCGTAGTTCTCCAGCAGCTTCAGGGTGGTGGGCAGGTAGTAGTTCAGGAACGTGCCGGCGGCGTTCTTCTTGGCCGGTGTGTCCTCGATGGCCTTGAAGATACGGCCCGACACCTGCTCGATCCGGTCGATCTTGGCGCTCAACGCCTCGTCGGCGATGCGGTCGTTCAGCTCCCGGATCTGCCGCAGCGTACCGGCGTAGCCCTCGGACGCCTGAGGCGGCACCGCCGGTTCAGGCGTCTGCTGAGGCTGCCGGGTCTTGTCGAAATACGCGGTGGCGGCCGCCTGCGACCGGAACAGCATACCGCTGCCCAGATCGATGTAGGCCTCGTCGCCCCACATGCCCTTTTCCAGCATCAGGTTGACGTCCTTTTCCACCCGCTTCCGGGACACATCGGCGGCTCTTGCCAGATAATCCAGCGGCACAGCAGGCTTCTTCCCCGCCGTGCGGAGATAGGTGGCGAACCGCCGCTGGCGGCGCTTCATGGCGCCGCTGCCCAGCAGCAGCGACACGCCGCCGGCCATCATGCCCATGGGATAGAACACCTGCCGCAGCAGGTCCATCCAGTCATGCCATTTGATGGCGTAGCGCAGTTCAAAGTAGTCCACCTGCTGCACCAGAAAAAACGCGCCCAGAATACCCACCACCGCGCCGATGATCTTCATGGTCTTGGCGCCCTTGTCGGTGTAATCCGGGGTGCGGGTCACCTGCTCCACGGCGCTGCGGGCCTTTTCTGCCTGGGGCGAGGCCTCCGTCACCCGCTGGGATGTGCGCTGCCCGCTCTGCCCCGCTGTCCGGCGGGCATTCTTCCTTTTGTTGCCGCTCTCGCTGAGCTTGATGAGCAGCAGGATCAGGCCGATCGGCCACGCCACGGTAAACATGACGGCGATGAAGATCCACGAGCCGATGTCGCTGTCTTTTTTTGGCGGCTGCGGCTGCCGGAGGCCGTTGTCATTGTCGTATTCGTATGCCATCAGGACTTGAACCCCTTTCCCTGCAGCTTCCGCTTGTTGCCCTTCTCGTCCACGATATAAGTGTTGTCCAGCTCCCGCCGGAGGTTGCCCATGACCGCGTCCAGATACTCCTGCCGCAGCACCTCCCGCTCCTTCTGCTCCTCCTCGGTGAGGCCCTCGGCCTTGGCCTTATGGGCCAGCTCGTTGATACGGTCGATCTTCTTCTGATCCATACAAATTCTCCCTTATACAAAGCGCCGGATGACCACGGGGAGCCGTCCCTTTTTTGTCGGGCCGCCCACGCTGTCCAGCACGCATTTTCCCAAACCGCGGCAGGTGATGGTATCCCCCGCCGCCACCGGCTTATCCGGCTTCTGGCACACCGTCCAGTTCACCTGCACCGCGCCCTTTTCCACGGCCTCCGCCGCACGCCCACGGCTGAGGGAAAAGCCCGCCGCCAGCACGTTGTCCAGCCGCAGGGAGGACACGGTATCCCGGAGCTCTCGGCACGCCTGCGCCGGGATCTCCAGCTCCTCCGGCGGCAGGGGCGCGGTCTTCAGCCTCACCCGGCCCGCCGACTCCCACGCCGACAGCAGGAATTCCGCCGTTTTCGGCAGTGTCAGCACCTGACACCGATCCTCTGTCACCAGTATATCGCCGATGGTGCCTCGGGTCAATCCCAGACCCATAAGGCTGCCCAAAAAATCCCGGTGGGTCAGGGGCTCACCGCCGTACCATGTGGCAGCCACCGCCGCCACAGCGTCCGCGTCCGGTGTCTCCGCCCAGTCCGGCAGGAAGAACAGCCGCTGCCGCTCCGCGCCGTCGTAGCCGCCGAAGAACACATAGCCGTCGTGTACGCCCAGCGCGCCCAACAGCCGCTGTGCCGCCGCCTGCTCCTGCGGCGAGAGGAAATCCGTGGCTGTCGGTATGCTGCGCAGGCGGCACTGCTCCCATTTATCCCACACGCGGCCCAGCAGCAGGCGCTCGTCCTCGTCCCGGGCGGCACGATCCAGCAGCTCACGTCTGTCCATAGCTGCCTCCCAGATCCTGCGTGCGGTACAGCTTGGCGTAGGCGCCGTTCAGCGCCAGCAGCTGCCGGTGGCTGCCCTCCTCGGCGATACGGCCGTTCTGGATGACCAGAATACGATCCGCCGCCCGGATGGTGGACAGCCGGTGGGCAATGATGAGGGTGGTACGCCCCCGGGACAGCTCATCAAATGCCCCCTGTATCTTCGCCTCCGTCACGCTGTCCAGTGCAGAGGTGGCCTCGTCCAGAATGAGGATGGGCGGGTCCTTCAGGAAGATGCGGGCAATGGATACCCGCTGCTTCTGACCGCCGGACAGCAGCGTACCACGCTCGCCCACATAGGTGTCAAAGCCGTCGGGCATGGCCATGATATCGTCGTAGATCTCCGCCCGCTTGGCCGCGGCCTCCACCTCCTCGTCGGAGGCGTCAGGCCGCCCGTAGCGGATATTCTCCCGGATGGTGTCGGCAAACAGGAACACGTCCTGCTGCACGATGCCGATGGCGCGGCGCAGCGAGCTCTGGGTCACCTGCCGCACATCCAGCCCGTCTATGCGGATGCTGCCCTCGTCCACATCGTAGAACCGGGGCAGCAGCTGGCACAGGGTACTCTTGCCGCCGCCGGACGGCCCCACCAGCGCCACCGTCTCCCCGGCGGGGATGGACAGGGACACATCGTGGAGCACCTCCGTCTCATCGGTGTAGGCGAAGGACACATGATCCACGTCCACGGCGCCCTGCACCTCCGTCAGCTCCACGGCGTCAGGGGCGTCCTGAATGGTGGGCTCCGTGCGCATCAGCTCGGCAAAGCGGTTCAGTCCCGCAAAGCCGTTGGAGAACATCTCCGCAAAGTTCGCCAGCTTTCGGATGGGGCTGACGAAGGACGTGACGTACAGGGAGAAGGTGATGAGATCCACATAGTCCATGCGCTCCCGCATGATGAGCCAGCCGCCCACGGCGATCACCGCCACCGGCAGGATGTTGGTGAAAAACTCCATGACGGCAGTGAAAAAGCCCATCTCCTTGTGGAAGCCGCGCTTGGCGGTCTTGAACACCTCGTTGGCCTCGTCGAACCGCTCCTGCTGGGCGTCCTCATTGGCGAAGGCCTTGGTGGTACGGACGCCGGACAGGCCGGACTCGATGGCGGCGTTAATGGTGCCGGTCTTCTGCTTGGCGGCGCGGGAGGCGGCGCTCATCTGTTTCCGGCGGCGCAGCGCTGCCAGCAGCAGCACCGGCAGCATCACCAGCAGCACCAGCGCCAGCTCCCAGCGGATGCAGAACATCACGATCAGCGCGCCCACGATGGTCACAAGGGAGATAAACAGATCCTCCGGCCCGTGGTGCGCCAGCTCTGTCACCTCGAACAGGTCGCTGGTCAGGCGGCTCATCAGCTGGCCGGTACGGTTCTTGTCGTAGAAGTCAAAGCCCAGCTCCTGCATATGGTGGTACAGGTCACGGCGGATATCCGCCTCCACCCGGATGCCGAAGGTGTGGCCCCAGTAGGCCACCACGAAGTACAGCCCCGAGCGCAGCACATAGGCCGCCACCACCAGCGCCATCACGACGAAGAACACCCGGAACTGCTTTTCCGGCAGCCAGGTGTACAGCGCGGTGCGGGACACCAGCGGAAACGCCAGATCCACCACGGCGATAAGGAACGCGCAGGTCATATCCAGTGCGAACAGGCGCCGGTGGGGCTTGAAATAGGACAGGAATATCCGCAGCAGACCGCGGTTTTGGAAATCTTTCGTTGTCATGGCCATCCTCGCTCAGCATTGTATATTTGGCTGATTATTGTACCACATTTTCCCCGTTTTTGCAAGAGCGGACGCCGCGCCGCCCGTGTTTTGCCGCGCAAATCGTCCCATAAAAGCCGATCCCCCTTTACAAACAGGCATTTTTTGATATAATAGTACGGCTAAGGAATTTTTCAAGCGGAGGAAACGATATATGGCAGTCATCGAATACGACGAGTATAAGCAGAAGCTGCTGGCGCTGGAGCCCACGCTGGGTGAGCTGGAAAAGGCGCTGGGCATCCCCAAGGCTCGGGAGGAGCTGGCCGAGCTCCAGAAGGAGACGGAGCAGGAGGGCTTCTGGAACGATCTGGAGCGCAGCCAGCAGGTGAGCCGTCAGGTCAAGCGTCTGGAGAACAAGATCAAAAAGCACGACAAGCTGGTGTCCGAGTGGGAGGATACCCTGACCCTGTGCGAAATGGCGCAGGAGGAGGACGATCCCTCCCAGCTGGACGACGTGGTGGAGGGCTACAACACACTGGAAAAGGAGATCAGCGAGCGCCGTCTGGCCGCCCTGCTGTCCGGTGAGTATGACGGCAACAACGCCATCCTCACCTTCCACGCCGGCGCCGGCGGCACCGAGGCACAGGACTGGACGGAGATGCTGTACCGGATGTACACCCGCTGGGCCGAGCGCCACGGCTACACCTATCAGCTTATGGACTACGAGGCCGGTGACGAGGCGGGCATCAAGTCCGCCACCATCCTCATCGAGGGCGAAAACGCCTACGGCTATCTGAAGAGCGAGAATGGCGTCCACCGTCTGGTGCGCGTCAGCCCCTTCGACGCCAATGCCCGCCGCCAGACCAGCTTTGCCGCGCTGGAGGTCATGCCGGAGCTGGAGGATGACAGCGAGATCGAGATCCGGCCCGAGGACATTGAGATGCAGGCCTGCCGCTCCTCCGGCGCAGGCGGCCAGCACATCAACAAGACCTCCTCTGCCGTCCGTCTGACCCACCTGCCCACCGGCATCGTGGTGTTCTGCCAGACGGAGCGCAGCCAGTTCCAGAACCGTGACAACGCCATGAAGATGCTGCGCGCCAAGCTGGCGGAGCTGAAGCTCCAGCAGCACGCTGAGAAGATCAGCGACCTGAAGGGCGTCCAGATGAAGATCGAGTGGGGCAGCCAGATCCGCTCCTATGTGTTCATGCCCTACACGCTGGCCAAGGATACCCGTACCGGCTACGAGATGGGCAACATCCAGGCCGTGATGGACGGCGATATCGACGGCTTTATCAACGCTTACCTGACCGCCGCCGCCAACGGCGAGATCAAGAAGTAATTTGTCCAAAAGCAGCAGATCACCCCGCGTATCAACTACGCAGGGTGATCTTTTTCTCGTATTATACGTTTTGTTGTCATTTTTCGTCGCATGGAGGAGGGCTTCCGCCCGGAACATTTCGCACCCTGCACATTGCGCGTGCCTGTAGATCCAAAGCCGCCCAAAATGTAGAACGGCTCTGCGCTGATTCCCGCTGCCATCGAGGATGTAAAATGCAGGCGTACGCATCGGCGCATTTCAGAGCAAAAGCGGCAGCGCTCAGAGAAATACGTCGATTCCACATTTCAGACGGATCGGAACGCACTGGCCAGCGGCAAGAGGAAATCCAAAAACCATGGGTTTTTGGCGGCGTTCTTTCCCCCATTTCTTTTGCTGCTGAAAGAAATGGGGCCGCCGGAGGCGTGGCGCAGGAAGCGCATGGAGGAGGGCTTCCGCCCCTACAAGAGCCGCATTTCACGCACAGCATAAAAAACAGAGCCGCATGAGCGGCTCTGTTTTTTATGCGTTTTCAGGCGTGCTTCAGCACTTCTCGAACACCACTGCGGTGCCCATGCCGCCGCCGATGCACAGGGTCGCCAGACCCTTCTTGGCCTCGGGACGCTTCTGCATCTCGTGCAGCAGAGTGACGATGATACGCGCACCGGACGCGCCCACGGGATGACCCAGCGCGATAGCGCCGCCGTTGACATTGACCTTGCTCATGTCAAAGTGCAGCTCGCGGGCCACAGCGATGGACTGCGCGGCAAAGGCCTCGTTGGCTTCCACCAGATCGATGTCGTCGATGGTCACGCCGGCCTTCTTCATGGCGTTGCGGGAAGCCACCACGGGGCCGACGCCCATGATCTTGGGATCCACGCCGCCCTGACCCCAGCCGATCAGCTTGGCCATGGGCTTCAGACCGTACTTCTCCACAGCCTCGCCGGAGGCCAGCACGATGGCGGCAGCGCCGTCGTTGATGCCGGAGGCGTTAGCGGCAGTGACACGCTGGGTGCCCTTATCGGCAGCATCCTGTGCGCCGGTGACCTCGAAGGTATGTACCACCTGAGGATTGGGGGACTCGGGACCCACGGGGAACGCGCCCTTCAGCTTGGCGATGCTGTCAGCGGTGACGCCGGCCTTGGGATACTCATCCTTGGCGAAGGGAACCATGTCCTTCTTGACCTTGACCATCACGGGGACGATCTCATCATCGAAGCGGCCGGATGCCTGTGCGGCCTCTGCCTTCTGCTGGGAGGCGGCGGCGAACTCGTCCTGCTCGCGGCGGGTGATGCCCCAGATATCATTGATGTTCTCGGCGGTGGTACCCATGTGGTAGTTGTTATAGGCGTCCCACAGACCGTCCTTGATCATGGTGTCCACCAGCTTCTTGTCGCCCATACGAGCGCCCCAGCGGGCGTCCATGGAGGCAAAGGGAGCGGCGCTCATGTTCTCGGTACCGCCGCAGACCACGATGTCGGAGTCACCGGCCAGGATGGAACGGGCACCCTCGATGACGGACTTCATACCGGAGCCGCAGACCATGCCGACGGTGTAGGCAGGCACGGAATAGGGGATGCCGGCCTTGATAGAAACCTGACGCGCCACGTTCTGACCCTGAGCAGAGGTCAGGATGCAGCCGAACATCAGCTCATCCACGTTCTCAGGTGCAATGTTGGCGCGCTTTAGAGCCTCCTTGACCACCACAGCGCCCATGTCGGCAGCGGGGGTGTTCTTCAGGGAGCCGCCAAAGGAACCGATCGCGGTTCTGCAGCAGTTGACAACATACAGGTCTTTCATGAAAGTTACCTCCTATAAAGATTAAGCTCATTATACCGCTTTGTATAACGAATGTCTATGCTCATGATAGTCAACTTTTTAACAATAGTCAACGGTCAATTTGAAGTTTGTTAAAAAATCGTCAAAAGGTGCATGGCAGCCCCGTCCTTTCCGTCATTTTGACGGATAGGCACTTTACTTTTCGGTCGGCTGCACGGTCTGCGTCAGCTGGCTGCGCAGCTGCGTCAGCGTCTGGTAGAACGCGCTGGTGTCGATAGAGGCGTACAGCTCCTCGTTATAGACCACGTTGGCCTCGCTGCGCCGCGCCTGCAGCAGGGCATTGAAATACGCAGGCAGCACCGCGGACAGATCCGTCTCCTCCCGCAGGAAGATGTAGTAGCCCTCGTCCACGGCGATCACATCCGACACCTCGTTGGCGGCCAGCGCCATGGCCGCCTCGCAGACGGGGTCGCCCTCCGTCATGGTGAAGGTGATGCTGTCCTTCTGATCCACGCCCCGCTCCTGACAGATAGCGGCGTGCTCGGCGATCTTATCCTCCGCGTCCTGCATCCGCTTGAGGTAGCCGTTGGCCTCCTCCTCGGCGCCGTCACCGGCGGGTACAAAGATGGCGCGGCCCGTCAGATAGCCGTTGTCCGCCGCGTACTGCGCCAGCGCCGCCCCGTCGGGATACAGGGCGCTGCCCTCGGTGCTGAATTCCGTCTCCAGCCGCTGGTACAGGAACGCCGTCTCCGAAATACGGTCATAGGCCTCCTCCGCGACGCCCATTGCCGCCAGCTGCTGTTGATAGGCCTCCTCGCCGCCGTAGTACTCCACATACGCCTGCCGCTGTGTCTCCAGCTCCGCCTGATCCTCCTCGGTCAGCGTCACGCCGGCCTCCTGCGCCCATGCCCGCACCACGCTGAACAGCTTCACCGTCTCCAGCGCCTCGGTTTTGGCATAGTCGCCGTAGGTCACGCCCGCGGTCAGCTCGGCGCTCCAGTCCACATTCGGCACGTAGTTGCTCAGATACTCACAATCATAGGCCAGCCAGTACAGATACTCCTCCGCCGTCACGGTCTGCCCGTCAATGAGCAGCAGCTCCGCGTCGGGATGGAGCCCGCTGGCCTCATACAGCAGGCCATCGGTGCGGTGTCCCTTCTTCATGCCTCCGGTGAGGGAGATGGCTCCCACCAGCACCACAGAGGCCAGCGCACCGGCGATCAGGCGCACCCAATTATTCTTCATGCTCAGTTCCTCCTTCTTGGGACTTTCGTCCCTGTATCTCATTCTGCTGCAAACGCAGCTTTTCTACAAGGCCGCCTGCGGCGTCCAATGCATCCTCGTTTGGCTGTAAAAACAGCGTCAGCCGCGGTTCCGTTCCCGCCGACAGCTGCAAGCGGTTCCGGTAGCCCGCCATGGTACACACCGCCAGCAGCGCCGCCGGGTCGATGCGCGTATCGAAGCTGAACAGCAGCTGCCGCCCCTTCTGGGTGATGTCGGTGATGCCCGTCTCCATGGCCGCCGCGCGGAGCATGGCCACGTGCAGCAGCGCCGTTACCGGCTTTGGCACGTCGCCGTACCGGTCCAGCAGCTCGTCCGTCAGGTCGGCCTCGTCCGCCGGCGTCCGCAGCGCGGCGATGCGGCGGTACAGATCCATCCGCTGCTCGGCGGCGGGTACATACCCCTCCGGGATGTAGGCCGGCACCGTCAGGTCGGCGGAGCATTCCGCCCGCACCTCCGCGCCCCGGCCCTGCTGCTCCAGCACCGCGTCGTTCAGCAGCTTCAGGTACATATCGTAGCCCACGGACATCATGTAGCCCGACTGCTCAGGGCCTAAGAGGTTTCCGGCGCCCCGGATCTCCAGATCCCGCATGGCGATCTTGAAGCCGGAGCCGAACTCCACATATTCCCGTATGGCGGTGAGCCGCTTGGCGGCCACCTCCGTCAGCACCTTGCCGGTGCGGTACGTCAGATAGGCGTAGGCCCGCCGGGTCGACCGGCCGATGCGTCCCCGGATCTGGTGGAGCTGGCTGAGCCCCAGCCGGTCCGCGTCCTCGATGATGAGGGTATTCACGTTGGGGATGTCGATGCCCGTTTCGATGATGGTGGTGCATACCAGCACGTCGATGTCGCCCTCCGCCATGCGGCTCATGACGCGGCTCAGCTCGCCCTCCGCCATTTTGCCGTGGGCTGTCTCCACCGTCACGCCGCCGCCCAGCAGCTCCCGCAGCCGGGAGGCGGTGGAGTCGATGCTCTCCACCCGGTTGTGCAGGTAGTACACCTGCCCGCCCCGGTCCAGCTCCCGCCGGATTGCCTCGGTGACGATGCCCCAGTCATGCTCCAGCACATAGGTCTGCACCGGCTGCCGCTCCTGCGGCGGCTGCTCGATGGTGCTCATGTCCCGGATACCGCTGAGGGCCATGTTCAGCGTCCGGGGGATGGGCGTGGCGGACAGCGTCAGCGTGTCCACCTGCTCCGTCCGCTGGCGCAGCTTCTCCTTATGGGTCACGCCAAAGCGCTGCTCCTCATCGATGATGAGCAGACCCAGATCCTTGAACTCCACGCTCTTGGCCAGCAGCTTGTGGGTGCCGATGAGCAGATCCACTCTGCCCGTTTTCACCCGCTCCAGCACGTCCTTCACCTGCGCCGGTGTGCGGAACCGGGACAGCACCTCCACCGTCACCGGGAATGCCCGGAACCGGGCGATGGCCGTGGCGTAGTGCTGCTGTGCCAGCACGGTGGTGGGTACCAGAATGGCGGCCTGCTTGCCGTCCAGAATGCACTTCATCACCGCCCGGAGGGCCACCTCCGTCTTGCCGTAGCCCACGTCGCCGCAGAGCAGGCGATCCATGGGACGGGGCTGCTCCATATCCTTTTTGATGTCGGCGATGGCCTGTAACTGATCCCCGGTTTCAGCGTAGGGGAAGGCCTCTTCAAACTCCGTCTGCCACGGGGAATCCGGAGAGAAGGCAAAGCCGGGGCGGCGCTGCCGCTCGGCGTACAGCTTGGTGAGGCCCGCCGCCAGATCCTTGGCGGCCTTCCGGGCCCGGGTTTTCTGCTTGGCCCACTCCGTGCCCCCCAGCTTGTTCAGCCGGGTGCGCTCCTGCTCCTCGCCGCCGCCGATATACTTGCTCACCAGATCCAGCTGAGTGACGGGGACATACAGGCAATCGCCCCCGGCGTAGTCAATTTTGATATAGTCTTTCTCCACGCCGTCCACCGGCATCCGCTGGATGCCCACGAAGCGGCCGATGCCGTGGTGCACATGCACCACCAGATCCCCGGGGGAGAGATCGGTAAAGGATTGCAGCTTCTGGCGGTTGGAGTCCTTTTTCAGTTTCAGCTTTTTCTGGGTGGGGGCCGTCAGCTGGCCCTCCG
>ENA-OPDG01002263-OPDG01002263.1-human-gut-metagenome-genome-assembly--contig:-NODE-2263-length-11015-cov-2.636496_pt1 | contig 11015 bp, 6 predicted proteins | sample MGYA00241259_ERZ501498 | MGnify/ENA primary metagenome ERZ501498 (study PRJEB25962, sample SAMEA2042582) | human gut metagenome | biome: human gut; feature: human-associated habitat; material: faeces... | reverse complement strand
TCACATCATACATATGATCACATGGCTGGTCTTCTTTTCCCATAACAGTGATGTGATGGTATGCGCCATACATTGCCGGACGCATCAGGTTTACAGCACACGCATCCACACCAATATATTCTTTATGAGTATGCTTCTCATGGATTGCCTTAGTTACCAGGCAGCCATACGGTCCCATCATGAAACGTCCCATCTCTGTATAGATTGCAACATCACCCATTCCGGCCGCACCAAGAACCTCATCATATACCTTGTGTACTCCTTCACCGATAACTGCAATATCGTTAGGCTCCTGATCTGGCTTGTAAGCAACACCAACACCGCCTGAAAGATTTACAAATTTAATATCTGCACCTGTTTTGTCTCTTAACTCAACTGCAAGCTCGAATAAAATCTTAGCAAGTGTTGGATAATATTCATTAGATACTGTATTACTTGCAAGGAATGAATGGATACCAAAATGCTTAACCCCCTTGCTCTTTAATATCTTAAATGCTTCAATAATCTGGTCATGTGTCATACCATATTTGGCATCACCTGGATTATCCATAATAGATGTTCCAAGCTGGAAATATCCGCCCGGATTGTAACGGCAGCTCATTGTTTCAGGAAACTTACCGTCTAATATCTTATCAAGAAACTCAATATGAGTAATATCATCAAGATTGATAGTAGCACCTATCTCATTAGCATATGCATACTCTTCTGCTGGAGTATCATTAGATGAGAACATAATCTCTTCCGGCTTATAATCAAGCGCATAGCCCATCATAAGCTCTGCCATAGATGCACAGTCAACACCGCAGCCATAATCCTTTAATATCTTTAAAATATATGGATTAGGAGTAGCCTTCACAGCAAAATACTCTCTATAACCTTTATTCCATGAGAATGCTTCCTTTAATCTCTTAGCGTTCTCTCTGATTCCCTTCTCATCATAGAGATGATAAGGAGTCGGATATGTTTTGTCGATTTCCTTAAGCTGTTCAAGTGTAACAAATGTCTTTTTCTTACTCATTATCTTCCTCGTTTCTGTGCTGAATTTCTAAAAATCTTTCGCAAGCCCACGTATACAGCACCAACGCATAGTCAGGCCACTGTAAGAAATCCTATATTATGCAGAAATATTTGTCAAGTTTTTAGTATGATATGTCTGCAAAAAATAAGAAGCCACTAAAGGCTTCTTATCAATTAATGAAATTATAAATTAATACATCCCTTAAATGCATCAGGTGCAACTGTTACATTCTTTCCATAGTCCGCTTCTTTAAGACTAAGGCAATTAATGAACGCTTCATTTTCAATTGATTTAAGGGACTTTGGAAACTCAACTTTCTCAAGTCTCCTGCAGTTTTCAAAAGCATTAGGTGCTATTACCTCTACCCCTTCTGGAAATTCAACCTCTACAATATCATCTCTGTTAGAAAAAATCCCTTCTGTTATTCTTGTAAAATCTGACATATCAATCTCTTTAAATGTTCTGTTGTACAATGTCACTTTAATTCGGCTACCACTCATATCATTCCCCTCTTTCCTGTTAGTCCGGATTACTGTTCCAAAAGCTTAATAACAAGTGGACTTATCATAGATGCCTGTGCCTGATATACTGACTGTGGATCATTCTTATATACATTATCATAAGGCATTCTGTTAATAAACTGAGCATTTGCCTCTATCTGTCCATAATATTTCCCAGTCTTTATGTACTGCTGTTCATCACTGCTATTATTAATAATATCCGTTCCTGTTACACCAATTCTTTCTGAACCGGTTCCTGTGACTATATTATACAATTCTGCAGCTAAATTGTCACCTTTATCTGCAGATATTGCCGAAAATAATTTAGCAAGGATATCCTTATATGTTTCACATACATACAGATACTCCTCATAACTTATAAGCGAACTGTTATCCTGTTCCTTATAACTGCTTCCTGTCCTTTCAGTCGCTGTATGTTTACTGGCATAATTCCCTGTAATTGTATCAGGAGCATTCACATCAGAAGCTGCAGTAAAATCTGTAGCATATGCACCATCAACGGTTGTTGAGTCATTAGCAAGTGCACCACCTAATATATCATTAATCTTGCTGATATAATTAAGCGTTTCTTCATACGGAGGCACTCCTCCATACTTCTGTACTGAACCACTGCCAGCATTATATGCTGCAAGAGCAAGCGTAGCATTACCATCATAACTGTCTAACAGCTCTGATAACATCTGTGCACCGGCATATACATTCTGTCTGGCATCAAAAGGATCCGTAACGCCATAGCTTTCTGCCGTATATGGCATAAGCTGCATTATTCCCTGTGCTCCGCAATACGATACAGCATCCGGATCAAACCCTGATTCTGCCTGTGCTACAGCTTTAAGAAAATTCTCATTGATTCCAAATTCTTTTGCTGCTCCGGCAAAAATATTCTCAAGAGAATCATCCACAGTAATATTATTATATATTTTATCAAAATCAGTCCCACCAGAATTAACATATGTCTGGTTATTAACAAGATATATGTCACCATCTGACGGAGTGATATAGTTAACAGTATTCATCATCATTCCTCATAATCATGCAATTAATCACTAAACAATATTATACATTCTCACGACTTCAATATCAATAGCCGAAATATGTATCAAACACAGCTTTTGCTACTACCTGTGCACTTGACACACCAGAATAACCCCCTTCCAGAATCACACATACTGCTATCTGGGGATTATCATAAGGTGCAAAGCCCGTAAACCAGCTATGATATCTGTCAGAGTCATCATACTGTGCCGAACCGGTCTTTCCTGCTGCTTCATATGATGAATATTTCATAGAATTTCCTGTACCAGAAGTTATTACCTCTCTCATGCATTCTGTAAGGTATTCTGCCTCTTCTGCTGACATCACAGTTCCTGCCTCTGTTGGCTTATTCTTAACAACCGTTCTTCCCTCACTGTCACTTATACTGTCAACAATATAAGGAGTCATCATAACGCCATCATTAGCAACACTAGCCGCTATCATCATATTGTGAAGCGGTGTCATCATCGTCCTTCCCTGACCAATACCAGTCTCCTGCATCTCACTTATCGAAGAATCCTGTGTTACAGCCATTGTACTCTTAGAATACTCAAACCCTACAGGAAGATTAGAATTAAATAATAATGTACTGCACAGATTCATGAAAGATGTCTTATTAAGTCCTGCTCCAATCGTAGAAAATGCAGAATTACAGGAATTAGCAAATGCTTTTCTTAAATCCTGATATCCATGTGCCGTATGATCAAAGCATGCAATAGTAGTTCCACCAGATATATATGCCTGTCCATCGCAATTATATGAATAATTATAATAATCATTCTGATTCTGCCTTATATATGCAAGAGCAGTAATTATCTTGAATGTTGAACCAGGTGGATATAGCCCTTGCGTTGCCCTGTTTAAAAGCACCGAATCCGCACTATCGTAAGTAATCCACTCATCATAATCGGTATTTACTGCATTTGCATCAAATGATGGATTCGATACCATTGCAAGAATCTTACCCGTAGCAGGTTCCATCGCTATAACTGCACCTTTATTATTACCAAGTGCTTTATATGCCGCTTTAGTAAGTTCAACATTAAGTGTTGTTGTAACATTATGCCCCTTTGCTTTTCCTCCAGACAGGTCATTACCAATCTGATCAAGCACATTATCTGTCTCACTTAAAAGAAAATAATTCTGAGACTGTTCTATTCCTGTCTTCATCCCTGTAAGAGAAGTAAATCCAACCGAATGACAGAACAGATTATCATAAGGATAATAACGTGTTTCATTACCATCCTCATCCGTAAGCGTTGTTGCAAGTACATCTCCGTCATCTGCTAATATATCACCTCTTACAACCTTGCTTTCCTGATTGTCTACTCTTTTATTGTAAGGATTATTCACAATTGTTCCTGCATCTTTTACATTGAATATACACAGATACACAATAGTTGCAAGAAAAAGTCCTACAAAAAAGAATGCAATTATATTAGTCTCTTTATTTCGCAGATTCTTCTTTTCATTATCAACTATATCACTTTGTATGTTTTGTTTTTTTCTTCGTCTGTCCTGTTTTTTGTTTTCTGCCATCTTTCCTGTCACCTTCATCCTGTCTCATATTGTACATTCCATTAATAAGAGCAAACATTATAAGCGAGCTTAATATAGAGCTTCCACCGTAACTTACAAAAGGAAGTGTAACACCTGTCATCGGTATAAACTTAATTGCACCTCCCACAGTTAAGAACACCTGAACCCCATATGTAACCCCAAGTCCTACAGCTACAAGACGATAAAAAAGTGTCTTACATCTTGAAGCTATATTCATCATAAGAATAAGATTATTAAGGCACACTAAGAATAGAGCTATTGAAAATATGAGTCCAAATTCTTCAGATATAGCAGAAAACATAAAATCTTTCTCTGCTACAGGTATCTTATCAGGCATACCCTGACATAATCCATATCCAAACCACGATCCCATACCAATTGCAAAAAGTGACTGACATATCTGATACCCGCTAGTATCAATATATTCCCACGGATTACGCCATACAATAACTCTCGCTCTCACATGTGCAAAAAGCTTATATGCAATAACAGATGCACCTGCTCCGGCAAGCAGCCCTGCCCCGGCATAGGCCAGTTTTCTTGTTGCTATATAAAGCATTGCAATATACACCACAAAGAATATAAGTGCAGCACCAAGGTCAGTTGAAAGCACAAGAATAATAACATGAAGTGCTGCAAACGCTGTAACAATACATGTCTGTTTAAATGTCGTTGACTTATTAAACATCGAAGCAACAAACATAACATACAAAATCTTAACAAACTCTGCCGGCTGTACAGAAAATGCTCCTATGCTTAATGTAAGATTGGCTCCATACACCTTATTTCCTAATAAAACAGCACATAAAAGCACAAGTCCCGAAATGCAATATATCCATCCAAAGTTTCTGAAGCTCTTAACAGTTTTTAAAAGCCATGGAACAAGAAACATAATAACCGTTCCAAACACAGCAATAACAAACTGTTTAACACATTTGTCAAAATTAAGCCTTGCTATCATGATAAATCCAACTGACATCAGCATACACATATTATTAACAAGAAGCCTTGAAGCCTTTGGATACAATATGTAATAAAACGCAATGAATACTATAAGATATATAAGCTGTACAAAATAAAAGCCTATATATCTAGTCTCACCTTTCATAAGATACAACACATAATATCCAAGAAAATGTATCGCGAATATTATAATATACTGCTGGATATATATTCCTTTTCTCTTTTCTTCCTTATGGATTATTGCTCCTCTGTAAGCAGAAAGAACATAAAACGCCATCAGAAAAGCAAATATGTATTTTGTAAGTTCAATAAAAACTGACTGCATAGCAATCTCCTTTATTCAAGTCACTTAATCTTAGTCGATTGCCTGATGAAAATGTCCTGTAGTACCGCCACTCACTCCATCAGTCATAACTAATTGTATATCATCTGCTTCACTTTCGTCAAATTCATAACGAATTACACACACACCGCATTCTTCGGGATTTTCTTTTGTAAGATTGAGTTTTTCTCCATTCATTACAGAATAACAGAATTCACACATACTTTCCACTGTATAAGAGCTGCCCTTCGGCCCTGTAATATTGATGCTGCCCCAGCATCCGTCACATTTTCCGTAAGTTCTTCTCACACACTGTTCAGATACCATAAGAGGCACATTCCCATATACTACAAGTTCCGTGTCACTTCCAATTACAGGCTTCATCTCCTTATCTGTAAGTTCAAGCGGCAGTGTCATTCTGTCAAGAATAACCCCGGCATTACTGCACAGCCTTCTTAATTCATCTTTTGCAAATGTATTAAATATATATATGCTGCTGTCCGTAATAATATGCACCTTGTCAGATAATTTTTTCCAGTTGTCACTTCCAAGAAAACCAATCTGCTCAATATTACGGCATACAAACCTGTCTATGCCACAGTCAGAAGCTTTCTCACATAAGTACTTAAACTTATCATATTTCTCTGCCTTAAGAATATGTGGAAGGAACATATATACATATATTCCATGTGACTGACAGTGCTTTACAGCCTCTTTTAATGAATTCTCATCATTCATATAAAACATCTTATAATCAAGATAAATGCTTTCAACACCTGAAACTGATGCTGCTTTCTTTACCTGCGCTATATCATGAAGGTATGCAGCTTTTCTTACCTGATAATTATTATCATCAGTATTCTCCCTATCGTCAGGCTCTGCACATTCAGGCTTATTATAAGTTCTTACAAGACTGTGCTTTAAATGTGTCTCAAGCTGTTCAAGTACATTTCTTCTTAATTCCTTAATCCAGCCGACAGGCACAAACACACCATCATCAAGCTGCACTTCTGCATCTTCCACCACAAAACATGTATCGCCGGTTTTCTTTAAATTCTTAACCAGTTCCTCCTCTGAGGCCGGACAGCTCTGTGCTTCGGTAACTATCTCTCCTGTACATGTCTTTTCAATTCCATCATACATTACTGTAAGTGATATATTTTCATTCTTTCTTACACTAAGCTTCATATCTACATGAAGCTTAGGTGTTGTTCCGACATAATTATCCGCTACATATGCCTTAATCTTAGCATTATTCATTCTGTTGACAATTCTTCCCTCATACAGCGGGTATTTCTTAGGAAGATTGACAACGAAGGTCTGTCCTGCTGCCACATCAGCTCCGCTCTCAAATGAATGTTCCTTATCAATCTCAAAGACATCACCTCTGTTTACATTCTTTAATGCTTTAAATGTAATTCTTCCTGCCTTGTTAGATACTACCTTAAGGCACTCCGTTCCCATATGGTTAGGACGCCCCAGTGACATCATCTTCTTTCCCTTGACGCTGTCATAATAGCCTGTAGTAAATGCACCTCTGTTATATATATCTGAAAGTTCATCAATATCCTGCTTATCTACCTTGAAGCCTTTTCGTCCCCTCTCAAGATACATATCAACATATTTACGGTAAATATGCGTTACCATAGCCGCATATGTGACATTCTTCATACGGCCTTCAATTTTCAGAGAATACACTCCACTTTCTATAACATCAGGAAGTATCTGTAATGCACACATATCCTTAGGGCTTAATGCGTAACTGTTGTTTCTGTTATTAATCTTTTCGCCGTTATCATACACATCATAAGGCATCCTGCACGGCTGGGCACACCTTCCCCTGTTGCCGCTTCTTCCTCCGTTAAAGCTTGAAAGCAGGCATTGTCCCGAATAACAGTAACATAATGCTCCATGCACAAAGCTTTCTATCTCCACATCTAATCTCTCATGAATCTGCTTTATTTCCTGCAGATTCATCTCTCTTGAAGTGACTATTCTTGTTGCACCAAGTTCCTTTAAAAGCCTGCTGCCATACACTCCGGTCTGTGTCATCTGTGTGCTTGCATGTATATCCATATCAGGAAAATGTTTTCTTATAAGGTTAAGCACACCCATATCCTGTACAATCACTGCATCAAGACCTGCCTCATAGAATGGTATAAGATATTCTATAAGACTGTTCTCTATCTCTCTTGACTTAAGAAGAGTATTAACTGTCAGGTAAACCTTTCTACCGAATAAATGTGCATATTCAATAGCACAGATAAGCTCTTCATCATTAAAATTATTGGCAAATGCCCTTGCTCCAAACATATTGCCTCCCAGGTATATTGCATCTGCCCCTGCCGCCACAACAGCTTTCATAATATCAAGTGAACCTGCTGGTGCTAAAACCTCCACCTGTGTTTTTCTCTTATCAACATTCATAGTTGTAACCGCCTTTAAATTAAATGGCTGCTGCAAATGCATATCCTATGCAATCGGTTATTAATGTATTCGTTTGTTTATAGTTCAAGAAGCTCTTCGTTTCCGGATTAAAGCAACTCACTCCTTTATAATGTCCTAACCAAACAAGTCCTTCACTGTCGCAAAAAACATAGTTTATCCAGTCGTTTACCAATTCGTCACATTTCAAGTCACCTTTTTCATCTTTGGAGGATTCATAATGCACCAGCTTTTGAGATTGCAGGTTATACTGATAAAAGCCAGAACCGAAGGCTCCAAAATACAGATTCTTTTTCTTATCCTCAGCAATTGAATACACGATAGGGTTGCTTATCTGTTGGAAATGCTCACATTTCCCTGTAGCTTTATCCAGTTTAGCCAGCCCTTGGCCATAAGAGCCTATCCACAGATTATAGTCCGTATCTTCATATATACACATAACAGTGTTAGGTACAGAATTCTCCGAATAGTCAGGATTATAATGACGCAAACGCCTGCCGTCTATCCCCAATTCATAAAGGCCCTCATTATCTGCACCGACCCACAGATGCCGGTTACTGTCCTGGAAAACAGACATTACACATCCTTGTCCGATAGGGTTATAATAAATAGACTTGCTGCCATAATACTCAAATGGATTTTCTTGCTTTGGAACCAGAACAATTCCTTTCTGAAACAGACCGATCCACAAATTACCGTCTTTGTCTTCCATGATGGAATGCACCTTCCCTTTCGAAAAATCCACCGATGCAGAATTTATCCGATAATCTTCCAATTGATTTTTCAGAGGATTATAGATTTTCACTCCTTGCCCATCGGTTCCCCCCCAAAGCTGCCCGTCCACGATAGCCATGCAATACACAGATAGCTGTCCGTCATCTCCGCTATAAGAAACGGAGACCATCTCTCCCGTTTCATTATCATATCGTGATACTCCTTGTTTTTGTGTACCTACGAAAATATTCCCCAAATGGTCTTCTATAATGGAAGTTACATTATTATCGCCAAATGCGGGATACTTGAAAAACTGCAGTTGCTTTGACTTCGGAATATAACGGGCCAGCCCATTTCCCTACGGGAATCAATGCAGAATTTAGATTGATAAGTACAATTTATCTGCTGAAACAGACCGTCAACAGATACAGCCCGATTCAGCAGACTGTCCAGACGAAACAAGCCCTGCCCGCTGGTGCTCAACCATATTTCACCGCTACGGACTTCTTGCAAGTGCGTGACATGTGGAGTAACCCGCTTGCCTGCACGTATCATAGGAATTTCCCGGAAAGTATCCGTTTCCGAATCATACTTCATCAACCCGTCGATGCAACCTATCAACAAGTTTTGACGACTATCTTCAAAAAGAGTACGTACATAATCACTCGTCAAGGAAACGGAATCATTGGGTACATGTCGATAATTGGAAAAATTAAGCCCGTCAAAACGGTTCAATCCATATTCTGTAGCCACCCATATAAATCCACGGCTATCCTGGAAAAGCTGGTTTATCAAACTGCTGGACAGCCCGTTTTCTGTAGAATAAAAATTCCTTGTTTGAGCCATCAAAAGAGAATATGGTACAAACATTACAAGTGCCATGGAACAAGCACATATATACCGGACAAGTGTTTTCATATTAGTACTCGATATTACGGTAAGATTAAGCAAAGGTAAGAAACTTTTTCATTTTATTGAAACAAATGTATTCTTAAAGACACTTCAAGTCCAAAATGTACGATAAACACAAGTTTATGTAACATACACAAAAGCACATGTTACCTATATAATGTTTTGTGCAACATTCCTTAGCCTGTTTTAAAGGACAGAGCACTATCTTTGCATTCATAACTAATGCTGTGGATTGATGAAAAGAATCTTTTTACTCTTAATATTAAATCTATTGATAGCCGGATATGGCCGTGCCCAGAAAAGCTGTTTGCAGAGACGAGGGAATGCCACCCAACTTATCATTAATGATACTCCCTATCTTATTCTTGGCGGAGAACTGGGGAATTCATCGGCAGCAAACACGCAAGACATTGAACGCATCTTTCCCAAGCTACAGAAAATGGGACTAAATACTGTTTTAGTCCCTGCATACTGGGATTTGCTGGAACCCGTAGAAGGACATTTCGATTTCACATTGACCGATAAAGTCTTGGAGCAAGCACGCAAGTACAATCTGAAAGTTGTCTTTTTATGGTTCGGTGCATGGAAAAATTCCATGAGTTGCTATGCGCCGCTTTGGTTCAAGGAAAATGACAAGAAATACCCTCGGGCGCATACCGGAAGCGGCAAGCCCCTTGAAATAGCCAGTGCTTTCTCCGATGAAGTGCTGCAAGCCGACCAACGCGCCTTTACCCAATGGCTGAAACACATCGCTGCCGCCGACAAAGATGAAGGTACAGTCATCATGATACAAATAGAAAATGAAATCGGCATGCTGGAAGACGCACGCGATTATTCACCGGAAGCCAACAGCGCTTTTTGCGCCCCGATACCCCAAGAGCTGGCATCTTACCTGCAAAAGCACAAAAAAGACCTTCATCCCCGGTTGCTGAAAAAATGGGAAGCACAAGGCTGCAAGAAAGAAGGGAACTGGCAAGAGGTATTCGGCGCAGACATCTATACCGATGAAATCTTCATGACCTGGAATTATGCCAAGTATGTAGGAAAACTGGCACAAAGCGCCCGCTCCATCTACAATGTGCCGCTCTATGTCAATGCAGCTATGAACAGCAGAGGACGCAAACCCGGGGAATACCCTTCGGCCGGGCCGTTAGCACATCTGATTGATATATGGCATTGCGGAGCACCCGATATCGATATGCTGGCCCCCGACCTATATGACAATGATTTCACAAACTGGGTATCTCAATATCATCTGCACAACAACCCTCTATTCATCCCTGAAATCCGGTTGACAGACAATAACGGGGTAAGGGCTTTCTATGTATTCGGCGAACATGACGCAATAGGTTTCAGTCCTTTCTCCATCGAAGACAATCCCGAGTCGGCAGATGCGCCATTGGTACAAAGCTATGGAAAATTAAAGGAATTGATGCCATTGCTTACCGGACATCAAGGCAAAGGAGTGATGAAAGGGCTGCTTTTCGACCAAGAGAACAAGGAGCGCATCATTACAGAAGATGAT
>ENA-OPDG01002258-OPDG01002258.1-human-gut-metagenome-genome-assembly--contig:-NODE-2258-length-11056-cov-5.037906_pt1 | contig 11056 bp, 9 predicted proteins | sample MGYA00241259_ERZ501498 | MGnify/ENA primary metagenome ERZ501498 (study PRJEB25962, sample SAMEA2042582) | human gut metagenome | biome: human gut; feature: human-associated habitat; material: faeces... | reverse complement strand
GCGGCTTCCATGCGGCGCAGACGGTCATCGCGCTTCTGCTTTTCCTTCTCGCTGATCTCGTCTTCCATGTGGTTCTTATAATACTTGGTCAGAGCCTTTTCCTGAATGGCGTAGAGCAGGGAGTTGACGATCCAGTAAACGCCGAGAGCCGCAGGCAGCGTAAAGCCGATCCACAGGGACATGACCGGCATCATCCACATCATCATGCGGCTGGAACGGGCGGTGGCGTCGTTGCCTTCGGCGGCAACGTTGCCTGCCATGGACACCTTGGACTGCAAAAAGCTCAGTCCAGCGGAAATGAAGGGGATCAGCACAACGCCGATGATGGGCCAGCCGCCGGTGAAGAAGTCCTTCCACACGTCCGTCGGCATGACGGTGAGGTCAAGGCCGAGGAAGTTGTAGTTTACGTTGAGAAGTCCGTCGAACTTGCCGGCAAACTCCGAAAAATTATCGGAGATGAACTTGGCAAGGCCGATCTCTTCATAGCCCACGCGCACGCTCTCGGCGTTGTAGCCGAGGGTGGTGGCAAGGGAGGTGATCTCCGTCACGACGTCCTTGGAGAGCAGCATGAAGCGGCTGAGCGGCTGGCGGATGATGGAATAGAGTGCGATGAGGATGGGGAAGGGCAGGAAGCTCCACAGGCAGCCGCTCATGGGGTTCACGCCCTCCTGCGTGTAGAGGAGCTGCATCTCCTCATTCATGCGCTGGGGATTGTTGGCGTATTTCGTCTGGATCTCTTTCATCTTGGGCTGGAAGAGATTCATGCGCATCATGCTCTTTTTCGACTTCATCTGGAAGGGCAGGGTGATGAGCTTCACGACGAGCGTGAAGAGCACCAGTGCCCAGCCGTAGGAGCCGGTCAGCTCATAGAAGGTGCGCAGGATCCAGGCGAAGGGAACGCAAATGTAATAGCCGATCGTTGACATTCTTTGGTTTCCTCCGTGGTTTTAAGTTCGGTCACGGGACCGGGTCGTAGATCTTTCCGCCCTTATAGAACGGATGGCATCGCATGATACGCTTGAACGCAAGCCAGCCCCCCTTAAAAGCGCCGTACTTCTCGATGGCCTCGAGCGCGTACTGCGAGCAGGTGGGGATAAAGCGGCAGCAGGGGGGACGGTAGGGCGAGATCGCCGCGCGATAAAACCGGATGAGAGAAAGCATGAGCTTTTTCATGCCTGAGACTCCCAGAGGCCGAGCTTTTTGCACGTTTTTTCAAACGCGCGCTTGAGCTCCCAGTAATCCGCATGCGCAGCCCTTGTGCGGGCGACGACGATGATGTCGTAGCCCTGCTTCATCTTCCCCTGGCTGAGGCGGAAGATCTCGCGGATGCGGCGGCGGACACGGTTGCGCACGACGGCATGGCCGAGCTTGGTGCTGACCGTGACGCCGAGGCGATTGTGCCCCAGCCTATTTTTCCGGTAATAGACCACAAGGCAGGACGAAACACCGGATTTACCCTTTGCGTACATCCGGCGGAATTCGTAATTTTCCTTGATGGTGGTGGTGCTTTTCACGCGTGATCTCCCTGCTACGGTTTTGTCCGTATAGCCTGCAAGGGACGGCGATCGAAACACATTCTCATCAGCCGTCCCTCATTGTTTCATCTGTAGCATACGATACGCAAGTTGCTCCCGCTCTTAGTGGGTGAGACGGGCGCGGCCGCGTGCACGACGACGGGCAAGAACCTTGCGGCCGTTGGCAGTGGACATTCTCTTGCGGAAGCCGTGCTCCTTGGAGCGCTGGATCTTCTTGGGCTGATAGGTGCGAGAAGTAGCCATTTCGTTTTACCTCCTGAAAAATTTTACCGGCAGAGACCTTCCGGCCGCTGCACTTACTCGACGGCGGGCGGAGAAAAAAATCTTTCTTCGCGAACCGCAGTTGATAAAAGAAATGCCGTATTGACGCGGCATACAGGGAGTATTATATCGGTTTTGCCGCATTCTGTCAACCAAAAATACAAAAATTGGTGCATGTTTCCATTGTCCGCAAGCACTTGTGTTTGCGGAAGAAAAGAGAATCAATCCCTTGTGTTCTTTTGCCTGATTCCGCACCTCTTTTCCATGGAAAAACAGCATTTTATATTTAGAATAAGTGTTGCGTCTGCGCGCGATTTTTGGTATAATATAGGGAGTTAATTTTCGGCTCTTACAAGCCTTTTATTCCAACAAAGAAAGGAGCGCTTCCGTGAACTCTGTTGCAGACATCTGGAAGATCGTTCTTTCCCGTCTCAGCCAGGATCTGTCGGAAACGACCATTTCCACCTGGTTCGACGAAGTGGAAGCCGTGTCCATCAAGGATCTCACGCTGTACCTCCACTGCCCGAACGATTTCAAGCGCAGCACCATCGAATCCATGTTCGCAGACCGCATCAAGGATTCCCTGCGGGACATTTATTCCGCCGATTTCGACGTTAAGCTTTTATCGAGCGCTGAGAGCGCGGCGCTGTTCACCCCCGAAGAGAAAAAAACCGCTTCGCTGTTCGATTCCAGCGAATTCACCTTTGATACCTTCGTCGTGGGTGAATCCAACAAAATGGCCTATGCCGCCGCCCGCGCCGTGGCGGACGGGGCGAGCGACCACTATAACCCCCTCTTCATCTACGGCGACTCCGGCCTTGGCAAAACGCACCTCATCTACGCCATCGCCCACCAGATCCGCTCCACGCGCCCCTCGTCCAAGATCATCTATATCAAGGGCGACGATTTCATCAACGAATTCATCGAGCTCGTGCGCGCCGGCCGCGGCAGCGAGTTCCGCGCCAAGTACCGCGACGCCGACCTTCTGCTCGTGGACGACGTGCAGTTTGTTGCCGGCAAGGAGCAGGTGCAGAACGAATTCTTCCATACGTTCAACACGCTCTATGAGGCGGGCCGCCAGATCGTTCTGACCTCCGACCGTCCGCCCTCTGAGATGAACCTGCTCGACGACCGTCTGAGAACGCGCTTTGAGTGGGGCCTACTCGTTGACGTGCAGCCGCCCGACTTTGAAACGCGCCTTGCCATCGTAAAGAACAAGGCCGCCCAGTGGGGCACGGTCATCGACGACGACATTGCCAAGTACATCGCCGAGAACGTCACCTCCAACGTCCGCCAGCTTGAGGGTACGATGAACAAGATCCTCGCCTACCGCGACCTCATCGGACGCGAAATGGACGCCGACGCTGCGCACCGCGCGGTCGAGGACTTTATGAAAAAGAACGCAAACCTTGCCCCCACGGCCGCCATGATCATCACCGAGACCTCGCGCTATTTCGGCATCGACGAAGAGGTCATCAAAGGCCCCTCCCGCAGCCGCGAGGTGGTCAACGCCCGTCAGGCGGCGATGTATCTCGTGCGCCGCATGACGAATCTCTCCACGCCGGACATCGGCCGCGAATTCGGCAAGCGCGATCATACGACCGTCATCCACTCGCTCGAGCAGATCGAAAAGAAGATGAAATCCGATCCTGTTTTCAATCAGACGATCAAGGAGATCACCATCAACATCAACTCCAAGCGGTAAAAAGTTTTCCACATTATCCACAGAGTTGTGCATAGGGAAGATGTGGATAAATTTTTTCTGATTTTTTGCTGTGGAAAGTGATGACTCTTTTCACCATTTTCCTTGGGATAAATTTTCCTTGGGATTTCTTGTAAAAATTGGGTTTTCCACAGTTTTGCGCCCCTACTGCTGCTATTTCTAAAAACTATCCTTTTTCTTTTCCAAAAGAGAAAAAATCACCCGTTTTACGAAAGGAACGCCGCTATGAAATTCTCCTGCGAAAAGCTGCTGCTGCAAAATGCAGTGAACACCGCCTCCCGCGCCGTCGCGGCGAAAAGCTCCATTCCTGCGCTCGAAGGTCTGCTCCTGACCTGCGCCGGAGAAAAGCTGACGGTATCGGGCTACAATATGCAGACCGGTATCCGCACCCACTTTCCCGTGGAAGCGGCGGAGGACGGCGAGCTTGTCGTCAACGCACGCCTGATCGGCGAAATTTTAAGAAGACTGCCCGACGATGTCGTGACCTTCACCGCGGACGACAAATTCCTCATTCATCTTTCCTGCGGCGACGCAGACTTTGACATCATGGGTCTTTCCGCCGCGGATTTTCCCGAGCTTCCTGAGGTCGAGGAGAAGTACGCCGTGCAGATCGCCGAAAAAACGCTCAAGTCCATGATCCAGCAGACGAGCTTCGCCGTTTCGACAAACGAGGCGCGCCCCGTGCACATGGGCTCGCTGTTCGAGGTATCTGCCGAGGGGCTGACCGTCGTCTCTGTCGACGGTTTTCGCCTGGCGCTGCGCAAAGAGCCGCTTGAAAAGATCGAAGGCGGCGCATTCTCCTTCGTCGCGCCCGGCACGGCGCTCAACGAGGTCGAGCGCATCTGCGAGGAGATCGACGAGAGCGTGACCATCACGCTCGGCCAGCGCCACATCTTATTTGAAGTGGGCGAGACGGAGCTCATCTGCCGCCGACTCGAGGGCGAGTTTCTCGACTATAAAAACGCCATTCCGCGCAGAAATCCCATCAACCTCGTCCTCGACACGAAAACGATGCTCCAGAGTCTTGAGCGCGTGAGCGTCGTCATCAGCGAAAAATTAAAGAGCCCCGTGCGCTGTCTTTTTGAGGACAATAAGGTGACAATGTCCGCCAAGACGGCGAGCGGCGACGCCAAGGACATCTGCCGCATCGCGGGCGACGGGCAGGGGCTGGAGATCGGCTTCAACAACCGCTATCTGATGGACGCGCTGCGCTATGCCCCGGCCGACACCGTGAAGATGGAGCTGAACACCGGCATTTCGCCGGCCATCATCGTCCCTGTCGACGGCGAGGAGAATTTCCTCTACATGGTGCTGCCCGTGCGCTTGAAGGCGAATTAAGACAGAAATTTCAATACAACTGGTATCATATAATACAACGATTTCCTCTTGGAATCGCTGTACTGAGAGGACCATTTATGACTGAGATCACGATTACAACCGAATTTATCAAATTGCAGGATCTTTTGAAGCTTGCCAATCTCGTCGGCACCGGCGGCGAGGCAAAGATCGTCATTCAGGAGGGCGAAGTCTGCGTCAACGGCGAGGTTTGCACGATGCGCGGCAAGAAGATCCGCCCCGGCGACACGGTGGCCTACGACGGCGAAGAGCTGACGGTCTCCTATGCGAATTGACGCGCTGAAGCTTCAAAATTTCCGCAATTACGACGCGCTGGACGTTGCGTTTGCGCCGGACTGCAACGTCATTGTCGGCGAAAACGCGCAGGGAAAGACAAATCTGCTCGAAGCGATCGTCTATTTGTCGAGCGCACGGTCTCCGCGCGCAAGGGCGGAAAAGGAGCTCATCTCCTTCGGAAAGAGCGAGTGCTCGATCAGGGCGGACGCTTTTGCCCGCTCGCGCGAGTTTCTGCTTGAGATCTCCCTTGCCGCGGGCAGGAGGAGAAAGATCCTCATCAACAAAGTTCCGGTAAAAAAGGGCGGCGAGCTGAGCGATGTGCTCGGCGCGGTCTACTTCTGCCCCGAGGATCTGCTGCTCATCCGCGACGGCGCGGCGGCGAGAAGAAGATTCATGGATGACGCGCTCTGCCAGCTGCGCGCGCGCTACGCCCAGGCGCTCTCCGACTATCACAGAGCGTACGAACACAAAACGCGCATCCTGCGCGACAGCGATGAATATCCCTCGCTGCTCGATACCCTGCCGGAATTCGACCTGCGCATGGCGCAGAGCGGCGCGGTGCTCATCTACTACCGCGCGCGCTTTTGCGAGCGGCTGGCAGAATATGCGCGCACCGCGCACCGTGAATGCTCGGGCGGAAGGGAAGAGCTGGGCGTCACCTATCAGACGGTTTCGACAATCTCTGACCCCCTCGCGCCGATCGAAACGATCTACGAGCAGCTACGCGCACATCAATCCTCGCACGCAACGGCCGAGCGAGCCTCGCGCATGTGCCTTTCGGGGCCGCACAAGGACGACATCGCCGTGACGATCGGCGGCGTGAATGCGCGGCAGTTTTCCTCGCAGGGACAGACGCGTACGGCGGCGCTTGCCTTCAAGCTTGCAGAGCGCGAAATTTACCGCGAGATCACGTCCCGTACGCCGCTGCTGCTGCTCGACGATGTGCTCTCCGAGCTTGACCCGAAGCGGCAGGAATACGTATTGAACCGCATCTCCGGCGGACAGGTGTTCATCACCTGCTGCGAGGAGGACCGGCTGGGAACGCTTTTGAGCGGCAAGGTCTTCCGCATTGCAAACGGCGCGGTGGTATAAAGGAGAAAGCAATGTATCTGCACATCGGCAACAACGTGATGCTTCCGGAAAAGCACATCATCGGCGTTTTTGACCTTGAGATCACCTCGCAGTCAAAGCGCACGTCGGAATTCCTGCGGCAGGCGGAGGAGGAGAGTCTCGTCATCGACGTCTGCGAGGACATTCCGAAGTCCTTCCTTGTGTGCGACCACCCCTATCACCCGCAGCTCGTCTACTTGTCCGAGCTTTCGAGCGCGACGCTGCAAAGAAGAATGGAAGAGCAGCAGTAACGGCAGCGAACATCGCGCATGTTCCATAAAAAGACATTGTTTGAGGCAGGGAGAAACGGGCCGGAAACGGCTCCGACCCGGTTCTTCCTGCCTGATGACGAAAGGAGAACCCAAATGGCAGAAAATGAGATCCTGCAATCCACGGCGGTGGATGAAAACAACGACTATAACGCCTCAGAGATCCAGGTGCTCGAAGGGCTTGAGGCGGTGCGCAAGCGCCCGGGCATGTACATCGGCTCAACGTCGGTAAGCGGCCTGCACCACCTCGTTTACGAAATTGTGGATAACTCCATCGACGAGGCGCTTGCGGGCTACTGCACGGAGATCAAGGTGACGATCAACGAGGGCAACACCATCACCGTTGTCGACAACGGCCGCGGCATTCCGGTCGACATTCAGGCGCAGACGGGGCGCCCCGCACTCGAGGTCGTCTATACCGTGCTGCACGCGGGCGGTAAGTTCGGCGGCGGAGGCTATAAGGTCTCCGGCGGTCTGCACGGCGTGGGCGCGAGCGTCGTCAACGCGCTGTCTGAATGGCTGACGGTGCAGGTGCACAAGAACGGCAACATCTACGAGATGAAATTCTCCCGCGGCAAGATCACGCAGGAGATGACCATTGTCGGCTCGACCGATCATACGGGCACGACCGTCACCTTCAAGCCCGACCCTCTGATGTTTGAAGACCTTGAGTACTCCTACGAGACGCTCCACACGCGCATGCGCGAGGAGGCTTTCTTGAACGCCGGCCTTCGCATCACCATCGAGGATAAGCGCCTTGAGAGTGAAGAAAAGCCCGAGAGCGAGCGCCGCGACTCGATGTGCTACGAGGGCGGTATCCGCGAGTTCGTCACGTGGCTCAACAAAAAGAAAGACCCGCTGCACAATAACGTCATCTATATGAGCGGCATGAAGGGCGACTCGTTCGCGGAATTGGCGCTCCAGTATGACGACGGCTATCAGGAAAATATCCTGTCGTTCGCCAACAACGTCCACACGCCCGAGGGCGGCATGCACGAGACCGGCTTCAAGGCCGCGCTCACGCGCGTTCTGAACGCCTACGGCATCAAAAACGGCATCATCAAAGAGGGCGATAAGGTCAGCGGCGAGGACTGCCGCGAGGGCCTGACCTGCGTGATCTCCGTCAAGCTCACGAACGCGCAGTTCGAGGGCCAGACAAAGGCAAAGCTCGGCAACAGCGAGATCCGCACACTGGTCGACGGCATCGTCTCCGACCGGCTGATGCAGTTCCTTGAGGAAAACCCCGTCGTGGCGCGCACGATCCTCGATAAGGCGATGACCGCCAACCGCGCGCGCGAGGCCGCGCGCAAGGCGCGCGAGTCCATCCGCCGCAAGAGCGCCCTCGGCGGCGCGGCGATGCCCGACAAGCTGCGCGACTGCAACGAAAATAACCCCGAGCTCACCGAGCTCTACATCGTAGAGGGCGACTCGGCAGGCGGCAGCGCCACGCAGGGACGCGACTCGCGCTTCCAGGCGATTTTGCCGCTGTGGGGTAAGATGCTCAACGTGGAAAAGGTGCGCGCCGATAAAATTTACGGCAACGACAAGCTCCAGCCCGTCATCATCGCGCTCGGCGCGGGACTGGGCGAGGATTTCGACGTCAATAAGCTGCGCTATCACAAGGTCATCATCATGGCAGATGCCGATGTCGACGGCTCGCACATCCGGACGCTGCTGCTGACGTTCTTCTTCCGCTATATGCGCCCGCTCATCGAAAACGGCTATGTTTACGCGGCCGTGCCGCCGCTCTACAAGCTCTCGCGCGGCAAGACACAGCGCGTTGCCTTCTCGGACGAGGAGCGCGATGCCGTTTCCGCCGAGCTTCGCGGCGACAATCCGAACGCGAAGGTCGACATTTCGCGCTTCAAGGGTCTTGGTGAAATGAACCCGCACGAGCTGTGGGAGACGACCATGGACCCCGAAAAACGCACGCTCAAGCGCATCACGCTTGAAGACGCGGTGCTCGCGGACGAGACGTTCACGGTGCTCATGGGCGAGAAGGTCGAGCCGCGCAAGGAATTCATCGAACAGAACGCGAAATACGCGGTCAATCTGGACTTTTAAGAGAGGAGGACGAAGAAAATGGCACACAAAAACGTGGATTACAAACCCGAAGATATTCTCTTCCCCAACCAAAAGATCGTGCAGAGCGAGCTTGTGCACGAAATGCAGTCCTCCTACATCGAATACGCGATGTCGGTCATCGTCGGGCGCGCGCTGCCCGATGTGCGCGACGGCTTGAAGCCTGTCCATCGCCGCATCCTGTACGCCATGTATGAAGACGGCCTGACGAGCGACAAGGCGTTCAAAAAGTCGGCGACCTGCGTCGGTGACGTGCTGGGCCGCTATCATCCGCACGGCGACGCTTCCGTTTACGACGCTTTGGTCCGTCTGGCGCAGGACTTCTCCATGCGCTATATGCTCGTCGACGGCCACGGCAACTTCGGTTCCATTGATGGCGACCCTCCGGCCGCCTACCGATACACCGAGGCCAGAATGTCGAAGATCGCCAACGAAATGCTGCGCGACATCGATAAGGAGACCGTCGACTGGGATCCGAACTTCGACGAGAGCCGCAAGGAGCCCCGCGTGCTGCCCGCGCGCTTCCCGAACCTGCTGGTCAACGGCTCTTCGGGTATCGCCGTCGGCATGGCGACGAACATCCCGCCGCACAACCTGACCGAGGTCATCAATGCCTGCGTCTGCGTACTCGAAAACCCGGATGCCACGCTCTCGGATCTCATGCAGCATGTCACGGGCCCGGACTTCCCGACCAGAGGCATCATCGTCGGCCGCAGCGGCATCCGCGCGGCTTACGCCACCGGCCGCGGCCGCATTGTCGTGCGCGCCCGTACCGAGACCGAGACCTGGGGCCACGACCGCATCCGCATCATCGTGACGGAGCTGCCCTATCAGGTCAACAAGCGCCAGCTCATCCAGAACATTTCCGAGCAGGTGCGTGATAAGAAGCTCGACGGCATCTCCGGCCTGCGCGACGAGTCCGACCGCAACGGCATGCGCATCGTCATCGAGCTCAAGAAGGACGCCAACACCCAGGTCGTGCTCAACCGGCTGTTTGCCCAGACGCAGATGCAGACCACGTTCGCCGTGAACATGCTCGCCCTGGTCGATAACCAGTCGCAGCCGAAGATCCTGTCCCTGCGGCACATTCTCGACGAGTACCTCACCTTCCAGGAAGAGATCATCGTCCGCCGCACGAAGTTCGACCTCAAGAAAGCGCTTGAGCGCGCGCATCTGCTTGAGGGTCTGCTCATCGCCGAGGAGAATATCGACGAGGTCATCCGCATCATCCGCGAGAGCTATGACGACGCGAAGGAAAACCTCATGCAGCGCTTCAGCCTGTCCGACGTGCAGGCGCAGGCCATTCTCGATATGCGCCTCAAGGCCCTGCAGGGGCTCGAGCGCGAGAAGCTGCAAAACGAGTATGACGAGCTCGAAAAGCGCATTGCCTACTTCCGCGAGCTGCTGGCCGATCCCGAAAAGGTCAAGGCCGTGCTGCGCGACGAGCTGATTGCCATCCGCGACAAGTATGGCGACGAGCGCAAAACGGAAATTCAGGACATCGAGGACGACATTGATATCGAGGACCTCATCGAGGAGGAGCAGTGCGTGTTCACACTCTCGCACGGCGGCAACATCAAGCGCGTGCCCGTCGACGAGTATACCGCGCAAAAGCGCGGCGGCAAGGGCGTGCGCGCGGCGACGCTGCGCGACGAGGACTATGTGGACACCGTGTTCACCGCCTCAACGCATGACTACATCCTCTTCTTCACCAACCGCGGCCGCTGCTACCGCAAGAAGGGCTACCTCATCCCCGAGGCCGGGCGCACCGCGCGCGGCGTGAACATCGTCAACTTCATTCAGGTGGAGAAAGACGAAAAGGTCAACGCCATGCTGCACGTGCGCGAGATGGACGACGATTCGTTCCTCGTCTTTGCCACGCGCAACGGCACCGTCAAGCGCATGCCGCTCTCGGCCCTGCGCAATATCCGCACGAGCGGCATCCGCGCGCTCACGCTCGACGAGGGCGACGAGCTCATCAACGTCATGCGCACCGACGGCAGCCGGAACATCCTCATGGCGACCCACAACGGTCAGGCCATCTGCTTTGCCGAGACGGACGTGCGCCCCATGGGCCGCGAGGCCGTCGGCGTGCGCGGCATCCGCCTCAAGGACGGTGACTGGGTCGTCGGCGCCGAGATCGCGCAGCCGGACGCGGGCGTGCTGTCCATTACCGAAAACGGTTATGGCAAGCGTACCCCGGCCGCCGATTATATCCGCGGCGGCGAGGAACCGCAGCACCGCGGCGGTTCCGGCATGAAAAACTACAACATCACTGATAAGACCGGCCCGGTCGCGGCCGTCAAGGTCGTATACGATACCGACGACGTGCTCGTCGTCTCGGACGACGGCGTCATCATCCGCATGGAGGCTGCCGGCATCTCCGAGCTTGGCCGCGCGACGCAGGGTGTGCGCATCATGCGCCTGTCTGAGGGTGCGCGGGT
>ENA-OPDG01002253-OPDG01002253.1-human-gut-metagenome-genome-assembly--contig:-NODE-2253-length-11085-cov-3.789121_pt1 | contig 11085 bp, 8 predicted proteins | sample MGYA00241259_ERZ501498 | MGnify/ENA primary metagenome ERZ501498 (study PRJEB25962, sample SAMEA2042582) | human gut metagenome | biome: human gut; feature: human-associated habitat; material: faeces... | reverse complement strand
TCAGCGGTTTTCTTCTTTTTTAATTCATACTATCACTCGAAATGTCGGATGAACCCAAAAATGTTCGCTATACAAAATCCTTGGTCATCTTTCATGAGAAATTCTATGATTTTGGGGATGACTTTTTCAATTAGCTGGAGCCTTTTTTGAGCCATTCGGCACCATCTTTTGTGAATTTTCCCACGAAAGATTTTCCATAATTTCACAGCTTGCTGCCGTTTTTTGCGGTCTGTCCCGGTTTTCTGCTGAAAAATCCGGGGTATTATGCTTCCCAAGTCCGTTTTTCACCCCATTCGGGGCTTAAAACAGCCTCTTTTCCGGCAAGCCGGAAGCCGCCAGACGGAATTGGGATTGAAGAGTCATGGCTTGTTCTTTCTGTCACCATCTTGTGTAATGACACGTAAGTGTCGGGCGATGCCGCAGACACGGTTATCTCCAACCGTCCGTCTGAGAAGTTACATAAGCAGACTTAACCGATAGGCGAAGGTTGGAGAAACCGTTATTCTTTCGATAGGTGGCGAGGATGAAAGCGACTGCCAAGGAAGTCACCATACGAAATCGGGATTGAAGCGATACGGCTTGCCTTTCCTGTCGCCTTCCTGTGTGACGACACGTTTGTTCCTCAAGCATTGGACGATGCCACTGACATGGTTCCCTCCGATTGACCGTCCGAGGATTTGTCCGTAAGCAGACCTGACTGCTTGGCGGAAGTCGGAGTAGCCGTATTCCTTCGACTGGTCGGCGAATATGATGCCGAGTGCCTGGCGATGCTGCGCCTCCGTTATCGACGAGTATGCGTCGAACTTTCCGACGGCAGGTCGTCCCGTCTTCGGCTCATCGAAGCTGTAGCCTCCGACGATTTCCGGCAAAGCAATCTTGCCACCGACTATGCGGAAGGCAAACGGCGGAAACTCCGCCGCCCTCGTATAAGCGGGACGAACAACACTGATGTCTGCATCATTCTTGTCTTTCTCCACAAGCATGACCGTCTCGGCTTTGTTGGCAAGCTCCGTGCCGAGGTGCCCACGTGCGTTCTCGTCCGACTTGTTCTGATGAAGCACGGTATGAAGATGGAATTGATAAAGGTCTGTCCACTTCATCAGCAGCGAGATTACTGTTGTCGCTTCCGTAGGGTTGTTGATGTCATGGAGCAGATCCCTCACGCCGGCGATGATGACAAGCCCGATGTCGGGTAAGGACTCCATCGCCGCGTCAATGATAGCGATACGTTCCTCCGGGGTGAATTGTCGGAGTGAGAGGAACACAAGCCGGGGATTGTCTGTGTCAGGACTTTGCCCGGCAAGTCTGAGTATTCGTCTCATCTGGTTCTGACAGTCGGTTCGGCTTTGCTCCGTATCGACATACAGCACGGTCTGCCTGTCTGCAGGAAGCTCCACTTCGTATGCCAGCACATAATCACCGCACAATGCGGCTGCTGCCATTGCCGACACGTTGAAACTCTTTTTGCTTTTCGCCTTGCCGATGGATGCGGAGAAGTTTCCGAGCGTGCCAGCCCGCACACCGTTCACACGCAGCACTACCGGAGCGTCGGCATAGGTCGTCTCGACACTGAGCCTCGCCTGCTGCCAGCGTTCTCTGTTCTCCTTGTCACAGGGAACTGCCGTGTTGTTCAGGTTCCATTCACTGTTCATCGTTTCTCCATGATTTAGATTTCGGCTTACGACGGTTGGACTTCAGTATCGCCTTGTTCTGTTCCTCTGCGGTCATCGGCACAGCCGTCTTGCGGTTGCACTCCAGCCACTTGTCAAGCTCGTCCTTATAGAGCACATATCGCTTGCCGGGTTTGGTTGCCGGAATCTCACCCTTGGCGAGTTTGTCATAAAGGGTGTTCTTAGGGAGTGTCAGATACTCTGCAGCCTCGTCCACGGTCATGGGTACGTGGCGGTCGGCAGGTTTGGTTTTCTCTTGCCGGTGGTGCATTTCATTCAACATCTGTTTGATGTCACCCACATCGCTGAGGATGCGTGTCACGGCTTTCGGAAGGTCGTTAAACGACAGTTCGTTGTCTGCGGTATTCATTTCGTTTTTGATTTTAGTGATTGAAAATTCTGCCGCAAAGGAAAACCATTATGTAACGGTGAAGAAAATAACCGACAGCAACCGGAAAATAACCACATTATAATCATATCATGCCAATTCCAGTTGTTGCCCAACGCTGTTTTCTGTTGTGTGACACCTAAAGGCGAGGCTTCCGGGCAACGGTCTGTCAAGAGGAATCTTATCGGATGAAGCGGTCTTCGTCATGTTCCGGAGTGTCGGAATATCCACTTTCGACAATGTTGATGCAAAAAGCCTCTTGGTAAAGTTGGCACGGCATTCTCCGTCATAGCCGTTGTCCCTGCCGAGCCGCTCACCGATATTCCAAATGAAATGGCAGAGGTCGTTGGTGCTAAGCTTTACCCTCAAAGCGATATCGTAGGGTTTGTATCCCGGATTCAGGCACCAGCACCGTATTTCGTTGCACAGGCTGGCAATACTCTCTTCTGATACAAAAGGCGACATTGTATGTCCGGCATACCTGATTATACTCTCGACCAGTTCCGCTTTCTCCTCCGCCTGACGCTGTTCGTATTCAAGGCAGATCTGGCGGTAGTCAAACGGTATGACAGGCTCTGATGGTAGCGGAGAAATCTGTGGTTGTGGCTCCAGTTCCGGTTCTGGTTCGGATTCGGTATCGTCAGACGACTCTGCAAGTTCTGGTACATCATCTTCTTCTGATGTGCAGACGCTTACAGCCTCTACCGTTCCGTTTTCTTTTTGGGAAATTTGGATACTGTCGAACAAATTGCCCGGCAAGGAGATGAAAACGGTGTAATAGCACAGCCACAAAAGCATGTTGCAGCCGAGAAATGTGCCGGATTTAATCATTCCATCCCCGCCAAACTCCGCGCCAATCTTTGCTGCTACAATAAGTGATACGGCGAGTATCGCCACACCGGGGAAACCGTAAAACAGGCAGAAGTCCCCTAAAGATGTTTTTGTCTGATAGTGTTTCTTATCCATCATTATTCAAGTTTTTTGATTGTTTTTGAGCACAAATTTATACCACGACTCCCTGTTGTTGTCGGTTGTCAGACACCAATTCGTCTGATTTTATGCTTAATTAAAATAAGAAGCCGTTTTCATACTTACTATCATACTCTGAACAAGAATTTTAAGCTATAAACAGACATAAAAAAAGCGGGGACATAATCCTCGCTTCTATGGTGTCTCCGGCATTGTTTTAATGAACGACATATTATATGCCCTCCGAGTAAAATAAAACGATGGCAGGAGTAACACAGTAGTCGGCACTTCCTCATCTACCATCGTTTTAACAGGCTATATATGCTCCCTGAATAAAATAAAATGACGGCACGATATTCTTCCCACATATTCCGTTCATAATCACAGATTGTGATTTCCTTTCTCGGGCTGCAAGTTCGGTTTCAGTGTTATACGGCTAACCGACAACCGTTTCTGCTCGTCTGCCATATCTGCGTAAATCTGAGTTGTCTCCACGTTCTTGTGTGCCAGCATCTTCTGTACCACATATATGCTCGTTCCAGCCTCGACCTGTAACGAACCGAAGGTGTGCCTACTCCCGTGGAATGTGATATTCTTGGTTATGCCCGCATCCTTCAGCCAACGTCGAAGCGGTGCCTGGGTCATATAGTCCTGAAAGCCGGAGAATACCAGTCCCGAACCTCGCTGTCCGATAAGTTCAAGTGCCTCGTCACTTATAGGGTTGTTCACAAGGTCTTTGGTCTTCTGCATACGGATGGTGACATACATGCCGCCGTTACCGTATGGCTGTATGTTCTCCCATGTGAGGTTGCGGATGTCGCTCTTGCGCAGACCGGTCAGGCAGGCGAATAGAAATGCCTTCTTGAGAACAGGAATCTCGCAGGGTGTCTGTGCGAGCCGCACAAGTTCCTGCTGTGACAGATGCTCTTTGACGGTCGGTATCGTATCTATACGGTCGAGAAAGCCGTTGGGGTTCTCCTTAATCTTACGGTCGCGGTAAGCCGTGTGCAGACAGGCACGGAACGTGGACCAGTAGCCAGCCACGGAATTGATGTGCAGTTGTCTTTTGGTATGGAGGTACTGGCGGGCGTTCAGCAGGTAGTCCATGAACCTGCGGCACAAGTCCACATCGACCTCTCCGAAAGAGCATTTGCCGCCCGTGAATCTCTCAAAGTGCTTGTAAACATGCTCCCACTTGGTGTTCTTCTTTGCGGCGAGTCCTCTGAAATATGCGAGGAAGTCACCTTTCTCCTTTTCCTTGTCAAAAAAGTCATAACGCTCGTTGACAACGCTCTCATAACGGCGGCAGCGCAAAGCCTCTGCCTTCTCAGCCATACGGTCGTTGTAGTCTCTCTCGCGTGCGTTCTTCGGCTTGGCGTAGATGTATATGCCGAGCGATTCATGACGCATGACTTTCATCGTTGCCTCGTCACGGTAGCCGGGATAGTAGTCCAGATAGTACGACAGCATCTTGCCGTCCTTGATTTTGCGTGTCCTCAGTGACACTGTCTTGCAGATATTGGTCATCGCTGAAAATTTTGATAAGTTTATAACTGTTGTCTGTAGTTCGCCATTGTTTGGCAGTGCAAAGGAAAATCATTATCCAACGGTGACAACCATAACCAACGGGTAATGACATTATAACCGGATTTCCTCTGAGATTCTATAATCCGGCGGCCTCTCGCTCCGCCATAACCCGCTCCACATCCTCGCGGACAAGCAGGTTGCGGACTCCGACTTTCACTTTTCCGATGCCCTTGACCTTTACGATATGGTGGAGGTTGGCTTTGCTCAGACCGTATTTTCCGGCTGCTTCATCAACGGTGACATACCTGTCATCGGACAGGAGATCGGGACGGCGAAGTTCCTCTATGTGGGTCTTTGAATAGTAGGCCGTGCCGTATTCCTTTTTGGTAGGAATACGATGGCGGTGAGCGAATGCACGGATTGCTTTATCTTTCATTCCGAACAGTTCTTCCACTTCCAAAGTGGTCAGCCATTCGGTTATGCCGGAAATGTCAACCTCGACACCGAAATGTGCGTCTATGTCCGGCTTGCTGTAATAGATGCGTCCGGCAATCCTGCAGGTGCGTATGCGGTAACGCTTCGCACTGGTGTATAGCCAGCCTTGCCCAATCTTGAAAGTTGCCATCACCTCCTCGCCTGTATAGTATTCCATCGGGCTGTTGTCCGCTTCCGAGGTCTTTCCTTTCGTAGAATTGGAATTGTTCTTTATAGGTCTTACGACAGGCAGCACACGTTCATACGGACTTGCTGCCAACAGGCTCTCTATGTCGGCACGGCGGATGAGGGACATACGGCTGCTCAGACGCGATGCCCTGAGCCGTCCTTGTCCGACAAGTTTATAAATGTATTGTCGGGTGCAGCCCATCAGCAGGGCAGCCTTCGAAAAAGAAAGGTATTCCTGGTTATGCAGGTCTATAAGAGGTTCGACCGCATTGATGAAATCGTTGCGGCGTTTCTTGCGGTTCTGTTTCGCCTGTTCGGCACAAGCCTCACAGCAGTAACGCTGGTTGCCGCTCCTTATGACAAACACCTTGCCGCAGTTTTCACATTTCCGTTGGGTTCTCATACACGCATATTTTTGTCATTCTACAATCAAATCCGTGTATTCCCGCCGCCTGTAAACCGAAGTCAACCGTTGACAACCGATGTCAACTCCGCCATATGAAATGACGCTTTCAGAGTCCGCTCATCTGTCACTGTAAACGGGCGTCAACCATCGTAAACCGATGTAAACTATCCCCTATAAAATGACAAAAGCGGAAAGCTCCAGCTTCTCCGCGGTAGAAATACGTTGCAAAAATATGCCTAAAAACGGGCATCTCCAAATACGACCCGCCAAAGTGTTAAAATCAGCAATATCCTAATAATCAGCGATATTATGTCTGCTATTCCGTGTTGTTCATAGTCTTTCCTCTAATTACAATCGTCAAATGCAAACACGCCTATGTTTGTCACCAAATTAGGTATTGTAACGTCATTCAGACTATGACAGTATTCAAATGCAATATCGCCGATATTTGTCACCGAATTAGGTATCGTCACACGCCTTAGACTACTACAATTATAAAATGCTCCTTTACAGATTTCTTGCACAGTGTTTGGTATCATGACGCTTGTCAAGGCTGAGCATTCGGAAAATGCTCTTTCGCCAATACTTGTCACAAACAGCGTACTATTGTTATACGTTACTTCTTCTGGAATTATAATGTCCCCGACATATTTATTGTCTCCAGAAGTTACTTCACAAGTTAACCCGTTATATGACTTAATAACTCTGTAATATATCCCATCATATATAAAATCATAAGCACAAACTTTAGACACTATCATAGTTAGAACCACGATACAAACAATTCTGAAAGTTGTAATATTTTTCATACTCTTCTATTTGTTTTTATGCAAAGGTATCACAAAAATAAATAATGTTATTCTCGTTTAAGTCCCGAATAATTAGACATTGTGTCCCAAATGTTTGTACACATTACACTATTAAACAGGAAAAAAAGGAGAAGATTGAATAAAAATAACCGCCACGGAGGATGATTATTTAAGGATAATTCTTAACTTTGCAACGGATGCCTGCCACGGCGGTGTCCGAGACATGATTGGAAAGAAGCGTTTTTGCTTTGTCCTTTATACAAAATTTCGCCAAAATTACCAGAAGGAGAGAGCAGTCAAAAAGCGCCTCGCTTGTCGTATATCCACTCCCGACAAGGGAATATCGATATTCGATCAAGGCGTGGGAGTGGACTGTTTATTTCTGGGAGGGCGTTTGGCGATGCCTTGTATAAGATAAACTGCACATCGTCCTGCGCTTTTTTATGTCTCTATGGATTTTATTATTTGCCGCAAAGGGGGCGTGCGCGGCACGAAGGAAGAGACAGGAGGCAGACGATGAGCCATGTAGGACAGATGATAAAAGCCGAACTGGACAGGCAGCCGAAGACACGCACCGCAACATGGCTTGCCGAACAGCTACACTGTAAGCGCACCAACGTTTACAATATATTCAACCGGCAGTCGGTAGACACAGACCTGCTGGAACGTATATCCATAATATTAGGACATGACTTCTTCCACGATCTATCGGTAAATCTGCACCAGAAGGAACAAGACGAATGGATGTAATATTCTTATAAACCATAATCTTGGCTTGTGAATCTCATACGCTCACCTGTCACGGGGTGTGTGATTTCAAGGTATTCGGCGTGCAGGTAGAGGCGATCGGCAGCAGTACCGTAGAGCGTGTCGCCGACAATGGGGGCGTTGAGGCCATCGCGATGGGCGCAGTGCACACGCAGTTGGTGGGTGCGCCCCGTCTCGGGATATAACGCTACGAGGGGCGAACCATGCTTTGCGAAGGCGCGTTGCACGGGCGTTTGGGGATGAGAGATGAGGCAGTAGCGCGTAACGGCCGACTTACCGCCGAGCATATCCACCACCTGACGGGGACGGTCTAACGGGTCGGGGCGCATGGGCAGACTGATAACGCCTTCCGCCCGGGCTATGGGCGCAGAGAGAACGGCCACATAACGCTTCACGATGGTGTGTTCGGCAAACTGGCGTTGCAGACTTTTGTGAGCAACTTTTGTCTTTGCAAAGACGAGCAAACCCGACGTTGCCATATCCAAACGATGCACCGCCATAATCTCTTCGGCATCTCGACAACGCGCCTTCACAATGTCGTATGCCGACAACCGCGCGCTCTTGCCCGGCACGCTAAGCATACCGGAGGGTTTGCAAACTACCACAAGGACTTCGTCCTCATACACCGTCTCAAGCGAAGAGACCTCACTACGGTCTGACCGAACATCTACAGAAGCGCAACCACAGGCCGAGGGGTCGCCACCATCCACAGTTTCCACGTCAATACCACGCAACATCCACGTCAGTATAGGCTTGCACTTACCGCTGCAAGCCGGATAGAAACAACCGTCGTGGCGTATTTCCATCTTAGGACTCTCCCCCACCCAGAACATCGCCATACAGAGCGGACGCAGACGGCGGGAGAAAGCATACTGCAACAGTTTGGGTTCGCAGCACTCCCCTGCCCCGGCCGGCGGCACACGCAGCACGGTATCGGCGAAAATCTCCATCAGGTTGCGGCTCTCGCCCTCAGCGTTGAGCATACAGAAGTGGGAGAACAGCCAGCGTTGCAGGTCGTCGGAGTATCGCTTGCGCTCGCGTTTCAGTACATCGATGGCAGTCTGCAACCCGGCAATCTTAGCCTCAACGCCACTTAACAGTTCGGCATAACGCCGCTTGGCGCGATGCAGTTCGGCCTTCAGAAACTGGCTCTCGGCTGTCATCCGTGCCTCGTCCTCTGCTGAGAGAGTCTCGGTGGCGCGCCGATAGTCGCGTTGCCGCTTTGCCTCCGTCATACGGTTGCGGTGTTCGGCTATGTCAGCGTCAGCCTCACGGCGCAGCCGTTCCGATTCATCCGTAAGCGCAAGCAATTCCGGGGAGGCTTCACGACGCTCCACCTCATGGTTCATTTCCGTTATTTCCGCCTCGTGCCGCTTGAAGTATCCGTCCTCCTGAAGATAGTCAAACACTGCCGGAACGAATCCCTCCCAGTTGCTCCTGCCGCCTATCTGTCCCGAGTATGCAGCGAGATAGCCCAAGCGCGTGCCGTCCCTAACCACGAGAACGCCGAACATCTTGCCTCTGTCCACTTCCTCGTGCCACTCCGACCTGCCGCGTATAAACGCACGAACCTCATCCGCTGCGATGACACACAGCGGATGAGGCTCGTAACAGAACGGGTTGTTCATCCGTTCGGGCGGCTCTATTGATGTTGTCAGAGGGTGTATCTGTATATCCTGAAAAGACATTTTCCCGTTGGTTTCAGATACCCCTTTGACCTTCTCAGACTCGTTCCGGACTCGCATTCTCAGAACTGTCGCGGCATACTTGCCGTAGCACCGAGTTCCTCCTCGATGCGTATCAGTTGGTTATACTTAGCCATACGGTCGGTGCGAGACATCGAACCGGTCTTTATCTGACCGCTGTTCGTAGCCACGGCAATGTCGGCAATGGTCGTATCCTCGGTCTCTCCCGAGCGGTGCGACGTCACAGTGGTGTAGCCATGACGGTGCGCCATCTCTATGGCATCGAGCGTTTCGGTGAGCGAACCTATTTGGTTCACCTTTATTAATATAGAGTTTGCCGCACCCATACGTATGCCTTTCTCAAGGAATTTCACGTTAGTGACAAACAAGTCGTCGCCTACGAGCTGGCAGCGTTTGCCTATGCGCTCCGTCAGCAGCACCCAGTTCTCCCAATCGTTCTCATCGAGTCCGTCCTCAATGGAATCAATGGGGTATCGTGTTATCAGTTCTTCGAGATAGTCAATCTGCTCCGCGGCGGTGAGTTTCCTGCCGTTCGGGTCTTTCGGCATTCCATTCTTCAACTGCCGATAGTCGTAGAACCACTCGCCGTTCTCCTGTGTCGCAAACTCCGATGCGGCGCAGTCCATTGCAATGCGCACGTCCTTGCCTGGCTCGTAGCCTGCGTCGCGTATCGCCGTGCAGATGCTTTCGAGTGCGTCCTCAATGCCGTCGAGAGCCGGAGCAAAGCCACCCTCATCGCCTACGGCCGTAGACAAATCTCGTTTCTTGAGCAGTTTCTGTAGCGAATGGAACACTTCCGCACCCATCCGTATCGCCTCGCGCTCGCTACTTGCGCCCACCGGGCGTATCATGAACTCCTGAAACGCTATCGGAGCGTCAGAATGAGCACCTCCGTTGATGATATTCATCATCGGAACGGGCAACACATAGGTGTTTGTTCCGCCGATATAGCGGTAGAGCGGTATGCCGAGAGCCTTCGCAGCGGTATGCGCCACGGCAAGACTTACACCCAGTATGGCGTTCGCCCCTAAGCGGCTCTTCGTGGGCGTGCCGTCGAGGTCGAGCATCTTGTGGTCGATGGCGCGCTGGTTCAGCACACATTCGCCCTTCAGAGCCGGCGCGATAATGGTGTTCACGTTCTCAACGGCCTTCAGAACGCCCTTTCCGCCATAGCGGTGTTTGTCGCCGTCGCGCAGTTCCAATGCCTCGTTCTCACCTGTTGAAGCTCCCGACGGAACGCTTGCGCGTCCCATCACTCCGTTCTCCAACGTCACCTCTACCTCCACCGTGGGGTTGCCACGGGAGTCGAGGATTTCCCTTGCGTGTACTTTCTCGATTCTCATACTCATTAATTTTAGGTCATTCTGCTCTTTATTATCACCTACAAAGATACCAACTGTTTCGCATCCGACAAAACAGGATGGCTCATCAATAATAAATATTTTGGCTTTTTTCTCATTATATAAACTTTGTTCAATTAATATGGCTCACCCGATAAATATAGGGGGGAAGTCTTTTATTAGATATTATGCCGCACCTTTGCACACACTTTACGCAATGCTCAGAGTATTTAAGACTGGATTACTCCAGTACTGAAGCCAAAATACTTGAGTAATCAGGCCGGAAATACTCGAGTACTGCGCCCAAATTACTCGAGTACTGCGGCCAAATTACTCAAGTATTGCGCCATAGTACTATGCTGTTCGGCCGAAATAGGTTGCCCCCCTGTATTTATCGGGTGAACCAATGTCTTCCTTTTTTGCCCGGTAAAGATATGAAAAAACATTCTATACCCGCGTGGTTTCTAATACGCTAAAAACTCACTCGTGGTATAGAATGTTTCAATTTTTATCGGTTTCATCGGGCTATCCGATTCTATGGCATAGAGGAATAAGGCTTCTCCGGTATGTTATTTAAGACATAAAAGTATCCTTTCACTCTATCCGCCAATCCTCTATTCCTCTTGTCTCTGACGAGAAACTGACACCTATCTTATATATCTGCCTGCCGTCGGTCTTGAACGGCTCGGCGTAGCCCTTGTCTTCTATTTGCTTCAATGCCTCGTCAGCCGTACCGTCGAGCTTCAGCTCCATTACGTAGATGTAGTCTTTCGTTTTCATCACTATGTCCATGCGACCGCGGCTTGTCGTGCGCTCAACCTCGGTGAAGAAGCCCATCA
>ENA-OPDG01002252-OPDG01002252.1-human-gut-metagenome-genome-assembly--contig:-NODE-2252-length-11091-cov-11.084179_pt1 | contig 11091 bp, 10 predicted proteins | sample MGYA00241259_ERZ501498 | MGnify/ENA primary metagenome ERZ501498 (study PRJEB25962, sample SAMEA2042582) | human gut metagenome | biome: human gut; feature: human-associated habitat; material: faeces... | reverse complement strand
GCGCACGGCGCGCTATACGGTCATCGACGACTGCTATAACGCCAACCCCGACTCCACGGCGGCGGCGCTGCGTTCCATGGCCACGCTCCCGGCAGGCCGCCGGGTGGCCATTCTTGGCAACATGGGTGAGCTCGGCGCGGACGCCGCGCCCCTGCACCGCGAGACCGGTGCCTGCGCGGCGGAGGCCGGTGTGTCGCTCGTGATCACCTGCGGAGAGCTGGCGAAAAATATCGCCGCCGGCGCCGCCGCGGCGAACCCCGCCGTTGTGACCGCGTCGTTTGACACGCTCGACGCACTGCTCCCGGCACTCGACGCGCTGCTGCAGCCGGGCGACTGCGTGCTCGTCAAGGCGTCGCACAGCATGCAGTTTGAACGCATTGTTCAGGCGCTGACACAGGCATAAAACTTCATGCATGCGTGCTGCACCACGAAAAAGCGCAAATGCCGGTGCATGAAGTTTTTGTGCATCATTTCCGGTTGCCCCGCAGGGGCGAGGAAATGGCACGTTTCTATAGCAAAAGCGCCCAGCCGCTTGCAGCGGCTGGGCTGTCTGTTTACTGCTCCATCAGGCCCACGCAGTCGTAATACGGTCTGGAGGCGATGAGGGCTTTGTTTTCCTTGAAGACATTGTGCATGAGCGTAATGACGGCGTAATCGCACTGCGCCATGGCTTCGGCAAGGGAAAAATTGTGGTATCCCGCCACGTCGCCCTGAATGTACGGCTCGCAGGCAAGAACCTCATAGCCGCGCGATTTCAGGATGTTCGCAAACAGGACGGACGGGCTTTCGCGCGTATCGTCAATGTTGGCCTTGAAGCTCATGCCGAGCACGGCGATCTTTGCGCCGGGCTTCACGTCGCGTGCGATGCGGTCCGCCGTCCAGACGGGCTTGCCGTCGTTGACAAGACGGGCCTCGTAGATGAGCGGCGTAATATCCTCGAACTTCTCATGGATGAACCACGGATCGACCGCGATGCAGTGTCCGCCGACGCCGACGCCGGGCGTGTGTACATTCACTCTGGGGTGGCAGTTGGCAAGCTCGATGAGCTTGAACACGTCGATGCCGAGCCGGTCGCAGACCTTGCTGAGCTCGTTGGCATAGGCGATGTTGATGTCGCGGAACGTGTTTTCCGTCAGCTTGCACATCTCGGCGGTCAGATCGTCCGTCAGGCGGATCGTGCCGCCGGTGACGACCTTTTCATAGATTTCCTTGGCGAATTGCGCCGATTCCGGACGGTTCGAGCCGATGATGCGATCGTTCTCGCGCAGTTCAATGAGCATCCGGCCGGGGATGATGCGCTCCGGGCAGTGCGCCGTCATGAACTGCTCCGGCGCAAGGCCGGACGTTTCCGAGACGATCTTCTCCACCATGCGCGTGGAGTAGGGAGGCGAGGTGGATTCGAGCACGCAGAGGTTCCCCGCGCGCAGGACGGAACCGACCTCCTTCGCGGCGGATTCGACGAAGCGCATATCGGACACGCGCTTGTGCTCCTCCGTCTCGCGGTAGGGCGTCTGGACGCAGATGATGAAGACGTCGGCAGGTTCCGGCTTCGTCGTGAAGTGCAGACGGCCGGTTGCCATGGCCTTCGTCATGGCGTCCTGTAAGCCGGGTTCTACGATATGGATATGGCCCGCGTTCAGCGTGTCCACGACGGTATCCTTCACGTCGAAGCCGCAGACCTCATAGCCCGCCAGCGTAAACGTGATGGCGGTGGGGAGGCCGATATAGCCGCAGCCCATGATCTCGATTTTTTTCATGCTATTTCGCTCCTTTGTATGCAAACATACAAGGATACTATATCCTATTTTTTACGCTTTTGCAAGCAGAGTCTGCACCATATCCGTCTTTTCCCACGGCAGATCCAGTTCCGCGCGGCCAAAGTGGCCGTAACCGGCTGTCTGACGGTAGATCGGGCGGCGCAGGTCAAGCGTTTTGATGATGGCCGCCGGGCGCAGGTCGAAGCATTCACGCACAAGCTGGGCCAGCTTATCATCCGCGATCTTGCCGGTTCCATATGTCTCGACGAGAACGGAAACAGGGTGCGCCACGCCGATGGCGTAGGCCAGCTGCAGCTGGCAGGCGTCGGCCAGACCGGCTGCGACCAGATTCTTCGCGATGTAGCGCGCCATGTATGCGCCGCTGCGGTCGACCTTCGTGGGGTCCTTGCCGGAGAACGCGCCGCCGCCGTGGGCCGCGTAGCCGCCGTAGGTGTCGACGATGATCTTGCGGCCCGTGAGGCCCGAATCACCCGCAGGCCCGCCGATGACGAAGCGGCCCGTCGGGTTCACGTAGTATTTTGTGTTCTCGTCCAGCAGGCGCGACGGCAGGTTCGGCTCGATGACCGTCTCAATAACGGCCTTGCGCAGATCGTCGATGGCGATGGAATCTGCGTGCTGGGTCGAGACGACAACGGTGTCGATGCGGGCGGGCATCCCGTCGGGGCCGTATTCCACGGAGACCTGGCTCTTGCCGTCCGGGCGGAGCCAGGGCAGAAGACCGGATTCGCGCGCGTGCGTCAGCGCCTTGGTGAGATTGTGCGCGTAGGCGATGGGAGCGGGCATCAATTCCTTTGTTTGCGTGCAGGCGAAGCCGAACATCATGCCCTGATCGCCTGCGCCGGTCGTACCGTCGTCATACGCGTTGTCAACGCCCATGGCGATATCCGGGGACTGCCGCCCCATGGCGACCATGACATTGCAGCTGTGGCCGTCGAAGCCCATCTCGGGGCGGTCATAGCCCGCGTCGCAGATGGCCTTGCGGGCGATCTGGGCGATATCAATGCGGGCGGACGTGGTGATCTCGCCCATGACGAGAACCATGCCGGTCGTCGCCGCCGTCTCGCAGGCGACGCGGCCCATGGGATCCTGCTCGAGCACCGCGTCGAGCACGCTGTCAGAGACAAGGTCGCACAGCTTATCGGGATGTCCCTGTGTAACGGACTCTGAAGTAAAGATTTTTCTGTTGTTCATATCTGATTCCTTTCCGGGCATAAAAAAGCGCCCTGCCCGAGGGGCAGAACGATATACGGTTCTCTCCCTCATCTTTCGATTCCTTCGCCGGATTTGGCACCTTGCATCCGCAGGTTGCCGGGTTTCATTGGGCCGTTCCCTCCACCACTCTTGATAAGGCTGTTCAGTTGTACCCTGATTATACAAAACCCGCCGGAAAAGTCAAGAGAAAAGTTTTGATTTCGGCAAAATTCCCGGTTTATCTCAGCGGGAACCCGCCCATACTCCATGCAGAACAGAATGTTTACATTTGCAGGGTAGATTTTTCCGCCCGGAGACGGTATGATGAAACCTGAACATCAGGAGGGTGAACACTATGAAGGATCTTCGCAGACGGTTTGAACGCTTCTGCCTTAAAAACCGGGGCAAGGGCATTCCGAATCTCATGCTCGTCATTGCCATTGGAAATCTGGCGGTCTTTGCGCTCTCGTACATCGACCCCAGCAATATCGTCTACAGCTATCTCTGCTTCAGCCGCTCCGCCATTCTGCGCGGACAGGTCTGGCGGCTGTTTTCGTACATCTTTACGTACCTGAACGACGTGCGGGGCGCGGGACTGCTGTTGGCGGCGGTGTCGCTGTTCTGCTATTATCAGTTCGGAAAGATCCTGGAGAGCTACTGGGGCACGTTCCGCTTCAATCTCTATTATCTGACCGGACTTGTACTGACCGATCTGGCCGCAATGCTGCTCGGCGCCGGAGCGGACGCGACCGCGCTGAACCTCAGCCTGTTTCTCGCCGTCGCGACCATCGCGCCGGAGGCGAAGGTGCTGCTGTTCTTCTTCATCCCCATCAAGATGAAATACATGGCGTGGGTCTATCTCGGCTTCACGGTGCTGAACGTGTTCTCGTCCTTGCAGCTGGCCTCGTTCCTCTCGTTCTACTGGCTGCTGCCCGTCGTGCCGCTTTTGAACTACTTCCTCTTCTTCGGCAGCGACGTCAAAAACATCCTGCCCGACGCACTGCGCTACCGGCAGCGGAAGAATTACCGCACGACCACGACAAATGCCCGCCCGAACCCCAATTGGGCAGGCTCCTACCGCTCCAAATCCGGCGAGAAGCCCTACCGGCATAAATGCACGGTCTGCGGCCGGACGGATACGGACTATCCGAACCTCGAATTTCGCTACTGCTCGAAGTGCAATGGCTATTACTGCTACTGCATCGATCACATCAACAATCATGTCCACATCACCACGCCCCCGGAAGGCGCGGGAAAAGAAAAATAAAACGGAGGACTGTCATGAACGAAGTATTGCACTGCCTGCTGACCCGCAGAAGCGTCAAGAAGTATCTTTCGCAGCCGGTCGAGAAGGAAAAGCTGGACGCCGTTCTGGAGGCCGGAACGTATGCCGCCTGCGGCATGGGCCGTCAGGCCGGGAAGATCGTCGTGCTGCAAAACCCGGATGATATCGCGCAGCTGGAAAAGATGAACGCCACGATTCTCGGAAACCCGGACGCGCACCCGTTCTACGGCGCGCCGGTCGTGTGCGTCGTGTTCGCGGACACGAATGTGAATACATGGGTCGAGGACGGCAGCCTTGTCATCGGCAATATGATGGCCGCCGCGCACAGCCTCGGCCTCGGCAGCTGCTGGATCCACCGGGCACGGCAGGAGTTTGAAAGCGCGGAGGGCAAGGCGCTGATGAAAAAATGGGGCGTGAGCGAGAATTACGCCGGCATCGGCCACTGCATCCTCGGCTACGCCGCGCAGGAGCCCGCCCCCGCAAAGCCCAGAAAGGCCGATTTCATTGTCCGCGTTGATAGTAACCGATGATCCAATCGCCTGCGGTTACCAGCGGATCTTTTACCGCAGCTGTGCAGTTTGAAAAGCTTGAAATACACAAAGTATTCCTGCGCTTTCAAACTTTCATCTGCGGCAAAATCTCTCGCTGGTAACTCTTGTCGATTAAATCATCGGTTACTAAACCCCTTGCAAAATCGAAAAAACAGGCTTATACTGAAGAAAAAACAGGAGGGCACTGATATGAAATCCATCAAAAGCATCCTGAAGATCGCGGGCGCGGTCATGGCCGTGATCGGCACCGTGCTTGTCGTCGTCGGCTTCCTCGACGAGATCTGCGCAGGCGTCAAAAAGCTTGCCGCCTGCCGCGCACGCCGCGAGGAAATGAAGGATTACGCAGACTGACAGATCGAGCGAACGCCCCGAAGCTGCCGCTTCGGGGCGTTTCAGCGTGTCGAAAAAGTCTTTTCGCCCCGCTGAGGCAGTTTTTCGAACTTTAAAAAAGTTCGAAAAATAGGTTGATTGAACGCGAAGGGGGCTCTTTGCCCCCTTCACGCTTCCCCTGCTGCTCTGTCGTCCAACTGCTTTTCATGGTTTTTTGACAGTCTCGAACGCCCCGAAGCAGCCGCTTCGGGGCGTTTTCTATGTGCCAAAGTTCCGGGGTTGCCCGGTCACAGCAGAAACAGCGCTTCGCGCACGACCTCGCCGACTGTGGGGTGGGGGAAGACGATCTTGTCCAGATGCTGCACGGGGAGCTTGGAATGCACCATCATGGCCGCGCCGTAGATGATCTCCGAGACATAGGAGCCGACCATATGGACGCCCACGACGCAGCGGTTTTTCCGGTCATAGAGCAGCTTGCAGAAGCCGGTTCCCTTCGGATTTTCTGCAAGATACCGGCCCGAGAGCGCCATCGGCGCCTTGACCACCTGCACGTCCAGTCCCTTTTCCCTTGCGCTCTGCTCCGTTTCGCCGACGCAGGCGACCTCCGGCGTGGTGTAGATCACGGAGGGGATGATGGAATAGTCGATCGCGTCCTTTTTGCCGAGCATATCGTTGACCGCGACCTCTGCCTCGCGATAGGCCGTGTGGGCCAGCATCAGCTTGCCATTGCAGTCGCCGACGGCCCAGACGCCGGGGACGTTCGTGCGCATCTGCCGGTCTGTCACGACTGCGCCGCGTTCGAGCGCAATGCCGAGCGCCTCCACATTCAGCCCCGTCACATCTGCCCGCCGTCCCGCCGACAGCAGCACGCGCCCGCAGGCGATCTCGTGCCGCCCGGAAGCGTCGGAATACACGACGCTCCGGTCTGTGACAGCCTCGACTCTGGCGTTCAGGCAGAAGTCCATGCCCTGCTTTTTGTACGTCCGCATCAGCAGCTCGCAGATCTCCGGGTCGGTGCTGCCCGCGATTTTGGGCAGCATCTCAATGACCGTCACCTTCGTGCCGATGGACGCGAAATAGCACGCCATTTCCAGCCCGATCACGCCGCCGCCGATGCAGACGAGCGATTCCGGCTGCTCCGAAAGGGAAAGCAGCTCGCGGTTCGTCATGACGAAGCCGGAAGCAAGTCCTTCCCGCACACCGGGGATCGGCGGGATCACGGCGCTGGAGCCGGACGCCAGCACGAGCCGCGGCGCGGACAGTGTCTCGCCGCCTGCGGCGATCTCAAAGCGCTCCCCCGTTTTGCCGAGGATCCGGCCCTCGGCGGCGAAAACCGTCACGCCGTGCGCCTTCATTGCCGCGCCCACACCCCGGACGAGCGTTTTGACCACGCCGTCCTTCCGCGCGACGACCTGCGCGTGGTCGATGGAGACGTTCTGCGCCGTCACGCCGTATTCTGCGCCGTGCAGCGCCGCCTGATACTGCTTGGCGCAGTAAAGAAGGCTCTTTGTCGGGATGCAGCCCTCGTTCAGACAGGTGCCGCCCAGCGCGCGCTTTTCGATCAGCGCTGTCCGCAGCCCCGCCTTTCCCGCGCGCTCCGCGCAGAGATAGCCGCCCGGGCCGCCGCCGATCACGATCAGATCAAATTCCTGCATTTTAAATTCCTCCTGCCGCGTTTTTTCTCAGTTTAGCATACCCGGCAGCAGATTGGAAATGCTTATTTGTGATGTATATATTCCGATTATGTTGCTTTGCGTTGCTTTTATTGTAAAATCGGGTATGTGACGCCGCATACGGTGATGGAGGCCAGCTCATCCAGATCGATCAGCTGGGAGAACAGCCAGGTCTCCTTGCAGTGATCTGAGTCGTACATCCAGCTTGCTGAATGACTCATGGAACCGTAGGTTCCGTAGGCACTGTCCGCGTAGTTGTTTTCCTTGCTGGCAAGATTGAAGCGCGTCCCGTCCTTCAATGTAACAGTCACAGAATTGCTGCTCTGCGAGGAATCAATACCGTCAAGCCGGAAGGAGATCGGCGTGATTGTCGCGGTCTTCCAGGATGGATCGCCGTCCAGCTCGATCACCAGCTCCTGTTCCAGCTGCTCCGGTACCGGGAGCTCAAACAGGTCTGCGCTCTGGTCGTGATACGACGCCCGGAACAGCAGCCGGTCGCCCGGCTCGAATTCGCCGCCGACGTTCGTCACGACCGCATACGCCGTGCTTCCATCTACCTGAATAATTTCCATTTTGACGCCGCCATTTTTCCATTCCAGACGGTGATCCGTGCCGAAGCCGGTATTGTTGCGCACACCAACCCGCAGCATCCGCTCAAGTTCCTGCTGATAGCCGTCAGCCTCCGGCAGCGCGGCAAGCTGCGCCGCGGCTTCATCGTTCCGCGCGTCGACGCGCAGGATTGCGAGAACAGAATCCTTTGAGGCCAGCATGGATTCAAGCGTGAATACGAAATTCTCCGTCGTGGCCGATACGCCCGTATCCGCCAAATCGGCAGTGTCGGGCACCTGCATCGTGCCCTCGGCGATCATGGCCTGCTCTTCCTCGGTGTACGTCGGCTGTGTGATATCCGTAGTCGTAGTTTCGTCGTAGCTGGTGACATGGTCCTTGACCAGCGCGGCTTTTTCGCCAAACAGCCGGTCGAACCAGCCGAAGGAGTGCGCCGCAAACGCACTGCCGCACAAAAGCGCCGCGATTGCCGCCGCGATCAGCACCGTCCGGACAGGCCGGGCGGGCTTCCGCTTCGTTTCTTTGATTTTTCCCATCGTCTTGCTCAAAATCCGCGCACCCTCGCTGTCCTGCATCGGGGGCAGCGGAATCTCCTGCTCCGGCGCATAGCGCATGAGCTCATCCCACGTCGCTTTCACAAAACAGACCTCCTTTTTCCAAAGCTTCGCGCAGTGTCCGCCGTCCGCGCATCAGGCGCGAACGCACGGTCGACGCGTTCAAATGTAAGTCCTCCGCGATCTGCGCGGCTGTCTGCGACAGATCGTAAAACCGGTAAAATATTTCCCGGTCCTCGTCCGGCAGGGCGCGCATGGCCTGTGCGATGGCCGCGCAGCGCTCCTTTTCCATCATCTGCTCCCAGAGCCGGTCGAGCGTGATGAGCGTATCGTCCTCCAGCGGAAGATAGACGTTCTGCTTCCGCATGGCCTCCGCCGTCCGGTTCCGCGCCACCGCGCCGAGCCATGGCCGCAGCTGCCCGCGCTCGATGCGCGCCGCGCCGTTCCAGAGCGCGAAAAACACGTCTGAGGCAATTTCCTCATGGTCTTCCGGCGTCAGAACGCCGCGGCTGCGGTTGCGGATGATGGCCAGAACGTATGCGCCGTACTGCGCGACGGCTGTTTCCAGCGCGCCCGCGCGCCGCTTTTGCAGCTGCCGCAGCAGCTCCTTTTCGTCCAAGCCGCATTCCTCCTTTGCGTTGTGTTCAACATGCTGACGTCTATCATGTCGGGTGTTTGGCCGATTTTGTTGCAGCCGCGCGGAAATTTTCCCTGTTCCCCCATAGTTCTTGCTTTTTCTGCCTGCGGCTGGTATGATAAAGCTATGAAGAAAAGAGTTGCTTACTATGTCAGCCGGAAGAATCCGCTTATCTGGCTGGCTGCGCTGGTCATGCTGGCCTCGGCAGCGCTTCGCATCGCAAATGTCTGCGGGAAAGGCGCAGACGCAAAGACGGTGTGGTTTTTAGTCGTGCTGCCGGTCGTGGGCTGTGTGCTCTATGTGCTGAATATCCTGTGCAATGGCAGCGACCGGTTCTACCGCTCCTCCGTGCCCGTCATTCTGCTTGCGATCTATTACGGCATCAAGATCACGCTCGTCTCACCGTACCTGTGGCTGACGTTCATGTTCTGGATCGCCTATCTCGCCATCGCCGCGTTTTACGCCGTGACCGTCTCCGGCCACATCAAAAGCACGATCCCGCTGCTTCTGCTGCTGATCGCTGCGCTCGGCATTCTGGTCGGGATGCACGAGAAGGAATTCACGCGGGAAAACTGGCCGCAACTGCGGCAGATTTTGCCTGATATGCTGTTCCTGCTTGCCGGGATTCTGACGCTGCTCGGCGCGAAGGTCTATCTCGACGGCGCGTACCACCCCACCTGGGGTGACCGGCCCGACGGACGCAGGCTGCGCACGCTCGATCCGATGGCGGTCGTAGCCAATTATATCATGCCGACGCGCATCGGATCGTCCAATTTCATCCGCGAGTCCGTTGACATCGGCCCGATGGAGCGCTATATCCGCGAAAAGCGCAAGCAGGGCTTTACGAATCTCGGCGTGACGCACGTATTTCTGGCTGCCTATGTCCAGTGCGTGGCGAAATACCCGGCGCTCAACCGCTTCCTGTCCGGGCAGCAGGTCTATTCGCGCGACGACGATATCCAGTTCTGCATGGTCGTCAAGACCTCAATGGACACCTCCGCGCCGGAGTCGATCACAAAGCTTCATCTGAAGCCGACCGACACCATCGACGATATCTATGAAAAGCTCAACAAGGGCATCGCTTCCATTCAGGGGCAGGCCATCGGCGGCAGTGACTTTGACAAGACCGCGAAATTCCTGTCGTTTATCCCCGGCGTGCTGTTCAAATTTGTGGTCTGGCTGCTCAGGACGATTGATTACTTCGGCTTCCTGCCGAAGTTCCTGCTGGAGGTCAGCCCGTTCCACGCCTCGATCTTCTTTACGTCCATGGGATCGCTCGGCATCCCGCCCATCGTGCACCATCTGTACGACTTCGGCAATATGCCCGTCTTCGTCTCCTTCGGCTGCAAATACCACAAAAACGAGGTGCTCGACGACGGCACGGTCGTGCGCCGCAAGTACATCGACTACACCGTCAACACCGACGAGCGCATCTGCGACGGCTTCTATTACGCCACCACGCTCAAGCACCTCAAGCGCCTGCTGTCCCACCCCGAACAGCTCGACAAGCCCGCCCCCGTCGTCAACCACGACATTGAGTAATCCGCTTTCTATGCAGAACCCGCCCCGGGCAGCTGCCCGGGGCGGGTCTTTTATCCCGGCATAGATTGGCATTTTTCGACTGGGCTGATAGAAGGATTATGGTTCTTCTGAACCCCAAGGCACCCGATGCAGACGGGCGGTTTGGCCTTCTCCGAAAGGAGGGATGTTCATGCCGGTTACGATCACGTTCCATATCTTTGGATTCACGGTCACCATCCGCATAAAATGGCCGAAACCGCCACTCTGGCAAGTGACGGTTTCGAGTTTTACTTGCAGCTGATTAACTAACCGAGGCCAAACCGTTCTTGCGGAAGGAGCCTTGGTTATTTTTATGATACCAGACACTTTTGATTTGTCAAGCGTACCGATGAAGCGCAGGCCGTTACACCCGCCCATGTCCAGCCGGACAGGGGCGGGTGTGGTCGATTACTTTTTCAGCTTGTTGTCCACAACGTCCTTGAGGACGGCGGTGAAGGCATCAAGCGTCATGGCGCCGAGGTCGCCGTCTGCGCGGTTGCGCGGGGAGACGGTACCGGCTTCGATATCGCGGTCGCCGACGACGAGCATATAAGGGATCTTCTCCATCTGCGCGTCGCGGATCTTCTTGCCGATCTTCTCGCTGCGGGTGTCGACCGTCACGCGGTAGCCCTGCGCGGTGAGCTTTGCGGCCTGCTCCTTGCAGTAGTCAACAGCGCGGTCCGTGACCGGCAGGAAGCGGACCTGCTCCGGCGCCATCCACGTGGGCAGCGCACCGGCGTATGTCTCAATCAGGTAGGCCAGCGTGCGCTCGTAGCAGCCAAGGCTCGTTCTGTGGATGATATACGGCAGCTTCTTCTCACCGTTTTCATCCGTGTAGTACATCCCGAAGCGCTCAGCCAGCAACATATCGATCTGGATGGTGACGAGGGTGTCCTCCTTGCCGTAGACATTCTTATACTGGATATCGAGCTTCGGGCCGTAGAACGCGGCTTCGTCGATGCCGA
>ENA-OPDG01002246-OPDG01002246.1-human-gut-metagenome-genome-assembly--contig:-NODE-2246-length-11121-cov-4.154076_pt1 | contig 11121 bp, 9 predicted proteins | sample MGYA00241259_ERZ501498 | MGnify/ENA primary metagenome ERZ501498 (study PRJEB25962, sample SAMEA2042582) | human gut metagenome | biome: human gut; feature: human-associated habitat; material: faeces... | reverse complement strand
GGGCAGGCGGGTGTCCTCGGCCACCGGGATGTAAGCCGAGTAGAACACCCGCTTGAGGCCGTATTTCTGGTACATCCCCTCGGACAGCTGCAAAATGTGGTAGTCCGTCTCGGGCGACGCACCGACGATCATCTGGGTGCTCTGGCCGGCGGGAGCGAACTTGGGCGCGTGGCGGTAGAGGGTCAGCTCCTGCCTGCTCTCTTCACCTGCCACCGAGATCTGCTTCATGGGCCGGAAGATGGAGTGGCGGCCCTTGTCGGGGGCGAGAAGATGGAGGCTCTGCTCGCTGGGCAGCTCGACGTTGACGCTGAGGCGGTCGGCGAGGTAGCCCATCTGCTGGATGAGCTCGGGGCTGGTGCCGGGGATGGTCTTGGCATGGATGTAGCCGCCGAAGTGATATTCGTTCCGCAGCAGCCGCAGAACGGTGAGCATCCGCTCGGTGGTGTAGTCGGGGGTCCCCAGCACAGCGCTGGAGAGGAAAAGTCCCTCGATGTAGTTGCGGCGGTAGAACTCGATGGTCAGTTCTGCCAGCTCCCGGGGTGAAAAAGTGGCCCGGGGAACGTCGTTGGACTTCCGATTGACGCAGTAGCTGCAGTCGAAGGCGCAGCAGTTGCTCATCAGGACTTTCAACAGGCTGACGCAGCGGCCATCAGCGGTAAAGGCGTGGCAGCAGCCCGGCGCATAGCAGCTGCCGATGGTGCCGCGCTTCGCCGGATGGGACGCGCCGCTGGATGTGCAGGCCACGTCATATTTTGCGCTGTCGGCCAAGATGGTGAGCTTGTCCATCAGGGACTGTTCCATAGAAAGATACCTCCCAGAAGGGTATATCTCCCCCTTACCCCCACAGCTGCTGATCAGAAGCGCCGTGGGGCAGGGGAGAGACTCACCACTTGGCCTTCGTCTCGACCACGCGGCCCGCGATGTGCAGACGGTTCAGGTCCTCACCCTTGATGACCAGCTCGTTGTAAGCGGGGTTGAAGGGCTGCAGAACGACGCAGTTGCCCCGCTGGATATACCGCTTGAGGGTGCCTTCGCCCTCGTCGCCGTAGACCAGCACGCCCAGGTCGCCGTTTTCCAGCGTGTCCTGCTTGTGGACAAGGGCGAGGTCGCCGTCCTGGATGCGGGGCTCCATGCTGTCGCCGCGCACGACGAGGTAGAAGTAGTTGGAGGGGTCCTTGACGCGGGCATACTCCTGCCCATAATCCTCCTCAAAGGCCAGTGCGCCGTACCCGGCCTTCACGGTGCCGATGACCGGGATGAGGCTCTCGGCGTAGTTGCCGAAGAAACGCTCCTCGGGGGTGGTCACGTTGGACACCGGACGGTAGAGCCCCAGCAGGAAATCGGCTGTGGTGCTCAAAATCTCAGCGATGCGGGCCACCGTGGCGGGATCGGGGGAGGATTTGCCGCTTTCCCACTTGCCGACGGCCTGCTGGGTCACCCCCAGTTTGGATGCCAGCTCAGCCTGACTGATCCCCTTCTGCTTGCGGCACTGCTTCAAAAGCTCTGAAAACGACATGGTCGTACACTCCTTTACTCCAAGGTCAATATTTTATGCTTTTATTGTACAACAAAAAGATGTTTTTGTAAAGAGAAAAGTGAGCGGCTAGCCAAAAAAAGGTTGTCGCATGAGAGGGATTTGCAGGGCTGGACGAAAAACTTTCAATTTGGGCTTGACAGAAGGCCGGAAATCTGGTAAATTAAATAGGCATTCGGTACGGCGTGTGCGAGTGCCCACGAGGAGAGATGTCCGAGTGGTTTAAGGAAGCAGTCTTGAAAACTGCCGTACGGCAACGTACCGTGGGTTCGAATCCCACTCTCTCCGCCATTTTTTATTGAATAAGTGTAATGCACTTTGCTCTGGAGTAGTACTCAAGAGGCCGAAGAGGCGCCCCTGCTAAGGGCGTAGGTCGTCTAAACAACGGCGCGAGGGTTCAAATCCCTCCTACTCCGCCAAGAAAAAGCTCGATGGTTCGTTGAAACCACCGGGCTTTTTCCATTATTGCACACTTTTGTGAATTTTCGGGGCGGATGATTTACTTTTGCACCCGGATTTCTTATAATGGTATAAAACGGAAATACCGGAACAGGAGGAAACGAGCAATGGCACTCAAAAAATTTGCCCGCAGGGACGTCATCCTGCCCGCAGTGGTCTTCCTGCTCACATTTGCGGTGGCCCTGTTTTCGCTCCGGCTTCTCTCGCTCAATCAGGAAAAAGACGAGCGGCTGCGGGCTGTCTATGCGGCCGAGTCCACCATCAGCCGTGTGTCTTCCCAGCTGAACCGTTATCTGGCAGAATCGGACTTCATCAAAAAATATATCGAGTCGGGCCATGTGCTCCGTGAAGAGGAGTTTGCAGTTATATCCAGCAATATGCAGGATGGCAGCAGCGTCATCAAGACCCACGAGCTGGCGAAAGACGGCGTCGTCTCCCAGGTGTATCCGGTAGCGGGCAACGAGGCGGCCATCGGGCTCGATATGCTGCATAACCCCGCCCGCAAAAAGGAAGCAAACCTTGCCAAGAACAGCGGGATGTACACCATCGCTGGTCCCTTCGAGCTGGTGCAGGGCGGCACGGGCGCGCTGCTGTTCGACCCCATCTATACCTATAGTGAAAAGGGAGAGCGCTCGTTCTGGGGCTTCTCCATCCTTGTTTTACAGTGGGACGACTTCATTGAGGAGGTCGAGCTGGACAAGATGGAGGATGCTGGCTACCGGTATCAAATCTGGAAAAAAGACCCCTATACCGGCGAAAAGATCGTCATCGCGGAGAGCGAAGAGGATTTCCCCGGCAATGCGCTGGAAGTTGCGTGCAGCGTCCCCAACGATACATGGTATTTTGAAATCATCCCGAAAGCCGGGTGGTTCTCGGACCAGCAGCTCTCGCTGGGCATCGCCATCGCCACCATCATTGGCATAATGGCGGCCTATGCCTGCTGGGAGCTCATGAACCGGCACCAGAAGGACCTGCAGCACGAAGCGGCCCTTGAAAAGTCTGCACAGGAGGCCCGGGCAGCCAACGAGGCAAAGACCCGCTTCCTGTTCAATATGAGCCATGACATCCGCACCCCGATGAACGCCATCATCGGCTTTTCGGAGCTTCTGGAAAAGCACATCGACGAGAAGGACAAGGTGCTGGATTACACCGAGAAGATACGCTCGTCCAGCGCATTTCTGCTCTCGCTCATCAACTATGTGCTGGAAATGGCCCGCATCGAGAGCGGCAAGGCCGTGCTGAAAGAAGAACCCGGCGACCTGTGCGTGCTGATGCAGACGCTCTCAGACGTATTTGAGCCCTCTGTCCAGCAGAAAAAGCTGACCTGCACCTACCATACGGATGTCGAACATCCCTATATTGTGAGCGACCGCACCAAAGTGCGGGAGATATTGCTGAATGTCATCAGCAACGCCATCAAGTATACGCCCGAGGGCGGACATATTGCGGTGTCGGTGAAAGAACTGCCGGCTGAGAAGCCGAAGACGGGCCGCTATACCTTTACTGTTCAGGACGACGGCATCGGTATGAGCGAGGAGTATCTGCCCCATATCTTCGAGGAGTTCACCCGTGAGCATACCAGCACTGAGAGCAAAGTCATCGGCACCGGCCTCGGCCTGCCCATCGTGAAAGCTCTCGTGGAGTGGATGAACGGCAGCATCGACGTGCAGAGCAAGCTGGGCGCAGGAACCACTGTGACCATCACCCTTGGGTTCCCACTGGCGGATGAGGCCCAGAAGAGCGTAGAGGAGCAGGACGCAGAGGGCGACGCGGCCCAGCTCAAGGGCTGCCGCATCCTGCTGGCCGAGGACAACGACCTCAACGCTGAGATCGTCGTGACCATTCTGGAAGAGAGCGGCCTTACCGTGGAGCGCACTGCCGACGGTGAACTCTGCATCGAGGCACTCAAAGCCCACCCGGCGGGCTATTATGATGCCATCCTCATGGACATCCAGATGCCCAACATGGACGGCTATCAGGCGGCGAAGCTCATCCGCAATCTGTCGGGCAATTACCGCACCATCCCCATCATCGCCATGACGGCCAACGCCTTCGACGAAGACCGCCAGAAAGCCCTCTCCGTCGGCATGGACGCCCATCTGGCAAAGCCTGTTGATGTGAAGCGGCTGTTTGGGACGCTGCGGAAAGTGATAAGATAAGCATATCATTTCATCAATAACAAAAAGAACCCCAGCCTAAGCCGGGGTTCTTTTTGTTATGGGCCAGGCAGGACTTGAACCCGCGACCAAGCGGTTATGAGCCGCCAGCTCTGACCAACTGAGCTACTGGCCCACGAAGACGGCGGTCTGCCGCACATGGACTAACTATAAGTATACCAAAAAATCAGAAAAAAGCAAATCCTTTTGCCGGAATTATTTTGTGCGGCGGGCGTCGAACTTGCGCAGCATGAACTCGTCCAGCATCGCGGGCTGGAACAGCGGCTCTTTGTAGCCAAAAGCTTCCCGGATGAAGATGAGGGTCACGATGGTCTGGCGGCCCGGGTCGAACCGGAGGGTGTAGAGGGTGTCCAGCGGCTGCTGGGTGGGCTGATGGAGCGTCAGGTGGAGGGTGAAGCCGCCGTCGTTCTCCCGGCGGCACTCGTAGGCAAAGACATCGTCCGGGCTGTGCTGGTCCAGCCGGTCGAAGCAGTCGTCCAGCGGCAGGTCGGTGCGGAACTCGGACAGGCCGCTGGGGCCGTACTGGCTGCGGCGGTTCTGGTCTTTCTTAGACAGCAGAAATACGATAAAGCCCAGAATGGCCGCGAGAAGAAGGATGGAAAAAACAGCGTTCATGTGCGCCTCCCGATGGAATTTGTGTCGAGTTTTCCTTATTGTAACACAACACGCCCCAAAATGTGTTATAATATTTGAAAAATTCCAAAAACTGATGGGGAGCCTGCGCCCTTTCTGCGGGCGGGAGGGACGATATGAAACTCAAATTCACGCGAAAGACCTGGTATTTCCTGCTGCTGGCTTCCGCAGCGGCCTCCATGCTCAACGGCTTTGCCGTCCTGAGCGGCACCAGCTTCGGCCTCATCGAGCAGATCGCATTCGCCGCGGCGGGCATCGCGGCCCTCTTCCTCGCGGCGGAAAAAGGCTCGGCAAGCTGGGAAAAACGCAACTTCACCGGCGTGTTCGTGCTGCTGATGGTGAGCTACATGGTCAACGGCTGGGCGGGCTACCTCTGCTCTGCGCTGGCGTGGCCGCTGCTGCTCAGCACCGAGTATAAGCGCGGCACTGGAGTACCAGAAGGGCAGGCCCATCCAGCGCCAGCTGCAGCTGGTGGGTGCCGCCGAAGCGCTCCACCTGTTCTTCCTGCTGATGGCGAAATACGGCGGCATGGCCGCGCTGGGCTTCTGGACGAACCTGCTCTGGGTGCTGCTGGCCTGCGCCCGGGGCTGGGCAGCGCTGAGCCTCTATAAGATGCAGGAGGACGCATGACCCAGCGGCGGAGAAGACGCCGCGCCCGGCGGGGCCGGTTCGGGCGGCGGGCGTTCCTGGCCGGGGCCGGCTGTGCCGCTCTGGCCGGGGCAGCGGTGCTGCTGGGCCGGGGCCAGACGGCCTCGGCGTCGTCGGTGCCGCCGACGGACGAAGCAGAGCCAAACGCCGCCCTGCCCACGGGTGAATGGCGGGCCGTCTGGGTGAGCTATCTGGAATGGGCCGGGATGGACTTTTCCTCCGAAGAAGCCTTCCGTGCCGGTGCGGCGGAGCTGATGGACAACTGTCTGTCCATCGGGCTGAACACCGTCATCGCGCAGGTGCGGCCTTTCGGGGACGCGCTTTACAGGAGCACCCTCTTCCCGTGGAGCCATCTCTGCACCGGCGTACAGGGGCAGGACCCCGGCTTCGACCCGCTGGACGTCCTCATCACCGAAGCACACAGCCGGGGCCTTTCGCTGGAAGCGTGGGTGAACCCCTACCGCCTCCGCTCCTCGGCGAAGATGCCGCCCGCACTGGCGGAAAATAACCTTGCCAATGTACATCCCGAGTGGGTCTGCGCCGTGGGTGAGGGGCTGTACCTGAACCCGGCTATCCCGGAAGCCGCAGACTATGTGGTGCAGGGCGTGGCCGAGCTGGTGCAGAACTACGCTGTGGACGGCATCCACTTCGACGACTATTTTTACCCCACGACAGACGCTGCGCTGGACGCGGCCCAGTTCGCCGCCAGCGGCGCGGGGGATCTGGCCGCATGGCGGCGGCAGAACGTCACCGCACTGGTGAAAGCGGCCCACGATGCCGTCAAAGCCGCCGACGCTACCCTCCGTTTCGGCGTCAGCCCGCAGGGCAACCCCGACAACGACCTTGGACAGCAGTACAGCGACGTGAAAGCATGGCTGGCCGCCGAAGGCGAAAACGCTGTGGTGGACTACCTCTGCCCGCAGATATACTGGGGCTGCGGCTATACCCTCCAGTCGGGCAGCACCCGCTTCGCCTTTGAGAACATCGTGCCGGGGTGGCTGGCCATGCCCAGGGCGGCATCCACGGCCCTCTACTTCGGGCTGGGGGCCTATCGCATCGGCGAGGGCGACGGCGGTGCCAACGAGGACAGCCAGAGCCAGTGGTGTACGGGCAGCGCTCTTGCCCGGCAGGTGGAAAGTCTGCACAGCCTCGGCGCGGGCGGCTGGGCGCTCTACCGGTACGATTCGCTGTTCCGGTCGGCTCAGCCGGAGCTTGCCGACGCCGAACGTGCGGCGCTGGCCGCTCTGACTACAGCCTGAACTCTTGTATGGAAAAGCAAAATGCGGTATACTATATAAATCGTGTAAAACCTCGTGTTAAAACAAAATTTGAGGATAAAAGATCATGAAAAAGATAAAGCGAATCGTCCTGCTCGTCGTGGCGGTGCTGGTACTGCTTGTGGCTGCGTCCGGCGTCAAGACTGTGCTGGACATGAAGAACAGCGCGGACAATGAGGTGCAGGAAGAGGACAGCACCCGCTGGGCCGAACCGACCAGCGACCCGCTGAACATCGAGGGCATTGCTGACGCCTCGGCCAAGTATGCCTCGGCGGCGGTGAACGGGAGCCTGAACCTCGTGTTCAACGGCATCTGGAGCCGCCAGACCGATTACTTCACCGTCCCGGGCGGCAGCCTGACCATCACCGGCTACGGCACCGCCGAGGGTACCCAGCGGTACAAGGTGTCCGTCTGGCAGAAGGTGGCCGGCGGCGCACAGTACGTCAACGGAAGCACCTATTATATCAAGACCGATGGTCAGAACTACCGCTGCGTCATCTCCGGGCTGGACCCGGCGGCCAGCTACCGCCTGACCATCTCCTACGTTTCCAGCCGCTACTACCTCTATGGCGGACTCAAGGTGGAGGGCATCGCAGGATGAAGACACAGACCAAACATTCGCTCATGCTGATGCTCTGTGCCTTTATCTGGGGTACGGCTTTCGTAGCCCAGAGCGCAGGCTCCGGCATGGGGGCCTATTCCTTCCTCGCAGGGCGCAGCTGGCTGGCCGTCCTCGTGCTGATCCCCACCGTGTTCGCCTTCGACGCCGTGCGCAAAAAACAGGGCCAGCCCTACGGCTGGCCGAAAGAGAAGTCGGAGCGCAAGACCCTGCTGGCGGCGGGCCTCGTCTGCGGCACCTTCCTGTTCGCGGCCTCTGCGGCTCAGCAGATCGGCATCACCATCAACCCGTCCACGGCCAAGGCCGCGTTCCTGACGGCCATGTACGTCGTGCTGGTGCCGGTGTTCGGCCTCTTTCTGGGCCGGAAGGGCAGCGTTCAGCTCTGGGTCAGCATGGTCATCGCCGTGGCGGGCCTGTATATGCTCTGCATGAAGAACGGCTTCGGCGGCATTGAGACCAGCGACTGGATACTTCTCAGCTGCGCCGTGCTGTTCAGCTTCCAGATCATGTCCATCGACCACTTTTCGCCGCTTGTGGACGGTGTGCGGCTGAGCCTCATCCAGTTCATCGTGGTGGCTGTGGAGAGCTCTGCGGCGGCGCTGATCTTCGAGACGCCCACGCTGGCAGAGTATGGCGCAAACTTTCTGCCGGTAGTCTACTGCGGCGTCATGTCCAGCGGCGCGGGCTATACGCTTCAAATCCTGGGCCAGAAAGATCTGAACCCCGCCATCGCCAGCCTTATCATGTGTTTGGAAAGCGTATTCAGCGCGCTGGGCGGCTGGCTGCTGCTGGGCCAGAACCTTTCGATGCGGGAGAGCGCAGGCTGCACCCTCATCTTCGCCGCCGTTGTGCTGTCTCAGCTGCCCCTTGCGGAGCTGCGCAGATGCAAAAAGGGCGCGTGATGCTGCGAGTGGCCGGGGGCATCCCCTATGAGCTGACGCGGGGGCGGGTCAAGCGGCTCAACCTCCACGTCCGGCGGGACGGCACCGTGGCCCTCAGCATCCCCCTGCGCACGACGCTGGAAGCGGCTGACGCCTACGTCATCGCCGAGGCGGAGTGGATACGGGCCGCACAGGCCCGGCAGGCTGCCCGCGAAAAGCGGCAGGAGGAACTGCCCGACAAGGCGGCCGCCCTGGCCCACTTCACGGCCATGAGCGACAAGGTCTACCCGGCCTTTGCCGGGGTGCTGGGCGGGCAGAAGCCCACCATCAAAGTGCGCAGCATGACCAGCCGCTGGGGCGTCTGCCATATGGCGAAGCGCCAGATCACCTTCGCGCTCCAGCTCTACAATATGCCCGAGGCGGCACAGATCTATGTGGTAGTGCATGAGTACTGCCACTTCTTGCAGCCCAACCACAGCCCGGCTTTCTGGGCCGAAGTGGCGAAGCTGATGCCGGACTGGAAAGCCCGGCGGGATTTATTAAAATAGGAGAGAAAATCTTTTGGAAAGCGAAAAGACCTCCGGCGGCGATAAATATTCGAAGCTCGCCGGCAATACCATCATCTTTGCCATCAGCAGCTTTTCGTCCAAGCTGCTGACGCTCATCGTCCAGCCGTTCCTGACGTACGCGATGGCCGAGATTTCCGACCTCGGCCTGTCGAAGATTTTGAGCCAGTACGCCAACCTGCTCATCCCCTTTGTGTCGATGGGCATGTCCAACGCCATCATCCGCTTCGGCCTCGACAAGGGCAACAGCGAAAAGCAGGTGTTCACCAACGGCCTGCTCACCATCCTCGGCGGCTTCGGCATCCTCGTGCTCTGCTGGCCGGTGGCGCAGTTTTTGCCCGATATGGCCCAGTACGGCCTGCTCATTTATATTTATGTCCTGATGAGCTGCCTGCGCACCCTCTGCACCCAGTTCGTGCGCAGCCGCCAGTGGAACAAGCTGGTGGCCGTGGACGGTGTGCTCTGCACCGTGGCGACCATGGCGTTTTATGTGCTCTATCTGGTGGGTTTCAAGTGGGGGGCCAACGGCTATCTGCTGGCCATCATCAGCGGCGACTTCGCGAGCGTGCTCTTCCTGATGTTCACCGGCAAGCTCTGGGATTTCATCGAGCTGAAGGGCATCAACAAGACCCTCTGGAAGCAGATGCTCCACTTCTCGCTGCCCATGATACCGGCCCAGATAAGCTTCTGGATCATCAACGCCTCCGATTTGTTCTTTGTGCGTGAGATGTGCGACGGCCTCGACGGCCACAGCGGCGACGCATGGAGCGGCCTGCTCTCCACCGGCTACTTCCTGCCCACCATCCTCACGACGCTGGGCCTTATCTTCTACGACGCATGGCAGCTGTCGGCTGTCACCGAGGAAGAGGGGAGAGCCAAGTTCTTTACCCAGATCTTCCGCACCTATTCCAGCGTGCTGTTCTGCTGTGCAGCGGGCATCATCTGGCTCTGCCGCCCGGTCATGCACGTCATGAAGTCCAACTACTATTACGCATGGCACTTCGTGCCGTTCCTCGTGCTGGCGTCTACCTGCAGCTGCTTCAACCAGTTCATGAACAGCGTCTATGTCGTGAATAAGAAGTCCCAGCGCAGCATGGTCACCATGATGGCCGGTGCCATCAGCAACTGCCTCATGAACTACTTCTTCATCAAGTGGTGGGGTCCTGTGGGTGCGACCTATGCGTCCTTCCTCGGCCTCGGGCTGGTGTTCACTCTCCGCGCCATGGATGCCCACGGCATGATCGGGATGCATGTCCACCCGGGCCGTGTCCTCGTCAACGCCGCCGCGCTGGTGTTCGAGGCTTTCGTGCTGCTGGCCGAGACGCCGCTGTACGGCCTCTGGACGGGCATCATTACCGCCCTCATCATCCTGTACAACTTCTCCGGTGTCTGGGCCATGGCCCGCATCCTGCTGCCTAAAATTCTGGGCCGCCGGGGCAAGGCCCTTGTGGCTGTCGTGGACGGCTGGGCAGCCAAAAAGTAAAAATGGATCTATAAGCGCTCTGTCAGGCGGCTTTCGGGCCGCCCGGCGGGGCGCTTTTCCGTAGTCCAGAAGAAAAAGCCCCCACATCGTCAGTCCGATGAAGGAGCTTTGGATTCAAAGATGCAGTTGTTTTTCGAGCCAGCCGGCGATGTCCGCAAACACCTCGGCTTTGTTCGTCTCCACCAGCAGCTCGTGGCGGGCGCCGGGGTAGAATTTTGACTCGATGTTCCCGACACCGGCGTCCCGGAGGCTCTGGATAGCCCGCCGGACTCCGGCGGTGCGCTCGCCCACAGGGTCGGCGTCACCGGCGAGGAAGAGAAGGGGCAGGTCTTTCGGCACCCCGGCCAGAACGGCGGGGTCGTACAGCCGCAGGATGCCTGTGAACATGCTGTAGTAGGCGTTCAGGGTGAAGGTGAACATGCAGCGCTCGTCGGCGCGGTACTTGTCCACTTCGGCCTGGTCACGGTTGAGCCAGTCCTGAGGCGTGCGGCCCTCAAGACCCCTGTTGTAGCCGAGGAAGGAGAGGTTCGCCACCAGCTTGCTGCGGTGCTCCCAGCCGAAAAAGACGGCCAGCACCCGGCAGATGGTTCTGGCCAGCTGCACCAGCGCTTTGGGCTGGAAGCCGGTACCCATGATGATGGCTCCGTCAAGCTCACCGCCCCACTCGCAAAGGTACTGCCGGGCGTAGAACGAGCCCATGCTGTGGCCCAGCAGAAAATAGGGGACGCCGGGATAGAGCTGCTTCGTCAGCGCAGTGACAGCGTGGAGGTCGTCGAGGACGGCGCGGTTGCCGTCGGGCTGGGCGAAATAGCCGTAATCCGCCCTGGTGCGGATAGAGCCGCCG
>ENA-OPDG01002220-OPDG01002220.1-human-gut-metagenome-genome-assembly--contig:-NODE-2220-length-11231-cov-2.275233_pt1 | contig 11231 bp, 9 predicted proteins | sample MGYA00241259_ERZ501498 | MGnify/ENA primary metagenome ERZ501498 (study PRJEB25962, sample SAMEA2042582) | human gut metagenome | biome: human gut; feature: human-associated habitat; material: faeces... | reverse complement strand
GGCAAAAAATACAGAAAAATCCAAAACCACATTTCCGGTTCAGGTAATTCATAAGACTGGTGATGATAAAGAAAACTTTGTGATCGTGATCATGGGAGATGGCTATACCGCCGGTCAGCAGGATCAGTTTTTGGAAGATGCCACCCAAAAGGCGCGTGGAATGCTGACATGGTCACCATATAGGGAATATTCTGACCGTATTAATATTTACGCTGTGCAGGCAGTTTCTAACGAGCCAGGCATTGGAGTGTATGGCGGTAAGAGTCCGGATACATATTTTCATGTCAAAGTATATGGAAAGGCAGCCGGATTTACCAATGGCGGGGATGAAAGGGCGAAAGCGTTAAGAACGGAACTGGAAGAAAATTATCTGGATGAAGGTGCAAATGTTGGAACGATTCATATACTTTGTAATGATACAGGAAGCTATGGTGCATCAGTAAATCCATTATTTTCTTTTTCTACAAATTCTGAGGATAATAGTGATGGAACAGCCATGGCTCATGAAATCGCCCATAGTATAGGTAGACTGGGAGATGAATATGAGAGATACACCAATAAACCAAATACTTCCGATACAGCGAATCCAGATACGATCAAGTGGAGTAAAATGTTAGGATTTCGTGGAATCGGAATCACTACCGCCGGAACGGATACCGCATTTGCGCCCAGCCGTGAATGTATGATGAGAAGGCTTGGACAGCCGTTTTGCGAGGTCTGCAAGATGGAACTGGCAAGAAAACTCAATAATACGGATTATGTCAGCAGACCGGCAGCTCTTTATATCAGTGATCCGGAAGTTTCCATTGCTCACAGCAAAACGGCGACACTTGACAGGGATAGTGAGAAATACAGGATTACCGAGTCTAACATTACGAAAGCCAATGATGATGATTTAGAATTTCGCACGGTAGTGCAAAATATGGTAAATAAAGAACAACATCTTAAGATGAGTTTTCGCATTATTGGTGCAGATGGCATAACTGTAAAATATAGTGAAGAACAAGAATTTACCATTCCTGCCCTTACAAATTCATATAACCCGGATGCTGCAAGAGAGTCTCTTTCCATTGTACTTCATGATGTGTATGGTCTGACAAAAGGTGACAGACTGGATGGAAAAATTGTGGACATGGATACGCAGGAAGTTTTAGCTACCGATAAAACAGCGAATCAGGCATGGAGCACGGTAAATATTCATTACCAGTTAAAGTCAGAAGATGGAACAAAACAAAATATTCCGAATACAGAAACATCCATTGTATATGTACCGCAAAACTCTACATATACCTTAAGAAATCCGGAATTAGCCGGTTATACCTGTATTGGAAACAGTCTGGATCAGGATAAGGTAAAGATCACGGAAAGCAGCATGGATATTACTTATTATTATCAGGAGAAAAATGATTCCATGGAGGATAAGGATCCTGCAGAGTGTACGGTAAACCCGGTTATAGTACCTTATGATTCGAATCCCCATACATTTGATATTACGCCAGGAAAAGGTGTGGAGCTTCGTTATAGTATGAATGCGGACGGTCCTTATACGATCGAAGAACTTCCTGCCTATACGGATGCAGGAAAATATACCATTTATTTTGAGGCATCTTCTGATTCTGCAAAATCCTGTTATGGAGAGGCAACTTTGGAAATTACAAAAGCGGTTACAGAATTAAATCTTCTTGCAACACCAGAGGGATTAGAGGGCGCTGGCAGCGTAACACTTAAAGTTTTAAAACAGGGAATCAGCGCAGATGAACCGGTGGATATTACTTGCAATGATTCCAGCATTACACTGGTTAAGAAGGAAAATGATCAGTGGACGGTATCGCTTCCGAACAAGACAAAGACGTATCTATTTACTGCCAGATATAACGGTAATGCAAACTATGCGGGGAGTAAAGCTGCCTGTCAGGTTACTGTGAAAGAAAAGAAGTCACAAACTGGGGGAGGGACATTGATTCCCCCGGAAAAACCGACACCAGAAGAACCAACCCCGGAGAAACCGGCACCAGAAGAACCGACCCCGGAGAAACCGGCACCGGAGAAACCAACACCAGAAAAACCGGCACCAGAGAAGCCGAATCCGGGAGAAACAGAAGTGGTTCCAAATGTAACACCTGTGCCAGAACTTGAAAGCAAGACAGATAAAACAATAAAGAATAAGACCGTCACAATAAAATGTAAATCCAGGAAAGGGAAAAAACAGGTTTTAAAGGTTAGTAAGTCAACGTTGAATCGTCTTATTGACAATGAGGCAAAAGCACTGCAACTGGAATATGGAAACGTTATAATTACAATGGACCGCAATGCCTTAAAAGAAATAAAAAAACAGATGAATTCAGATGTGTATTTTCATGTTAAGAAATTAGATAAACGCATTCTTTCTTCAAAGGCAGGTAAAATTGTCAAAAAACGTCCAATGTATGAAATTTCGGTTACAGGTGCAAAGAAAAAAACGTTAGGAAAATTGAAAAAGGGAAAGGTTACCGTAAAGATCCATTATAAGATTTCTAAGAAAGAAAAAAAGAAAGATCTTTTTGCGTACACCATCAACAAAAAAGGAAATGTCAAAAAGATTTCAAAATCTTATTATGATTCTAAGAAACAGACAGTGAACTTTACAACAAAGAGCTTTTCTAAATTTGCAGTGGGCGGTCGTTTGTGAGAGTGATAAAAAGTTCCTGGATCAAAAAATACAGGGAAATGCCTGAATTGCGGGAATTGCAACCATCAGTTGACAGATTGACAGGCACATTTGGTAGCCTGCAACCGGTCAAAATGGGTATGATGGAGACGTAACAAAGATCACATCATTGAAAAAGAAAAGAGGATGAGTTATGATTTTAGCTGAAAAAATTATGGAAGAGCGAAAAAAGAACGGATGGTCGCAGGAAGAACTTGCTGAAAAAGTGGGGGTGTCACGTCAGGCGGTATCCAAATGGGAAGGTGCGAGAGTGCCCAGTCAATACCGGATCTGCAGAGGGTGATCCAGCTGTCAGAGATTTTTGGGGTGAGTACAGACTACCTTTTAAAAGATGAATGTGAGACACCGCAGCCCATTGAGGGAGTGGAACCTTCCGACAAAGATTTTCCATTAAAAAAGGTTTCGGTGGAAGATGCAAATGATTTTATGGAAGTCCGGAAGAAAAATGCACCGAAGATCGCAGCTGCAGTTGCATCCTGCATCGTCAGTCCGTCAGTTCTGATATTTTTGGCAGGATTATCGGAGGCGCAGATTGGAAATATTTCCGAGGGTGTGGCTGCATCGGTTGGACTGGTATGCCTGCTTGGATTTGTGGCGGCAGCGGGATTTACATTTATTTCCTGTGGTATGCAGACAAAAAGATTCGAGTTTCTGGAAAACGAATGTTTTGAAACCGCCTATGGGGTAGAAGGGCTTGCAAAGGAAAAATTAAAAAATTATGAGGGAACATTTACCAGAGGAATCGCCGTTGGCGTGGTGCTCTGCATCGTTGCGGCAATCCCGCTTTTGGTGGCAGCCTGTATGGATGCGCCGGATGTTGTATGTACCAGCTTTGTATCGCTGCTTTTAATTCTGGTAGCATGTGGCGTGTATATGATAATCCGTGTCGGTATGATAAAAGGAAGTTATGATATTCTTTTGCAGGAGGGAGATTATACTATTTCAGAAAAGAAACTGAAAAAGAAGTCAGATGCATTTAGCGGAGCTTACTGGTGTATTGCCACTGCAATTTATCTGGGATGGAGTTTCTGGACAATGCGTTGGGATTTTACATGGATCATCTGGCCGGTGGCAGGGGTACTTTTTGCTGCGGTATCAGGCATTTTCCGTGCAGTTATGCAAAATGAAAAGAAAAAAATAGAATGAAATACGGATACAGGGCTTCATTTCTTGCAGTTTTCATTCTGATGTCATCTGCCTGTGTAAATGGATTAATCTACAATAAAGAGGTATTTGACAAAGCCGGTTTTACAGACACGCCGAAATCGATCGATGAGTTTCTGGGCATTAAAGGCAGATTTTACTGTTTCCGGTTATTACAGTATATATTATTATATGCAGGAACAGGGATTTGAACATTTTCGTAGTATCCGCTTTTTTGCGATTAGGGAGAAAATCAAGAATTAGGACTTCCTATTTGGAAAAAGATGTAGTATAATAGCCACATCGAAAAATTCAATTGTCACATCAGACATCATTTCCGCAGACGATTCCAACAGGTGAAAGAAAAAGTAAGGAGTTTATGAATGAGAGAAAAATATGAGAGTTTATCATTAGTCGTTTTGCGTGATCTGGCAAAGGCACGGGGACTGAAGAATATTTCTTCCATGAAGAAGAGCGATTTGGTCAATCGTATGCTTGAAGAAGATGCACGCAAACAAAAAGAGACGGAGAGTATGCAGACGCAGGAAGAGCGCGGGGAGCGTGTGAAAGCAAAAGAGGGCACAGAGCGTTCGAAAGATCATGCACAGCCGAAAGAATATTCCAGAAAAAGAACAGAATATGTACCAAGGGAACGCGGAACAGATGCGGATCGTCAGACAAAAGAAAAGGCAGAAGAGCCGGTAGAAACACAGGAAAATCAGACGGCATCTGCAGCGGCAGATGATACCATGATGAGTCTTGACAGTGGAATTACGGCAAATGGTATTTTAGAGGTTATGCCGGATGGATACGGATTTATCCGCTGTGAGAATTATCTTCCGGGTGAGCATGATGTGTATGTTTCACCATCACAGATCCGAAAGTTTAATTTAAAAACGGGAGATATTGTCTGTGGTAATACAAGAATCAAGACACAGCAGGAAAAGTTTTCGGCACTTTTATATGTGACTACAATTAACGGCTATCACCCGAGTGTAGCCCAGAAGAGAAAAAGTTTTGAAGATCTGACACCGATTTTTCCGAATGAGAGGATACGTTTAGAACGCCCGGGATGCAGTGTTGCGATGCGTATTGTAGATCTTGTTTCCCCGATCGGTAAGGGACAGCGTGGTATGATCGTTTCCCAGCCTAAGGCAGGAAAAACAACACTTTTAAAAGAAATCGCCAAATCAGTAACATCAGGAAATCCGAATATGCACCTGATCATCCTTCTGATTGATGAGAGACCAGAGGAGGTTACGGATATCAAGGAAGCGATTGAAGGTGATAATGTAGAAGTTATTTATTCTACATTTGATGAACTTCCGGAACATCACAAACGTGTATCGGAAATGGTACTTGGACGTGCAAAACGTCTGGTAGAACACGGCAAAGATGTCATGATCCTTCTTGACAGTATCACAAGGCTTGCAAGGGCATATAACCTTACGGTTCCACCAAGTGGACGTACCTTATCCGGAGGTCTTGATCCGGCGGCACTCCATATGCCAAAAAGATTCTTTGGTGCAGCGAGAAACATGCGTGAGGGAGGAAGCCTTACAATCCTTGCGACAGCGCTGGTTGATACCGGAAGCAAGATGGATGATGTTGTATTTGAGGAATTTAAGGGAACCGGTAACATGGAACTCGTGCTCGACAGAAAACTTTCGGAAAAGCGTGTATTCCCGGCAATCGATATCGTGAAATCGGGAACCAGAAGAGAAGATCTGCTGCTTGATTCCGAAGAACAGGAAGCAGTTGACATCATGCGGAAGGCAATCAATGGAATGCGCAAAGATGATGCCGTGGAGAATATTTTGAATATGTTTGCACGCACCAAAAATAATCGCGAATATATTAATATGGTAAAAAAGAACAGAATTATTTAAAAATATCTTGATTTTTTTGAAATCATATGTTACACTGATTAAGCTGTTTATCGGGACTTTCCTTTGGAGTAAGTACCATATGCGGATCGGGCATACGGGTATAAAAGGATTGAACAGGCGAAACTAAATAACGATAAGAACATAAAGAGGTGAAAATCATGAGAGAAGGAATCCATCCAGATTACTATCAGGCAACAGTTACATGTAACTGTGGTAACACATTCGTAACAGGTTCTACAAAAGAGGATATCCACGTAGAAATTTGTTCCAAATGCCATCCGTTCTACACAGGACAGCAGAAATCTGCAAGAACTGACGGACGTATCGATAAGTTCAACAAGAAGTACGGCATTAACAAATAGTACGCAAGTGAACATGGTTAAAGATAAGGTTGAGGTTTATTTAATCTCAACCTTTTTTTAGAGCGTCGGATGATTTTATTCGTTAATTTCGTGAAGACCGACAGGAATGGAAAACAGTGTGAAAATCTTCTTTTTCACACATAAGAATGGAGATTAACATGAGATATTCCGGGATTGGCGGACAGGCAGTCATGGAAGGTGTGATGATGAAAAATCAGGAAAAATACGCCGTAGCTGTCAGAAAGCCAGATGGGGAAATTGCACTTGAGGTTTCCGAATATAAAGGTATTATAAAAAATAAGAAAATCAGAAACATGCCGGTCTTACGCGGTGTGTTCAGTTTTATAGAGTCGTTGTACCTGGGTGTTGCAACGTTGACGTTTTCCGCTTCTTTTTTTGAGGAAGAAGAAACGGACCAGAAAGAAAAGACAAAGAAACAGCGTGAGAAAAAAGTATTGACAGAAGAGCAGCAGAAAAGACAGGACAGCCTGATGATGGGTGGTACGGTTGCATTTTCCATTGTTCTTGCTGTCGCGATATTTATGATTCTTCCATATTATATATCTGTATTTTTTCAGAAGTTTACAGATTCCTATATGCTGATCGCTGTTTTAGAGGGGCTGATCCGTCTGGCAATTTTTATCGGGTATGTGGCAGCGATTTCGCTGATGCCTGATATTAAACGGGTTTACATGTATCATGGTGCGGAGCATAAGTGCATTAACTGTATTGAACACGGGATGGATCTTACGGTGGAGAACGTGAGAAAGAGTTCCAGATTACATAAGCGTTGTGGAACCAGTTTCCTGCTGATCGTTATGATCATCAGTATTTTCTTTTTTATGTTCATCCATGTGGATTCAAGAGTGTTAAGACTGGTACTTCGTCTTGTGCTGATCCCGGTGATCGCGGGTGTGTCTTTTGAATTTATAAGACTTGCAGGACGCAGCGATAATGCGCTTATTAATCTGCTCAGTAAACCGGGACTTCTGCTGCAGCATATCACGACGAAGGAGCCGGAGGATGATATGATCGAGGTGGGGATTGCATCTGTGGAAGCTGTGTTTGACTGGAAGACTTATGTGGAAGAAATAAGACAAGAGGACAGTAGAGAACATGACATATCGGGAAGCAATTAATCTCGGCGAAAAGGTTTTAAATATGGCAGATGTGGCAGATGCAAAAATTGATGCATGGCTGCTTTTGGAGATGGTCTGCAAGATCGACCGCAGCTTTTATTATCTGCATATGGAGGATGAGGTCGCTGAGGAACAGTTAAGTGAATATGAGATTGCATTGCGCAAACGTGCAGAACATGTGCCGTTACAATATATTGTCGGTGAAGCAGAGTTTATGGGATTGAAATTTAAGGTCAATTCCAATGTGCTGATTCCGAGACAGGACACGGAGACTTTGGTGGAAGAGGCATTAAAAGTTGTAAAACCGGGAATGAAAGTACTTGATATGTGCACCGGTTCCGGCTGTATTATTGTCAGTATCGTGCATAATATACCGGAGGTGGAAGGGACAGCGACGGATATTTCCAAACAGGCACTTCTTGTGGCAAAAGAAAATGCGAAGCTGAACCAGGTTTCGGTCACGTTTGAGCGCAGTGATCTGTTTGACAATGTGACAGGGACATATGATGTGATCGTTTCAAACCCGCCTTATATAAGAACCGGGGAAGTGGTAAAACTCATGCCGGAGGTGCAGGAGTTTGAACCGATGGAGGCTTTAGACGGCAAAGAGGACGGTTTATATTTTTATAGAAAGATTATCAAAGAATGTAAGGCATATCTGAAACCGGGAGGACACATTTTGTTTGAGATCGGTTACGATCAGGGCGAAGCAGTGTCCGGGCTTTTAAAAGAAGCTGGATTTAAAAATGTGACGGTTATCAAAGATTTGGCACACAATGATCGTGTTGTGACAGGAATGGAGGATATATGTTTGATAAATTAGAGGATTTACTGATCCGTTTTGAGGAATTAATGAGTGAATTAAGTGAGCCGGATGTGGCAAATGATCCGGTGCGTTTCCGTAAGCTGATGAAAGAGCAGAGTGACCTGACTCCGATCGTAAATGCATATAAGGAATATAAACAGTGCAAACAGAACATCGAGGATTCCCTTGCTTTGCTTGAGGAAGAGTCTGATGAGGAGATGCGTGAACTTGCGAAAGAAGAGTTAAACGATTCTAAGGCAAGAGTGGAAGAGTTGGAAAAAGAGTTAAAGATCTTATTACTTCCGAAAGACCCGAACGATGACAAGAACGTTATCGTTGAGATCCGTGCGGGTGCCGGCGGTGACGAGGCTGCTTTATTTGCGGCTGAAATTTATCGTATGTATCTGCATTATGCAGAAAGCAGAAACTGGAAGACGGAGATCATGGAAGCAGATGAAACCGGCATCGGCGGTATGAAGAGTGTTACTTTTATGCTGAGCGGACAGGGAGCCTACTCCGTTATGAAATATGAGTCCGGTGTACACCGTGTACAGCGTGTCCCGGAGACAGAGTCCGGCGGACGTATCCATACTTCCACTATCACAGTTGCAGTGATGCCGGAGGCTGAGGAAGTGGATGTGCAGATCGATGACAAAGATATCCGTATCGATGTCTGCCGTGCATCCGGTGCCGGTGGCCAGTGTGTCAATACGACAGACTCTGCCGTGCGTCTGACACATATCCCGACCGGAATCGTGATCTACAGCCAGACGGAAAAATCACAGATCCAGAATAAGGCAAAAGCGTTCGCCCTGCTGCGTACCAAATTATACGACTTAGAGCAGCAGAAAGCCCACGATGCGGAAGCAGAGCTTCGTAAGAGTCAGGTCGGAACAGGAGACCGTTCTGAGAAGATCCGTACCTACAACTTCCCACAGGGACGTGTGACGGATCACAGAATCAATCTTACACTGTACAAACTCGATAAGATCATGAACGGAGATATCCAGGAGATCATTGACGCATGTATCGCAGCAGACCAGGCAGCGAAACTTGCGAAGATGAATGAGAATGCGTAAAAAAAAGTCATCGGAGAATATCCTATGAATTTAAGGAACCAGAGATTACCTCTGGTTCCTTTCCGTATATTCTGTTTTTATTCTGAGATTAGCCAGTCGATCAGGTTGATTGATTTTATGCCATCATAGGAAGAATCTATGCCTGTATTTAAGGAAAGAACGATTTTTTCATAGTTATCGCTGATTTTTTTGAGTGGTGCTAATTCCCGGCTACGAACATCTTCGCTTGTCATTGATTCTGTGACCTGAACATAAAGTTTGTTGTCTGCCTTTGTTGCAATAAAATCCACTTCGAAATTACCAACTTTACCTATAGAAACATCATAGCCTCGACGAATCAGTTCAAAGTAAACAATGTTTTCTATTGCATGACCGCTGTCACGATCTCTGAATCCAAGCAGATAGTTTCGAAGTCCGATATCGACAATATAGTATTTGCCAAGAGTGCGTAAATATTCCTTTCCTTTGATATCAAATCTTTTGATGTCGTAGAAAAAATATGACTCTAGAAGTGCATTCACATAAGCCTGAACAGTGTGAACACTTGGGGTTCCTTTTCGCTTCCCGTTTTCAAGAAGTCCTTCATTTACCAAGGTGTTGCCGATAGAAGAAACAGAGATGTTGCTTCCAATGTTATCAGCAAGGAACATGATAATCTTTTTTAAAAGGACAGGGTCAGTGATTTTTTTCTGACCTCTGCGACTTTCACGTTCGAGAATGTCTCTCATAATAACGGTAGAGTAGATACCTTCAAGCAGCACCAGTGCTTTTTCCTGATCTAAGCCTATGTCAGCAATCCCTGGCATGCCGCCAAATCGCATATATGCATCGAAAACTTCACGAAGTTCATAATGTTCTCCTGCTTTATCAAAGACTTGTTTGCGTGTACCACCCAAAGCACTCTTCATTTCTCTTATTTCAAAATTATGAAACGTTATAAATTCAGAGAAAGATAAAGGCAGCATCTTTATTTCTACACATCTGCCAGATAAATAAGTGGCATATTCAGAGGAGAGCATATAGGCATTTGAGCCTGTGACATAAATATCGCAGTTGAAGTCGACGCGGAAAGAGTTAACAGCATCCTCCCAGTCAGGAACACGCTGAACCTCATCAAAAAAGAGGTACATTCTTTTATTTGGTACGATATGTTGTTTGACATATTCGTAGAAAGAGTCACTATTCATATTTTTATAAGCGTGTGACTCAAAATTCATTTCCAGAATCTGATTGTCAGTAACCCCATTTTCCTTCAGGTGGAGAGTCATTAATTTCAACAGGCTGGATTTGCCACATCTACGGATTCCAGTAACAACCTTCACTGGTTCGGTGTCTTGAAATGCTATAATCTTATTCAGATATAAATCTCTTTTTTTGAGTTCATGAGTATCGATCATTTGACGTACCTCCTTGTGCTAGTATAGCATAAACTTATGAAAAAATAAAGTTTGTGCACTAAAATGCAGAAACTTTAAAAAAATGACATTTTTTGCATTATAAAATAGCTGGAAACATATAGGATGGAATAACAAATACAGAGCTGCAGTATATGTGATGATAGTAGTTATAGCTGTGGAAGCAATTATTTGCTCCATACGTCCTCCGGCCAGGCAGCGAAGATGAATGAAAATTAAGGATAAATAATTTCTTACCAAAATCCCCAATTCATGCTATATTTTACTTGCACCCAAGCGGTGTATCATGTATGATATAATGAGCGTAAGTGAGTCAACATATTTGAATGATTGACGAGCGGCGAATGTTGATCATGTGCTGATTTTGCACATGATATAGCATGAGTTGTTATATGAGGAGGACAGACATCATGGAAAACGAGAATGTCTCAAAGAATTTTATTGAACAGTTTATTGATCAGGATATAGAGGAAGGACATTGCAAAACCGTCCATACAAGATTTCCACCGGAGCCGAACGGATATCTTCATATCGGACATGCCAAGTCCATACTTTTAAATTCAGGTCTTGCGCAGAAATATAATGGAAAATTCAATTTAAGATTTGATGATACGAACCCGACAAAAGAGAAGACAGAGTTTGTTGAGGCAATCAAAGAGGATATCAAATGGCTTGGTGCTGACTGGGAGGAC
>ENA-OPDG01002217-OPDG01002217.1-human-gut-metagenome-genome-assembly--contig:-NODE-2217-length-11255-cov-2.612054_pt1 | contig 11255 bp, 8 predicted proteins | sample MGYA00241259_ERZ501498 | MGnify/ENA primary metagenome ERZ501498 (study PRJEB25962, sample SAMEA2042582) | human gut metagenome | biome: human gut; feature: human-associated habitat; material: faeces... | reverse complement strand
TGATCTTGCAAATACACTTGGAAACCTTGTAAACAGAACTGTTTCTATGACAAACAAATACTTCGGCGGAACAGTAGAAGATAAGGGTGTTGTAGAAGATGTAGATGCAGAACTGAAAGCAGTTGTAGAGAATGCTTCTAAAGCAGTTGATGCTAAGATGGCAGACCTCCGCGTTGCCGATGCGATTACAGAAATCTTCAATCTGTTCAAACGCTGCAATAAATATATTGATGAGACAACTCCTTGGGTACTCGGAAAAGATGAATCCAAGAAGGATCGCCTTTCTACAGTACTTTGGAATCTGATCCAGAGCATTTCTGAAGGTGCAAGACTTCTTGAATCTTTTATGCCTTCTACAAGCAAGAAGATTCTTGAGCAGCTTGGTAACGGACATGTAACAGAGAAACCGGAGATCCTGTTCCAGCGAATGGATCTCGAAGAGGTTATGAAGAAAGTTGAAGAACTTCATCCGAAGGTAGAAGAAAAGAAAGAGGAAGAAGCTGTTATCGACATTGAGCCGAAAGATGAGATCACATTTGAGCAGTTCGGAGCAATGCAGTTCCAGGTTGGAGAGATCATTGCATGTGAGGCTGTAAAGAAATCCAAAAAGCTTCTCTGCTCTCAGGTAAAAGTTGGAAGCCAGGTAAAACAGATCGTATCCGGAATCAAAGCACATTACACACCGGAAGAAATGGTTGGTAAGAAAGTTATGGTTCTTGTAAACCTGAAACCTGCGAAGCTGGCAGGTGTACTTTCAGAGGGAATGCTGCTTTGTGCAGAAGATGCAGAAGGTAACCTTGCACTGATGACACCGGAAAAAGAAATGCCGGCTGGAGCAGAAATCTGTTAATTGAAATGTTTGAAAATTCAGACAATTACAACCAAAGCAGATAATAAATAAAAAATATAAAAAAATCAAATGAATATATTGACAAATTAGACGCCGAATGTTATTATATAACCATCAAAGAGAGAAAGAAATCTCCCAAAGATATTTAACTAAGAAGGCAAAAGTAACAGATGCCTGATTAGATTAAAAATACAAGTTCAACAGGAGGTCAGTCCCATGGACAGTATAGTTTCAGATTTTTATCAATATGTCAGTGGTATGATGAGTGAAGGTTCCTGTGAAGAAAGAGACCTTTGCCAAGCGTAAAAGTCCAGTAGAAAGAAAAGAAGATCAAAGATCGGAGAGTACGGAAACTGGAAGCAAAGAGAAAAAGATGAATCACTCATAGATGTATTGAATAAAAATACCGCATATAACATAGAATGAAAAATGTGTAAAGAAACATTGAAAGGACATGTTATAATCTCAGATTTGTTATAAAAGCAGGAATGACTTGACAGAAGATTTAATACATAAAGTATTGAATGGATATGAAAATCATTCAGGTGATAAAATAACAGACGACAAAGGTCTCACAGGAACGTAGAATCGCGAATAATCTCCGATACAAAATATAAAATTATAATAATAATACAATTAAATAACACTAAAAATGCACTTTCAAAAGGAATTGAAGGTGCATTTTTTTGACATTACAGACCTCATATGGTAGAATAATGAAAGAGTATCGGCTAGTGCCTAATGGACACATTCAGACCAAAACTAATATTTCAATGACAATGAGGTGAGTACAGTGGATAAGTATGAATATAAGTTAAAGACAGAAGAGATGCTGGAACTTATGGAAGATGGAGAATACAGAAAAGCAGCGGCAGCAGCAGATCTGATTGACTGGAAGCGTGTCCGTAACGCAGGGATGCTGATGAATGTCAGTGATATTTATGAAAAAACAAAAGAGTATCAGAAGAGCTATGATGTGATGAATCTTGCATATCGCCGTTCTGAAGGAAGCCGCAAGGTAATCTATAAGTTATGTTCTCTTGCAATTAAGACAAAGAATATAGATGAAGCAATTGACTATTATGACGAATTTATCCAGATTGCACCGAAAGATCCGAACAGGCATATCCTTAGATATCAGATCTTAAGAGCGCAGAGAGCGCCGATCGAACAGCAGATTGAGGCTCTGGAGGAATTTAAGAAGGCAGAATATATTGAAGAGTGGGCTTATGAACTGGCGAAGCTTTATCGCGAAGCAGGTATGATGACAGAATGTTTGGAAGAGTGTGATGATCTGATCCTCTGGTTCAGCGAGGGTAAGTATGTTTATAAGGCAATGGAACTGAAGATGCAGTATAAGCCATTGTCACCATCGCAGCAGCAGAAATATGATCACAGATATGAGAAGCTTTCTTCAGAGACAGAAGAAATACCGGATCTGGCTTCCTATTTAGGAGAAGACGAGGAAAAAGATTCTGCGTCAGAAGGAGCCGAAGCACTTGGAGATACAAGATCAATCGGGCTGACAGAGCAGCCGGTGATGGAGAACGACAGTACTTCCGATGTGATTGACACGAATGCGGTTACTTTGGAAGCGGCAGAAGAGCCGGATGCCGAAGTAGAAAATCAGGAAGAAGCAGGAGTAGAAACAGCAGAAGTTATAGAAGTTTCCGAGGATGAGTCAGAAGTTCAGCCGGCAACGGTAGAGACAAGTGGAGATAAGAGAACACTTAGCAAAGATACTGCTTCCATACCGATTGTCAGTAAGAATCCGGTAAAACCAGTCAAGAAGAAACTTGGAGATACGATGCGGTTAGATGAAGCTCTACAGCAATTACTCAATCCGAAACCGGAAGTTCAGGCAGAACCGGGAGAAGAAGTCGAACCGGATATAACAGATCTGGAAGAGGATATTGCAGCAATTGAGGATGTAGAAGATCTTGAGATTGTGAATCAACTGACAGAAGAGAAGAAAGCTGAGGAAGCTAATAAAGAACGAGTAGTTCCATCAGGGATGAAAGAACTGATACCGGAACCGGAGACAGAAGAAGAGCTTATAGAACAGGCAGTGGAGGAGACTTCAGAAGATGTCCCAGAAGATGCAGTTGCTATAGAAGCAGGAGAAGCAGAATCGGAAGAAGTTCTTGAAGTAGAAGAGGCAGAACCGGAAGAGGAAGAAGTTCTTGAAGCAGGAGAAGCAGAACCGGAAGAGGAAGAAATCCTTGAAGCAGGGGAAGCAGAACCGGAAGAGGAAGAAATTCTTGAAATAGATGCAGCTGAGTCAGAAGATCTGACAGCTGAATCAGAAGATTTGTCTGAGGTGGAGGAACTGATCTCAGAAACTGAAGTTGTCAATGATGAAGATGATTCAGAAGGAGCAGCAGTAAGAGAGACTATGGACAATAAAAATAATGAAGAACCAATTTTATCACCAGAGATACAGAAACTGATTGATGAGATTGAAGGTGTTATTCCGGAAGAGGAAGAAGTAGATGCAACAGTAAGTTCAGAAGAAGTTCTTGAGGTAGAAGAAGAACCACATGAAAATATGGGAGAGCTTGCGGATGATCTCAGACTCGGTGAGGACGAGTACGAAGATTATGATGCGTATGACTGGGATGATGCAGAAGAGTTTGACGAAGACGATATTTTAGATGATTATGAAGAGTCTGATGACGATTTGTTGGATGATTATGAAGAGTCTGATGACGATCTGCCGGATGATTATGAAGACGCTGATGATGATCTGTTCGGTGAGGAAGAAGGATATGATGATCTGGATGCCTATGGTTATGAAGAAGATGATGAGGATGATGAAGTAATTAATCCAAGAGATCTTTTCACAGCAGAAGATAAGATTTCAGATGATGATCTTCTTGGTCTGAATTCTTATGAAGAAGTGCCAAATTTTGAAGATGAATTCAGCGTGAATCCAGCGCATAGTGAGGAACCGGATGACAGAGAGATTCCGGATGAAGATGACGGAATTGATATCATGTCTGCGACGACACCATTGAGCCGTAAAGAGACTGCAAAATTGATCGCAACAGGTAAGACATCACCATTGCCATTAGATGAGATTGCAGATGCAATGTCTGATACAGGATTTATTGTACATGGTCGTTATGATCTTGAAACACAGAGCGGAATCGGTACAAGAGCAGGACTTACAGAGGAACAGAAGAAACTCTTCTCTTATTTCGTACCTGTACGTGGTATGAGTGAGCAGCTGGTAGATGTACTTGAGCAGGATAAGAACTGTACAAACCGCAAAGGAACTTCCAGAACAGGAAACCTTCTGATTATTGGAAATAAAGGAAATGGAAAGACAGTCCTTGCTGTTGATGTTGTAAAGGCAATTCAGAAGCAGCGTGACATCCGTCAGGGCAAGGTTGCAATTGTGACAGGTGAGTCACTGAATAAGAAGAGAATCGGAGACATTTTCCGTAAATTGTACGGCGGTGCACTGATCATTGAAAAAGCCGGACAGATGAACGAAAAAACACTCGCCAAGCTGAACAAAGCAATGGAGCAGGATACAGGAGAACTTTTGGTAGTTCTTGAAGAGCAGAGAAAACCACTGGACAGACTTCTTTCTTCCAACAGAGAATTCAGAAGAAAATTTACTTCCAGACTTGAAGTGCCGATCTTTATTAATGATGAGCTTGTAACATTTGGACAGACTTATGCTCAGGAGAATGGTTACAGAATCGATGAGATGGGAATTCTTGCACTGTACAGTAAGATTGATTCTTTACAGAGAGAAGATCATGCAGTAACAGTAGCAGAAGTGAAAGAAGTGATGGATGATGCGATCGCTCATTCACAGAAAGCTTCCGCAAAGAAGCTTGTGAAGAGAGTATTTGGAAAGAATACAGATTCTTCCGACAGAATTCTGCTTTCAGAGAAAGATTTCAACATTTAATGACATATATTTGTTAAGAATTAATAGACAGTCAGTAAAACGACTGTCTATTTTTGTGCAATAATACATTTTCTCTTTCTTTTTTATACAGTATCAAGTATAATAAAACTATAGTGTTCAAGGGGAGAATGAAACTTTGTTACCAATTGAAAGATTCGGTAATGTGCCTTGATCTATAAGAAATTGTATGGTTTTTAAATCATTACAATCAGGAATATATTTGAGCAGTGAGGTGGCTTTATGGTTAAGAAAAACAGCACGAAGACGAAAGTGCAGCCTTATGAGATCGGAGAACTTGACCATTATCTTTTTGGGCAGGGAAATCATTATGAGATTTATAAAAAGATGGGTGCCCATGAGGTGACAAAGAACGGAAAAAGAGGAGTATATTTTGCGGTATGGGCTCCTCATGCAGTAAACGTTTCTGTAATCGGAGAGTTTAATGACTGGGATGAGACGAAAGATAAGATGAAGAGAGGAGAGCCTCTCGGAATATACACATGCTTCGTTCCGGAGGCGAAGAAAGGGGATTTGTATAAGTTCTGTATAGAGACACAGGCGGGTGAGAAGATCTATAAAGCAGATCCATTTGCTAATTATGCAGAGCTCCGACCGGGAACAGCATCCAGAATCACAGACATTTCTAATCTGAACTGGTCAGACAGTAAGTGGATGACAGCTCGTGAGAAGTGGGATAACAAAGAAGAACCAGTGTCTATTTACGAAGTGCATATGGGTTCCTGGATGAGACATCCTGGAAGAGAAGATGAAGGATTCTATACATATTGTGAGTTTGCAGAAGCAATTACAAAGTATGTAAAAGAGATGGGATATACTCATGTTGAGTTGATGGGAATCGCAGAGCATCCGTTTGACGGTTCCTGGGGATATCAGGTGACTGGATATTATGCACCAACTGCACGCTATGGAACACCGGAAGATTTTGCATACATGGTGAATTATCTTCATAAGAATAATATCGGTGTTATTCTTGATTGGGTACCAGCGCATTTCCCAAAAGATGCACATGGTTTGGCAGATTTTGACGGAACACCGACATTCGAATATCCAGATCCGAGAAAGGGCGAGCATCCTGATTGGGGAACGAAGGTTTTCAATTATGAAAAACCGGAAGTTTCTAACTTCCTTCTGGCGAATGCATTGTTCTGGGTTGAACATTATCATGTAGACGGACTTCGTGTAGATGCAGTGGCATCTATGCTGTATCTGGACTACGGAAGAGAAGATGGACAGTGGATTCCGAATAAATTTGGCGGAAATGAGAATCTTGAGGCGATTGCATTCTTTAAACATCTGAACTCTGTAGTTTGCGGAAGAAATAAAGGCGTTATGATGATCGCAGAAGAGTCTACAGCATGGCCGAAGGTGACAGGATCTCCTGAGGATGACGGACTTGGATTTACTTTGAAGTGGAATATGGGATGGATGCATGACTTTACAGAATATATGAAACTGGATCCTTATTTCAGAAAAAATGCACATCATATGATGACATTTTCTATGGAATATGCATATTCAGAGAACTATATTCTTGTACTTTCTCATGATGAGGTTGTTCATCTGAAATGCTCCATGTTGAATAAGATGCCGGGAGAAGGATGGGATAAGTTCCGCAACTTGAAGGTGGCATATGCATTTATGATGGGACATCCTGGAAAGAAGCTTCTCTTTATGGGACAGGAGTTCGCACAGCTTCGTGAGTGGAGTGAAGAGAGAGAACTGGATTGGTTCCTTCTTGCAGAAGAACCGCATCAGCAGATTCAGAACTGGTATAAAGATTTGCTTCATCTTTATAAGAAGAATAAGGCATTGTATGAGTTGGATAATGATCCGAAGGGATTTGACTGGATCAATAAGGATGATATCTTCCGGAGTATTTTCAGTTTCACAAGACATTCAAAGGATGGGAAGAAGAATCTACTTTTTGTATGCAACTTTACACCGGTAGACAGACCGGATTACCGTGTTGGTGTTCCGAGAAGAAAGCAGTTTAAGCTTGTTCTTAACAGTGATGAGACAAAATACGGTGGATCAGGAGAAGAACGCCCATTGGTTTACAAACCAGAGAAACAGGAATGTGATGGTCAGAAATATTCCTTTGCATATCCTCTTCCGGGATATGGTGTGGCAGTATTTGAGTATTAAGTTGTATAGTATAATGTTTTCCATGAATAGATGGAATAGGAATTAGACATACATTAATTTGCCCCTGCATAGATTGTAAAAAACAAACTATGCAGGGGCTTTTCTATGAGAGAATATATTGAGGAGCGTGCAGTGGAAATTGCAAATTATATTATAGAAAATAATGCGACAGTGAGACAGACAGCAAAACAGTTTCGGATTAGTAAGAGTACGGTGCATAAGGATGTTACAGAGCGCTTGCTTCAGATCAATCCATCACTGGCTCATGAAACACGTAAGGTTTTAGACACCAACAAATCAGAACGTCACATCCGGGGAGGGCTCGCTACCAGAGAAAAATATTTACACTTGCATACTTCCAATTATTGAAGTTAATGTTACAATAAAAGAGGATATTCAATCAGAAACACGGACATTGAGAGGAGACTGTTCAAATGCGGGTGGCAATCGTTGAAAGGGATGAAAAAGTATTAGAAGAACTGAAAAAAGGTTTAAAACGCGTAGATCCGAATTACGAGTTGGCGGGGATTGCAGGGAATGGACAGTCTGCATATGAGATGATAACAGTTATGCAGCCAAATCTTGTTATCATGGACATTGGGCTTCCGCGGATGAATGGGTTAAATCTTTTGAGAAAATTACGCACGGAAGGACGTGAGTTCCGTGTGATTATTATAACAAAGGATGAAGATTTTCAACAGGCAAAGCAGGCAATCGATCTGGGGGTGGACGGATATTTAGTACAGCCGTTCCGGCCGATGGAGCTTAAGAAGGCATTAAGCCGTATTCATGAAAAAATCAGGAATGAATATTGGATGCAGGCTTCTTTTACTGTTGAAAATATTCTGTTAAGCTGTAGATATGGAGAAATTATATCGAATCAGAAGTTAAATGAAATGACCATTCGGAGATTTGGTTTTACAGTGGATGATCCGGGATATCTATTTACGGTTTCAATGGCAGACGAATACGAGGAGCAGAAGGAAAATATACGTGGATTTCTCGAAGAAATCTGTAGACGTGAGTGTGGATTTTCGGCATCTGTTATATGTTCGGATCGATGGAAACAGGTGTATCTGATCATTTACCGGGTACGTGAAGCAAGGAACTGGAAAGAATATTTTAAAAAAAATGTGGTTACTGGGTTATGTAGGAATTTTCCGGGGACAATTATTTGTGTATGGATAGAGACAAAACAGCTGACAAAGCTGGTAGATGCAATGATTCAGGCAGGAAGTCTCATGGAATGGAATCTTCTTCAGCCGCGAGGAGTTTTAATCTGTCAGCAGACAGTTGAGAAATTTGAAGCTGTTCCGGTGCGTTATCCGGTAGAATTAGAACAACGAATGCGAGAAATGATTTTCGATGAAAACAAGAAAGGAATTGCCAGACAATTTCAACTTGTTTGTGAGGAAATGAAAAGAGAAAAATATTTTCCAAAAGAAATAAAATACAGTCTGCAAGCAGCTGCATTTTATTTCTTTTACTGTCAACACTGCTCATTATATTACATATTCCGGTTCATTCAGCAGCTGCATTTTTCTCAGGAATTCTTTTGTCCGTTCATTCTGTGGATTGGTAAATACTTCCTTCGGCGTTCCATACTCCACGACATGACCGCCATCTAAAAATATCACTTTATTGGCAACATGCCTTACAAAGTTCATTTCGTGAGATACTAAGAGCATCGTATGTCCTTCTGCCGCAACATTTTTGATCGTTTCAAGTACTTCACCGACAAGCTCCGGGTCTAAGGCTGAAGTCGGCTCGTCGAGCAGGAGCAATTCCGGCTTTAGGGCAAGTGCTCTGGCAATTGCGACACGCTGCTGCTGTCCTCCGGACAAATGTTTTGGATAATGATTTGCCCATGATGCCATTCCAACACGCTCTAATTCTTTTAAAGCAATTGCTTTTGCATCCGCTTTGCTCTTTTTCTGAACAACCATAAGACCTTCCATAACATTTTCCAACGCTGTCTTTTTCTCAAACAGATAAAATCTCTGGAACACCATGCCCGTACTCTTACGGAATTCCAGGCTGTCTTTATGTTTTTGGGAAAGATCGACCGTTTTTCCACCAAAAACAGCCTCCCCCTCCTCCGGGATCTCCAACTGGTTGATGCATCTTAATAAGGTTGATTTTCCTGTACCGGAAGGACCGATAATTCCGACAACATCGCCTTTTTCAATTTTTAAATTAATATGGTCTAATACTTTATTCTCATGAAAACTTTTGGAAAGGTTTTTGATCTCTAACATTTTTATACCCCTCTCTCATCCTCGGATATCTCTACTTTTGCCACCTGATCCGGAATCTGCATTTTCTTCTCAATCAGCCTGATTCCCTGCTCGATCACAAATGTGATCACCCAGTAAATGATTGCAAGTGAAACATATACTTCAAAATAACGGTAAGTTCTTCCACCAATGATTTTTCCCTGTGCTGTCATTTCAACAACTGCACAGACAAACGCAAGGGACGTTCCCTTGATTAGTCCAATAAAGGAATTTCCAAGTCCCGGGAGCGCCACGCTTAGCATTTCTGGGAAAATGATTCTGCGAAACGTCTGGAAATATGTCATTCCGATCGCACTTGCAGCCTCAATCTGTCCGACATTGGCAGATGCCAAAGCTCCCCGGAAAATCTCTGCGATATACGCTGATTCATTGATAGAAAGTGCGATGATCGCATACACAAAACCGGAGGTTGTCGAACTCTGATAATTCCATCCATTTTGCTGGTATATGTATTTTGTAATCATCGGGATTCCAAAGTATGCAATATACAACTGCACGATCACTGGTGTTCCCCGGATCAGCGAGATATACACTCCTGCGATCTGTTTTAACACAGGAATATTTTTTGTTTTGATCAATGCCAGGAGCATTCCGATGATAAGTGCAAGGATCATGGAACTGACTGCAAGGATCAGAGTTGTCGGAAGATATTTTAAGATCTCCGGAAGCTGGCTTAAGACCGCTTCAAAATCAAATAACTTTGCCATAGTTTTTCTCCGTTCGTTTTCTGTTTTTATCACTACAATTGTCTGTAGAAATTTACAGTGTTTTTGAAGTCATGATGCACACAAATTCTCCCTCACCGGAGCGTGTGGAAAAATCCGGTGTATATCCAAGCTTCTCATAAAAGCCAAGTGCCTTCTCGCGGGAATTGATCCGTATGTTTGTAACACCCCGCTCTTTCAAAAGCTGCTCCGCTGCCTTGATTCCAAGTGCCCCGTAATGTTTTCCCCTGTACTCTTCCAATGTGGCAACACGCTCGATATGACCGGCATTTTCTTCATTGATCCGTACCCGGCAGGTAGACACCGGAAATCCGTTTTCGTGAACCAGAATGTATTCACTGTCCTTTGTGTCATCCGCAAATTCGTATTTGAGTGGAATATCAAACCCGACACACATTGCCTGTATTCTGATATAATGTCTTGCAGCCCCTCTTTCTGCAACAAATTTTCTGTTGCATGCACTGCTTCCATCATCTTCCGCTCCTTGCTTCTCCCTTAGTTCCACGGTTTATAAAAATCGTTTGGAATTTTTAATTTATTTGCCGGATCTTTGCTTAAATGCTCTCTTCCGGACGGTGTCTTCCAGATCGCATCAAAATCAGTATCCGGAATCACGATATCGTAATAAGTAGACTCCCAGTAATCCGGGTCTGCCTTGCTAAGATCAACACTCGCTGCAAAATCTTTAAAATACGTGTTGTGGTAAAATGCCGGAATCTGATATAAATCCCTTGCATATCCCCATAAATTCTTGTAATCCACGAGACGCCTTTTGCATGGACCAATGTTTCTCGAATAAGCGACATCGAATCTTGCCAGTGTCACATATAAACGGATATCACTGTCTGTCACGTAATCTCCAAACAGAAATCTCTGCTGTTCTAAACGTTCTTCCATTGCATCTAACCCTGCAAAAAATGTCTCATAAGCATCTGAAAAAGCCTGTAAAGATTGTGCGAACTGTGCTCTGTAAACAGCATTGTTAACATTTTCAAACAACCACCAGTTTAACTTGTCGATCTCTTCTCTGAGTTCTTCCGGGTAAAGATCCGGTGCATCCGGCTTTTGGAATGGCTTAAAATCAACCTCCAGATAGTTGGTCAGCCTGTGATAATCGTTGTTCACTACCTTTTTCTCTTTGTAATCCACAAAAGAAGGGACTGTTGCACGGCCTGTGTACTCCGGGTCTGCATTGTAATACAGCTCACTCAGAAACTGTGCTCCTGTTTCCGGGTTGATATGTTCTGGCGAATTTACAAATTCCCAGCCCAAAGGTTTTTCGTAAGCATCAT
>ENA-OPDG01002216-OPDG01002216.1-human-gut-metagenome-genome-assembly--contig:-NODE-2216-length-11260-cov-4.415886_pt1 | contig 11260 bp, 5 predicted proteins | sample MGYA00241259_ERZ501498 | MGnify/ENA primary metagenome ERZ501498 (study PRJEB25962, sample SAMEA2042582) | human gut metagenome | biome: human gut; feature: human-associated habitat; material: faeces... | reverse complement strand
AATAGCTTCCCGTTGTCGCGAGCTTGTATATCTGCGCGGTCTTGTCTACATAGACATAACCGTCAGTTCTCAGTTTCTCGAAGTCCTGTATGCCAATAGGGTATATCATAGCAATATGTTTTTTATTCTTATGCAAAGATAATGCAAGCCGAACGCAATAGAGCTTGCTCTAAATTGCTGAGGCGCAGCTTATCTTATGCAAAGATAGTGCAAGTCGAACGCAATAGAGCTTGTTCTTAATTGCAGAGGCGCAACTTATCTTATGCAAAGATAAGTCTTTATTCGTAACCGAACAAACAAAGGATGCAAAAAAAGCTGAGCCGTAAACATTAATTACGACACAGCTTCTTTGTCTCCATTATATTTGTGTTCTGCTATTCCGATGTTTTCACAGCCACCTTCTTGCCATTTTGGATATATACGCCCGAACGCAGACATCTAGGGGGCTGTATGCCGTTTCCTATTAGTTTGCCATCGATGCTATATACATCTGATACTGAAACTTTCTGACTGTAATCAATATCGCTTATGCCGTTGGTCTCGCCTTCAATGTTCAAACCGGCGAATTTCGCATCGGCCGACAAGGTGAAATAAGCACGCAGAGCTTTCATGTTGTCTGCGTCTGTGACAGGTTTCACAGTCCCGTCTGTATCGTCCATAACCATCCTGTAGCCGTCGGCACTCATACTTATTGGCGCATAGACACCCGTAAAGGAGCATCCGTTGTGTGTGACGGTCTTAGGTGCATCACTGTTGACAACACGCCACGGCAATGAGAACGGAACATCCACGTCGAGTGCGGGCTTTATAATATAAGGTGTACCGGCCTTAATGTCGTCGACAGGACTGAAATTGAGCGCGGTCCATCCGTCGCTGTATGTTGTAACACCGGAGAATCGCTGGACGATGCTTCCCTTACCGAACACATATTCTATGCGTTCTTTGGATATGTCAAACGGCAGGCATAGTGTTGTCCAGATACCAGCTTTAGCCTTTCTGTCTATAATCACATATTGATCACGCCCTGTTACAGGCTTGTTCACCGCATTTTCTCCCACATATTGTACATTTACCATCTGCTTGTCAAACTCGGTCTTTATATTGTTCAGGCGTGTGGGGATGAAATTCCGAAGGTCGTCGATATACTGCTTCCACGTCCAACCGTAATGGGCGTTCACCCATCCCTCGTTATATTGCTGTTCGCCGTCAACCTTCCATATATCCCATTTCTCGAAATTCTTTTTCGCCGACAGCTCTATCCTCTGTGCCATCTCATCTATCTTGTCAGTCAGATAAGCCTCCAACCCATTGTCCAACAATTCGTTATAGCGTGTATGTACAGCATTCACGAACCACGGGTCGTCGAAGAAATGCTGCACCAATGGCTGCAAACGACGGTATTCCCAACTCAGATTGGAAAATGCGAGTAGCACACCGTCCTGATATTCGGATGCAAGTTGCTGTTTGTGGTTTCCGTAGGCGAGATCCTCGTCCCATAGCGGACCGAAATGTAGCGGACCGTCCGGTTCGCGAAACATATACACACTGTAGAGTCCGTCCCAGTTCCATGTTATCTCCGTGGCGATATACCAGTCGACCAACGACTTTGCATCCACCATCGAGCGGTATCCCGTGCGCGGATTGATGAAATCATAGTTCGTGCGGTCGCCGAGCCTGCCTATATTCATCTTTTTTGCAAAGCCATCGTTCATATAGGCTTCTATGGTAGCCTTCAGTTCTGGATTGGCGCTGATGTCGTCATTGTCAAACTCTGGGTTCTTTACCTCTATCCATCCATAGAATGTACCACCGGGATTTTGAAAATCGATTCTCGGCTGGTCCACCTTGTCACTGGCATTGCCATATTCCAGCAGCCAACCGTCATCGCTGATGTCTACACGTTTCTTGCGCACCTCCACCTGATCGGATATCTGGTATGTCCCCCTGTAGTCTCCGTTCATCACAAGGTCGACGAATTTTGCCGCACGAAGACTCCCAGTTCACGAGTCAGGGCATTACGTATCAACGATTTGTCGAAGGTGTTGGCGAGCAGTGTCCAGCTCTTGGCGTTTGCGTAGTCATCACCGAGAAGCTTCACCTTCTCGTTGAATTTCAGCCGCCACGGCTTTTTCGTGGCACCCCATGTTGAGTTACCTCGTCCGCGTATGCCGCCGTTGCTGCCGTCGGGCAGTGCGGGGATGCTGTAGTGGGTGGTCTGTCCGTCCTCCACGAGCCACAATTCACACGGCACGTATGTCTCCTTGCTTTGCGGGTCCTGTCCCGAAACGGTCTTCACATAGAGTGTCGGAATGTCCGTGAGCTGCCGGTGTTCCACATCCGCTGCCGTTGAATAGCCGTCCTTGCCGGCCTGTTGTGCCCCGGCGGTTGTTGCCATAGCCATAAGCGCCATGACTGTCATGGTGCATGACTGCAATGAGTAGCTGTAATGTTTCATAAATGATAAATAAGTTAGTTAGAATATTTAATAAACGCATTTCTATATTTTATATTTTGTCATGACGTAATAAACACAGATCTGCCATAATACAAAAAAACGGTATGGAATCTCATTTCACAATGAAATACACCATACCGCATGAAATTAACTACATTTTTAATTAACTGCTATATGCTTTTTATCTCACGATAAACTTCTTGCCATTCATTATATACAAGCCTTTCGGGAGATTGTCCTTTGAGGCGTTGTCACCCATATACTGTCCGTTAAGGTTGTATATTCTGCCAGTCTCAGCCTTTCCGTTATCAATGACGACACCACTTATCTCCGTTACTGTATTGTCTGCGATTCCGTTAATAAAGAACGTCCTGCTCATAGATGCATTTTGAGGGTCAGGGTCTTTGAGATACCACATTGTTGCGTATTTTACGCCCCAGTCGCTACTTAGGTGGTACATATCACCGTCATACACGATATAAGACCCTCCTGGCCAGAGTTCATTGTTCCCGTCTTTCTTAGGCTTATAATAATATCCTTCGTAGGCGAGTGTTCCGGCTGTTGTTTCATAGTTTTTGGACACAATATTGTCGAATACTACACAACCATCTCTGTCATTATCGGGTCTTGTGACATTTCCAAAGTTATAAAGAGGGCCAGAGAACGTTTTGTTTATAAGTTTACCTGCTATTTGGTTTTTGGGAGTATCGCTTGTTATGGCTTCCTTCAAAACTTTAAAATCTTTACTTTCGGAAGAAGTCTTGCATACGGCTACTGCAGATTCTGGAATCCATATAAGTCCGCATTCGCCAGCTTTCAAAGTTTTCGTGTAATTAAACTTTATCTGTGTGGGACGGTCAGGATTGATGCCTTCCAGTTTGGATAATCTCGCGCCATTGCCAAATGCAGTAGTGACATTTTCCTCCTCTATGTCAAATGGCAATACGATTGAGTTCCATTTGCCTTTCGTGAACGCACGGCGCACATACAGTTCCACAGGCTGCTCATACGCATATTTGTCTATTTTTTCAACGTCAGCGTTGTTTGCTGATATATATGTTACATATTCTATATTGTCATAGAATACTTGGAAGTTATCTGCGAACACAGGATAATTGAATGCACCTGTTTCACTCGTGTTTTCATTGCCAAATTCTATTACTAATGTATTATTTCCTTTCTCATTCTCATTCTCATTCTCCAATTTTACGCTAATCTCAACAGTGAACAAATCTTTATTCTCTTCAAGCAATTGTGCCGCGGCAATAACATCAAGTCTCTGATAGTCATAAGCATCTTCAAGCCATAGATGAGTCTTTGCTTCTTCTTTCATGAAACTTTTTTTATTGTCGAAGTCTGCTTTCTTATCTTTCAGCAATGGCAATAGTATTTCTTTTCCATTTACTTTCATCTTACCGAATTCAGGATTTGTTCCGCTGTTAAAAGCGGTGCATCTTACGTGGTATGTGCCGTTTGGCAGATTTGTTATAGTCTGTTTATAGCTTCCTTGACTATATATGCCTGCACTGAAATCTTTACCGTATTTCCTCCAGAAATCCCATGGCCTTTTATTATCATTCCAATCATGCCACATAGCGTCGCTGGCTGTTTCATTCGGTCTCTTAAAGTAAAAAGGATCAACACTTTTATAAAGATTCATATTAGAAGGAATATAAAGACAATTATGTTTATATGCACTTTTTTCTCCTATCTTGAAGATATTGTTATCAGGATCATCTTTTGCCTCCTCGTTAAGAGCCTCTTGAAAATCTAAATTATAAGAAGATTCTCCTGTTTTAGTAAGGGTAAAGGTATAATCCTTATTTTCTATTAGAGATATACCATCATTGTAATGGATGTTACCGTCTGCTGATTTCATCAAATATTTTGTTGCTTCATTGATCAGACTTACTGATAATTCTCCCCATTCTTTAGATGTATAAAATTTAATATCCAACTCACTCGCGTTAAGGTTTTTCCCGGCTGTCAATGTCAGTTGATACTTACCTTCAGACACACAGGGAATATTGGTAGGCACAGGCCAACCCTTAGTACTTACTCCTATATCTCCAGCATCCTTGCTTAAAGTCTTAGGCGAGCCACTGACATAGATATCGCCGGCGTGGGTAGCCGTCAGCATTTCTTTATCATCAACGGTCATAGTATATTCACCGTCTCCTCCCAAGAACCTGAATGTATCATACACGTTATATCTTTGATAGATTTTCTGTTCCAATCTTCCTGCGCCGATAGTATGACTTCTGTATGCAAGAAGCTCTTTTACGTTTTTCCTGACTGTAGCTTCTGTCTGGACTTCATTCTCTTTATTGTATACGAAAGAGTTGACGTAGTCTACATTCTTTTGAGGCCCGGTGATGATTCTTCCAAGATTTTGAGCCTGATCATCATCTGCATCTTTTACAACAGGGTAGCCATCTTTGTCTAATGCAACCCATTCCGTTGCAAACGTATTGAAGCGGTTGAAACCTCCATCGCGTACGATACCTGAGACTTCCGTATATGAGTTCTCAACCAACTTTTTTACAGCCTGACTGTATTCTGTTTCCAAAATAACGCACCATTCATCCGCTTGCGTAGTGTTGAATTTTATTTTATTATCATTTAAATCATAATTAAGGAATACATTTTTGCTGCCTTTATCAGAATAGCCCCAATGGTTTCCTTTTATAGTTCCGTCTTCATGTTCTGTAACGTCATAATTCGAAATCGTATAAGAAGTATATGAATAGAGGTTGCCTTTCTCATCTTCAGCAGTTTGAGTTTGCTCGGTAAATATCCAATTGGGAGCACCGGCATCAGCTTGTCCCCACGGTTTATAAGAGTCTCCACGATCCATAAACACACTTTCCCTATTACCTGTTATTTCGTAAGCAAACTCTTTATCGCCTGTTATGTTTACTCTGCTTTCTTCATCCAAGTTTATAGACACACAGTTTCCCAATCCTTTTTCCGCCAAATTCTTGGTGTTGGAATGTATATTATAGTTCTTAGTTTCCCCATGTCTGCCGTCTACTTGCTCCGTGATATAGAATCTGTTGCCTATGTTAGACAGAATCCCTTTCATACTATAATCACCGCCATTTGCCAGAAACGCATTATTGCGTCCCACACCATTTCCCTCGGCACGAGCCGCAGATCTGTTAAAAAGCAGTACGTATTTGATTTTACCGTTCTTTATGTCCTCTGATGTTGTAACAAAATCTTCAAGCTTGCTTGAATGCTTGGACCATAGTATTTCGTCTAATTTCTGTCCCTTTACAGACTGTATGCAGACAAGCGACAAAAGTGATACAAGATATAGTAATTTCCTTTTCATATAAAAATCTCCTGTTTGTTTATGATTATATTGAGTTTTCTCTACTATGAAGGCCTATTCGCCCCAATCGCCCCAATCGTCCCAAGGACTGTAATGTCTCTTTGCAAATTCTCCGCCTGTTCCGTATTTGTCATCATCATTACCATTTCCAGAAGGGTTCCCAGATATTATGTCCAATTTTGTCTCATTTCCATCCGGAGTCCAAGATACAGCCAACAGTCCGCATTCCGTATTGGAAATGACGGTCTCTATTGCCGGCTTTACATAAAACTTTCTTTTCATCACTCTGTTGATATAATTAATGTTAGTATTTGTTGATATAATTAATGTTAGTATTCTCTGTTAAGTTATGTCATCAAAAATCCATAAAGTTCCTGCTTGTGAGCAGTGGGCCGGTGCGGTCAAAATCCATTGAAAGCACGTTGCAAAGTTAAGGAAAAAAACATCACGCCGTCTGACCGTATAGAAAGTATGTGGATTATTTACTGATGTACGGCACGGCAAAGTATTGATACACAGCACCTTATCCCAATAGCCCCCCCCGAAAAAGTGGATGACCATATTGTTGACCATAAGATATTTCCATATTGCCACGCTCCGCTAATCCTCATCCCAGACATCCCAAACGTTGAAACTGTGCTTTTTCGCATCCACCTCATCGCCGTCACTGCCTTCGCCGCCATTTTGAATAGAACTATTCCCACCGGTTACACCTTCAATGGAACCGTTGTCCATAAGAAAACACTCGCAATGAACAGCATGGACGCGCGGCCTGACATACCTCTTCTTATCTGACAACATATTTCCTTCCTCCTTTTATATATATACCGGTGGGAAGGTCATGGGTGTTTTTTCCAACCATACGTCCTGTCAGGTCATATACAGGCTGACTTGCCTCGTCGGCATTCTGTCTGCAAAGAACCACTCCTGTAGCCTCGTCAAAGGTAAAGTTCACAGACTTGGAAAGACCGCTCTCATTTACGCTCTCGTCGATGATGAAATAAGCACGGTAGCCTTTGGCGTTGGTGACCTCACCTTTGTTCCTGTAACGGAAGGTGTTGTCGCTTATATACAATACTTTGTTGTCTGCCGAGATGTTTGTGGAGTTATAATTACCCACAAATGTATAAGCGTCATAAGTCACTCTCTGAAGGTCGGGCAGGTTGTCGCGGGAAGGTGCTGAGACATCCTCTGCCAGATAATATCCGTCCTCATCGTCTGTCACATATTCGTCATAATAAGAACCGTTGTATGTCTCCTCCGCATACGGCGGGACGCAAACGGCATTGTTGCCGTAATCGTCCTTCAGCATCATTATATAGGGCTTGCCGGCCTTGATACCCTCATCCGTAACCTTGAATCTCAGGACATTTCCATCGGAAGCCCTTGACACACCGGTGAACTCTGCGACGACAGTGCCGCTGCCGAATGTACTCTTTACCTGCTGCCCGGTCAATGTAACAGGCAGACAGATGGTATTCCAGTTGTTCTTGAACGTGCGGTATATGCGCAAGTCTGCATGCTCCTGTCCTGCTATGTCGTAGACACGATCCTGATAAACAGACTTTGTAAGCAGGCGCAGGAACTCTCCGTACTTTGCCTTCCCTTTTGCCTCGTCGTCGTTTCCGTTCTCGTCTATGCGGGTATCGTCATTCCCATCTTCCGTGCTGTAGCGATATTGCTCCGCCGACACACCTTCTCCGAAATGAACGGTCATGGCATTCTGACGGATATGCGTGTCTGTGCCGTTGGTCTTGTTGCGGATGCCTGCAAAGGCATACTCCGAGAAATAATTCCAAGAATAATCATACCAGGAGGAGTCGTACAGGGGAACCGCAGGGGATGTGGGGTTGCTTACATATATATCCGTTATCCGGCAATCACCGAAGGCGGCGTTGTCTATCATCGTTACAGACTCAGGAATGACAAGCTTATCCAACTGATGGCAACTGTAAAACGCCGCGTTCCATATCTCGCCCGAGTTCTTTATCATATTGTTGATGTCGGCAGCAGGCAGGCTGTAGGTTTCCGTAAAGGCATTGCTGCGTATATCACCTATTGTCGTGCCGTTGTCGCTATATTTGAAACTCTCCAGATTATGGTTCTTATAGAACGCCTGACGTCCGATGCTGTCTATCTCCCAGTTATCGCCGATATAGAAGTCTTTCAATCCCTCTTTAGAAGACTTCTCGTATTCGGTCTTGTAAGGCTCCTCGTTTTTATACATCCGAATGAAGTCCATCGGGACAGTCACCTTTGCTTTTTCCTGTCTGTTGTCAAATGAAAGAGCGTGCAGACGGTAGTCATACATCAGCATACCGACGCCCAATGTCTCCAAATCGCCTGTGAGATTGACGACTCTCAGGTTAGGACAAGAGGAGAAGGCATAGTTGCCAATCTGCTTCAGACCGTTAGGCAACAGCACCATCTCCAATGTCTCGCAGGCTTTGGTAAAATCGGCCGGCAGCTTTGACAATGTTGCTTCTGTGAAGTCCATATAACGGATTTTACCTCCTCCGGCCCTATAGTCCGTCAGACTTTTAAGCATATTCTGTGTCACGTTACCTTTGAAACGAAAATACTCGGCCTTGCTGCTGATGGCGTTATTCAGCGCATTGGCATCGCTGACGTCATAATATTTTTGGATATCTAAGGAATAAGCAGAATTGTCTGCATTCGGCGTAACCGTAAAGATATATGTGGTATTATCCTCAAGGGACGCTCCTGACTTGTATTTAAGGTTGCCTGTTCTATTCCCGCCAGACATCTCAAAGTCCAGTTTGTCCGCAGCCAAACCGGTCAAGGCTATATCTGCCGCCGTATACTCTTGTGAGTAGTTCTCTTTGGGATAGAACTTTATGTTCAAATCCTTCGCATTTATATTAACGCCCGTAGTTAGTGTCATACGGTAAGTGCCGGGAGCCACCTTTGCGAGGCTTGGCTTAGGGGCTTGCCAAGTACCGGATGAAGCAAGGCCGCTTTTGTTGAAAGTATTAGTCCACCCACCGACATACACCTCCGTATCAGCAGCCACGACCGTCAACATTCCGTTGTCAATCACAATTCTGTATTTCCCGTCAGTCCCCAAGAAGCGATACGTATCACTGTTGTCCAAATTCCTGAAGAAGCAGTCTGAATCAATGCTGCCATACACAAGTGCGTCAGAAAGAATATAAGACTTGTTCTGTATTAAATCATATTCCTGTCCCTCGGTCATTCCTGCCGGCTGCTCTTCTACATCACCGAACAGAACCGACACCACGCTGTTGGCAGGCACCCTGACACTTGCATATTCCTTTCCGTCCGTTACACAAAAATTTTGCTCCGCACTGTTCGAGCTTGCGAAGATTATCGCCAAAGTGCCGTCCGGATTTCTGAACGCCGAATAATCCATATTCTCTGCCCACCATCCGGAAGTGTTGATACGGCAGGCACCGGGCTTGACGACTGCGCTGATATGGCTGACGGCATAATAATGGGAATTATATCTCAGGGAGCCGTCGTTAAAAATATCCACAGCGCCAAAGGCGGTCTTGCAGGCTCCGTCTTCATCTGTATAAGGTCCGCGATTCTCGTCAAGCATAAAATTCCAGACGATTACCGCCTTGCACCAGTTGTTTACCGTGCCTATGACCAAATCTTTCATGTCGTACACCAATCGCGTGCTAAGGTTTGAACCGTCAATCCAGTCGCCGATAGTGTGTTCTGTAAATATCAAGTCCTTGTCTGGCTTTTGCCAGTGAATATCGGAAAGCTCACTGTAATTGCCCCCATAATTGTGATAAGCCGCGCCTACCACAAGCTCCGCACCTTCAAAGCCGGTGCCTATCTCGTCATAGACCTTCACAGGATAGTCGTTCTGGTCGCTGATATTGTCGTAATTGTAGTTGTGGTCGAACAGATATATCTTAGTCGTGATACCGTTCTGTTTGAATGCGGCGGCCAGTTCCTTCACAAACGGAGCCTCCTCCTGCCACGGCATATACAGAGAGGCGCAGTTTCCTTTATTTAATGGCTCGTTCTGCGGGGTTACGGCGGTTATATTGATGCCGTTGGCCTTCATGGCATTTATAAACCTGACGAAATAATCGGCGTAGGTTTTGTAATACGCGGGGTTCAGACTGCCGCCTCTCCATTGGTTATGGGCGTTCTTGTCAGTAATGTTGTCCACCTTCATCCACCGGGGACACGTCCACGGCGCAGCCATTATCTTAAGGTCGGGATTGATGGCAAGAATTTCTTTCAGCACAGGTATCACATAGCCTGTCTCATCACTCTGCAGGGCAAACTTTGCCAGCGGATCGGAATCGCTGCCTTTCTCATCGCAAAGGGTGTAATCCCGACTTGAGAAATCGCAGCATCCGATGCTTACACGGACATAATTCGCTCCGTAGCCGGATGCCGGTGAGAAAGTCTTCTTCAGCAAGGCTGTGCGTTGCGGCTTGGACATCTTCTCCAGCAAATTATAGGCGGCCGCATAGGTAATGGCATAGCCGAACCCTTCTATACTCTGGTTGGTCCCGCCGGGATTCAAGGTGATAACGTTGCTGCTTCCCGCTGCGGTTGTTGTTGCCGAGACTGTCTTTTCCAGACTCTTGGTCCTGTCTGCCGTGGTTGTATAGGTAACAGCCCGCTGGGCATGGCTTTCCTGTAAAAGACAGAAAACAAATATACACGACAGGAGAATCTTTATATTCATTGATGTTATGGTAGCGTTAGTTGATAACAGATAATTGTAGGTCTTTGGATTACGGTAACACGGTCGCCCGCTAAATTCCTTTCCCGATATGTATCGGGATAAAGAACTTAGCGGACTAAAACAAAAAAGGTAGTTTATCTGACAATCTCCTTAGTTACAGCGGTTCCACGCTTTACGATATATATACCGTGTGCCGGAGAGGCTACTTTCACACCGTGAAGGGTATAATACTCTGGCTCTTCGGCCTTGATTGTCGTTTGGGATATGCCGGTTGCGGAAGTCAACGTCAACTCGAATGTGCTTAAATTGAACGAGACAACATATTGGCCTGTCATACTTACCTTGATGTTCTTATTGCTTTTGGCAAGAGTCAGGGTAAGATTTTCCGGTGAGAGTGCGGGAGTGTCGTCGGTCGGCACACCGAACTCCGGCGACCAGCCTTTTCCGAACACCTTGAATTCATCGTCGGCTGTGAAGCTGACGGTGGCTGAATAGATGCCGTCGTTCTTTGTCATGGCAATAGAGCCGTCATTGCCCGGGACGGGCCAGTCTGGCCCGCTCATGTTTCCACTGATATACAACTCTAAGTTAGAAACAGGCTTGCCGGTAATCGTCAGGGTCTTTGCTTCCGGATCGAACACGACTTTGGCGTTTTGTATTGCCGTAACATAATTGGCAAATTCAATGTTCGACGGATCTGCGCCTCCGTTTTTTGGGCTCAGTAGCAAAAAGGTGTGGGTATAAATAAAAAATGTTATCTTTGCAGTCA
>ENA-OPDG01002211-OPDG01002211.1-human-gut-metagenome-genome-assembly--contig:-NODE-2211-length-11298-cov-3.092235_pt1 | contig 11298 bp, 6 predicted proteins | sample MGYA00241259_ERZ501498 | MGnify/ENA primary metagenome ERZ501498 (study PRJEB25962, sample SAMEA2042582) | human gut metagenome | biome: human gut; feature: human-associated habitat; material: faeces... | reverse complement strand
TGCATGTGAAGAATACGCCCGTTGCCTTTGAAATGGCAGAGAATCTGGCAGACCGTCTTCATGTGGAGAATTCGTTGTGGGAGAATATTTCGGAAGCCGGTGTCAGGGTAAGCGTAGAGGGAAATACTTTTTCGCAATTGAATCTGGTGAATGTGGATTGCAGGAATGTTCCCGTACTGGTGGATTATGCTCAAAGTGGAAAGAAAGTTGCCGGAAAAGCAAAAATGTACAGAGTCAAGGAGTTTACTTACGGTCTGGTGTATCAGGATTTGAATGATGCTTCTTCTTTCAGGGAAATATGTGAAATAGAGCCGGTGGCAAAACTGCCGGTTACACTTGGCAAGGACCTTCCGGTTCTTCCGGCAGTGGAGACATGGGTCAATATCCGCGACTTAGGGGCAAAAGGTGATGGCGAGACTGATGATACGGAAGTTTTTGAGAAAGCTGTCTCTTTGCATAAAAACATCTATGTGCCCCAGGGTTGGTATCGTCTGACGAGAACGTTGAAGCTGTCTCCCGGTACTAAGCTGATTGGGCTGCATCCTTTTGGGACTCAATTTCTGTTGAAGGAAAGCGAGCCTGCATTCAGTGGTTTCGGCGTGCCTGTGCCTTTGGTTGAATCTTCCGAAGGTGGCGACGACATGCTGAATGGCATAGGTATTAATACCGGTGCGTATAATTACCGTGCTGTTGGCTGTAAATGGATGGCGGGTGAGCGCTCGTACTTGAATGATGTGAAGTTTGTAGGCGGGCACGGTACCTTGCGCAAACCGGCTCCGAATGCTTCCGGACAGTCGTCTTACCGCAGGGGCGAGCGTCGAATTAGTTCTCCGTCTTCTCCGGTCATGGAGACCGGTAAGGATATGGCTTGGGACAACCAGTATTGGAGTTTGTGGATTACAAACAATGGTGGCGGGACAATTAAGGATGTTTGGACAGCCAGTACGTATGCTGCCAGTGGGCTTTATATTAGCGAAACGAAGACTCCGGGACGTATTTATGCCATGTCTTTGGAGCATCATGTCCGTACTGAAGCCCGTTTCCATAATGTGGCCAACTGGAAAATTTATGCTTTCCAGTTTGAGGAAGAAGGTCGTGAAGGGCCTGATTGTTATATGGCAGAAATGTCCAATTGTCAAAATATCGAAATGGTAAATGTGTGGATGTATCGCGTTATCCGTGCCTTTATGCCGAAGAGGATAGGTTTCCGCATATGGGATTGCAAGAATATCACTTTCCGTAATATGCACAATTATACGCAGATATTACCAGTCATAGAGTTTCCTATATATGATATGAATAAGAAGTTGCCCGTTTATTCGTGGGACTTTGCCCGTCTCACTGTTTCGGGTAGCGAGAAGAACCTTCGCCCTTCCTGCACGGTCATGGACAAGCCAGTGAAGCTGGCTACCGGTTTTGAACTAGCCTCCGGATCTACTACCGACAGTAAAGGAAATATCTACTTCTGTGAAAACCGTCTGAAGAAAATCTATAGATGGTCGGCAGACACGGAGCAGATTACTTTGATAGCCGATTATCCCTGGAAGCCTTTTACATTGGCTACTGATACGCAAGACAATCTGCTGGTTATTTTCCGCTATGACCCTCAGCCGGGTTATCTGGTGAACGGCAAGCAGGAAACGGCAGTGCGCTTGCCGGATGATAATCCGATGTACAGTGGTTGGGGTAACAGTGGCTGGAGTGCTTGGGGGTATTCTTTTAATCCGGATAACGTGGATGCTACGATGAAGCCTATGCCACGTGTCGTTACAGCCGGTATGAAGAATATACAGAAAGTCATTCACCCTTCCAGTCGTTGGAGAGGTGACTTTGACAAGGTGGTTGCCAGTATGCCTGAGTATAGTTTTGTCGCTCCGGATGGCGTGACAATTATTCCGGATACCTATGATTTGGGACGTTCTTGTGCTTTGACTGTTACAGTTCCCGGTCAGTCAGAACCGGTTTATATTGTAAATGAGATGAATAAAACGACAGTACAACTTTCCGTTGGTGGGGATGGCCGTTTGACAGAACAAGGAATAATATGTCCTTATGGCCAATACAGTAATGTGACCGATGCTGACGGAAATGTCTATGTTGCTGATGGTGAAATATTTGTCTATGACAAATATGGTAAAGAGCAGAGACGTATTCAGATAGAAGAACGCCCGATTTCCTTGGCAATTGGTGGAAGGCAGAAGGATATGCTTTTTGTTACCACCTCAAGTTCTTTCTATGGAATTAAGATACGTTAGGTATTGTATAGGTAAAAAAGAATTAGCCCCTGCGGTCGTTTTATATCGCAGGGGCTAATTTATTATAAGAAGGTCTCTTTTCCTTATAGGCTGATTGTTTGGAATATTATTTTTCCAGCAGCTCTTTCAGAAAAGAATCCAGTTCCTCATCCAATCCTTTCAGTAGCTCTTCATTGACCAATAGAGTATCATCATCCATCAGCAACAGTTCTGCTATTGTTTCTCTATCATCATCCACCAGTACAAAAGAGAATGGTTTCAGAATAGTCAGCTTGTCGAACTTTCCTTCATTTTTCATGTTGCAGAGCAGTGAGGACAAGATACGCTCTACATTTTCGTAGAAATCATCCCCCTCGTATGTCATCCATTCTTCAATGGAAGTATTGGCAAGCTCTTCATCTTCATCATCAAAGATAGACAGTTCGCCCGAATTCTGATTCGGTTGCAGATGAATGTCTGTAACGATAGTCTGTTCGCAACCGCAGGTGTATTTGCCGATTGCTTTTTTAAGAGTGTCCTCCAAGAGTGCTAATGACGATTGACTGAGCTTCATAATAACTTTCTTTTCTTAATGGTTGTTCAAAGGTATAAAAAAAACGGTTATCTCTGCATCATTTGACTAAAAATCATCATCAAATCTGTTCATTTGCATGTTCAGGCGTGCCATTCCCTCTTTTCGTTTCTCCAATTCGTCTACATACATGCTGATAAAGATATAATAGGAGATGGTTCCATTATGTATTTCGCCTGTCTCTTTTTTGTCTGTCTTGCTTTTCTCACGGGCAAGGGTTTGCGCTTTTAATGCCCATTCCAAGGCAGTATCTATGCTGTCTTGCATTTCGTAGCCCAAAGCGGTGTTATAGGCTGCATACATTTTCTGTTTTCCTTTTTTTGTTTCGTAGGTCTGCTTCCAGAGCTCTACTGCTTTACTCCAATTTTCTTCTTTGGCATATACGGCTGCGTCACGCATATTTACAGAACCACCACTGAAGAGATAGCGGTTACTGGTTTTCCAATAGGGGAGTAGATGTCTTACCGGAACCGTTCCTGCAAATTCAGATGCTTGCTTCACCATGTCTTCTTCGCTGATGAGGCGGGAACGTACTGACGCTTCACCATTTCCTGCCTCTTCCCAGAAAATACTGTCATTGCTGTTGACGGTCACCATAGGACCTTTGCGGTTAGGTAAATATATTCTGACGGTAGGATATACCTTTACATCCACTGTGCCGAGGAACACACCCCAGTCGGGCATATAACTTATCTTGCGATTGGAACGCATTTGTATGTTTTCCAGGGCTATCAGGAAATCTACGTCCAAATTCTGTGTAAGTTCCAGTACTTCATCTCTCGATAATGTGCTTTCGCGGGGATTGATGTCTTTACTCCGGAGGGCAGAGTCGCATATCACAACCTCTTCAAAGTAGTTTTCGTTGGCAAGGGCCTCTGCAAGGGATTCGGTTGTTATTGCGGCGTCTCCATTGTAGTAGTTGGTGAGGCGTGCCACCTCATTCTCGCTTTTTTTCTGTTCTTCCTCAGTGATGATGAGTTTGTTGTCCGGTACGTTTGGCATGTTGTTGACAACAGCCACACGTTTCAGTGTTGCCGGGAAACTGACTTCTGCCGGAAGCATATAATCAATGGACAGTTGTTCTACACTCTGGCAGCTGCCTAACAGCAGAGACCCCATCAATAACAGACAATAGTGATATTTGGTCATAGTCTTTGGTTTTGTTCTTTGGAGCAAAAGTACTCTTTTAGCTGAATATTCAAAAGCTGGAACGAATAAAAAATGTGATAATGTGGTAGGAGAAAAAGTGATAGGGTGATAAAAGATACCTGACGGTATCATCTTATCACCCTATCGCCTTATCATTTTATAGCTTTGCTTTATGCATTCCGTCCGTGGCAGTTTTTGTATTTCTTACCGCTTCCGCAAGGACAAGGATCATTGCGTCCTACGGTCTTCTCGGCACGGATAGGTTCGCGTCTTGGTTGTTCACGTGTATCTTGTGCCGCAGCGGCCTGCTGGTTCGGGTCATTCAAATCAACCTTCTGTTCGCGATACTTGCTCATATCCTGGCGTTGTTCCGGAGCAGCCTGGCGCACCTCTACTTGGCGGGGAGCCTGGGGAGCCTCAGGGGCTTCAGCCGGAGCCTCTTGTACCGGGATTTGTCCACGCATTAAGATAGAGATAGTCTGATTATTAATCTTATTCACCATGGCATCAAACAAGTTCACAGATTCCAGCTTGTAAATCAGCAGCGGGTCTTTCTGCTCGTAACTTGCATTCTGCACGGAGTGTTTCAGCTCGTCCAGCTCGCGCAGGTTTTCTTTCCATGCTTCGTCGATGACGTGCAGCAAGATGGATTTCTCGAATGACTTCACCACCTCCTTACATTCTGTCTCATAAGCTCTCTTCAGGTTGCAGGAGATGTTGTACATACGTTTTCCGTCTGTGATGGGGATAAGTATGTTTTCGTACATGTGTCCCTGCGTTTCGTATACTTGTTTGATGACCGGATAGGCTATCTGTGCCATACGTTCTGTCTTGCGTTTGAAGAGTTCCATGGCAGCGTCAAAAGTTCTGTCTGCCAGTTTTTCTTTCTTCTCATTACGGAATTCCTCTTCGGTGAAAGGTACTTCCATGGCAAGTGTCTGGAGCACATCCATCTTGCAGTTTTCGTAGTCGGGCGCTTCAATGGCATTGGCACAACGGTCCCAAATCATGTTCACGATATCCATGCCGATACGTTCGCCCATCAAAGCGTGGCGGCGTTTGGTGTAGACTACTGTACGTTGCTTGTTCATCACGTCGTCATATTCCAACAGACGCTTACGGATGCCGAAGTTGTTTTCCTCAACTTTCTTTTGCGCACGTTCAATGGATTTGGAAATCATGCCGTGTTCAATCATTTCACCTTCTTTGAAACCCAGTTTGTCCATTACACTGGCAATGCGGTCACTGGAGAACAAACGCATCAGGTCATCTTCCAAAGATACGAAGAATACAGAAGAACCCGGGTCGCCTTGACGTCCTGCACGACCACGTAACTGACGGTCCACACGGCGTGATTCGTGGCGTTCTGTACCGATGATGGCAAGACCGCCTGCAGCTTTCACTTCCGGACTCAGCTTGATGTCGGTACCACGGCCGGCCATATTGGTAGCGATGGTTACAGCACATTTCAAACCGGCAGTAGCCACAATATCCGCTTCCTTCTGATGCAGTTTGGCATTCAATACACTATGTTCAATCTTACGCATGGTAAGCATTTTGCTCAACATTTCAGAGATTTCAACAGAAGTGGTACCCACCAGTACGGGGCGTCCTGCTGCCACCATTTTTTCTATCTCTTCGATGACTGCTTTATATTTTTCACGTTTTGTCTTGTAAACGCGGTCATTCATGTCATTACGGGCAATGGGGCGGTTAGTCGGAATAACCACTACATCCAGTTTGTAGATGTCCCACAACTCGCCGGCTTCTGTTTCTGCCGTACCGGTCATACCGGATAGTTTGTGGTACATACGGAAATAGTTCTGTAATGTAATGGTGGCAAAAGTCTGGGTGGCAGCTTCTACTTTCACGCCTTCTTTGGCTTCGATGGCTTGGTGCAAACCGTCAGAATAACGACGTCCTTCCATGATACGTCCCGTCTGCTCATCCACAATCTTCACTTGGCCGTCAATTACCACATATTCGTCATCTTTCTCGAACATGGTGTATGCCTTCAACAGTTGGTTGATGGTATGCACACGTTCGCTTTTGATGGCATAGTTGGTCATCAGGGCATCCTTCTTTTCAAGGCGCTGTTCGTCTGTCAGCTCTGTTTCGTTTTCCAAGGCAGAGAGTTGCGCTGTGATATCGGGGAGTACGAAGAAAGTGGGGTCCTCTACATTGCTACTAATCAAGTCTACGCCCTTGTCCGTCAAATCCACGCTGTTCATTTTCTCTTCGATAACGAAGTACAGCGGGTCAGTCACCTCGTGCATGCGCTTGTTGTTCTGCTCCATGTAGATTTCTTCGGTCTTCAGCATACCGGCCTTGATGCCTTGTTCGCTGAGGAACTTGATGAGTGCCTTGTTCTTGGGCAGGCACTTGTGACTGCGGTACAAAGCGAGGAAGCCTTCTTCCTGGTCTTTCTTATCGTTTGATGCAATCAGGCGCTTGGCATCGGCCAGGTATTGGGTAGCCAGTTTTTTCTGAGCTTCTACCAGACGTTCCACTTGCGGGCGGAGCTGTTCGAAGAGTTGGTCATCGCCTTTGGGAACCGGTCCGGAGATAATCAGCGGAGTACGGGCATCATCAATCAATACTGAGTCCACCTCATCGACAATGGCATAATTATGTTGGCGTTGTACCAGGTCTTTGGGGCTGATAGCCATGTTGTCACGCAGGTAGTCGAAACCGAATTCATTGTTTGTACCGAACGTGATATCTGCCAGATAAGCTTTGCGACGGGCATCAGAGTTGGGCTGGTGCTTGTCGATGCAATCTACACTCAAACCGTGGAACATGTAAAGAGGACCCATCCATTCGGAGTCACGTTTTGCCAGATAGTCGTTCACTGTTACCACGTGCACGCCGTTACCAGTCAGGGCATTGAGGAATACCGGTAGGGTAGCTACCAATGTCTTACCTTCACCGGTTGCCATTTCGGCAATCTTACCTTTATGTAGAACCACACCACCGAATAGCTGTACATCATAATGTACCATGTTCCATACAGTATCGTTACCACCTGCTATCCAATGGTTCTGGTAGATGGCTTTATCGCCTTCGATGCGTACAAAGTCTTTAGTGGCAGCCAGTTGGCGGTCAAAATCGGTAGCTGTAACCACTATTTCTTCATTTTCAGAGAATCGTTTGGCTGTTTCCTTTACAATAGAGAAAGCGGTGGGTAATACTTCGTCCAGCGCTTTTTCATAAATCTCCAATATCTCTTTCTCGATTTTGTCGATTTGGTTGAAGAGGTCTTCGCGTTTTTCCAGTTCGGTATCTTCAACGCTGGCTTTCAGTTCTTCCACTTTGGCGCGTTGTTCGGCTGCCGAATCGTGGATGTAGGCTTTCAGTTCTTCTGTCTTGGCGCGTAGGGCGTCGTTGTCGAGTTTGGCTACTTCCGGGTAAGCGGCTTTGATTTTCTCCACCCACGGTTGTATTTCTTTCATGTCGCGTGTGGATTTGTTGCCGAAAATCGAGCTTAAAAATTCATTAAATCCCATTATATATTTGTTTTTATTATTATTGCTGAGTTAGTTGAGCGTGCAAAGTTACTGATTTCTATACAGATTATCCAGATTTGCACAGATTATTTTAGAATCAAAAGTCAAGGGGAGATGCTGTACTTGCATTAGGGGCGCGGATGCGCATTACACTTGCCAAGGTAGGGGCAATGCGGTCAATACTGATGGGGGTACGGATGGTTTCAGCCTTCATTCCTCCTCCCAATAAAATGAGGGGAGCAGGAATATCGGCCGTACGTACTACACGGTTATCAGTACTATTTTCCTGCATGATAGTCCAGCCCGGGAGTATTTCAATGAGCAAATCGCCAGAGCGCTTGCGATGAAAACTATTGCGTATACGTTCTATTTGCGGTGACCAGGGGCCCAAAAGCAGGCGATGAGCTGAATATACTTCGCTCACGCCACTAAACTGAACCAGAAATTCGGCAGATTTTTCTTGAATTTCAGTCAGGCTCAACTGCTTGTTCTCAATAAGTTTATGGTTGAGATAGATTTGTTGGTCATAATAAGCTTCCACATATTGTCCCTCGCCATAGGATGCCATGAGGTAGATGTTTAGCAGGGCGGCACAGCGGTTCAGGTAGAATTCACCACCCGGTATCCGGTATACGCCCGGGTCGGCTGCTTCCGGGTCGGCATAGCCGGTGGAGGTGATGCAGAAAAGTACGTTGTGGAGCCCAACTTTACGTTCTATGAGCTCTAATAAGGAAGCTATACTACGGTCCAGTCGCACGTAGGTGTCTTGCATTTCCATGGCACATTCCTGCGTACTTCGGTGGTTATAATTTCCTGCGTAGTAAGTCAGCGATAATAGGTCGGGCACGTCATCTTGTCCGATAGTGCTCTTATTCAGCAGCTCTTCGGTCAGCAGGTTGACTTCCTCATTGATGAAAGGGCTGGTTATCAAGCGGCGGAACTTGTTTGTCCGTTCACCATCCAGCTTGTATTTGAATGGCTCGTTGCGCCATTCGGGCAGAAATGTATAGTTGGTAAAAGGAAGTGCAGGTGTCCATACCATATCCTTGATACGGTAGTCAGGAGATTTCCGGTCGTTGTATTGGCTCAGCCACCACGGAAATTCATTATAATAAGTCGTACTGCACCATTTTCCGGTATTGTTATTAAGCCAGAAAGCACCGTTCCCCGCGTGCCCGGCACCCAATATGGCGGCATCGCGGAAAGGCGCGATGGCATAGACCAGACCTTTGTTGCGGGTAGCTATTTTCAGCTCGTCGGCAATAGTAGAGGTCAGTAATTGGGAGGGGGAAGTGCTTTCGTCGGTATAGTTGCCCATGAAGTTGGGGTCTTCTACACAGTTTATGGGGCGTAGTGTACCTGCATCCAGCCACTGCTCTGCAATGATGCCGTTCATGGACGGTGTTGTCCCGGTATAGATGGCGGCAATGGCCGAGGCTCGGTCCGTTCCGCAAAAAGGAAATTCTGCTTGACGGAATACTTTACCTTCACGCAGTAAGCGCTTAAACCCCTTTTCTCCGTATAAGGACGAAAATGCTTCCATATAGTCTGTACGCAACTGGTCAATGGTCAATGTTACCACCAGCTTTGGGGAGGCAGGCAGCGGTTGGGCTTGCAGACCACTGAATGTAAGTGCGAGTATGGAAGTTATCAGTCCTTTTTTCATTACTTTCGTTTGTATGTTAGAATGAGGTTGCTTGCAGAACGTATCAGCAAACACAGTGCCAAAGGTAATACTGCTGGCGGAATTCTCTGCGGAATTATTGTCCAAAGCCCTATAAAAAGTGTTAAAACTGCAAAATTAACCAGCATATAGCGGCTTATTTCCCTTTTTCGTACCCTGGATAGCATGAATGGAAGGCAGAAAAGGTGAAATGGATGGAATACAAATAATATATAATTGGGACTTACTGCCGGATGCTGTGAGAATAGTGCTAAAAATGCCAGTATACATCCAGCCATTCCGGCAACCAAGAAGAGTATGAGGTCTATGCCCCAAAGAGTCTTCCCTCTTCGTATGCCGTAAATGCTGATGCCTGCTACAAGTATCAGTAATAGCGAAGCCGACTGCATCGGTGTGATGCCTCTGCTGACGAAGTCGGCTGGTGTTTTACCCGTTACTACGATTTTTTCTTCTTTGGCAACCAGTGGCCGTGCTTGTCCTTCTTTGTCCACAATCTGCGCTTTATTGAAATACTCCTGCATGTAGAAGGGGACGAACATTACCAGCCGCCGGTTGATGGGTTCGTCTGCTTTGCTGCCCATGCATAGGTCCATGCCGAAACGTGACCACAAATGGCCTTCACTGTATTTATGCAGCAAATCCCTGAAAGAGATTCCCGTACTGTTAGCAGTCATATTGTCAGCGTATTGCAGAGTGCCGTTGATGGCACGCTCTATCTGGTCCCGCGGGCGGGTGGCACAATTGTCGTAGAAAAAATTGTAGCGGTATACTCGGTTTTCAGGGCGGTAGTTCTCTGTCAATAGTGCTATCAGGCGTTCTTTTTCCTCTTCTGTTAGGTTTAACGTTTGTTGCCAGACATCGCGTCCCAGATAGTTGTATTCGGCGGCGAAATGCTCATAATCGGTTACTCCAAGTTGATAATCCGTTTCTCCCAAGGCAAAACGGAAGATGAAGTTAGGGGCGTTGAAGTTGAACATGCCGTAATTGAAGACGGCGTCAATGCCACGTGTATAGTTCTCGTACCGTATGGCAGTGTGTCCGAATAGGGAATAAATCTCTCCTCCTGCAGCGCAAGTCAGTAGGCTGACGCGTACGGAGTCTGTTGCAGCAGTCTTTTGCTGTTGTGTCACCTGGGCATTTGCTGAAGGCAAACAGAAGAAAAAGATTACTATATATATATGTATAAGTAGGCTTCGTTTCATGCTGCAAACTTACGGAAAAAACTAATATTATCCCAATTTGTGATTAGGAACTAAAGCGGTTATTCGCGTTATCCCGGTCATCTGTGTCCGAAGAATCTTTTTTAATTATGAACTTGATACAATTCTTAATTCGCATTATTGGTTGTTTTGAATCAACTGTCGAGTACGAGTGGTAGGTATTTTCTATTTACAAACGATACGGGTGCAAGAAATAGTGGTATATTGAACCTGATTCAGTCGTATACTGAATGCCATTCAATCGTATACTGAATGTAGCGCATTTAGCTGTATTGATAATCAGGTGGTTGTGGTATGATGTTGCGGCTTTAATAAATCTCAACAGAATGTAGAAGTGGCATTGTGGTTGTTTGGTGTGGATGTGAATAAGAATTCTTGTGCAGTTGTTCTTCTAATAAAGAGATGGTTTCTGCTGAATTTCAATATTAATGTTATATCTTTGCGCCGCTAAATTTATGCAATACGGTGAATCTCATTATTGATATAGGAAATACAATCGCCAAGATGGCGGTGTTTGATGGTGGACGTATCGTGGAGGTGGTGTATGACTCCAATCTGACGTTGGAACGGTTGCCTGAAGTATGCCGTACATATACGATTGAAAAAGCGATAGTGGCTACTGTCATTGATTTGAGTAGAGAGGTGTTGTCGCAACTGGAAGATATGGCTGTCCCCATTCTGTGGCTCAATGAAAAGACTTCTCTTCCGGTAGAAAACCTCTATGAAACTCCCCGGACGCTGGGGTATGATCGTATGGCGGCGGTGGTAGGAGCCAATGAGCAATTTCCTGGCAGGGATATACTGGTGATTGATGCCGGTACCTGTATCACTTATGAGTTTGTCGATGCTGCTGCCGATTGCCGCTCGCAGCTCACTTCGCTGCTCGACGGAAACCGTGTCCGTCTGTAAAGCG
>ENA-OPDG01002209-OPDG01002209.1-human-gut-metagenome-genome-assembly--contig:-NODE-2209-length-11307-cov-6.699964_pt1 | contig 11307 bp, 8 predicted proteins | sample MGYA00241259_ERZ501498 | MGnify/ENA primary metagenome ERZ501498 (study PRJEB25962, sample SAMEA2042582) | human gut metagenome | biome: human gut; feature: human-associated habitat; material: faeces... | reverse complement strand
AGCGGACGCCAGAAGGGAAAAGGCGCAAGCAGATGGCGCAGATGAATCTGGAAATCGTATCACGCCCGCAGGGAATCTCACTGTCCCGCCGCCGGCGTCGGCAGCGGCTCCGGCGTGCGGTCATCCGCCGCGACCTCCGGCGTGGGCGTCGCCGACAGTTCCTCCGCATACAGCAGCTTCAGTGTCTTGACATCCGCCGTCCCCGTCGCAGACAAACTGTTCGCTTTCTGGAACGCCTTCACCGCGTTCTGCGTGCCTGCCAGGAATGTGCCGGAGCATTTGCCCGAATAGTAGCCAAGATCCGTCAGCTTCCGCTGCATCCAGTACACATCCTCGCCGGAGCTGTTCACTTTCAGCGTCCGGAAGGGCTGCGGCGGCATCGCCCCGGCGCGATAATCCGGCTCGGCGGTCGGCTGCGGCGTGACGTAGGGCAGCATGTTCTTCGTGTTCAGCGAGGGCAGCTTCAGCGCGGCGCGGAGTTCCGGGTCAGCGGGCATATCGGCGCGAATCGTGACGACCGTCCCTGCCCCGCAGTTGTTGTAAATCCACTTCGCATCCGCAACGGTCAAGCGAATGCACCCGTGCGACGCGCGCTTGCCGAGGTTCTTGTAGGACTTGACCGACAAATCCATCGTATTGACCGTGTTGTAAATGACGGAATGGAACGCAATGGACGAGTTGATGCGCGTCCAGTACTGCGCGTGGCTGCCCCACTCCGGGAAGTAGCACCAGCGCGCCGTACGCCCGTTGAGTGTGAATGTGCCGATATCCGACGGATTCTTGCGCGTGCCGGTGGAGCAGAGCATCTGCCGCACAACAACGGTGTAATCGCCGTTTTCGTCGCGCCCGTAGACGGTCGTCACCTGATTGTTGACGTCCACCGTGATGGCAAACGGCACAGGCGTCGGTTCGGGCGTAGGCTTCGGATCATCGGTCGCGGCACGCACATCCGGGTCGTTGAACAGCGCGTTCCATGTGTTTTCGCCCACGATGCCATCCACGCTCAGCGCGTTCTGCTGCTGGAATGCCTTCACCGCGTTGCGCGTATGCCCCAGAAAATTGCCGCTGATGTTGCCGGAATAGTACCCCAGTTCCGTCAGGCGGGTCTGCACGAGCTTGACTTCTTCGCCCTTGGACTTGTTGTATTGCAGTTTCTTGACGAACGCCACCGTCGGCGCGGGCGTCGGGGTGGTGGTTTCATCTGAGAGGTGCATTCCGGGCGTGGGCGACGGGGTGGGCGTCGCCGCGGCGGACGAATCCCGGCTGATGGCATCACCGCTGAACAGGCGTTCCAGCGTCTGCACATCCGCTTCGCCCGTAATCGGCAGGGCATTCGCCGTCTGGAACAGGCGGATGGCTTCCTGTGTCGCGGGCAGATAGCGGCCGGAAATCTTGCCCGTGTAGTAGCCCAGCGCCATCAGGCGAATCTGCGCCTGCCGCACGTCCTCGCCCACGCATCCCAGCCGCAGCGGGCGATAATCCGCCGCATAGATGGCTTCCTGCGTCGCTTTGTCCGCCATGCCCGTCACCGCAAGGGCAAAATCTCGCTGGAAATCCTCCACCGCGGTTTTGGTCGCCTCGCCATAGCGCCCGGTCACGTCGCCGCTGTAATAGCACAAATCCGTCAGCGCGGTTTGCAGGGCGGACACGTCGTCGCCCTCATCATTCAGGGTCAAATCGCGCGTGATGTTCGCCGCGCCCTCCGTCCACTCCACGTTGTCATCCGGAACGGCCTCCCCCGCATCCTCCGCCGATGCGAAGGGCAGTATCATCATCACCGCCAGCAGGAGCGCCGCCAGCGTTCGTTTCCACAAAGGCATCAAAAGCACCTCGTTCATGCTGATATTCAGGGATACGATTCTATTGTACTGGTTTTTCGCGCAGTTTGCAAGCGGATTTTTCCCAACGCGAAAGGCTGCCAAGCGTCCTGCGCCTGACAGCCCTGCGGTTATTGCCATTAGGAAGTTATTTTTTCAGCGACACCTTGTGTGTCTCCTGATTTTCGCCGTCCGCTTCCGGCTTGGGTGCTTCTGCCGGAACGCTCTGCGCTTGCAGCTTCTCCAGCTTTTCGGCGATGGCCTGCATATTCGCGGCGATGCTGCGGATGTTCTCGTCGCGCGTTTCCTCCACCCACGGCGAACCATCCGCCGGGCGGAGCGAATCAACGCCGATTCGGATGAGGTCAATCAGCGCCCAAATGCCGCGCCGCCCGCGGTAAGCAGCTTCAACACGCCCAATTTCGTGTAGCCGAGGTAGAAGCGGTCAACACCGAAGAGCCCCGTGAATCAAGCCCAGCAGCCAAAGTACCACCGCCAGCACGATAAATGCCCGATTCAGCCCTTTTCTTTGAATTTCCACGTCATTTTCTCCCTTGTGATTCCTTACTTTCATTCTACCTTCCCCTCAAAAAAACTCAAGCATTTTCTTTCTGAATAATATAATTTTGGCATTCATAACAAAAGCATCCCAACTTGTTGTGGAACTTCACAAGAGGATTCCGCTGCTTGCGCCATCCGGGCAGCAAAAAAGACTGCCCGCACTCGGCAGGCAGCCTTGCTTCCGATAATCCCTTCATCAATATCGGTAGTTATACTGATAGCTGCTGAACCCATCCATGATCGACACGCCCATCACCATCCCGACAATCGACAGGATAACCACCACCAGCACCATGCACCAGTAACCGCGCGCAAAGTTGCGGCGGTTCAGGTTGTCGTCATTCAGCGCAAAGACGATGGCGAGAATCCAGCCAATGACCGGAAGCGTGAACAGGAGGCCATAGCCCACATACGCCCACGGCGACAGCAGTCGATACTGATTGTTTTCGTTTTCACTCATGCAAAAAGCCTCCTTTTTCATCAGGCGGATTTGTCCGCCGTGATACCCCTTTCAGTTTTCCCTTACTCCTGATAGTCCTGCAGCGACACCGACACCATCCGGCTCACGCCCTGTTCCTCCATCGCCACCCCGAACAGGCTGTTGCAGCGCTCCATCGTCCCCTTGCGGTGCGTCACGACGATAAACTGCGTACCCTTCGAGTATTCCTTCAAATAATCCGCGTAATACCCGATATTCGCGTCATCCAGCGCAGCTTCAATCTCGTCCAGTATGCAGAACGGCGTTGGCTTCAATTTCAGCATCGCGAACAGAATCGCAATGGCCGTCAGCGCGCGTTCGCCGCCGGAGAGCAGCGACAGGAGCTGCAATTTCTTTCCCGGCGGCTGGGCGTTGACCTCGATGCCGCAGTTCAGCGGGTCGTCCGGATCCATCAACTTCAGTTCCGCGTGACCGCCGCCGAACAGCCGCGTGAACGTCTCGGCGAAGTACCCCTGCATCTTCGAGAAGTTCTCGACGAATGTAGAACGCATCTGAATCAGCAGCCGCTCGATGAGTTCGCGCAAGTCCATTTCCGCGCGCTTCAAGTCCTGCTGCTGAGCGGTCAGGTCGTCCACACGCGCCTTGGTTTCGGCGTATTCCTCCACCGCTCCGACGTTGACCGTTCCCAGCGCGCGAATCTGCCCTTGCAGCTCGGCGGCGCGGCGGTCGCTTTCCTTCTCGTCGAAGGGCGTGCGGCGGAACTCCTCTGCCCCGGCGTAGGTCAGCTTGTAGGTGTCCCAGATGCGGTTTTGCAGATTCTTCTGGTCGCCCTCGATGCGCGCCTTCGCCAGCTCGGTCTTGTGCAGCTTCTCGCTGTCACGGTTGTAGGCTTCGTGCAGGTTCTCCATGTCGCTGAGGATGTCGCGCAGGTCACTTTGCGCCTGTGCGCGGCGCTGCTCGATGGCCTGCGCGGCGCTCTCCTGCCGCAGCTGCTCCTTCTGGCGGCGGGCGGATTCGGCTTCCTCGCGCTTCATGTCGTTCTCGTCAATGGCGTCCAGTTCGTCCATCTCGTGCAGCAGCTGTTCGCGGCGCTCCTGTTCGCGGAGGATTTGCGCCTGATCCTGCTGCGCGTGGGCTTCGTCGCGCTCCAAGTCGCTTAAGCCGTGGCGCAGGTCGGACAATTGCAGCGTGCGCACCATCAGGCGGTCGTTTTCCGCGCTGGCTTCCGCGCGCGCCTTGACCAGCGCATTCTGCATTTCAATGGTCTTTTGCTCCATCGCACTCTGGTCGCCCTGTGCACCCGTGCGCTGATGTTCAATGGTCTCCAGCTGCTGGCGAATGTCCTCCAGCGACTGATGCAGCTGCACGCGCGCCTGCTCGGTCTCCTGCATCCGCTGTAAATGGGTGTTCAGGTCGGCGGATACGCTTTCGCGGCGCGCCTGTTCGCGGGCGACGGCAATCTCCTGCTGATGCAGCGCGTTCACCGCGTCGCTGACCTTCTGCCGCTTCTCCTGCGCCGTCTGCTGACGCTGCGTCAGTTCCTGACGGCACTTGTCCAGTTCCGCGCGCCCGGTTTGCAGCTTCGCGGTCAATTCCTTCAGTTCACGCTCGCGGCTGAGCAGGTTGGACACCTTCGACTGCGCCGAACCGCCCGTCATCGAGCCGCCGGAGTGCATCACGTCGCCTTCCAGCGTCACCAAGCGGAACGCGTGATTGCCCGCGCGCATAATCGGAATGCCGTGGTCGAGGTTGTCGGCAATCACCGTGCGCCCCAGCAGATTTTCCACAATGCCGCGATATTCCGGCGCGCACTGCACCAGTTCGCTCGCCACGCCGAGGCAGCCCGGCAGCTTCAACGCATTGCGCTCATTGCCATAGAGCGTTTTGCCGCGGATGGCGCTCATCGGCAGGAACGTCGCGCGCCCCAGCCGATTCTGGCGCAGGTAGTTAATCAGCTCCTTCGCCGTCTCTTCGGTGTCAGTGACGATGTTCTGCTGTGCCGCGCCCAGCGCCATGTCAATCGCCGTTTCGTACGCCTGCGGAACGGTCATCAGCTGCGCCAGTACGCCCTTGACACCCGTCAAGCCGCGCTGCTTGGCATACGTCATCGCGCGCCGAACCGCCATGTTGTAGCCTTCCATGTCGCGCGTCATTTCGGTCAGGACGTTATGACGGCTCGCCGCCGCCTGCATATCGGCGGATTGCTTTTCGACATCCGCGCGCAAATTGGCATACGCGGCATCCGCCTCATCCGACGCTTGCCGCGCCTGCGCCAGCTTCTCCTGACACTGCTGCTGATGCTGATTTTCTGTTTCCAGCTGCTTTTCGACGGCAGTCAAGGCTTCCCGCAGGGCAGCTTCCTGCTCCTGCAGTGCCCCTCCGGATTCTTCAATTTCCGTCAAGCGCGTTTCCATCTGCGCCTGCATCGTGTTCAGGCGCGTCTTGTCGTTGCGCACATCGGACAGGCGGTTCATTTGGTCAATGACAGCGGCTTTCTGCGCTTCCAGCGCTGCGTCCGCTTCCTTTTCCTTCGCCTGCGCCTTTTCGGCGGCTTCCTGCGTCGCCCGGAGGATTTGCTCCGCGTCGGCAATCAGGCTGTGCTGCTTCTCCACGTCCGCCTGAATCCGTGCATGATCCTTCTCGATTTCCGCCAGCCGCTCCTGGGCTTCCTCCTGCTCGCGGACGATGCGCTGGCGGTTCTCGCTGCGCGTCTCGCGGCGGCTTTGCAGGGCGGAGATTTTCTTCTGCGATTCGTGCACATGCTCGGCGCATTCCATCAGTTCGGTGCGCGCCTTCGTGATGGCTTCCTCCAGCTGATCGATGCGGTTCTGCGTCTCGTCGCGGCGGGTGGTCTTGTCGGTCAGGTTGCTTTCCGTGTCCGCCAAAATCGTCTGGACGGTCAGCAGTTCGCTTTCCAGTTCGGACAAGCGCGCCCGCGCCCGGTCGGAGCGAATCAGGAAGAGGTTCAAGTCCAAATCCTTCAGTTCGGTGGACAGTTCCAGATACACGCGGGCGTTGCGGCTCTGCTCTTCCAGCGGCTTCAGGCGCTTCGTCAGCTCATCCAGAATATCATCGACGCGCTCCAGATTTTCCAGCGTCCGCTGCAATTTCTTGTCCGCTTCTTCCTTGCGCGCCTTGAACTTAACGATGCCCGCTGCTTCCTCGAACACCTGCCGGCGATCCTCGCTCTTGCGGGAGAGAATTTCGTCAATGCGCCCCTGTCCGATGATGGAGTATCCCTCTTTGCCGATGCCCGTATCGCGGAAGAGGTCGACCACGTCCTTCAAGCGGCAGGCGGTGCGGTTTAAGTAGTATTCGGATTCGCCATTGCGGTAGACGCGGCGCGTGACCATAACCTCGGCAGCTTCCATCGCCAGCGCATGGTCATCATTGTCAAACACCAGCGATACTTCGCAGTAGGACAGCGGCTTGCGCTTCTGCGTACCGTTGAAAATCACGTCGGACATACTCGCGCCGCGCAGGGTTTTCGCGCTCTGCTCGCCCAGCACCCAGCGCACCGCGTCGCCGATGTTGCTCTTGCCCGACCCATTCGGCCCGACGATGCCCGTTATGCCCTCATCAAAGACGATTTCCGTCCGCTGGGCAAAGGATTTGAAGCCATACAGCTCCAATTTTTTCAGCTTCATTTATTAACTCCCATAGCGGGGATGCCCGCTGGTTCATGGGCATTCCAATAAACACCCATAATAAGTATAGCACAAACCCTCTTCTTGGACAACTGCCGCCGCCTGATTTTCCATGCTTTTTCCCCTCCCTTTTTCCCTTCTACCCGTTGCAAAGGCGGGCATTTCCTGCTATACTGCAAGCAGATTCCTGCAAAGCAAAGGAGAAGCATTATGTTCCGTCCCCTCTGCGCGGAAAATCCGCTGCCCGCCGCTCGGCGCGTCTATGAATACCTGCAATCGCTTTCCGGCAAGTGCCTGACCGGGCAGATGGAAAGCCAATGGTGCCGCTCGACTGAGCATGAAATCAGCTATCTGACCGATGTCACCGGTCGTCAGCCTGCCATTCGAGGGCTGGATTTCATGGATAACGACTATCTGGGCGTGACGCAGCGCGCAAAGGACTGGTGGGCGCGCGGCGGCATTCCCACCATCTGCTGGCACACGGGCGCGGATTTCTTCTCCGGTTACCCCGAATGCCGCGAAAGCGAACTGGACTGGGCTTCCGCTTTTGTGGACGGCACGGAAGCGAACCGCCGTCTGCTGGATGGGCTTGACCACGCTGTCCCCTACCTCAAGCGCTTGCAGTCAGACGGCGTTCCCGTTCTCTGGCGGCCTTTCCACGAGATGGACGGCGGCTGGTTCTGGTGGGGACGCGGCAGCGCGGCGAATTTTGTGCGCCTGTGGCGGCTGATGTACGACCGCTACACGCATGTTCACGGTCTGCGGAATCTAATTTGGGTGTTGGGCTTCTCTGACGCGACGGAGGATTTGCGCCCGTGGTATCCGGGGGACGACGTGGTGGACATTCTCGGCGGCGACAGCTACAAGGGCAGCGCGCAGGGGGATTTATACCGGCGATGTGCCGCGCTTGCCCCGGCAGGGATGCCGATTGTGTTCCACGAGTGCGGACAGATTCCGACCCGCGCGGAGATGGACGCGACGAATGTCCCGTGGGCGTACTTCATGGTGTGGCACACCAGCTGGCTGACGGACAGCAGCAAGGGGAACACGCCGGAGTCGCTGCGGGTGATTTATCGGGATAGCAGCTTTGTGACGCTGCATCAGCTGCCGGATTTCATCGAAAGCGACGAATGATTGCTGAAAAGCATGCAAGGAGGTTATTCTCATGACCCTTCACGAACAAGTCACCGATATTCTCGCCTCCGCTGTCGAAGCGCAGGAATGCGCAGGCATCAGCGTACTGGTGCGGCGCTGCGGAGAGGAAATGCTCTATACGCAGGCGGGCATGTCCGACATTGCGTCGGGGCGGCTGATCCACCGCGACAGCATCTTCCGCCTGTACAGCCAGTCCAAGCCGATTACGGCCGCCGCCGTGATGCTGCTGGCGGAGCGTGGGCAGATTGACCTGATGGACGGCGTAGACCGTTATCTGCCGGGCTTCCGGAATGCGCGCGTCGTCGATAAGCAGGGCACGATTCGCCCTGCGACCCGCGCGCCGTGGCTGATGGAGCTGCTCGGCATGACGGCGGGCGTCTGCTACCCCGACAGCGACCCGGCGGGACAGTACGCCGCAAAGGTGTTCGACGAAGCAACGCAGGAAATCCTTGCGGGCGGCGGCGTGCCGACAGTGGAGTTCTGCAACCGCTTGGGGCAGCAGCCGCTGTCCTTCCAGCCGGGCACGCACTGGCGCTACTCCACCTGCGCGGACATCCTCGGTGCGGTGGTGGAGGTCGTCAGCGGAATGCGCTTCGGCGAGTTCCTCCGCAAGGAGTTCTTTGAGCCGCTGGACATGGTGGACACCGGCTTCTACGTTCCCGAAAGCAAGCGAAATCGCCTTGTGACCGCCTACAAGCGCACGGAAAACGGGCTTGTGCCGTGGACAAGCACCCACCTTGCCGTCGGTGTTTACGACCGCGAACCCGCCTTTGAATCCGGCGGCGCGGGGCTTGTTTCGACGCTGGAGGATTACAGCCACTTTACCGATATGCTGCTGGCGGGCGGCACTTACGAGGGGCGGCGGGTTCTCTCGCCCGCAACAGTCGCCTGCATGACGCAGCCGCAGCTGAAAGACGCGGTTCGCCGCGATATGTGGGATTCGCTGGACGGGTACAGCTACGGGCACCTGATGCGCATTTGCGCTGAACCGGGGCGCATCGCCGGATTGGCTTGCGCGGGCGAATATGGCTGGGATGGCTGGCTGGGAACATACTTCGCGAACTTCCCCGGACAGCAGATGACGATTCTGTCAATGCAGAACACGGTTGATTCCGGTACGACACGGGTGGTTCGACAGATGCGCAACGCGGTTCTGGCGGCACTCAGCCGCGAAAATTAACCATAAAGGAAACGCGCTCAAGCCGGGGCGCAAAAAAAGGGTCAAGGGACAATGTCCCTTGCGGAGTCCAGAGGCAGCGCCTCTGGTGGGGCTTGGGGCAACGCCCCAACTGTTGGGCGTGTGACCATTCCAAAGGAAAAGTCAAGCCCGACACCTTGGTCGCAGGCAGCGAAGCGTCCCTGCGCAGTAACTAAAAATGTTTCGATAAAAGTCAAGAAACATGGGAGTGCATCCGAAGGAGTCCAGAGGGCGACCGCAGACTTCGTCTGTTTTCATTGCCCTCTGGTTGCTGCATAAAAGACCTATATTGGAAAAGCAGCCAACTCCGGCAGCCACGCTCCACAATTATATTATTATAATGAAGGAAGTACACACCATGCAATGCGGTGACTACACCTACCGCGCCATCGACACCGGCGCGGAAATCATGGAATACTACGGGCAAGGCGGCGAAATCAACCTCCCGGAAGCGCTCGACAGCCTCCCCGTTGTGAGCGTCGGGCTGTGCGCGTTCATCATGCGCACCGACCTGACCGCCGTCACGCTCCCTAAAACGCTCCGACACATCGGCGGCAGTGCCTTCGAGGGCTGCTCGGCGCTGACAAGCATCACGCTGAATGACGGGCTGGAAACCATTGAGTACCGCGCGTTCGCGTCCTGCACCGCGCTGCGCGAAATCGCGTTCCCCGATTCAGTGACAACCGTCGGCGGCGCTGTCCTTTCGGGCTGCACCGCGCTGAATAGCGTCCACCTGCCGAACGCGCTGACCGTCCTGCCCATGCAGGCGCTGATGAACTGCACGTCGCTGGAATTCTTGAATCTCCCGGACACCCTGACCCGCATCGACCACGAAGCCCTGCGCGGCTGCACACACCTGACGGCACTCGCCATTCCCGCATCCGTGCACGAAATCGGGCATGACGCGCTGACGGGCTGCTCCCGGCTGGACGCGCTGACCCTCCCCGCCCCCTTCAGCGCCTATGCGCGTGACCTGCGCGTCGGGCTGGGGCTGATGACAGAGGGCGATACGCTCATCGTCGGCTCGTATCTGGGACAGGCAGAGAAGGGCAGCACCTACTCGGTCATTGAGTACATCGGTTCGGATACGGAACTCATCATCCCCGCGTTCATCGAGGGCTGCCGCGTGACGAAGTTCAATCAGCGAATTCTGGAGGACATGGACAGTCTGCGGATTTTGTCCGTCCCGACGGGGTTTGTGGTTGAACCGACGCTGGTGCCGGAAGGCGCACAGGTGGTTGTGCGCCCGCAGGTTTAAGGTAACTTTCCATTTGCAAACACAGCTTTCACGGATGAAAGTTGGATAAAAAGGAGTGGTAAAGATGAAGAAACTGCTGAGTTTGCTGCTGATGGTGCTGATGCTGCTGGGCAGCGCTGCGTTCGCGGAGGAGAACGAAGAGGACACGACCCCCGTCGTTGCGCCGATTGTCACGTTCAAGAGCGGATTCTACGTCGGGTATCTCGACCGCGAAATCAAAATCACCGTATCGTGCAAGAACAAAAACAGCGCAACTGTGCCGGAGAAGTATCTGGAACTGCGCAACCACCGCGGCGAAGTGCTGGAGCGCGCGTTCTGGCGCAATCCGCGCTACGACCTGACCTTCTCGGTCTATGTGACGGAGGACATGCTGGGCGGCAACAAGCTGTCTGTCTGGCTGGACGGCGAGAAAGTGAACGAAACAGATTCCTTCGCCGCGTTTTCGGACATCAGCCTTCCGCGTGTCACCCGTTTGACCCCCTCTGAACCCGCTGTCGGCGTGATGATTGTGTGCAGAGGCGCATCAGAAAAGCAGCTGACTGACATGCTGAACACGCTGGACAAATACGGCGTTAAGGGGACATTCTACGTCACGGGCGATTTCGTGCGCCGCAACCCGGAGCGCATCCAGCGCATCATTGATGCGGGCCACGAGCTTGGCAGCCACGGCAACAACCTCATCAACATGACCGAAGTCTCCTACGCGCGTGTGCAGGAGAACATCCGCGAGCTGAACGACCTGTGCGAAGAGACTTTCGGCGTACGGCCGCGGTTGTTCTGTGCGCATTTGGGCGCGACGAACAGCATCGTCACCGCCATTGCCCGCGCGGAAGGCGTAGAAGACTGCCTGTTTGCAATCGACGCGTGCGACTGGTCGGACGCGTATAAGGATAAGGTGTATCAGATGGTGTACCGCGTGACGAGCGACCGGGTGACGAGCGGGTGCGTGGTGCAGTTCCATATCAATGGGTATCATACAGCGGAGGTGCTGGATAAGGCGCTTGATAATTGGATTAACGTAAAGGGATTGCGCCCGGTGACGGTGGGTGAATTGATGCAGCTGTCGGGGCGGGATTTCCCCCCGCTCCCCGATTACGATTAAGGGAAGGGAAAAAGAGGATAAACACGCGGGCAAAGCATGGGAGTGAGACCAACTCAATCGCGCGAAGGGGTCAAGGGGGGGATTCCCCCTTGCGGGGTCAAGGGGCGGAGCTCCCTTGTGGGGTTTGGGG
>ENA-OPDG01002203-OPDG01002203.1-human-gut-metagenome-genome-assembly--contig:-NODE-2203-length-11347-cov-2.563762_pt1 | contig 11347 bp, 6 predicted proteins | sample MGYA00241259_ERZ501498 | MGnify/ENA primary metagenome ERZ501498 (study PRJEB25962, sample SAMEA2042582) | human gut metagenome | biome: human gut; feature: human-associated habitat; material: faeces... | reverse complement strand
TTTTGGTAAAGATAAAAATACCTGTATTGGCAGGTTTGCTGATTGAGTTGCCAGAGATAGTTCTTGCAGTACTCTTTTCGGCACAGATGCCATACTTACCAGGTGAGGTAATTTGATTATTCGCAATGGTAGAAACTTTGCTGTTGTTATATACATGTACACCAGTAATAGCAGGTGATTGTATCGTATTGGCTTTTATGGTTTTGGCAGTAGCACAATCGATAAATACACCATGTTTTCCAGAAGCATTAATGGTATTACTGGAAAGTTTATTTACTGTACATTTGTTATGCAAAAATACACTGTTTGTTTTTGCAGAAGAAAGCGTATTTTTACTTATTTCAGTGACTGTGCTTCCGTCAATGTTAATGTTGACATTTCCGGCAGAAATATTGTTGTCTGTGATTAAGTCAACATTAGAATTATTATAAATAAATATTCCGTTGATACCAGGCTTGTTAACCGTATTTGAAGAAATATTCGTAGCACTGGCATTTTCTATCATAATAGCATTGTTAGTTGGTGTAGTTACTGTATTCCCTGAAATGGATTTTGCAGAGGATTTTTCAAATATATGTATGCCGGAAAGGGGCTTATTGATTGTATTATTGTCAATGATTCCATTGGTAGAGGATTCGCGTAACTGTATGCCATAGAAGGTATTTTTAGGCTTTGAAACCTGAGAATAAGTTATTGTATTTCCAGTTATTGTTGAGTTCCTGGCGTCTTGCAGACGGATTCCATGTCCATCCGTATTGATCGTATTATCGGAGATGGTTATGCCGCTGATAAAATAATTACCTGCAGGAATTGTATCTCCAGAGCCGGTAGTGGCAGAACCTAGATTTAAACCACTGACAAAAATAGCGGCATTTTCGTAATCTTCATAAGGGTCATTACCTGAAGCTGCAATTGTATTATTGCTGATAACCATTTTTTGATTGTTCACAGGAGTTTGATATGTAACCGGGGTTGATGATGGAATATGTCCTTCTTTTACTGCTGTGGAAGCAAGAAAAGTACCACTTTCACGAACGGAATATATCATGATACCTTGCGGAGTATCAGTTATGGTATTGCCTGTAATAGTACAGTTGATGTAATTCATTGCCTGTATAGCTAGACTCTTAAGACTGGTAAATGTATTGTTGGAAATTTCTATCGTGTCTACTGGATTGTTTAGTATTGCAGTGTGACTACCAATACCACGTGGAACATTTTTAAAGGAGCAACCGGTAATTTTTACATTCTTTAAAGGAAGATCTTCAGATAGATAACCGGACAAGTGAGATTCCAGTAAAATATCAAGCTGAATGGCTTCATAGGTGTATGGCTTGGCATTTGTCGATAATTTCTGATCGGCAAAATTACAATTTTGAATTGTGATACCGTTATTGCCGGCAATCTCCATAAGGTGGGAATTGGAACAATTTTTCAATGTGGCATTCATCAGAGTAATGTTCTGTGTATGACATATTTTGATGGCAGTATTGCTATTGCCATTTTCGTCCCAGATACCGCCATCAATGGTTATATTCTGGTAATAATAACCTGAATGTGTATCATTACTGTCACCTACTTTTATCATGTTGTAGTTGCTTCCTTTGTTTTGAGTAAGGGTGACACCTGTCAGGCAAAGATAAGTGTTACTGTAAATACGAAGTCCTTGTGTGAGAGAATATTCTCCGAAATCTACAATAACTTTGTATGGTAAGTCTGCTGTTGCATTTTCCTGAGCTTCATCTAGTGCAGATTGTATAGCGATATATGCACTGGTGGAAGAAATTTCACTTTTGGTTACATTAATAACATAATAGCCATTGGAAACAGCTCCTTTTGGAGTATCAAGTTGTTCGGAAATTTCAGTATCTTCCGTTAGTTCCATAATTTCGGAATTATCAGTGATCTCTGATTTTTTGATAGATTCCGTTGTTTCTGATTCCTCGATAGTTTCAGATGTTTCGGTGGTTTCAGATGTTTCGGTGGTTTCAGATGTTTCGGTGGTTTCAGATGTTTCAGTAGTTTCAGATGCTTCGACCATTTCCGCTGCCTCGGTTGCCTTCACTTCTTCAGTAGTTTCCACTTCCTCGATCATTTCAGATTCCGTATCTGCAATGGAATCGATATCTTGAATATTCTGTGATGCATATGATGATGAAGTGGATGACAGCAATAAAGTTGCACCCAGGATACAACTGCATGCTGTCTTTAAGAAACGTTTCTTTTTCATAAATATACCTCCGTAAATAATATTATAGTACTAGTGTACCACCAGGGTTACAGTGTGACAAGATCATAACATTTTTTTGCAGAAAAGCTATTAATGTTTCGTTCGTTGGGGCAGAATTTTGCTGTTTGGACTGAGAAAAACAGTGTTTTTATTGGAGGTTTTTTTATATGATACAAGTTTATAGTAATATTTTTTGTTTTTTTTCAATTTTTTATCTGTGTATGTGGTGCCTTTGGATTTTGTGATATTTGCAATCTTTTTGTAGGTTCCATTTTTAGATGTGCTGCGATAAATATAATAACCATCAGCATTAGGACTTTTTTTCCAGGTAAGTGTAATTTTTGAACTTCCAATGGAACTGGCTTTTAAAGAAGTCGGTTTACCGGGAACTTTATATTGCTGGTCGGAATTAGAAAGTCCGGAATCTACGATGCGTATTTTATTTATTGCGTTTTTTTTCAAAGTGTTGGTTTTAATTGTACATTTTGCGGAACCAGCTATTTGTACTGGAACTAAAAAATTTTTCAAAGTATTTTTTGAAATAGAAACACGTCCGGAATTTATAAAAACACCAAATTCACTTGAAGTACCTGAAAGTGTGTTTTGGGTAATAGCAATTTTTTTTGAAAGAGTCTCAGGATTTATATAAAGTTGAATATCATGGCAATTTTTTAGTGTGTTAGATGAAATTTTTAAGTTGGCTCTAATGGAGCCAATATTTATTCCATATCCATTACCTGAACTGATCCTGTTTTTAAAAATACGGGATACAAAAGCATTATTAAAAATGACAATGCTGTGGTTACCCGATGAACGAATCGTATTTTCGTAAATTTTTTCTGCTTTTCCATTGGACACAGCTATGCCATAGGAATTTGCAGAATGGATTTTGTTCCCTTTGATTGTAGTTACTTTGGCAGATTCCAGATAAATGCTGTAAGAACCAGAAGCTGTCAAGGTATTACTGTTTATGGACTTAATAGTTGAATCTTTAACACAAATATCGCAGAATCCGGAATTTTTTATCCTATTATTACTTAGGGATTGACAGGAACTGTTACTATTGATAAAAATAGAATTTCCATTGTTATGATATTTTTTTTTATGATATTTTTCGTACTGTTACTTCTCAAATGTATGCCAAACTGAGAGTGGTTGCTGTTAAAAGAAATAACGTTAGATAAAATGGTAGAATTTTTTGTGTTTTGTAAAATAATACCATATTGAGATGTGGAAATGGTATTGTTGCAAATAGAAACACCACTGACATAATAATCTCCTGCTGGGAGAATATCACCAGATACAGGGGAGGTTGGGGCAGAACAGCTATATCCGGCAAGAAAGATACCGGTTCGTTCATAGCCGGGGTTGAAAGTATCATCACCAGTGCAGGAAATGGAGTTATTTTTTATGGTAATGTTTTGATCCTGTGAGGGCTTGATGTAATCAGAAGAAATTGTGGTTGCAATCCCTCCAGCATTTGCAATTGTTGAAGCAAGAAAATTACCTTCTCCATAGTTTCGTGTATTGTATATTGTGATACCACGCGGACAGTTTGTGATTGTATTGTCTGAGATGGTACAGTTAATACAATTCTGCAATTGGATGGCTGCACTTTTTAGATTACTGAACGTATTATTCGAAATTGTTAGATTGTTTATTGGAAGATTTAAAATAGAAGTATGACTGCCAATACCTCTTGGAACGTCTGAAAATGTGCAGTTGTATACAGAAATGTTCTGATTGGCCAGTACTTCATAAATGTAGCCGGAAAAATGTGAGGGTATTAAAAAATCAATTTGTATTGCTTCAAGATATTGCCGTGATTTTACAGTTTGGTCCTTAAAGTGACAATCAGAAAGGGAAAAACCATTAACACCGGCTATTTCCATCAGGTGGGAATCAATAGTATTACACAGTGTGATACCATGCATAAGAAAATTATTTATATGTGCAGCTTTGATGGCAGTATTACTATTTCCATTTTCATTGAAAGTCCCGCCGATCTCTCCCCCGTCAATTGTAATGTTTTTGTAGTAATATCCGGTCTGGGTATCAGCAGTATCACCAATTTTTAACATATTGGATTTTACACTGGAAAGCTGCGTAAAAGTGACTCCTTCCATATAAAGACAGGTATTGCTGTAAATATGCAGACTTTTTGTGAGGGTGTAATTGCCTGGTTCAATAACAATTTTATAAGGAGATGAATCAGTAGCATATAATGCAGCTTCATTCAGTGCACGCTGGATTACAGTATATGTTTTTTTTTCGGATGTGATATCGGAACTGTATATTTTTCGTATGTAATATCCATCCGTAAAACTGTCATCCTGGATATTGGCAAAGAGGGAGCCGGCAGATGCAGCTGAATGTTTTTCAGATACCATTTCTGTAGATGCCATTGTTTCGGCGTCAAAAGAAAAGCTATTTATTTCATCGTTTTCAAGAACTTCTATATCAGGTGTAATGAAATTTTCTTCAGAAATTTCAGTGTCAGAAACAGATTCTGATTCAATAGAAATTTCAGTGTCAGAAATGGATTCTGATTCAATAGAAATCTCAGGGTCAGAAACAGATTCTGATTCAATAGAAATCTCAGTGTCAGAAACGGATTCTGGTTTAATAGAAAATCCTGAGTTGGAATGGGTGGATGCAGTAACTGTATAGGAAGAGGGGGGATAAAGAAAAAAGACGCATGCGAAGATTACAAATTTTGGTGTAAATGAATGTATATGAAACATAAAAACCTCCATAGAATGATTGGTTGATAATACTAAAATATTTTGTGAATTAAGTATACAATATATAGATAGAAAAATAAAATTAATATTTTTAAAAGATAATATTAAGAATTATAGAATAAAAGAGGAAAAGAAAAAGAGAGATTATCAGATTGCTTTTTGAGCATCTGTTTGATATAATTATAATGTTTATGTAAAATATTAAAAGTATAAAACTGCATATACAGGAACTTGTGACCAGAAAATTTAGAATAAAAATGGAGAGATAGATGATAAAAGTATCAGTAATTGTACCTGTGTATAATGGAGAAGAACATTTGAGAGAATGTCTCGATAGTATTGTGGGACAGTCCCTGAAGGAAATTGAGATTATATGTGTGGATGATGGATCAACGGATTCATCTTTTTCCATTTTAAAGGAATATCAGAGTAAGGATAACCGGGTGCAGGTGTTACAACAGAAAAATTTGTATGCTGGAGTTGCGAGAAATCTTGGAAAAAAGCATGCCAAGGGGGAGTATTTGGTCTTTTGGGACTGTGATGATTTTTTTGAGGCAGATGCATTAGAAAAAATGTATATAAAAGCATCTGGTTTGCAAGCAGATATATGTGTATGTGGAGCTAATAAATATTTTAATGATACAAAGAAAATGGCATTGAATGCTTCTGGATATTTAAACATGAAATATATTCCTGGCGAAGTGTTTAATAGAAAAACAAATGAGGAGTATATTCTTAATTTTACGAATGCTGTGCCATGGAATAAAATGTTTCGGCGCCAGTTTATTGAAGATATAAATATAGATTTTCAGCCGATTCGAAATGGAAATGATATATATTTTACACAATGTGCCTTAGTATTGGCAGAACGGATTACAACAATAAATGAGGGTTTAATCAATTACCGCCTGAATCAGGAAGAAAGTTTGTTTGGAACATTGTCAAAATCGCCATTGGTGCCATTTACTGCATGGATAAGTGTAGCTGAAAAATTAACAGAGTTAAACGTTTTCCCTGAAAAAAGTTATGCAAATAAAGTAATAAGCAGTACAGTGTATTTGCTTCGCAATATTAAAGAGGCAGATGCGTTTGCAGAAGTGTTTAATTTCTTGAAAAATGGTGGGTTAGAGCGCCTTCATATACAAGAAAGAGAGGAGCAGTTTTATTATGCAAAATGGCATTGTGAATTCGTAAAGCATTTAGTTAACGATTCCAGGGAGGATTTTCGTGCGTATTTGTCGTATCAGACTTATCTGCAGTTAGTGCAACGGAGTGCACAAAAATCAGTTCAGGATGAAAAAATCAGGCAGCAAAATATGAAAATAAAGGATCTGGAAAAAATCAAACAACAAAAAGAGCAGTTAGAACAGCAGCTTAAGGAACGGCAGACGGAAGTAAAGCAGTTGCAGAAGAAACTGAAAAAAACAGAGACAGAACGGGATAAAATACGTAATTCATGGTCATATAAGGTGGGCAGGATAATTATGTGGCTGCCAGGGAAAATTAAGAAATTGTGTTTTCGTTAAGTTTAGTATAAACAAAAGATATCACAGAATGGAGGAAGCATAATAAATATGAAAATCGCAGTTGCAGGGACAGGATATGTGGGATTGTCAAATTCAATTCTATTAGCACAGCACAATGAGGTTGTTGCGGTAGATGTGATTCAGGAAAAAGTAGATCTGATCAATCATAAAAAATCGCCGATTGTCGATACAGAGATTGAAGATTATCTTGCAAATAAAGAACTGAATCTTAAGGCAACTACAGATGGAAATAGTGCTTATAAAGACGCTGAAATTGTTATTATCTCTACACCGACAAATTATGATGAAGTGAAAGATCACTTTGACACATCATCTGTGGAATCTGTGATTGAGCAGGTATTAGAATGCAATAAAGATGCTGTTATGGTGATTAAATCTACTATTCCCGTTGGATATACAGAGGGGATCAGAAAAAAATATCATACAGAGAATATTATTTTTTCACCGGAATTTTTACGTGAAGGCAGAGCATTGTATGATAATCTGTATCCGTCCCGTATTGTTGTTGGTGTTCCAAAAGAAAATGACAGGATCATTGCTATGGCGCATAAATTTGCAGAACTTCTGCAGGAAGGTGCTATAAAAAAAGATGTATCTGTCCTGTTTCCTAATTTTACAGAGGCAGAGGCTATTAAGTTATTTGCCAATACATATCTTGCTATGAGGGTAGCTTTTTTTAATGAGTTAGATACATATGCAGAAATAAAGGGACTTAATACTGCTCAGATTATTGAGGGAATTGGATTAGATCCTCGTATCGGAAATCATTATAATAATCCGTCTTTTGGGTATGGTGGATATTGTCTGCCGAAAGATACGAAACAGTTGAAAGCAAATTATAAAGGAGTGCCACAAAATATAATAGGTGCCATTGTTGAGGCAAACAGGACGAGAAAAGATTTTGTTGCAGATCGTATTATGTCACTTGCACAGGATAGGGTAACTGAAAATGAAGATTACATTATTGGTATTTACCGCCTTACTATGAAAGCAAATTCAGATAATTTCAGAAAAAGTGCGATTCAGGGAATCATGAAGCGTATAGAAAATGCGAACAAAACCATTGTTATTTATGAGCCGACTTTAAATGTCAGTGAATTTTATGGACATGAAGTTGTAAAAAATTTAGAGGAGTTTAAAGAAAAGTGTACTGTAATTGTGGCAAATCGTATGGAAACAGAACTAAGAGGAGTAGAAGATAAAGTATATACAAGGGATCTGTATATGAGAGATTAGATTCACGAGGAAGATGGAATATAAAGGAAATATGGGAGAAATAAATATGGATTGTAATGTTAAAGTTTCGGTTGTAATGCCTGTGTATAATGTTGAAAATTACATAGAGGAATGCCTGGATAGTTTGATTAATCAGACTTTAAAAGAAATTGAAATAATTTGCGTGGATGATGGATCAACAGACGGAACTTTAAAATTACTATATAAATATGAAGAAGCAGATAGCAGGGTTAAGATAATTCAACAGCAGAACCAGTATGCGGGAGTTGCAAGAAATAATGGAATGAAACATGCTGTGGGTGAATATATTATTTTCTTAGATTCGGACGATTTTTTTGAAAAAACGATGCTTGAAAAAATGTATAATGAAGCTAAGAGAACAGAGGCGGATCTTGTATTGTGTGGTGGTCAGGTTTTTGATGATGCAACAAAAGAAACAAAGCCGGCACCATGGTTTTTAAAAACGAAAATATTGCCTAAAGAATTACCATTTAGTTATAGAGATACAGATGGACAGCTGTTAAATGCTATATCACCAGCACCGTGGACAAAAATGTTTAAAAAAGAATTTGTAGATAAGAGTGGCATTCAGTTTCAACCATTCCAGAACAGTAATGATGTATATTTTATATTTGTTATGGTTTGTACATCAGAAAGGATTTCTTATGTTGATGAAGCACTTGTAAATTATAGACGGGGAATGAGTACAAATTTACAGAGCAAAAAACATAAGGCACCATTATGTTTTTTGGAAGCCTATTATAGTGCGTACAAGACACTTGTAGAAAAAAATGTATATGATTATATAAAAAAAGGATTTCGAAGTGCTGTTATTTCGGGATGCTTATATAATTATGATTCTTACAATTATTCTGATGTTGTTTCTCGTCAGAAATTGTTGGAGGCATTTCAGGAAGATAAGTTTTCAGAATTACAACTGTTCAGTGGAGAAAAAGAAGAGTATATAGATTGGAATAAAGTTTGTAGATTAAAGGGATTAATTGAAGGCTTTGGATGGAAAAAAAATTTAGAGGAAATACGCAAAAATGTTGAGACTCGATGTGTAAAAGAAAGATCCGCTGATATTGTACCTAAAGTTTCTGTAATTATTCCATGCTATAATGTTGAAAATTATGTTGAAGATTGTTTGGAAAGTATTTTAAATCAGACGCTGCATGAGATAGAAGTAATTTGTGTAAATGACGGTTCGATCGATTCAACAGAAGAGGTGTTATTAAAAATCGCTCAAAATGATTCAAGAGTAGCAGTTTATACACAAAAAAATGCTGGACAGGGAGCTGCCAGAAATCAGGCAGTAAAAAATGCAACGGGACAGTATTTATACTTTATGGATAGCGACGATCTTTTGGAAAAAGAAGCGTTGAAAGAATTATATTCTTTGTCAGATGAAAAGGGACTGGATGTGTTGTATTTTGACGGTACAACATTTTATGAATCGGAAGAATTAGAAATTACAAAGCCAGCATATAAAGGATATTATCAAAGAAAATTTGATTATTCCGGTGTTGAAAATGGAATAAGTATGATGGTTGAAATGAAAAAAAATGCGGAGTACAGGCAGTCTCCATGCTTACAATTTATTCGGCGAGAGTACTTTGTTGAGAAAGAATTATGGTATTTGCCAGGAGTTTGGCACGAGGATAACAGTTTTACATTTAAAACAATGCTCATGGCGGAAAAAGTGGCACATATCCCTGCTGTATATTTTAAGCGAAGGGTTCGGGCGAATTCAGTTATGACGTCAGATAAGAAATTTATACATTCATATGGTCTGTTTTACAATTATTTTAATATGCTTAATACAGTACAAAATGCAAAAATAAGTATAGAGCAGGAAACTGTCATAATGAAGGTGATTGAAGGAGTACTTAATGAGGCGCGAAAAAAATATCGGATGCTTGAAGATGAGGAGAAATATAAGTATCAGTGTTTAGAAGGAATAGAAAAGAGCCTGTTTTATAACTGGATAGTTTATAGTAAATATGATGTTGACGAACATGTAAAAAATGAAAAAATATTAAAAGAAAAAATAAAAAAACTGGTAGAAGAACAGAAAAAAGCGAAAACCAAAATAAATAAATTAACAAAAGGACAAAAAAAGGCAAAAGCTGAATTAAAACAGATTAAACGATCCAGATCATATAAACTTGCAGTTATTATCAGAAAACCTTTTATATGGATTAAAAACATCAAAAAAAAATGGAAAAAATAATGCTTTACCACAGGAGGTAAAGAAAAGTGAAAAAATTTACAGAGACGTTAAAATGTATATTGCCGATGCCGTATAATACTGCTCAAAGATTTCTGAATAGTATAAAAAAATTAATAAAGAAACAGGCTGAATGGAATGAAAATACAGAGCAGCAAATCGTGATTTTACAAGAAAAGATGGATGACATAATAAAATTAATGGAAGTCATGAAAAAAAATCAGGATAGTATAGTAGATTTGCAACATAAATTGCAGGAAAATCAGTATGTGATACAAGAGGGGCAGAATCATATACAAGAGAATCAGAATTTTATGAAAGAAAGTGGAAGTAAACAGTATGAACAAATAGATAAAACAGTACAGACACTTTCAGAACTAAAAACAGATGCTCAAAATAATTACAAATGTTATGAAAAAGACTTCCAGACAATGATTGCAAACTCGAATGAAATTTTGTGGGCATGTATTTTCAATAATGCAATAGATACAGAAGCATGGTTGAAAAATAAATCGTTTTATCCGGGAAGATGGGCGATTGGTTATCCTGTATTGTATGTTTTATATCGTATTTTAAATGAAGTGAAACCTAAAAATATTCTGGAATTAGGACTGGGGCAATCAACAAAAATGATTACGCAGTATGCGGCTGCATATGCAGATGTGAAACATTATGTAGTAGAGCATGATGAGGATTGGATTCGCTTTTTTGAACGGGATACTGCTGTATCTGCTAATACTGAAATTGTAAAATTGGATAGAGAAATGAAAAAATTTCTTGATGCAGAGGAAGTTAGACAGTTTCGAGGTTTTGAAGAAAGGTTTAAGGGAGAAAGCTTTGATTTTATTTTTATAGATGCACCATTGAGCGGTGATATGAAACAATATGCCAGGGTGGATGTTTTGAGTCTCATACCACAGAATTTAAAAGGATCATTTGTTATTCTTATGGATGATTATAATAGAGTGGGAGAAAAAAATACAGGTAAAGTGATTGAAAATTCATTAAAAGATAATGGAATCAATTATATAAAAGGAGTATATTCCGGACAGAAACAAATGGCAATTTGGGTTTCAGAGGATAATGCATTTTTAAGAACAGTGTAATTTTTTTTACATAGAGGAGAAATTCATGGAAAAAAATGATAATTGTTTGCAGTTGGGAACATTTTTAATAGATTTAATATTTTTTTCTATAGTTATTACAACTACTTTATTTTATTTGAACATTACGGTAACACCAATTAATTTTATATTCTCTGTATTCTGCAGTTCAGTTATTTGCTTTTATAGTAATAAGAACATAAAAAAGACCATCTGGATAACTCTATTTGGAATATTGATTTTAATTGTAACAATTG